>Ga0209023_10005280_pt1 | contig 14212 bp, 11 predicted proteins | sample LakOneMetagenome_FD_187468 | JGI IMG/M metagenome (GOLD analysis project Ga0209023, IMG submission 187468) | Freshwater and sediment microbial communities from Lake Erie, Canada (SPAdes) (version 2) | ecosystem: Environmental > Aquatic > Freshwater > Lentic | place: Lake Erie, Canada...
CCGGCCGTGGCCCAGCGGGACAGCTCGTGGACCTCGCCCGGGTCGAGCTCGCGACCATGGCCCTGGTAGGCGACCGACGAGCCGATGAAGCGGTCGGTCACCACGTCGCGCCCGGCGGCCAACGCCGGCTCGATCACCTCCTCGACGTGCTGCGCGCGGGCGGCCGCCATGAGCAGCGCCTCGGCCCGCCGGCCGATGGTCGGGCCGGCAGGGTCGAGCACGAGGTGGCGGATGCCCTCGCCCAGCGCGGTGCCGCCCGGCTCGCGGGTGAGCAGCGCATCGAGCGCATCGGCCAGCCGGCCGGCCTGGGTGGACTTGCCGGTCCCGTCGCCGCCCTCGAGCGCGACGAACCGGCCCCGGCTCACGCCGGCACGCTCTGCACCGACGGGTCCATCCCGCGCCGGGGGTCACCGGGGCCCGCGCCGTCAGCACCGGGCTCGCTCGGGGCCGGGGTGGCCGACCCCGTCGCCGCTGGGCCGGAGTCGCCGTCGACGACCGGCGCGGCCGGCTGATCGGCGGGGGTCTCAGCGGGGACGGGCGCGACGGCATGGTCGAGGTCGGCCTTCTTCATCGAACGGATGGCCAACGCCGATGCACCGAGGATGATGAGCCCGGCCAGCCAGAGGGTGAGCCGCACCCCCGGCACGAAGACCGAGAACCCGCCCACCTCGATGCGCGAGTGGTGGAAGGCGTGGGCCGACACCTTGTCGAGCAGGCCGGAGAGCAGCGGCCCGATGGCGAAGGCCACCAGGACGCACAGGCGCACCAGCGTGTACAGCGCACTGAAGATGCGGCCCCGGAGCTCGTTGCTCACGTTCTCGTGGAGCAGCGTGAACCCGAGCACGTACACCGACCCGGCGCAGACGCCCAGCATGGCGGCGAACACGACGGCCAGCGTCAGCGACGACATCGACGCGGCCCCGAGCAGGCTCACCCCCGCGACCACGAGGGCGATGGTGAACACCCGGGCCTTGGGGATGCGCTGCTGGAAGACGGTCAGCAGGAACACCCCACCGGCCACCCCGAACCCCAACCCGGTGGTGAGCAGGCCGAAGCCCGGCGCCCCCGCCCCGAGCACTTCGTCGGAGAACACCGGCCCGAGCGGGACGAGCATCCCGCCGCCGATCAGGCCGCAGGCCAGCCCCAGGTTCACGGCCCGGACCACCGGGTTCATGAAGATGAAGCGCCACCCCTCCTTGAGCTCCGCGAACGCCTGGGTCCAGCGGGTGCCGTCCTCGTGGGCGGCCTGGCGCTGGTCGCGGGACAGGCTGGGCAGGGTGAGCCGCCAGATCAATGACGCCGAGACCAGGAACGTGGCGGCGTCGAACCAGAACGCCACCGACTCCTGGCGGATGCCCAGCCACGACACGGCGTGGAAGTGGCCGAGGGTCTGCGCCACCTTCGCCAGCAACGCGAAGACCAGGGCGGCCAGCGGGAAGGTGCCGTAGGCCGCGGCGAGCGACAGCGAGTTGGCCGAGGTCAGGCGGTCGGCCGGGACCAGGTTCGGGACGGACGCCTCCTTGGCGGGCGACCAGAGCATCGTGAAGATCTCGAGCACCAGGGAGGCCACCAGCAGGTGCCACACGTGGGTGATGAAGGGCAGGCAGGCGAGGGTCAAGGCCCGCCCGACGTCGCAGACCACCATGAGCTTGCGACGGTCCCAACGGTCGACCAGGACGCCGGCCGCGGGGCCGAGGAAGAAGCCGGGGGCGATGCGGGCCGACATGACGAGGCCGACCGCGGTGGCCGGCGAGCCACCGCCCACCCGGGTGGCGGCGGCCGCGATGGCGAGGAACCCGATCCAGTCGCCCATGGCCGAGACGACCTGGGCGCACCACAGCCGGAAGAACAGGCGCGATCCGAAGACCCGTCGCGACCAGCTCAGCTGGCCGTCCGTCGCCTCGGTTCCATCCGTGGCCTCAGCCGCCACCTGCTCAGCCTCCGGCACGCCGCGAGGTTAGAAGATGGCCCTGGCCATCCTGCGGGACCGCCCCCCGCCGCCGGTCGGGCTGCGGCGATCGCCTACGGCGCAACCTGCTTGGCCGGGGCCTTCTTGGCCACGGCTTTCTTCGCTGCGGTCTTCTTGGCGGCGGTCTTCTTCGCCGCGGTCTTCTTCGCCGCGGTCTTCTTCGCCGGGGTCTTCTTCGCCGGGGCCTTCTTCTTGACCGGGCCCCGTTCGCGGCGGTCCTGGAGCAGCTCGGAGGCGCGGGCGTCGGTGAGCGACTCGATCTCGTCACCCTTGCGGAGCGACGCATTGGTCTCACCGTCGGTGACGTAGGGCCCGAAGCGGCCGTCCTTGACCACCATGGGCTTGCCGCTCACCGGGTCCTCGCCGAGCTCCCGCAGGGGCGGGGCCGAGGTCTGACCGCGCCGGCGCTTCGGCTCGGCGTAGATCTTCACCGCCTCGTCGACGGTCACGGTGAACATCTGCTCCTCGTCGGCCAGGCTGCGGCTGTCGGATCCCTTGCGGAGGTAGGGGCCGTAGCGCCCGTTCTGCGCCGTGATCTCCTCGCCGCTCTCGGGGTCGACCCCGACCACGCGGGGCAGGCTCAGGAGCTTCAGCGCATCGTCGAGGGTCAACGACTCGAGGGTCATGGTCTTGAGCAGCGACGCGGTGCGAGGCTTCTCCTTGGACTTCGGATCGTCGGGCATCTCGCCGAGCTGGACGTAGGGGCCGTAGCGCCCGGGCTTGGCGTAGACCATCAGGCCCGTGTCGGGGTCGGGACCCACCTCGATGTCGCCCTTGGGGGCCGACAGCAGCTCCATCGCCTTGTCGGCGGTGAGCTCGTCGGGCGGGATGTCGTCGGGGACCGAGGCCGTGTCGTCGCCCCGCTTCACGTACGGGCCGTAGCGGCCGGGCTTCACCACGATCGGCACGCCGTCGGCGTCCATCCCGACCGGGATGGTGTTGATGGCCGCGGCGTCGATCTCGTCGAGGCCCAGGTCGACGAGGGTCTTCAACCCGGCCTTCCCGGCCTGCGCGGCGTGGTCGGCGGTCGCTGCGCTCTGCTCGGTACCGAACCAGAACTTGTGCAGCCACGGCTCGCGATCGGTGTGGCGGGCCGCGATCTCGTCGAGGTCGTCTTCCATCCGAGCGGTGTAGGAGTAGTCGACGAGGTCGGTGAAGTGCTGCTCGAGCAGGTTGACCACCGCGAAGGCGGTCCAGGTCGGCACCATCGCCGAGCCCTTCTTCCACACGTAGCCGCGGTCCTGGATCGTCTGCATGATCGACGCGTACGTGGACGGGCGGCCGATGCCGAGCTCCTCCAGCCGCTTCACCAGCGACGCCTCCGTGAAGCGGGACGGCGGGTTGGTCGAGTGGCCCTTGGGCTCGAGCGTCGGCTGGGGCAGCAGATCGCCCGCGGCCAGCACGGGTAGCACCGTCTCGCGGTCCTCGAGCTCGGCGAACGGGTCGTCGGACCCCTCCACGTAGGCCCGCAGGTAGCCGGGGAAGGTGATGCTGCGGCCCGAGGCGCCCCAGTCGGTCCGGGTCCCGTCGCCGGTGCTGGCGCCGATCCGCACCGACACGCTCTGGCCCCGCGAGTCGACCATCTGCGACGCGATCGTGCGCTTCCAGATCAGGTCGTACAGGGCGAGCGAATCGCCCCGCAGCTGGCCGGCCAGCGAATCGGGCGTCCGGAACGACTCACCTGCCGGGCGGATGGCCTCGTGGGCCTCCTGGGCGTTCTTGACCTTGCGGTCGTAGGTGCGCGGGGTGTCGGGCACGTACTCGGGGCCGTACAGGCTGCGGGCCTGGTTGCGGGCCGCGGTGAGCGCCGTCTCCGACAGCGTGGTGCTGTCGGTCCGCATGTAGGTGATGTAGCCGTTCTGGTACAGCTCCTGGGCCACCCGCATGACCTGCGCAGCGGAGAGGCGCAGCTTGCGGCCGCCCTCCTGCTGCAGGGTCGAGGTCATGAACGGGGCCTTCGGCGAGCTGCGGAACGGCTTCTCCTCGACGCTGCGAACCGTGAACGTCGCGTCGGCCAGCCCGGTGCGGAGCTGCTGCACCCGGCCCTCGTCGAGGATGACCGGCGGGTTGGCGTTGACCTTCAGCTGGCCCGAGTCGTCGAAGTCCTTGCCGCTCGCCACCCGGCGGTCGTCGACCCCGATCAGGTTCGCGGTGAAGCCCGGCGTGGTGGGGAAGGCCGCTTCGAGGTCCCAGTAGCCCGCGGCCACGAACTTCATGCGCTCCCGCTCGCGCTCGACCACCAGCCGCACCGCCGGGCTCTGGACCCGGCCGGCCGAGAGGCCGCCGTTCACCTTGCGCCACAGCACCCCCGACACCGGGTAGCCCACCAGCCGGTCGACGATGCGCCGGGTCTCCTGGGCGTCGACCAGCCCGTAGTCGATGTCGCGCCAGTTCTCGACGGCGTGCTCGATGGCCTGGCGGGTGATCTCGTGGAAGACCATCCGCTTGACCGGTACCTGGGGCTTGAGCTCCTCGAGCAGGTGCCACGAGATGGCCTCCCCTTCGCGATCCTCATCGGTCGCGAGGTAGAGCTCGTCGGCATCCTTCAACGCGGCCTTGAGCCGGCGCATGACGTCCTTCTTGCTGTCGTGCACCACGTAGGTCGGCTTGAAGCCGTTGTCGACGTCGACCCCGAGGCCCTTCGGCTCGAGGTCGCGGATGTGTCCGACCGACGATTCGACCACGTAGTCGTCGCCGAGGAAGCCAGCGATGGTGCGGGCCTTCGCCGGGGACTCGACGATGACGAGGGGTTTGGACACGCGGCATAGGTAACGGCTGCCGGTGCCCACCTGTCAAGCCACCGCGTCGGCCGCTGACGGGTGGACTCCGCCCGGCGCAGCGGCGAACATCCCCCGGTGCCCCCTGTGCGTGAACCCCGGCCGAGTCGGGCCGGCACCGCCCCGGATGCCCTCGTGGTCTCACCGCCCGCCGCCGTCCGCCGCCGCCACGACGTGCGGTTCGCGGGCCTCTTCGCGGTGTTCGCGCTCCCCGTCGGGGCGGTCCTGTGGGCCATCATCGGCCTGTGGGTGGCCTTGGCCTACGTCGTGGCTCAGACCGCCTTCCTCACCTACGGGCTGCGGCGGCGCCACGTGCCGAAGCTGCGGATGGATGCCGTCGGCCTGTCCTACGAACCGGGCCGCTTCCAGCTCCGCTGCGAGTGGGCCGACGTGGTCGGCGTCTCCCGGACGACCCTGCCGAGCGGCCCGGTCGAGACGCTCACCCTGGCCCGACCCTGCCTGCACTGGGCCGGGGACGCCCGCGTGAAGGCCGAGGTCCGCGACCAGGGCTGGGACCGGCTCGTGCCGGTCGGCGACTTCGATCCCGACTGGCGGACCGGGCCGATCGGCGAGGCCCTCACCCGCTGGGCCCCCCAGGTGCTCGGTTCCCGGGACTCCTGACGCGCCTACGCGCGTCAGGGCTCCCGAGAACTGCATCGGTCGCCGGGGCTACGGTCCGACTCCATGGACTTCTCCCTCAGCCCCACCGCCGCTGCCCTGCAGGAGAAGCTCCTGGCCTTCATGGACGACTTCGTCTACCCGAACGAGTCGGTGTACCACCAGCAGATCGAGGCGTCGGGTGATCCCCACCTCCACCCACCGATCATGGAGGACCTGAAGAAGGAGGCGCGGCGCCAGGGGTTGTGGAACCTGTTCCTCCCGCACAAGACGCAGTGGACCGAGGGGCTGTCCAACCTCGACTACGCCCCCCTCGCCGAGATCATGGGCCGGTCGACCATCGCGTCCCAGGCCTGCAACTGCTCGGCCCCCGACACGGGCAACATGGAGATCCTCACCACCTTCGGCACGCCTCCCCAGCAGGAGCAGTGGCTCCAACCGCTGCTCGAAGGCGAGATCCGTTCCGCGTTCGCCATGACCGAGCCCGCGGTGGCCAGCTCCGATGCCACCAACATCGAGTGCCGCATCGAACGCGACGGCGACGAGTACGTCATCAACGGGCGCAAGTGGTGGATCTCGGGGGCCGCCGACAGCCGCTGCGCCATCTTCATCCTCATGGGCAAGACCAACCCGACCGGCCCGCGCCACCTCCAGCAGTCGATGGTCCTCGTGCCTCGCGACACCCCTGGGGTCACGATCGTCCGTGCCCTGCCCGTGTTCGGCTACATGGACCAGGAGGGCCACTGCGAGATCGAGTTCAAGAACGCCCGGGTCCCGGTCACCAACGTCCTCGGCGAGGAGGGCGGCGGGTTCGCCATCGCCCAGGCCCGGCTCGGACCCGGCCGCATCCACCACTGCATGCGGGTCATCGGAGCGGCCGAGCGGGCGCTCGAGCTGCTGTGCCGCCGGGTCATCGCCCGCACCGCGTTCGGCAAGACGCTGGCCGAGCAGGGGGTGATCCAGGAGTGGATCGCCGAGTCCCGCATGGACATCGAGCAGGCCCGCCTCCTCACCATGAAGACGGCCTGGCTGATGGACACGGTCGGCAACAAGGGCGCTCGCACCGAGATCTCGGCCATCAAGGTGATCGTGCCGAACATGGCCCTCAAGGTGATCGACCGGGCGATCCAGGCCCACGGCGGCGCGGGGGTGAGCGACGACTTCCCGCTGGCCGCGATGTACGCCGGGATCCGCACCCTGCGCCTGGCCGACGGTCCCGACGAGGTGCACAAGATGCAGGTCGCCCGCCGCGAGCTGCGCCACTACGAGCCGACCACCGTCATCGAACCCGACGTCGGCCGCCGCTGATCCATCCGAGCACCACCTCACCCACCGAACCTGCGTGCGGATCCGCCACACGGCTGCCGGATCGGCCCGCAGAAACGGGATGGGGGTGTGGGATCAGTCGCGCTTGGGGACGGCGGCCCAGTAGTCGAGGTCGAGGATGACCTCGGCGGGGAACTTCCCGTCGGCGGCGACGTCGGGGAAGTCGGTGCAGGGCCGGTCCTTGGTGGCCACCAGGCGCAGGCGCAGGGCACCCACCGATCCGAGGTCGGCGGTGTCGAGCACCTCGCTCCAGGCGAAGACCGTCCCGCCCGCGAAGAACGGGTTGACGTGGCGACCGGCGTTGAGGGCAAGGATCAGCCCGGCGTTCTGCAGGCCGTTGAACGTGAGCGCCTTGGCCGTCGAGATGACCACGCCCCCGTAGACGAGGCGCCGGCCCGACGGGTCCTGGGCCCGCTCGAACTGGTTGAAGTGGACCTTCGCGGTATTCTGGTAGAGCCGGGTGGCCATCTGGTGCTCGGCCTCTTCGACCGCCATGCCGTCCACGTGGTCGATGCGCTCGCCCACCGCGTAGTCCTCGAACGCGAACGGCGCACCGGCCAGGCCGTAGTCGTACCCCGACAGGTCGAGGCCGGCGGGCACCACGAGGTCGGCCGCGGCCACGGCCCGCGCCACCTCGGGGGTCGCCTGCTCGGCGATCGGCGCCGCCGGGTCACCCTTGCGGACCATCACCCAGCGCACGAACGACAGCACGTCCTCGCCGCGCTGGTTGGCGCCGGTCGTGCGGACGTACACCACGCCCGTCTTGCCGTTGGAGTTCTCCTTGAGCCCGATCACCTCCGAACGGGAGCGCAGCGTGTCGCCGGGATACACGGGGACGAGGAACCGGCCCTCCGCGTAGCCCAGGTTGGCCACGGCGTTGAGCGAGATCGCGGGCACGGTGCGACCGAAGACCATGTGGAACACGAGCAGCGGGTCGAACGGGGCCGCGGGCAACCCACACCGGGCGGCGAACTCGTCGGAGGAGAACAGCGCGAAGCGCGGGCCGTAGAGCGCGTTGTAGACCGCGACGTCGCCGACGGTGACCGTACGGGGGGTCGGATGGTCGAACACCTGACCCAGCCGGAAGTCCTCGAAGTGGTTGCCGGGATCGGTCTTGGTCATCGTCTCGCTCGCGTCGGAGGGGAGGGGTGGGCCGGCGGTCGAGGCTAGAGGACGAGGGGAACCGGCTCGACATGGAAGGTGGCGGTTGATGGGTCCACCGCCTCCCTCCGCCGACGTCGACCTGGACACCGCGGGCCGGGCCGAGCTGTGCGGATCCTGCGGAGCCGCACGCGATCGAGGGCGAGGGCGAGGGGGCTACGATCGGCCCCCAAGGTGCGCCGGGAAGTCTGGTCGGCATTCGAGTTGGCTCCTAGCCCGAGGTTCGCCGTGCCCACGCCCGCCCCACCAGACCACGCGCCTCGGATCGGGGCGCTCCGACCAGTGGTTCGGCGGTGCCGATGAACCGGTCGCTGCGCGCGTCGGCCTGGCGCCGCGACGCGCTGCGCACGAACCTCTGGCTCGTCCCGACGATCGAGGTCATCGCGGCGAGCCTGCTGTTCGCGGTGACCTACGCCATCGACCAGTCCGCCTACCAGGGACAACTGGGCCTCCCGAGCGTCGTCGACAGCGGCTCGGCCGACGCGGCCCGTCAGATCCTGACCGCCATCGCGGCCGCGGTGATCACCGTGGCCGGCCTGGTGTTCTCCATCACGATCGTCGCCCTGACCCTCACCTCGACCCAGTTCGGCCCGCGCATGTTGCGCAACTTCATCCGAGATCGAGGCACCCAGGTCACCCTCGGGACGTTCGTCGCCACCTTCGTGTACGCCATCCTCACCCTTGGCTCCATCGCGCACGGCAGGAGCGGGGACTTCGTGCCCCACCTGTCCATCACGGTGGCCCTCGTCCTGGTGCTGGTGTCGCTCGGCATCCTCATCTACTTCATCCACCACGTCGCCAAGTCGATCCAGCTACCCGAGGTCATCGCCTCGATCGCCCGGGACCTCGCGGTCGCCATCGAGGCGGAGGCCATCGCTTCGGGCGAACTGGCGACCCGCCAGGCCGGTCCGTCGGTCGACGAGTTGCGGGCCCGGTTGGGCGAGGCCGGAGCCACCCTCCCCGCCCCGCGCAGCGGTTACCTCCAGTTCGTTGCCTACGACGTCCTGGTCGGGATCGCCGTCGAGCAGGGCGCGGTGATCCAACTCCTCTACCGGCCGGGACACTTCGTGGTCGAGGGCCTGCCCCTGGCCCGGGTCTGGCCCGCCGAGGAAGCCGACGCGATCGCGCGCTCCCTCGACCGGGCCCACTTCACGGGGCCGCACCGCACCCTCACCCAGGACCTCTCGTTCGCCATCGACCAGATGGTGGAGATCGCGATCCGGGCGCTGTCGCCCGCCGTCAACGACACGTTCACCGCGCTCACGTGCATCGACTGGTTGAGCGACGGCCTCTGCAAGATCACGGCCCGCTGGAACCCGCGCCACGTGCACCGTGACCAGGAGGGCCACGTGCGGGCCCTCGCCGCGGACGTTCGCTACAACCGTTTCGTCGAACGGGCCTTCGACAAGATCCGCCAGTCGTCGCGTGGCATGCCCGCGGTGATGATCCGGCAGCTCGATTCCCTCGCCAAGATCGTCGCCTACGCCAGCACCGACGAACAGCGAGCGGTGTTGCACGCCCAGGCCGACATGATCGTGCGTTCGAGCGACGACTCGGTGCCCGAGGCCTGCGACCGCGCCGACGTCCGTCAACGCTACGACGACTTCCTGCTGGCCGCCCGGCCCGGCACCACCCCGGTCGGCTCGGACCGTTGAGCCGTCAGTTGCCTGCAGGAGCGCGGGACTGCACGTCGGGGGAACCGACGCCGCCGGCGCACGGGACCCCTTGCTCCGGCGTCTGGGGACCCCGCTCGAACTCCCGCACGAATGCGGCCACCGCCGGGCTCGTCGCGCTCGGCGCGTCGAGCTGGACCCCCCAGGCCGACAGCACGACGGGCGAGGGAAGCGATCCGTCGGCCCATGGGGTGATGAGCACGTAGGGGTGGTCGGTCACGATGGCCCGCAGCACCGCCTGCTGAGGGGCCGGCAGGCCCGGCCGGTAGGTGATCCAGACCGCACCGTGCTCGAGTGAGTGGACCCCGTTGGGGGTGTTCACCGGTGACGAGTAGTACCCGCAGGTCTGCCAGACGGGGTTGTGGTCACCACCGACGGGCGGGGTCTGGCGATAGCGGATCGGCCCGTCGACGTGGTTGCGGGACAGACCGGCGTACACACGCGTCTTGGCCAGCGGCCCCGATCCGCCCAGCAGCGTCGGAGGAGCGGTGGCTCCCGTGAGGGGACCGGAGGGCACCGTCGTGGTCGCCGCCCCGGTCGAGCCGGGCGCCGAACCGGTGGCGGCGGACGAGCCGCCGCTGGTCGTGCCACAGGCGGCAGCTGCTCCGAGCACGAGCACGACGGCGACGACGATCGGGAGGCGGCGGATCACGCCTCCCAGCCTGCCAGACCGCCCGGGCCGGCCCGACGCCAGGGCCGATCGGTCGCGCCGCCGATCGGATATGAGGCCGATCAGTCGCCGTCGTCGGCGAGCGTCGGAGGGACGGCGTTGAGCACCATGCGGACCGACGTCCCGTCGGCGGTCGGGTGGAACTCGACCTCGTCGGTCAGGATCCGCACCAAGGGGATGCCGAGGCCCCGTTCGTAGTCGAGCCGACGAGGGTCGGTGACGGGGGGGTGGGCCGACAGGGCCGCCGGGTCGAACCCGAGGCCGCGGTCACGCACCTCGACCTCCACCGCATCGTCGGACAGGCGGCAGCGGATCACGATCTGGTCCGTTTGGTCGAGCTGCTCCGGCCGGTCGCCGGCGACGCCGGGATCGCCGGGCGAGGCGGGGGGCCGGTCACGCATCGCCCGTACGTGCGCCTCGATGGCGTTGGTGCACACCTCCGAGACGGCGAGCCGCAGGTCGTCGATGCGGTCGTCGGGGAACATCGGTACCCCCGAGGCCGAGGCCGAGACGAGGAGGCGCACCAGCGCGAGGTACTCCGGCCGCGCCGGGATCTCGAGCTGGACCACGTCACCCCCGTCCGTGCCCATGAGGAACCGGTCAGCTGGCCGACACGGCCTCGTCGACCGACGTGCGCATGGGGAAGACCTTCGTGAGGCCGGTGATCTCGAACACCTTCAGGATGCGGGCCGCGGTGCACACCAGGGCCAGCTCGCCATCGGAGGTCCGCACCCGCTTCAGCGCCCCGACCAGCACGCCGAGGCCCGTGGAGTCGAGGAACTCGACGTTCTCGAGGTCGACCACGATGCGGTTGGAACCGGCGTTGACCAGTTCGATGAGTTGCTCGCGCAAGCGGGGAGCGGTGGCCACGTCGACCTCGCCCGATACCGCCAGGACCGCCCACCCGTCCCGCTGCGTCACCTCGAGTCCGAGATCGATCACTTGCGCTCCTTCCGGAGGTCGAGAACCCAGCAAAAGCTACACGGTGGTGGGGCCACCACGGGCCGAGAGGTCGACGCCCGGCCGGCACCCACCGCCACACAGTGGTAATTACGTCAGGGGAACTACGCTCGTGGGACCCACCACCTCGCCCCTCCCCCGCGGCGGCCATGGCCCTCACCGACGCATCCCTCGACACCCTCCTGCTGGCCCTCGACGACGCGGCCGCCGGCGAGCACGGGTTGGTGCACCTCGAGCGGATCCCGCCCCGTCCGGCCCGCCACGCCCTGCTGGCCCGGCCGCTCCCCCCGCCCGTCGCGGCACGGCTCGACGCCCTCGGGATGGGATCGTTGTGGTCGCACCAGGCGCAGGCCATCGACCTCGTGCGCAACGGGCAGTCGGTGGCGATCGCCACCGGCACGGCGTCGGGCAAGTCGCTCTGCTACCAGGCACCGATCGCCGAGGCGGCCATCGACCCGTTGCGCCCGGGCACCTCCCTGTGCCTCTTCCCCACCAAGGCACTGGCTCAGGACCAGCTCCAGTCGTTCGGCGCGTTCGACCTGCCCGGCCTGGTCCCGGTCACCTACGACGGCGACACCGATGCCGACGCCCGGACCTGGGCCCGCCGGCACGCCAGCGTCGTGCTCACCAACCCCGAGATGCTCCACTGCGGGATGCTCCCCCACCACGAGCGGTGGGACACGTTCCTGATGCGGCTGCGCTACGTCGTGATCGACGAGCTCCACCTGCTCCGGGGGATCTTCGGCAGCCACGTGGCCCACCTCCTGCGCCGGTTGCGGCGGCTCTGCCACCTGTACGGCTCGGCACCGACGTTCGTGTTCACGTCGGCCACCATCGGCGAGCCGGCGCGACTGGCCTCGGTTCTCTGCGGCCTCCCGGTGACCGACGTCGTGGACGACGGGTCGCCGCGCGGCGAACGCCTCGTCGCGCTCTGGAACCCGCCCCTGCTCGACAGCGCGACGGGGGCCCGCACCTCGGCCAACCGCACGACGGCCCGGCTGGTCGCGTCGCTGGTCGGCCACGACCACCGGACGATCGCCTTCTGTCGCAGCCGCCGGGGCACCGAGGTGGTGGCGGCCGAGGCCCAACGGCTCCTGCCCCGCCCCGAGCGGGCCGCGGTGCGGCCCTACCGGGGCGGCTACCTGGCGCACGAGCGGCGGGAGATCGAAGGGCAGCTGTTCAGCGGCGCACTGCGGGGCGTCGTGGCCACGAACGCCCTCGAGCTCGGGGTCGACATCGGCGGCCTCGACGCCTGCGTGCTGAACGGCTTCCCCGGCACCATTGCGTCGCTGTGGCAGCAGGCGGGGCGGGCCGGCCGGGAACGGCAGCAGTCGCTGGCGGTGTTGGTGGCCGGCGACGACGCCCTCGACCAGTACTTCATGACCCACCCCGCCGAGGTGTTCACCCGGCCGCCCGAGCCGGCGGTCATCAACCCGTCGAACCCGTTCGTGCTCGACGCCCACCTGGCCTGCGCCGCCTTCGAATCACCGCTCGGCCACGACGACGAGCAGTGGTGGGACCATGCCGACCTCGCCGACAGCGTCCGCCGCCTCGTGGTCGACGACCGGCTCAAGCTGCGGGTGCGCCCCCGACGCGGCCGGGCCGAGGTGCGCGCCGTCTGGGCATCGCGAGGGTTCCCGACCCGAGGCGTCGGGTTGCGCAGCGGGTCGTCCGACGAGTTCCGGATCGCACTGGCCGACGGCACCCTGGTCGGCACGGTCGACGGCAGCCGGGCCTGCTCGCTCGTCCACCCCGGGGCCATCTACCTCCACCAGGGCCGCACCTTCCGGGTGCGCGAGCTCGACCTCGAGGATCGCGCCGCCATCGTCGACCCCACCGACGACGACGAGTCGACGCAGGCCCGGTCGACCACCACGATCGCCGTCCTGGCCGACGAGCTCGAACGGCCGGTGGGCCGGGCCCGGCTCCACCTCGGAACCGTCGAGGTGACCTCCCGGGTGACCGGCTACCGCCGACGCGACACCCGCACCGGGGAGTCGCTCGGGACCGTCGAGCTCGACCTGCCCCCCAACCGGCTGGTGACCCGCTCGTTCTGGTACGTGATCGACCCCCAGATCCTCTCCGATGCGGGAGTCACCATCGACGCCGTGCCCGGCACCCTCCACGCTGCGGAGCACGCGGGCATCGGCATCCTGCCGCTGTTCGCCATCTGCGATCGCTGGGACGTCGGTGGGGTGTCGATCCCCTGGTTGGCCGACACCGGCGGGCCGACCATCTTCATCCACGACGCCTATCCGGGCGGGGCGGGGGTGGCCGAGCTGGGCTACGGCGCCGCCGACCGCCACCTCGCCGCGACCCTGCAGGTGATCGAGGCCTGCCCCTGCCACGACGGCTGCCCGTCGTGCGTGCAGTCGCCCAAGTGCGGCAACCTCAACGAGCCCCTCGACAAGTCCGGCGCCATCCGCCTGCTCACCGCCATCCTCGCCTGACGACCGCAGCCGTCTCAGCGAGCGACCGCTCGACCATGGTCCGACGGTGCCCGAGGCGCGTCATCCCTCCACCCGCATGGTGACCTCAGCCTTGAGCGTCGGGTCGGGGACCAGCGACCCGACGAGGGGCACGTCGGTCGGGGCGCGATAGGCGACCACCGCGGTGATGCGGGACCCCGGCCCGCCCCCGCCCGACAGCTGGACGGTGGTCCGCCCAGCGTCGAGCCGGGCCCCGGCGATGGCGGCCGCCCGCGCCCCGTCGACCGACGGGTCGACCGCGGCCTGCCGGGCCGCCTCGCGGGCCGCGTGCACCACCCGGAGCTGGTCGCGGACGACGAGACCGACCTGGACCACCAGCAGGACCGCCAGCAGGACGAGCGGAAGGCACAGGGCCAGCTCGACGGTGGCCTGGCCGCGCTCGGGGCCAGGCCGGCGGGCCGACCTCACGTGACCTTGGAGATCAGCGAGTCGAACACCTTGTCGAACAGGTCGCCGACCTTGCCGGTCTTGGCCGCCCAGGCCAGGACGATGAGGGCGACGGTGGCCGCGGCGAGCAGCACGAGGGCATACTCGGCCGTCGCCTGGCCGGCCTGGCCGGAACGGGTCCG
>Ga0209023_10005281_pt1 | contig 14211 bp, 11 predicted proteins | sample LakOneMetagenome_FD_187468 | JGI IMG/M metagenome (GOLD analysis project Ga0209023, IMG submission 187468) | Freshwater and sediment microbial communities from Lake Erie, Canada (SPAdes) (version 2) | ecosystem: Environmental > Aquatic > Freshwater > Lentic | place: Lake Erie, Canada...
TTGTCTGTTTTTAGAGCGATTTATGGGTTTTATGCATTGTGTGTACTCAGTGAAAACACTTAGTATCGTGAAGGGATTTGTTAGGCATTAAATATTAATAAACTCGCTTGATTACAAGCTTGTGAACCTCTCATAAAAGATACAAGGTCAGTTAGGATGCTCACCTCAAATTGAATAAAATAGAAAAGGGCCATAAATTTTGAAAAAGAATATTCTACTTCTTGTGACAGGTATGTCTCCTCAGATCGTGACTGAAACGGTCTACGGATTGGCGGTTAAGCCTGCGCCTGAAGATCGTTGGGTGCCTAGTGAAATTCATGTGATCAGCACAGCGCATGGTTTAAATAAAATCAGTGGACCTTTTTTGTCTGAGGACAATCAACTTAAAAATCTAATCGCTGAATACAACCTGCCCGATATCATATTCAATAAAGATTGCCTGCATGTGATCATGGATGAGCACAATAAAGCACTCAACGATCTTCGGACTCCAGAAGACAACGAGTGCGCTGCAAACGTGATTTGTGATTTAGTTCGTAAATTTACAGAAAATGACGATGTTGCACTTCATGTATCCATAGCTGGTGGTCGTAAGACCATGGGCTTTTATGCGGGATATGCCTTGTCATTGTACGGCCGTCATCAGGATCGTATGTCTCATGTATTAGTTGATGAGGCTGTAGATAACAATAAAGTTCCGAGTTTTTTCTACCCTCCGAAAGTCCCTACCGAAGCGCCTAACCACAGTGGTGAGTTAGTACGTTTAGATAAGGTAGAGGTTTGGTTGGCAAATATCCCCTTTGTACGATTGCGCTCGTCACTTAATAAACATGCGAAAACTGACAAAGTTTCATTCAGTGAGGTGGTACGGTCAATTAACGATGCGGCACTTCCTATTGTTATTAAAGTAAATCTAATAGAGGGAAAAACCATTTGGATCAATGAGCAGACCTGCGTCTTAGCCCCGCGAGAATATGCTTTTTATTCATGGTTTTTAACGGATAGAGTTCAAGAGAACCACGGCATTCTTCGGCCTAATAAAAAAGTCTTTGCGGATGTGAGCTCTGGGTTTCATCAGTTCTATTCTGGCAAAGAGACTTGTGTTTTTGATACTGCTTTTTTTGATGAGCGAAAAACCGAAATATCTAATATTTTCAAGCACAGTTTTGGCCTTGAAATAGCAGAACGTATTACACCACAGCAAAGAAAACGTGGTGAGCCTTTTAGAGTGGATATTGATCCAAAAAATATCACCATCATGAACATGGAGTAATAAATATGCTGACACAAGGACAGCGTTTTGAAAAACGTGAATACACGTTGGAAATGGTTACGCCCGCTTTTTTGGGTGGGGCAGACCAGTCCGCAGAGTGGCGTACGCCAGGGATTAAAGCCTTGATTCGTCAATGGTGGCGTGTGGCATATGTAGCGAAGTATGGTGTAGATGTAGAGCGGATGCGCGATGCTGAAGGCGAGCGTTTTGGTGTCGCAGGAAGAACACCAGAGAGTAGCCGAAAAGCAACAATTACGATTCGGTTCGATGAAGAGCCTAAAGCTGCGACAAGTTCTGTTTCTGGAATCCCAAGAGATGATGGTCAATCCTTGCAGTATTTGGGGTTTGGGCCTTTTGTACAACCAACCCGCCCAACAACCCGTCTAGCATTGAATAAGGGCAGCAAAGTTAAATTCAAGATTTTGATTCAAGCAAGCAATACGCAGCATTGTGAAGAGTTAGCCAAGGAAATTGATGAGACTTTATTTCTTGTAGGCCAGTTTGGCACATTAGGAAGTCGTTCTAGTAATGCGTGGGGCAGTGTTCATATTACTGGCGATGTGGTTGAGTTTCCGCTTGAAGATTACGCCAAAGCACTTGAACATTGTATGAAGGATGACTGGAAGCAAGCCATTGCAAAAGATAATCAAGGGATTATGGTTTGGCAAACCCCAGAATATAACGATTCGGATGCCGCCATGAAAGCGTTAAAAATTGTGCGCAAGGAAAATCAAAATACGCTGGCGAAAGCAAAAGGTTTGCGAACGCTGATCAATGGCCCTACATCCAAACCAAAGAACGAAAATCGGTGGCCAAATCAATTCGTCTTTAAAGTGATAAAAAATGGTTCGCATTTCCGGGGCCAAGTGGCTTTGTTAGCACATAAATGGCATAGCGATAACAGTTCCGAACGTTTATCCGACTTATTAAAATCGGTCGCGCAAGAGCTTGATGCGACCAATACAAATTTTCAGCGCATTCAAACGATTAAATCAGGGGTTTAACAATGACTACTCCAAGCCTCTGGCAAGCCAAAATGTTGGCACGAATCCATGATCCAGCCGAAAAAGCCATCATTCTGATGAATACGCTTGAAGGTCACGAAGGCGGTACGGTTGAGGCACTTAAGAAAGAATTATTTTGTGAAGAAGAACTTGCGCAACTTAACGAATTAATTAAAAAAGCTGACCATTGGGCAGCAGGCGCAGATCGTCCGAGTTTACCTAAAGGACATGACTGGAATGTAAATTTCCTTGATGCCCCCACCACAATTATTCATCCGTTATCAGGTGAGCGTTTCAATATCGACGGTTTGGGTGGAACTGATTTAGCGAAATTGAAGGCCGATAGTTTGGCGCATTTTTCAGAATTGATTCAACGTGATACTGACAAAAAAATCGATTTTAAGAAAACCTATCTCGCCAATTGGCGGTTTGGTGCTGAAGGGCAAATGGTTGCTGGCGGCTGGGGCGCGTTATGGGAGCAATTACCCGCAGAAACGCGTATTCCTGACCATACAATTTGGGCGCATTTGGATTTAACTTCTGCTTTTGCAGGTGCTATGCGTGATGAGCAGGGAAATGATGATACGCCTGTTTTATTTTCTATGCAGTTCGGGCCAGTTCAGGATTTTATTGCCCAAGCACGTTCGACATCGGATTTGTGGGCGGGCTCACATTTGTTATCACGGTTGACATGGGAAGGCATTAAGACTTTATGTAATGAACTAGGGCCAGATAGCGTATTGATTCCACAATTGCGTGGAGTCGCTATCGTTGATGCCTGGTTGCATGAAGAACATGGTTTGCCTTTTTCGGAATTTGAACGTGCAGGTGCAGAATGGACGCGTAAAAATGACGATAGTAATCCTTTGTTTGCAGCAGCATTGCCGAATAAATTTACTGCACTAGTGCCGAAAAGTCGTGTCAAAGATTTAGCTGAAAAAATTGAAAAAAATGTCCGCCATTGGGTGCAAAACCTTGGACAGGATATGCTGGCGGAATTACTTAAAGCCGCAGGCGAGAACCCTGAAGATAAAAAACTACCTTGCTGGTCACAATTACAAGCGCAGCTTGATGGCTTTCCTGAATGTTATTGGGCTGCTGTTCCGTTTGACTTAGTTGCCACTGATAGCCAGTGTCGAGCTGATGTCAAACAAACACGTTTGGCTGAAGTTCAGGGCAGTTTTATTCCACAAGGTCGCAGTTTTTTAGAGACAAAAGTTTGGAAAGATATTTTATCCAAGGATTTAAAGGCAGACGGTTATCAGTTTTGGCAACCTAATGCAGGAGTTTTATTTCCTGCAATTTATGAATTGCTTGAGCGATTAGCTGCGAGTAGTAAGCAAGCGCGTACCTTTACGCAGCTTAAACAAGAGGGTTTCCGTTGCACCTTGACGGGTGAAGTTGAGTGGTTGACCACTGATCGTGCGCAACTCAGTTGGACGAATCGTCAACGGGCAGCCAATGTCGGACACAACAACGCGAATCAAAAAACGTTATGGATGCGTGTCGCGGGCAAATACGGCATTAAACAAGGTGAACATCTTGGCGCGCTGGGGATGATTAAGCGCTTATGGCCATCGATTTTTGCCCAATATGTTGGTCAGTTAGTCCATGACGAAAATTGGAAGGCACGACGTTATGTTGTGTCTACTCATGCGATGAGTCTTGCACCAGCTTTAGAGCGTTTGGCAGATACGGGACGTAAATTAGGGACGTTAGAAGAGCGTGTTGATAATAACCGTTACGATTCCGTTATTTTGCCTACGCGATTGACTAAAATGTTACGTCAAAAAAGCGCATCTCTATTGGAGTTGGCAAAAACCTTGCCTAGTGTATTGGATGATGATCGTAGCGTGAACCAGACCGAGCGGTTTTTATCTGATATTGAAAGTGTGTTAGGAGTCAAATGCGAAACGTATTACGCCATTTTCTTTATGGATGGCGACAATATGGGCGCGTGGTTAACGGGTGGCAATGAAACAGAAGAAGATAAATATGGTATTCGTTATCAAGATGGTTTTCATCCAAAAATTCAATCTAAGTTTAGTGCATTGCCAGCGGGTGACTTTAAGAACTACTTAAACAGTCATCGGGCGGTATCACCAGCGCGACATCTAGCTGTTTCAGGTGCGTTGAATAGTTTTGCTTTGCATTTGGCGCGCTATGTCGTGGAAGAGTGCTATATGGGAAAACTATTTTATGCAGGTGGGGACGATGTGATGGCGATGGTTGCGGTCAAGGATTTGCTGCCATGTATCTATAGTTTACGTTTGGCATATAGCGGTGTGTATGCTGCTAAAGACAACGAGTACGGGCGCAACATGTTAAATCATGAAAAAATGATATTAGGCGGTGGTCATGCGCTACTCAATGGTCACTTGTATCGCACTATGGGACATAAAGCGACCGCCAGTGTTGGAGCGGTGATTGCTCATTCGACCGCACCACTTCAGCATGTGCTCGGCGAAGTCCGAAAAATGGAAAAAGCCGCCAAAGAATCGACCAATTTAAACGGTGAAAGCCGTGATGCTTTTGCAATCAAGGTGATTAAGCGTGCTGGCGGGGCTGTCAGTATGAATGGTAAATGGTTGTTAGATGAACAGATTTGGGGCGATGTTACGGATTTTGATGCCCATTTGCAAAATGAAACTTTAACGGGAACGCTCAAGCAGCAGCATAAAAAACTATTCCATATTGAAAGTAGTCGCATGGGATTGGTGATGCGTTTGGTGGCTATTTTTGGGGAACACAGTGAGCTGTCACGCAAACTGGCGTATGTGGTTCAAGATTGGTTGCCACAATTGCCACAATTACATGCAGCGAGCAGTTTGACTGAGAAAACAGCTTATGTGCAGCAGCTTAAAACTTTATTAAGTTACCAGCTCAAGCAACAAGGGTTGAAAATTGATGACAGCAATCCCTTGTTACGCCCTGCACCGGTCGCGACCGATATATTGAATATTGCTGGCGCATCTTTTAACGCGGAAGGTGAATTACAAGGATGTCCAACTGATTTAGCCAAACGCATCACAGATGTCCTCGCGGTGACTGAATTTTTAGGACGTGAAAATCGCAATTCGAAACCTAAAACAGAAGAATTGACCGAAGGAGGTGCGGCAGCATGAGTATTCACAATAATTGCCAAAGCCGTTTAATTGAACCGCTTGATGTATTGATGTTACGTGGTAACAAAAGCTTTGGTGATAGCGGCGAACATGGCGCAAGTAGTATGCCTCCTAGCCCTTCAGTACTTGCAGGTGCGCTACGCTCGTTTTGGTTAGCTGACTTAGATGTCAATTTTGCGAAGTTCAGCAACAGCAACAATCCATCGCATCCCGATGATTTTGCCGAACCAATTCAAAGTCAACTTGGTACACCTTTGCACCCGCGTGGCTTTCGTTTAGCTGGCAGTGGTATCGCAAGACGAGTTGACGGCAAATTACAGCGAATTTACCCAATTCCTGCAGATTTAGTGATACAGAAAGAAGCCAAAGATGCACCAAAACCCACGATTTATGCGCTGAAACCGACGACCTTAGCGGAAGGGTTATTGAGTAATTTAGCAGAAGGTCAGCTTGTACCAATGTTGCAAGCACCTGCTGGAAAAGCGGAAAGTGGCTACTGGCTCAGTGAAGTGGGCTATTTCGCGTATATCCAAGGAAAAAAGCCACAACAATCTGATTTGATTAAAAGCAATGAGTTATGGCAGTCAGATTGGCGGTTAGGTATCGCCTTAGACAGTAATACACGTACAGCCAGCGATGGTCAACTGTATACCACCGAAGCATGTGCCTTCAAAAAAGACGTTTATTTAGTTGCAGATATTTCCGGTGCACCTGATTTTCCGTTGACAGGGAATCTCCGATTGGGTGGAGATGGACGTGGTGCAGGTTTTCGCACTGAAAAATTTGCGTTAGCTCCACAAGTTTTACCTAAAAATGGCAAATTAAAATTGATTTTAACCAGCCCTGCGATTTTTGCTGAAGGTTGGAAATTACCTGGTCAGGACGAGCAAGGACGTATTCATTTCGAGGGTGGTTCAGCGCGCATTGTTACTGCAAGTGTGCCGCGTCATCAGGTAATTTCGGGTTGGAACTTAGCGGCTTGGGAACCGAAACCAGCGGAGCGAGTCGTGCCAATGGGAAGCGTGTATTGGTTAGATGATATTGAAACCAATGAGCTGCAAATCAAAGACGGTGCAAGCTTGTATCAAGCACTACAAACCTTGCTCTTAACCAATACTGACCCACAACGCCAAGCTGAAGGATATAACGCCTGCGCACTGGCACAGTGGATTGACGCTTAACCTTATTACAATATTTTATTTTAATTATCTCGAAGGATACGAAATTTTATGTTTACTGCCAATAAAGCTGTTTTTTTATATGCTGTTAGCCCTGTGCACATGGGTGCTGGACAAGCCATTGGATTGATTGATAATCCTATTCAACGCGAAGTGCATAGCCAGCATCCTATTTTTGCAGGGTCTGGTGTTAAAGGTGCCGTGCGTCATCTGTTTTATGCCAATCGCAAAGATGAATCCGCGGAGCTTTCGCGCTATTTTGGTACAGATTCTAAGAGTGCATCCGATTATGCGGGCGCGGTGAGTTTTACCGATGCACAGTTGGTATTGTTTCCTGTAAGGTCAAGTAAATCTGGTTATGTGTATGCCACGAGCGCGTATGCGTTGGCACGGGCGAAACGCTTATTAGAGCAAGCTGGTTTATCCACTTGGAAAGACATTTCCGCACCTGCGAGTAATCATTGTTTAGTCGCACAAGATAGTTTATTAACGCGTGATAAGTTGTATGTCGAAGCTTACGAACTTAATGCAGGCGTTAATAATGATCTCAAAACCATTGCTGAAGCATTAGCAAATTATGCACTCCCAGACAGTCAAAAATTCTTTCAAGACAAGATCAAAGCTGATTTGGTGCTCATGAGTGATGATGACTTTGGTTATTTTGTCAAAAATGCCACGAGTATTGAGCCACATGTTCGCATTAATCCTGAAACTGGTGTGGCTGAAGGTGGTGGGTTGTTTTATACCGAAAATTTGCCACCTGAAAGTGTGATGATTCAGCTAGTGATGGCGTCAAATGAACGCAGTAAGTCAGGTGAAACCAAGGCGGATGCTGTGCTGAATTGGGTGCTTGCAGGCGAAAAAGGCCTAAATGACAAATTGCTTCAGGTCGGTGGCGATGCTACGACCGGTCGTGGTCAAGTGTTAGTGCATGTTGCAGGAGGTGTGTAATGGCGATAGCAACGGTTCAACAAAAGGCGAAACCGCCAGTGCAAACATTAGATCAACAACGTGCGGCTTTTATCTGGCAAAAAATGGTGACCATGCAGAAAAGCCAACTTGCTGTATTTGACCCATATACGAAGCTTTCTAAAGGCGCGGGTACACTGATTATGCAAAATGGTTTGATGCCGACACTCGCTTTTTATGCACAGAAATCTAAAGGTGCGTATTCGCGTGCAAATGGCAATGAACATTTTGCACTATTAGATGATATTTTGGCGTGGTTCAAACAGCAAAACTTGCTAACAACAACAAATCCTGCCAATGCAATGAGCGAAATTTGTCAAAAATCTAGTACTGACTATCGTCACATTACCGAAGAAAGTCTTGCCTTAATTCGCTGGATTCGCCACTTCGCTAGTGCGTTGAATACAGGAGAGTAAGCATGGGAATTGCCGCAACGCCTCGGTACATGCAGGATAATGTCGCAGGTTTCTATGACACGTTATCTCCTGCGGCTAAGTTTTATACATTCTTTCCAATCTGGCAAAATGATTGGAGTATGGATGACAAAGCCAAAGATGTCGCATTAAAGAAAATATTGCCATATTCAGATGATGCTAAGGCGCAATCGCAAGCCTTGATCTCTCGCCAAGATAATTTAATGGCGACAGTAGGTGACGCGCTAAAACTATCCATTAATACCAAAAGTATCAGTTCATTTATGACAGGTACAGGTATGGAGCATCCACTTGAAAATGGCTTTGCGTTTCTACAACCATACGGATTACCGTATCTTGCCGGCAGTAGTGTGAAGGGTGTGCTGCGCAATACAGCGCGGCTTCTTGCAGAAAATGCCTTTGGTGAAGGTGACTTTGGATTTAACCCGCTGACAATTGAAAAGCTTTTTGGCTCTGAAGTGTCACGAGGCGATGAGGAGTCAAAAGATTTTGTGCGTGGTGCGCTAACCTTTTGGGATGTGATTGTGCAACCTAAAGAAACTGCACTCATCAAAATGGGAATGAGTGTAGACATTCTTACGCCACATCAAAGTCATTATTTGCAAGACGGTGATACTCCGCATGATTCTTGGCAACCTGTCCCTGTGCCATTTTTGTGTGTTGGTGCAGGTGCAATGTTTAACTTTCATATCACGGCAAACCTGCATTTGTTGGGCGATTTTCATAATGAATGGCAAGCCATGCTGACCAAATGTTTTGAAGTTACAACAGATTGGTTTGGATTTGGTGCTAAAACAGCAGTGGGTTATGGTGTTTTAAAGTTGGATACTGCTCAGCTTGAAGCACAGAAAAAGGCACGAGAAACTGCTCAAAAGACCGAACAATTAGCCGCTGAAACTGCACATTTGAATGAAAATCAGAAGCTGATAAAAGCTTTTGAAGCTAATTTACCAGATGAGTCAAAGTGGAAAGGTAAAGGCCCAGCAATTGCGGTTTCAGTTGATGTAAATGGCACAAAATATGGCTTTGCTGAGCTATGTAGTGTGGTCGAGACTTGGGAAGAAAAAGAAGATATTGCAGTCGCATTGGGGTTATTTGACGCCAAATTACCAATATGGTTGGGTACGACTATTTCTAAAAACGACAAGTGGAAAAAACGAATTAACCCTCTGAAACAAAAGGTCGGTTGATTTGAATTTACCCATCACTCGCCACCGCATTCATTATCAAGTCATTACCCCGATCAAGCTGCCTGAGTATGCGGGGTCGGCTTGGCGTGGTGCTTTTGGTCATGCGCTAAAAAATATCGCTTGTTTTAGTGCTGCAAGAAACAAAGGTATCTGCGTTTGCGTGCCTGCTGAGAGCTGTTTGTATCGGCAATTGTTTGATCCGCCAATGCGGACGCTGGAGAGTCTTCGTGAGCAGGATGTGCCAACTCCAATTGTGATTGAGCCCGTCAATGGTGGAACGGTGTTACTTAATGACGAGACGTCTTTTTTGGATATGGTCTTGATCGGTGATGCTGCACAAAACCAGTTAGCGATTATTCAGCTGGCGTGGATGCGGGCTTTACATGATGGTGTAGGGACTGCTGATGAGCAGGGCAAGCGCGGTCAGGCGAGATTAATTAACCTTGTAAAGGTTGATCAGCCATTAAGTGTTTTACCTACTAATCCTCAAAGCGTTCACTTACAAATTCTTAGTCCCATGCGTTTACAACACCATGGTGATTTGGTGATGCCTCAGCATTTGACGGCATCGGTTTTGATGTGGGCGATCATACGCCGCTTCAACTTAGTTCATGAACTATATGGCTCTTCACAAGCAGTAGAACATCATGCCATTAGTGACGCAATTACTCAGATAGAGATTGATTCCCGGTTGCACTGGATGGAGTGGACTCGTTATTCAAATCGGCAAAAGCGTGAGATGAAGCTGAGTGGTTTGACAGGTCGCGTCTTATTGGAAAATGTTCCAGACGTTTTATGGCCTTATATTTATTATGGTCAATGGATCCACGCAGGGAAGAACAGCATGTTTGGATTAGGGCATTTTCAGATTGTGGATGAGGATTGGCAATCAAATATCAAGGATAAGAGAAGAACCGCATGAAAATCGTATTATGTATGGCTACAAAGCAAAACCCTGTAAACACTTTGCCATTAGAATTACCTAATATCCGTCCAGATTTGGTCTGTGTAGCGATTACTGGCACGATGGAGGAGCAAGGTTCTGAACTGATCTCCCAAATACAAGCTTTAGGGATACGCACTGAACGTTTAGATGTACCTAATGAAAATAGCTTACGCGCACTATTGCAGTTATTTGAAGATTGGTTAGAAAGTCGGATAGATTACGAAATTTACGTCAATTTAACGGGCGGCACTAAGTTAATGAGTTTAGCCGCCTATCAAGTATTTAGTAGCTATGGATTCCGCTGTTTTTATCAAATTCTAAAAAATAATCAGACGCTTCAAAGTAATCAAATTATCTGGTTAGACGATGAAAGTGTCGTTTCTGGCATTGGCGAAAAAATTAGCCTAGAAAGATATTTGGCATCATATCAGTTCAAAATCACTCAACGAGAAAGAGTGCAAGAGATTCCTGAAGTTCATATCCAGTATGCGGAAGAGATCTTTAAGCGCTTAAAGACCAATTATGAGTCATGTAGTCGCACAATGACTAAGCTCAATGGAATTTGTGCTGAAAAGATTAATGCAAGTGATCGAGAAAATTTCATTAAAAATTTAACGACTGATGAATCTGGTTTCATCGATCATCTTGCGCATGAAACGGGGCTGTTTACGTTGTTTGCAGACAAAATAGAGTATGCAAATAATGATGATTCGATTAGGAAATTAATAGCTGGCGGCTGGCTTGAGGTATTAACGACAATCAAAATACGCGAAGCGACTCAAACGCGTGACTTGAGTATGAATGTCTCGTTTGAGAAGAGCACTAAGCGAGTGGGTACTGCCAGCCGTAATGAGTTGGACGTGATGGCGATGGTCGGAGCGGCACTTTATATCGTGGAGTGTAAGACTGTTAATTGGGAGGGCAGAACGCCTATCAAACCCGAAGATTCTATTTATAAACTTTCGGCTCTAAGTGATATTGGCGGATTGAATACCAAATCAGCATTTGTTTCTCTTGTCGAGATCTCTGAGACGGCTAAAACCCGTGCCGCTGAGAATAATATTGAGCTGATTTGTGGTAAGAGCATTATCGAGCTGCCATCACGTTTACGGCGTTGGATTTCCGCAGAATAAGACTATAGTAAAACGAACTTTGCGTGCATCTACTCGGGTTGATGCGCGCGCGTTGGATAGTGTCACAAGCTTGTAATTACATCGTTGCAAGGACACGGAACATTAAGCTGATCGCATATTCTTTCGAGTGCGACAGCGATGAACCCAAGTCAAATCCAACAAATGTATGCTGAAAGCTGTCGTGCATTATCGACTGGTGGTTTTGCTGCATTTTATCAAGCGCAGTTGGCATCTTTTCAGAAGTACTGTCCAAATTTCAATTTAAATGCATTTCGAGCGCAGACCAATCGGGCAGTCTGTCCATTACAAAGTGTCCAGAATTTAATGGCTTATAATATCTGCTATGCAGCGGATCATTATGCGCGATTTGAACATTTGTTAACTGAGGTGGGAAGCTTTTCCACACAAGTTCTACGCCCTCCTGTTCGCTTATGTGTATTTGATTATGGTTGTGGTCAGGGTTTGGCAACATTAGCATTATTAAGTCATTTGCAAGATCGCCACGTTGAGTTAATTATTAACTTGATTGAGCCTTCGGCATTGGCACTTGATGCGGCAGAGTGCTATGTAAAAGCACTTGCTGATCGCATGCAGGGTCAAGTGGTTGTACATTCCCATCAGAAGGGTTTGGATCAGCTTCCTGATGATATTTTTATCATGCCTGAAGGGTTTAGTGCAGTGCATTTGTTCTCAAATGTATTGGATATGGCGCATCATAAAACGTTTGATTTGTCATGTTTGACACAACGGCTAAATCAAATCCAAGGCAAACATCTTTGCTTGGCGGTAAGCCCAAAGTTTTATAGTGGGAAGCTAGGTTTTGCTCAACTTAAGTCATTTTTTAAGCCCAGCAAGATGTTCATTGACAGAGAGGACTGGCGTGTAACAGCGCGAGGCTATCGATTTACTGAACGCGGCATGGTACTGCGTGAGGTTGAGGGGCAGTATATGGCTTTTATTCGTTGTGTTACTTCCTCACATCATGTACAGGTGGCTTAAATGTTAGATTTATTTGATGAGCCATGTAGTGAAACTGATGGATCGCTTTATGCGAATCAATACCCCATGCGTCCTCATCCATGCGGTAAAGGTCACATTATCACTGTGCCAGACGGTGAGCTGTACTATGCGCCAGATTTTTTTGAACCACGAATTAGTGATCGAGCGATGGATGTCTTGCTAGCCAATGATCGGTATCCGTGGCAGAGCACGAATTGGCAGGAGATCACTGACTTTTCTGAAATTAAATGGACTAACATTGCTTGGCAACAAAGCATGATTCAGATGTATGGACGTGAATTAGCGTTGCCGCGACTTTCGGCGTGGCATGGCGACAATGATCAAACGTATACCTATTCCAGAATTCGTTTGCACCCTGCACCTTGGAATCAGATCCTTGATTGGCTTCGAGGGCAACTAACTGACGTGAGTGGTGTTCACTTTAATAGTGTACTGTTGAACTGGTATCGAAACGGTGATGATCATATTTCATGGCATACGGATGCCGAGCCTGAGTTGGGTCGGAACCCAAGCATTGCTTCTATCAATTTTGGTGCGACACGGCGTTTTATATTGCGTCGTAGTGATGATCATCAACAAAAGATAGAGTTGCCTTTGAAGCATGGTTCGTTGTTGATTATGTCTGGTGCTTTACAACACCATTGGCAGCATTCCGTTCCGAAAGAGAAGGCGGTCAAAGCAAGTCGCGTGAATCTGACTTTTCGTGTCATCAAGTCTATCGGTTAATAAATAGCATTTAATTGATACCTTTTACTTCTATGAAAATTATGTAGATCCATGGGGTTGGCGACTTGTGCCGAGGTTGTGGTTCGGTTAGCATAGTGTTGTATCCACTGTAGGGAAGCAGCACCCTGCAGCACTGTTTAAAAGCTTAAAAAGCACAAACAAATTGGTTATTTTTCACCCAACTTTTGGTGATCCCAAAAAATCTTCAAGGGTGCTTGCAAGCGTATGATTCTCAAAAGGAAAAAATGCCGAGCAGTAATAAATGTTCCCTGCTAATAAAGGGATTAAGACGCAGTACAACGCTGCTCATCACCTCGCCAGCTTGTAATAAATGTTCCCTGCTAATAAAGGGATTAAGACGTGCCTAGACGAGCCTATCCACATCTCTCCAGAGTAATAAATGTTCCCTGCTAATAAAGGGATTAAGACCCTGTCAGAGTGACTCGTCATACCTCTGAATAAGTAATAAATGTTCCCTGCTAATAAAGGGATTAAGACAGATTTCAGTTTCATATACCAACCCAGATGCTTCGTAATAAATGTTCCCTGCTAATAAAGGGATTAAGACCTTTGCCTTGAGTGCAGTGAGTTCACGCTCAATGTAATAAATGTTCCCTGCTAATAAAGGGATTAAGACAGAGCTTTAGTTGCAACTACACTAGCAGCCAAGTAATAAATGTTCCCTGCTAATAAAGGGATTAAGACGTCAGGAATGTGGGCGCAAGCCTTAAAACCATTGGTAATAAATGTTCCCTGCTAATAAAGGGATTAAGACAGATATCCGCGTATTCTCTATCTACAACAACCAGTAATAAATGTTCCCTGCTAATAAAGGGATTAAGACTTATTTGTTCAATGGCACCGTCTATATGACGTGCAGTAATAAATGTTCCCTGCTAATAAAGGGATTAAGACGCCTTCAGTTGTGCGATACGTGCGTCAACTGCCGTAATAAATGTTCCCTGCTAATAAAGGGATTAAGACGATGCCGCACTCTTGAAGAGTAGGGTAGTTCTTGTAATAAATGTTCCCTGCTAATAAAGGGATTAAGACTATGACTCTAGGTCACCGTATTGCGTATGCACTAGTAATAAATGTTCCCTGCTAATAAAGGGATTAAGACGCTTCTTTGCGAGTTGATGCGTATGACTCTAGGGTAATAAATGTTCCCTGCTAATAAAGGGATTAAGACGCGGCTACAAGGATGATTACT
>Ga0209023_10005282_pt1 | contig 14208 bp, 14 predicted proteins | sample LakOneMetagenome_FD_187468 | JGI IMG/M metagenome (GOLD analysis project Ga0209023, IMG submission 187468) | Freshwater and sediment microbial communities from Lake Erie, Canada (SPAdes) (version 2) | ecosystem: Environmental > Aquatic > Freshwater > Lentic | place: Lake Erie, Canada...
ATCCTGACATTACGCGATGAAGGGCGTGTTCCGGACATGAAAAAACCCGCGAGGCGCGGGTTTGTCCAGTCGCTTTTCCGGATGGTGGCCGGGGAGGGAATCGAACCCCCGACACGGGGATTTTCAATCCCCTAGAAGGCGAGACGACCGTCAAGGAATTTCCCTTGAAAACAGGGCTCGTCAATCAAGGAAATAGCTTGAAATCGGCTGCGCTTGTTGACTCTAGGGGACATAGGGGATACAAAGGGGACTAACAGGTACTACACAAAGTTCCGGACAACGGCCGGACAAATCGGGGCGATCCATTGGCGAAGTTCCATTTCACTCCCGAAGCGATTGACGCCCTGCCAGTGCCCGCCGAAGGGCACCGCATCGATTACGACGATGGCCCCGTTCGCGGCCTGGCGCTGCAGACGACTTACGCCGGTGCGCGCCGTTTCCTGCTGGTGTACGTCGCCAAGGAGAGCGGCCGCGAGCGCCGCATGGTGCTCGGCGAATACGGCAAGGCGCCGAAGCTGTCCGTATCCGCAGGTCGCAAGCTGGCGGCCGAGAAGCGCGCGCTGGTCGACTTGGGCCGCGACCCATGGCTTGAGGCGAAGGAGGCACGCGCGGCGGCAGAGGAGGCGGCAGCGCGCACCACGGCGACCCTGGGCGGCCTTCTCGATGCATACGTCGAACACCTGCAGGATGGCGGCAAGTCCAGCGCGCGGCAGGTCGAGAAGGCGATCGAGCGCCATATCACCTCGCGCAAGAGGCTGGCGGCGACGCCTGCTGATTCGGTCACCGTCGACGATGTGATGCCGGTTTTCCATGCGCTCGCGAAAGAAGGGAAGCTGCGCGAGGCGGAGAAGCTGCGGGCCTACCTGCGCGCCGCGTACACGGCCGCGCGCAAGGCGAGGACCGATGCCACGCTCCACGCCTTCGCCGGCTTTCGGATCCACGCCAACCCGCTCGCGGACCTAGACGTGAGCCGACCCAAGCAGGCCGCGCAGAAGGCGGCCACGAACGCCAGAGAGCGGAAGTGGGCGCTCAGCGAGGCGCAGCTTGCCGCCTACTGGCACCGGATTAAGGCCGACATTACTGCCGAAGGCGCGATGCTGCGCTTCCACCTGCTGACCGGCGGACAACGGATCGAGCAGTTGGCGAGGCTCACCGACCGGGATCACGACGAGGACCAGCAGACGATCACCCTGCACGATACGAAGGGGCGTCGGACGCAGGCTCATGTGCACGTCGTCCCGCTACTGCCCGAAGCCGCAGCCGCGCTCCAGGCGATGCGAGGCGATGCCGGCGACTACCTGTTCACCCTGGACGGCGGCGCGACCGCCGCGGGCTACCACCGCGCATGGGAAGCCGTGCGCGCGGTTGCCCAGGCAATGCTCGAGGCCGGCGAGGTCGATCGCCTGTTCACCCCGGGCACGATCCGAAAGACCGTCGAGACCCGCCTCGCCGCGAAAGGCGTCCCGGATGAAGTGCTGTCGCGCCTGCTGTCGCATGGGCTCGGAGGCGTTCAGGCGCGCAACTACAACGCGCACCACTACGACGACGAAAAGCGCGGCGCCTTGCGAAAGCTTCGCGCGCTGTGCGAACCGAAGGGCAAAGCAGGAAACGTGACACCGATTCGCCGCAAGGCGTAAGCGGCGCGACCGGGAGGTACGAGCTCCCGGCCACGCCTTCCACAACCGTTCACGGAGAACGATCATGGCAAACGAAATGGTATCTCTTCCCGCAGCAGCGATTCCGGACATCCGGAAAATGCTGATCATCGGACTAGCGAGTCTCTCGGAATTGGAACGAATCGCTGATCACGTCGAACTGAGCGAGAAATGCGGTCGAAAGGTTGAGAATGATTTGAAACCTATCCATCCCACCGGCGCACATGAAGGCGGTACCTTCGCGGAGGCGCTGTTGTGGCTGGAATATGCGATGCCGGCTGAGGGCAATTGAATGGCCACGATCATTCAATTTCCCGGCTTGAAACGTATCCCGAGCCTTAGTGAAAAGGCTGGAACCGCCAGTGCAAATGCGGATTCCCTTTTCGACGAGCGCGCCGAAAAGACTTTGAACAAGCTGGCGGACCTAATTCAAGCGCGGGAGGCGCGATGGGCGGCTAAACAAGGCCTCCGGCTGGTATAGCGTCCGATGAAAAAGAAGTTGCCATCGCTGGTCGACGGCAAGCGGTGCAGGCGCCCGATTCATTTGGGCCCGTATCGCAAAGCGCGTAAGCCGCTGCCCGATTTCCGGCTGAACCCTCTTAGGACAGATTGGCCTAAGGTGATCGCAGACTTAAATGGCTGCGGGTACTCGACACGCAAGATCGGAATAACGCTTGGGGTCAACGAGAGCACAGTCCGTGCGTGGAAGCGCTGCCGACCAAGATTCGAAATCGGCCTTTCTCTAATTGAACTCTGGATGAGGGCGACTGGGAAGGCGCGGCATGAGCGGCCGCGCCTTCCGCTCGGAACCTGAACAAAAATAGGCGGGATTTCGCGCACTCACATCGACTGACATAGGGCACCCCTAGCAAATGGGTGTCTTAAGTGGACAAATCCCCGCAATACCTCACCGAAACCGAAGCCGCTGAGCTTCTCCGCCGGTCGCCCGCGACTCTGACGCGCTGGCGCAGGCAACGCACGGGGCCGAGTTGGGCCGACGTGCAGGGTCGCGTCCTCTATCCACGCGAAAAGATCGAGGCATGGGTAGAGGCGCACACCGTCGAGGCCGCCGCGTGAGCGCCGACCCGACCCCGTGGGTGACGTTGGCCAAGGGCCTGGCACTCGGGCGCCTGTCCATGTCGGCCGCGGCTTCCTGCATGTACGAACCTCAGGGCGGCGAGCTCGAAGTCCCTCGCGGCATGTTTGGGCTCGACCAAGCCCTGCACGACTACAACACCGTTTTGATGGCCGTCGCGGAGCTCGAGCCCGAGGCGCTCGAAGGTGTGATTTGCGACGTTGACATGGAACGACAGTGGTCGCTCATCATCGCGGAGGCTCCCGAACAACTACTGAGGCTCGCTGACTTTTACGCGCAGTGGCACGCGGCGCGCGTAACGCTTCTGCTCGCGCGCGGCCTTGGCGATGTTGGAGCCGTCCATTGAGTGCCGCGCGGAATCCAACGCCGGGCCCGCACCAAACCGTCTTGCAGCGACGCGGCGGCTTCACCGTCATTCGTGGCGGGCGCGTCCGCAGGTCGAGCGCCGGCGTTGCGCTGGACTGCCTGCGCACCGAACTGGACGCGCTCGAGGCGATCGTGTCGAAGCTGCGCGATGGCGAGGCCCTGACCGGCGATGAAGTCGCCCGCTTCCGGGTTTCGGCGCTTCGCATCCGCGACGTTCGAGGGGTGCTGCGTGTCTAGGCCCGCGCTCGCCCCGTCGCCGATGCCCGAGCCTCGGAAGCTCATCACCTTCGATCGCCTCGACCGATTGAAGCCGACCAAGATGGTCTCCGTCATCGACGGGTTCCTCTACGCGAACACCCTGACGAACATCATCGGCAAGTCGAGCTCGTGCAAGTCTTTCGTAGCGCAGAACATGGCGGCATGCGTCGCGACGGGAACGCCGTGGATGGCGCGCAGGGTGGAACGGGGCGCGGTGTTCTACATCGGCGGCGAGGGCCGCTCGGGACTGTTGAAGCGCTTTCGGGGTTGGCAGAACTACACCGGTATTTCGCTCGACGGCGCGCCGATCTACATCGCCAGCCGCCTTCCGCCTCTTGCGGACACGCTGAACGTCGCCGGCACGATCGATGCCATTCAAGAGTGCGCGGAAGAGAGCTTTTTCGATTCCGGTGGCGCCGATCCGTCGCTCATCGTCGTCGACACGCTCGCGCGCGCCTTGGCCGGCGCCGACGAGAACAGCGCCGCAGACGTCGGCCGCCTGATCGAGGGGCTGGACTGGATCCGGCAAACCTGGGGATGCGCGGTCTTGTGCGTCCACCACACCGGCTTGGGCGAAACGACGCAATCCCGCGGCCGCGGCTCCAGCGCCATCTATGCCGCGCTCGATGGCGAGCTGCTTGTGACCACCACCGGCAGTGACGTGACCCTGTCTAGCACGAAGGAAAAGGACTGGCCGAAGCCCGCGCCGATCGTGATGACCCGGAACGTGGTCGAGGTCGAAGTCGAGGACGTGACCGAAACGACGCTGTGCCTGGACAAGGCCAGCATGCAGGGCGCGATGGCGAACGCCGAGTTCCAGCGTCGCCGCGTGCTCGAACTGCGCGACGAGGGGAAGTCTGTTCGGGCTATTGCCGAGCTCCTCGGCATCGGCAAGTCCACGGTGCAGCGGATCGTCGACTACGACCGCGGCCGTGCCGAAGGAGGACCCCCATGAACCGGGTGTCCCGTCCCACTGTCCCACGGGGGGTCTTATATAGACCCCCCCCTGTGGGACAGGGTTTTGGGACACCTGTTGTCCCGCGGGACAAAAACACCGGGACAGCGCGGGACAAGCGGGACACGAGAAGGGCAAGGACCCTTTCCACGGTGTCTCCCTCGCGCGCGCGTTTTTCGGGTGCGCGCGTATGACTTCGGCCGCCAACAACCGCAAGCAATGCGGCGCCAAGCGCCACCGCGACGGACAGCCCTGCGAGGCGCGCCCCGAGCCCGGCAAGCGCCGGTGCCGCTTCCACGGCGGCCGCAGTACCGGGCCGCTCACCGATGCCGGCAAGCACCGATCCCTGGCAAACCTCACGCAATACCAACCCCACCGGAGCATTCCATGAACGCAGTCGCTCGCCCCCGCCTCCCCGCCGAAAACGCTTCGTCCCAAGAGCTCAAGCAGATGCTCGACGAAATGGACGCGAGCCTGAAACTGACCAGGCGGCGCCTTGCCGAGGCGCAGGCCAGCTACGGGGACAAGGTGCTGTCCTACGACGCCGACAAGATCAAGCAGGCGAAGAAGGACCTCGATGCGCTGCAGGCTTCGGAGGCTGCGATGTCCGCGGGCCTCGCAGCGCTGGAACGCCGCGTCGCGCAGGCGATCGAGCGCGAGAACGAAGAGGCCTTCGCCGCACGCTGGGATGCCGCCACCGTCGCGCTGGAAGGCCGTACCGCTGCGTTCGTCAAGGTCGAGGAGACCTGGCGGCAATTCCATCGGGCAGTGAACGATGCGGTCACCGCCTCCGAGCTGGCATGGACCTCGAACCCGATTCGCTCTAACCCGCGCACGCCGCTCGGACTCGCAGTGTTCGAGCGCTTCACGGACTTGCACGAGATCCAAGTCGGCGAGGTCCTGGAAATCGCCAAGGTAGTCGCTGGCGCCGATCCCTTGGGCAAGCGTCCGCTGCTGTCCGAGCGTTCGCGCAGGGACGCCATGCACGTGCTGTCCTTGCGGATGAAGAAACCGCCGGCGGCCGCGGCCTGATCGTCGCCACCACCACAACACAGGAGCCTTAAGCCATGGCCACCATTCCCATGGGTAATTTCTCCGCCCCGAGCGTCCTTCCACGGGCGCAGGGGCGTGGCGTGGATACCTCGCCGCTGAATGCGGCGGGCCAAGGTGCCGCGGCGATCGGTCGCGGGCTCAATGACCTCGCGCAGGGTATCGAGGCATACCACCAGCGGAACATGCAGGAAACCGAAAGGCTAGCCGCGGCGCAAGCGTATTCCGCCTCCGTCGACGACGAAGTGCAGAACAACACGATCGTCACCGATATCGGGCGCCGCGTTGCCACCGGCGACCTCGACTGGCGCAAGGCGGTCGAGGAGTACCAGATCCGCCAGTCGGAGCGCGAGGAACCGGACATTCCCGGATTAGACGCTGCCGCGACCGTGCGTTTTCAAGCCGTGGTGAAGCAGCAGCGCGACAGGGCACTCACCGGCGTGCAAGCAATCGTCGACGCTGGCCGCCGCTCGGACTTCAAGGCGCAATTCGATTCCGGCCTCGATTCGCTGGCCAAGCTCGCGGGTCAACCCGGGACGGATGTCGAGAAGGTGAACGCGCAGGCGGATGGCTTCGCGCAAATCGCGCGTGAGGCCGGGATCGACGAAGCGACAATCCAGTCGAAGCTGCAGAACTTCCGCGACAGGAACTGGCAGAACCAAGCAACCGGCAGGCTGATCGGTGCGCGCGACGACCGCCAGGCGCTGGACCAGCTCGAACACGACCTCACCGACGAAAACGGCTTCTACGCCAGCCGTCTGGACACCGACAAGCGCAACGTGCTGTTGGCGCAGGTGCTGGGGCGAAAGGACCAGCTCGACCGCCGCGCGGAAGCCGCGGCGAACAAGAGCGAGGCCGAAGCCGAGCGCGCGCTCACACGGTTCGAGGCGCAGATCGCCACAGGCGTCATGGCGCCCGCGGACACGATGCGCGACTGGGGCGGTGCAATCGCTGGCGGAACTGACGAGCAGCGCGAACGGTTCGCGGAATTGCTCTCGGACGAGAACGAACTCATCGAAGTGCGCAAGCTGCCACCCGCGCAGCAGCGCGCCTACGTGCAAGGCCTGCAGGCCCAGCAGCAGGCTAAGGGCGCCACCGTCGGGCAGGTCGCCAACCTGCACCGCATGCAGGGCCTGATCGAGGGCGACCTCAAGCGCTTACGCGACTCGCCGCTCGAATACGACGCGAATTTGCGAGGCGAGCCCATTGCGCCGCTCGACATGCAGGCTCTGGCGTCCGGCAACGTCGACGCGGTACGGCAGGCCTTGCAGGAGCGTATGGTGTCGCTGACGCGAATCCGTAAGCAGTACGGGCCCGATGCCGGCAATTCCGTCCTGCTGCCACAGGAAGCCGCGACCCTGAGTACGGCGCTCGCTGGCGCAAAAAGCTCGCAAGCCGCGCAACTGTTCGGCGTCCTCAATACCGTCGTCGGCGATCCGGCGATCTACCAGGCGACGATGCAGCAAATCGCCCCGAACAGCCCCGTACGCGCGCGCGCCGGCCAGATCTACGCCCTGCAACGCGCCGGCGGGCCGAGTTCGGGCGACATCACCGCGCAATCGCTAGGGGCGCAGCATGGCGACGTTGCGCAGATCCTTCTCAAGGGAGAAGCGCTGCTTGATCCGGGCAAGGCGGGCGAGGGTGCCAAGCCGTTCCCAATGCCGCCTCAGGACCAGCTCGACAGGGTCATCACCAGCAAGCTGCGGAATGCGTACGCCGGCCGCCCGGGCGACTACGACACGGCGCGGCAGGCGATTCGCGCCTTCTACGCGGCGAAGTCCTCTGACGAAGGCGACGTCAGCGGCGCGCTCGACGCCAAGCGCCTTAAGCAGGCCGTCGCGGCCGTGGTCGGCGAACCCGTCGAGTTCGAGGGGCACGACGTCGTCCCGCCGTGGGGCATGAGCGGCGCGGACTTCCACGACCGGGCCGAGGTGTATATCCAGGCGCGGCTGAAAGCTGCCGGGCTGCAGGATCCGGGCGACGTCTACCTGATGAACACGCAAGGCCGGGACGACGTCTACTTCCTCGCGCGGGGTAACGAAGCACTCGTCGATCGCCGTGGCCTGCCGCTGGTGATCCGAATCGGAGCAAAGCGATGAGCGATCCTTTCGACCGCAGCGACGAAGACCTGCGCGCCGTCCTCGACACCGTCGACGAGCTCGGCCTTCAACCCTTCGACCCCAACGCGCCGCGAGGGCTGTCCGGTGTCGGGGAGGCGATGAAAGGCCTCATGCGGCCGTCCGCCTCGGCCGGCCGCTCGCTGATGATGCTCGGGGCACCTATCGCCGGCGCGATGGACGAAATCGCTAACACGAACCCCGACCGTGCCAAGCGCGGCGAGTCCCCGACCGCTTACCAGGACGCCTACTTCGATGCCGTCGACGACGTCGGAAATTCCGCGGTCGACTTCTGGACGCCGGACGTGGCCGCCATGGGCGCGACCGCGAAGACATTGAACACCGTCAACAGCGTCATCGGTTCGATCCCGCAGATGTTCGGCACGCCCGGGCTGTTTCTCGGCAATGCCGCGCTGGACCCATCGACTGACCTCGTGCGCCAAGGCGTGGACGCAAACACGGCAACTGCAGTCGGCGGGGTGAACCTCGCGGTCAACGCGCTCGGCATGAAGTTGCCGGCGGCGTTCGGCGCGAAGCTGGCCACTCGGCTGTCCACCGGCGCAGGCACCAACCTGGCCACCGGCGTCGCCGCGGATGCTGCCAGCCACGGGCTCCTGTCCTCGGGTGGTTACGACGACCAAGCCGCGGGCTACGACGTTTCCGATCCGTTCGCGCGCGGCATGGACCTCCTGATGGGCCTGGCCTTCGGCGCGAAGGCGCACGTTGAAGCGCCCAGGCTCCTCCCCGAGCAGCGCGACGCGGTCCTAGCCGCCGCGAATGCCGACCATTTCACGCGGCAGACGATGCCAGGCGTGCCGGCGTCGCCTGGTGCCGACGTGCGGCACCAGCTCGCCCTGTCGCAATCGATCGAGCAGCTCCTGCGAGGTGAGCGCGTCGATGTCGCCGCCTCGATCCGCCCCGAGGATTTCGTCCTGCGGCCCGAGGTAGGCGCGCACGACGGCACCTATGCAGCCTACCGGCGCGCGCTCGAATCGGGCGGCCGCGCCGACGCCGCGAATCCGCGAAGCTCGGCGCTGGGGGCCGACCAGTTCACTGCGGCGACCTGGCGGCGAATGGTGGCCAAGGCGAAACCGGCTTGGGCGCAAGGGCTCTCGGATGCCGACCTCCTCGCTGCCCGCACCGACTCGGCGAAATCGGGTGAAATGGCCGCCGCGCTCGATGTCGAAAACCGCGCCGCGCTTGAGGCGGCGGGCCTGCCGGTCGATCGGCACACGCTCTACGCCGCGCATCACTTCGGCGCTGCTGGCGCCAAGAAGTTCGCGCGCGCCGGGGACGATGTTCCGATGGAGCGGATCCTCACGCCCGAACAACTCGACGCAAATCCCTACCTGCGCGGGAAGACGAAGGCGGAGGCCATCGCCAACTGGGATGATCGCGCACGTCGCGCCGGCGTCGAGTTCAACCGCGTCGAAGCGCCAACCGAAGACCTCGCTAGGGCGCCGCAGGAGCCCACCCCACTGCTGGATGACGGCTATGCGCGCGCGCCGATCGATGGCGGGGATGCCGAGACACGCGCGTCCTTCGACCCGTTCGGCGAGTCGCAGGCGCCACGCGCGCGATTCGGCGGCCTTGACCCGGATATGCAAGGGGGGCGCGCGCCGCTGCCCGAAGCCAAGCCGGCACGCGGGTTGCGTGCGCTATTCGGCCGGCGCGATCCGGCGCGGGCACCGCAGGACGCATCGCCGCTCCCTGGCGAACCGGTACGGGCACCCGTGGGGCCGCTCGACGCCGCGCGCATTGTCCTGCAGTCCGCCCCCGACCTGCGCATCCCCACCGGGGAAGTCGACGCCGAAGGCAATGCGATCGCCGTTCCTGCCGCCGACCTCCTGACGCAGACGGAACACCACGCACGCCGCGCACACCTGGACGCCGAGGCTATCGAAGTCGCGGCCAACTGTTTCCTGAGGGCTGGCATATGAAGAAGCAGTGCATCGATGCGGTGAATGCGGTTTACGGGCGCGAGGCGACCGATGCCGAAATCACGGCGATCAAGCAACGGATCGGCGGCGCAATGAAGGCGCGCGCTCAGCGCGACCGGCAGGCATGGCTCGCGACGCCGCACCACGAAAAGGTTGCAACCGCCGCACGCGATGCCGCGGAGTCCATTCGTCGCGAGGCCGAGGAAACGACCAGGCGTCAAGCGCTGCAGGTCGTCGCCATCGCGCGGCTGCAGGCGCAGGTCGCCGCTTTCCCCGGCACGCCGCTGGAAGGGTTGGCGCGCGTGATTGCGTTCCATGCCGATGCGCGCGGCTCTGCGCAGTCCATGGAAACCCGTGCGAAGGCGATCTTCAACGACAGCATGCGCCAGATGACCGACACGCTGACCGCGACCAATCCGAAGTTCTTTGGGTTGTTCGAGCGGCCCGAGGGCGTCCGCGACCTGGTGCGCGAACTCCTCGGCGAAGCCACCGGAAACAAGGATGCGGCCAATGGCGCGGCCGAGTTCAAGGCCATCGCGGAAGCCAACCGCCAGCGCTTCAACCGCGGCGGCGGCCGTATCGGCTTTCGCGAGGATTGGGGCATGCCTCACCACCACTCGCAACTGCGCGTCGCGCGTGCCGGCCAAGATGCGTGGCGCGCATCTCTGCCGCCGGCCGAGCGTGCTCGGGCGTGGCTGAAAGACCAGCCGCCGCCGCCGGAGTACGCGCGCACGGCGTGGGTTGCGGAGGTCATGCCGAAGCTCAATCGCGAGAAGTACGTCCACGAGGACGGCACCGCGATGGATGACGTCGAGGTTGCCGACATGCTCCGCCATGCCTGGACCACCATCGCCACCGGCGGCTACAACAAGCTCACGCCCGGCGCGACCGTCGGTAAGGCCATGGTCGCCAACCGCGGTGACGAGTCCCGGCAGGTGCATTTCCAGAACGCGGACGCTTATCTCGACTATCAAGCGAAATACGGCGAAAAGACCGCGTTCGACGTCATCGTCGGGCACTTGCAAGGGCTCGCGCGCGATATCGCCGCGGTCGAGACCTTCGGCCCCAACCCCGATCATGCCTACCGCCTGCTGCGCGACCAGGCCATGCAGCAGATGGTGCTCGACAACCCGGCCACGATGGGCAAGCTCCGAAACAAAGCATTCACCGTCGACGCGTTGTTCAACATGGCCATCGGCCGAACGCTGCCGGTTGCCTCCGAGCGCATGGCGAAATTCTTCGACAACATGCGCAGCATGCTCGTCGCGAACCGGCTGGGCTCTGCGGTCCTAACCTCCGTCACGGACGAGGGGACGATGATGCGGATGGCGGCGGTCAACAACCTGCCGCAAATGAAGCTGTGGGCGAACGAGCTGCGCGCCTTCAACCTCGCCGACCAGGACGAGAAGCGCTTCGCGAACCGCGCCGGCTTGGGACTGAATACGTTGGTCGCCGCGGTCAACCGCTTCGGCAACGAGCAGCTCGGCGCATCGTGGATGGCGAAGGTCGCCACGGGAACGCTGCGCGCGTCGGGCCTGAACGCCATGACGGAAGCGCGTCGACGCGCGTTCGGCACCACCATGATGAGCGCATACGGGAAGGTCGCCCGTGATGCAGTCTCCCTTGCCAGTCTCAACCACTACGACCACCGCGTCATGCTGTCGAAAGGCATCACGGACACCGACTTCGCAGTCTGGCGCCGGGCTGAGCTCGAGGATTGGGGCCACGGCAACGACACGATGCTGACCCCCGACGCAATCGCCCGCATCCCGGACGAACGCCTCGCCGGCCTTGGCGACCCGCAGGTGCTGCGCGAGGAGGCGATCACGAAGCTCCTGGGCGCCGTGCTCGAAGAAACGGACATGGCCGTGATCGAGCCGGGTCTGCGCGAGCGCGTGATCACGAAAGCCAACCTGCAGCGCGGCACGCTCTCGGGCGAACTCGCCCGGTCGGCGTGGCTGTTCAAGTCCTTCCCGCTGGCGATGATCATGAAGCACTGGCAGCGCGCCCTGAGCGAGCCTACGCCGGTGCAGCGCATCCGCGCGCTGACGGCGCTGACGACCTCGACCACGGTCCTGGGCATGGTCGCGTTGCAGGCGGCGAACCTGCGCGACGGCAAGGATCCTGCGGATATGACTGACCTGCGGACGTGGGGCGCTGCCATGCTCAAGGGTGGCGCTTTGTCGATCTTCGGCGACTACCTCTTTTCGCAGCAGAGCCAATCCGGCCGCGGGCTGGTCGCCAGCATGCTCGGCCCGGTTTTCAGTCTCGGCGAGGAATCGCTGGCGCTCACCTGGGGCAATGCGATCGAAGCGGCTCAGGGAGAGGAAACCGACCTCGGCGCAGAGCTTGTGCGCTATGCCAAATACAACACGCCCGGCGTCTCGGCCCTGGTGAACCTGTGGTATTTCCGCGCGGCCGTCGATCACCTCCTCATGCACGACCTGCAGGAACTGCTATCGCCGGGATACCTGCAACGCATGAAAAGCCGCGGGGAGCGCGACTTCGGGACGACGTACTGGTGGGAGCCGGGCGGGAGTCCCTTTATCGATGCGTCCGGGGAAGATTTCGCGCCAGAACGCGCGCCCGACCTGAAAAAAACCGTAGGAGCACAGCAATGACCCCTAACCAGAACGATCGCCTCCGCCCACTGTTTGACAAGCTGTTCGAAGTGGTGGCCGTCGAATGCAACCCGGACAATTGGAGCGGAGCGGGCAGGGCACCGAAGGACCTCACTCCGCAAGAGCGTGGGGATGCGACCTGGTGTCGGAAGCAGGCGACCGCCTCGCTCACGCTGCTATCGCGGATGCAATGGCTGATCGACAGTCCGACCGCCGACGATTTGCCCGATCCCGATACGTTGATCGCCAGGGCAGAAGCGCATGCGCAGGCCCTAATCGACAAGTTCGCGAAGAACGGGCGTTAGTGGATTCGTGAAGCGCCGCCGCACGGCGTGAGAATCCGCCGGCGTAGCCATCGCCGATGCTCACCGTCGGCCCCTCGCAATACGACCGTCCGGACTCGCCATGCTGGTGGGTAGTGGTGAACGGAACCATGGTGGCGAGCTTGAGCAGCGATTCCGCCGGCCGCTGGTGGGCGCACCTGAATCTGCACTACGCGACGCGCGATCGATGGGAGCCTAGATTTCCCGGAAAGCGCGTGCAGCATGTTGAACTGGACAGCTTCAACACGGAGCGGCTCGCGCGTTGGGCGGAAGTGAATCGTGCGCGGCTTGAACACGAATGCCCGCCACCGCTGCCTAAGCCTCCACCGCCGGATCTAGGCCCCGCGGCTTTCAGGTTGCAGCCTCCAACTGAGCGGGATGCTCGATCGCGCTATGGGCTGTGATAGGGGGCAGGGGAGGCAATTCGACCAGGCGCGAGGCGTAGCGGTCGAGGAAGGCAGCGGCCTTGCGATCACCGGCCAGCGCTGCGGCCCGCAGGGCGTCGAGGTACTCGTCCGAGGTCATCCAGGCGGCTCCGATCGAATGGGAGCCAGCAGCCGCGTCCTGCGGCCCGCGTCCGGCACTTAGCGCCTCAGGAACAGGGGTGAAGCCTGCGGCCTATCGCCTCGCGTTGCTGGCGAGCCTACGGTGCGCCTGGGCGCGGCTGCCGGGTATCGGGTGAGGGCCCGAGGCAGGGTAGGAAAAGTCCTAGATCGGCCCGCTAGACTCTTAGAGGCTTGACCTCAGATCGCGCGGGTTGGGGAGGCGAGAGCTTGTTCAGAATGGCCGTGAACAGCTCGACGGCGAGTTCGGCATTTTTCTCGACCTTACCGTCGACGAGCACAAATTCTTCCCGGCTCAGAATGCCACTCGCGAGCTGCGCCGCAATTTGGCGCGCCTGTATCGGATCAATGTACATGCGATTCTCCCGTCAGGCCAAAATCTAAAGCATCGCGAAAAACTCCTTTTTCGTGATGCCAATTTGGAAAATCATCAATCGCAAAAGGCTTCGCGCGTAAGGCGCCTTAGGCGAATCCACAATGACCATGCGGCCATCCGGATGTGACCATTTTTCGTGAGACGTCGCTTTCCGCGGCTGGGGTGAGAAACCGAGCGCTGCTAAGACACGCTTCATTTCCCTGTCTTCGACAGGCCGTTCCCTCGTCCCCACGAGTCCTCGCCTTTAGCAGGTGACTAAATTCGGCGTCCGTTCCTTGAAGCGCGCGCGATGACTCGGCGAGGCACCAAAGAGGCGAGCGATCTTCACGACGACCCACGTGTAGTAGTAGCGGGTCCAGAGCCAGGCTGGCGCGCCGCGACGGAAATAACGCAAGGCTTCGTCAGGCGTCAGGTCTCGAATTTGCGCCTCGAGCTTCTGCTTCACGTCAGCAAACGTCTCGGCTTGCACGCCCATCCCAAGATCCAGGCAATAGGCGACCCACACGCCCTCGGAATTTTCCGCAAAGCACCTGAGATATCGATTTGGCATACGCATAGAGGCAGTCCTCAATAGCAGCGGACGACCTCTCCTCCCCCGGATCCAGCGTTCCCCGGGCGCGACCATAGCAAATGGATCGCTGACCGCAAGTGAACCCCGGCACCCCCTTGATTCGGGTGAGTTCCTTGGCAGTCGGACAACCGCCGGACAAAAGAAAAGGGCCGTTCGGCCCTGGTCTCCACTGTTTCGCTGAAAACCGCTTATTTTCTCGCTTTACCGGTGGTGGCCGGGGAGGGAATCGAACCCCCGACACGGGGATTTTCAATCCCCTGCTCTACCAACTGAGCTACCCGGCCAGGCGCCGGAAGCGAGCCGCGCATGATACGGGC
>Ga0209023_10005283_pt1 | contig 14206 bp, 12 predicted proteins | sample LakOneMetagenome_FD_187468 | JGI IMG/M metagenome (GOLD analysis project Ga0209023, IMG submission 187468) | Freshwater and sediment microbial communities from Lake Erie, Canada (SPAdes) (version 2) | ecosystem: Environmental > Aquatic > Freshwater > Lentic | place: Lake Erie, Canada...
ACGTCGAGCTGGTCCTCGCAGCCCTACGGCCCTGACACCCGCACGTCATCCGGTCTGCGCCGGATGACCACAGAAACCCGCCAGCCCACAGAGAACAAAAATGGATGGGCTGGCTCAGCTGGTCAATAGGCCGCCATCTACTGGCAGGAGAGCGCCGGTGACGTACGAGGACGCGTCGCTGGCCAGGAAGATTCCGGCTGCGACCAGTTCGTGGGCCTCGCCCTTGCGGCCGGCCGGGACCCGGAACATCATCTGGTCGAGGTAGCCGTCCGGGTACTGGTCGGTCATCTCGGATTCATAGAAACCGGGCGCCAGGGCGTTGACCCGGATGTTCTTGCGGCCGGTCCACTGCTGGGCGAGGTCGCGGGTCAGTCCGATGATCGCCGCCTTTGACGAGCAGTAGGCGGCCTGCGGCAGATGCGCGGTGGTCGAGCCGAGGACGCTGCCGATGTTGATGATGCTGCCGCCGCCGCTCTCCCCCATCGCCCGGCCGGCTGCCTGGGCCATGAAGAAGGAACCGTTCAGGTTGATGTCGACGACCTTGCGAAATTCCTCGGGGTCTTCGCGGGTGGCGGGGGCGGCGGTGGCGATGCCGGCGTTGTTGACCAGGATGTCGACCTGACCGAGGTTGGCGACCGTTTCGTCGACCACCCGCTGGCAGTCCTCCGGGCTGGAGACGTCGGCGGTGACCGCGATCACCTTGTGCCCCATCTCCTCGATCGCCTGTCTGGTCGAATCGAGTTTGTCGACCCGCCGGGCGCAGATCGCCACGTCGGCGCCGGCTTCGGCGAATCCCTTGGCGAACGCCACTCCGAGCCCGGATGAGGCTCCGGTGATGATCGCTACCTTGCCTTCAAGCGAAAAGCTTTCGAGGATGCTCATGGCCGGAGCGTATCGCCGCCCCGGCCACCAGGTCCGGTCAGAGCAGGTCGTCGATCTGACCCATGGCCTGCGTGATTCCTTCAGCCATGCCCATCTCGAGTAGCTGTTCGAGCTCGTCGAGCGAGTTGAACTTCGTCACCGTGGTCATCGTCGTCTTGTCGCCGTTGCCTTCGAGAGTCATCGTCATGACCATGGTCGGCATGTCTTCATCGACATCGCCGTCCTGCTTGGAGAAACCATCCAGAAACTGGATCCGCCGGTTTGCTTCGATCACCTGGAAGCGCCAGAAGCCGGGAGCCTTTTCACCATCGGGACCGGTCATGTGGTACTTCACTTCACCGCCCTCGGTGAAGTCGAACTCGGTGAATGTGGCCGGCCAGGTGGGAGGTCCCCACCACTTCTCCAGTTTGCGCGGGTCCTCCCAGACCTGCCAGACCTTTTCTGCGGGCGAGTTGAATTCCGCGACCACAGTCATTTCGAGATTTTCACGGTCCGGGGTTGTGCTGATGACGGTCATTTGTTCCTGCTCTCTTTGTTGTCGGCTCGTTTGCCGGTCTTGTCTTCCTCTTCGAGGATTCGGCTGATCGCGTCTATGCGGTGGGTCCAGATTCGTTCGTATTCGCCGAGCAGTTCGGTGGCGCGCCGGAGCGTCTCCGGGTTGTTCCGGACCAGCTTCTGCCGTCCGTCCACCCTTTTGGTCACAAGCGAGGCTTTTTCCAGGACGCTGACGTGCTTCTGGATCGCGGCGAAACTCACTTCGTACTGCCGGGCCAGGTCCGAGATCGACTGCTCGCTCTCCCCGACCTTGCCCATGATGTCCCGCCGGGTGCGATCGGAAAGCGCGTGAAAGATCAGGTCAACCTGGTCTTCCTCGAACTTCCGCTTCTCCATAGCTACAACCATTTGGTTGTAAGTTAGCACGGCTCGAAACGCCGAGCGGATTGACCGTTCGGCTAGCGGCGTCGCTTCGGCCTGCGGACCGTGACCGTCTTCGTGGCCGACCTGCTGCCGGCATTGGCCGAAGTGACCTTGAAGGTCAGCTTCTTGCTGCCGGCCTGGCTGAGCCTGATCTGGATCGGAACCGTCTTTGAACTGCCGGCGGAAATGCCGCCGACCGTCTTCGAAGCGCTCGAACCACCGCCGCTGACGGTCAGCTTGACCCCGGTCGCCGCAGCGTTACCGGAATTCGTCACCTTCACCTTGAAGGTCGGCCTGGCACCCTTCTTCACTCTGGCCGGCCCGGTCACCGTGACCCCGCCGATCTTTGCGGTCTTCGGCTGGACGGGACCGTTGACGGTCTGGGTGATCGTCGGAGAAACCGACGATGCGAACAGGGTGTTGCCGCTGTACAGGGCAAAGATCGAATGCCCGCCCGCCGTGGAATAGGTCACGGAACAAGTGAACTGCCCGCCCGCAGTCAGGGGCGTGGCTTCGCAGCCGCTGATCGTCGTGCCGCCATCCGAGAAGGCGACGGTTCCGGAGCTCGGGGGCGGCGACACTGTCGCCGTATAGGTCACCGAATCGCCGACGGTGGACGGCTGCTTCGAGGACACGACCTGGATGGTGGTCGTGGTCAGGGGCGGAGCAGCACCGACCTCGACCGCACCGATGTCGCAGGAAGTGCCGTCGTCCCCCGGGCGCCCGAGACCACGCTGGTCCGTGGTCACGTCGCAGGAAGCCAGCGGCACGCCACCGATCGCGGCGCTGCCGGGCTGCGGAACGATTGTCTGTGTCGGGCCGCCGTTGTCGCCGAGCAGACCGAGATCCGGATCGACGTTGGTCTGACCCGGGCAGGGACTCCCGTCCAGCGGGAAGCTGAGATTGAAGCCCTGGTCGACGAACTCCTGGTAATTCTCGATCGGCTGTTGCTGCGAACAGTTCTTGTCAAAGGTCGGATTTTCGGAGAAGCCATTGGCCGAAATGAGGCTCTTCTTCATGTAGACGCCGGCCCCGCTCGGGTTGTAGCGACCGCCTACCGCGATTCCCGCGCCGACCCCTCGCGTACCCGGGGTCCCCGCACCGTTCGCGCTGCCACCGCCCAGTCCACGGGCACCGAGGAAGTTCTTGACGATCGTCACGTGGATCAGCTGGGTGATGTTGTTGTGGGCACCCTGGGCCCAGACCCCGCCGCCGTCACCGCCGATTCCGCCTGCTCCGCCACCGAGTGTGTTGTCGGCACCGCCACCGCCCCCGCCGCCGTCACCTCCGTCGCCGGTCAGGTTCTGGGCCACGGTCACGTTGGTGAGACTCATCGAGCCCTGCTGCCAGGAACCGTTCAGCAATCCGCCGCCGCGACCGCCACCGCCGCCCCACCCGGCCCGGCCGCTGCTCTGGAAGATGTTCGAATCGGTGTTGCGCTTGCCCCCGGGACCCGACGGCCCGCCGTTGCCCCCGGCTCCCGTGTTGTTGTTGTTGACCGTGGAGTTGGTCATCGTCAGCGAACCGACGTTGTAGATGCCTCCGCCGCCGAGGGCTTCATCGAAGGGGCTGTTGCCGTCCTTGCGGAGCTGGCGGCCGTTGTTGCCGCCGTCACCACCGTCGCCGCCTTTGCCGCCACTGAACTCACCGGTGCTGGGCGGTGGAGCCGGCGCCGGGCCGGCACCCTGGGCTCCTGCCCCTCCGTTTCCTCCCCGACCGCTCTGGTTGTTGCTGATCGTCGAGCGGTCGATGTTCAGCGAACCGAAGTTCGAGTTGTAGATGCCGCCGCCGCTGCCGCCCCTGCCACCGTTTCCTCCCGAGCGCCCGTCCGGGTTGTGACCGAGGGCGTTCAATCCGGCCCCTCCGTCGCCGCCGCGGCCGCCGCTTCCGGCGAGGTTGTCGTCGATCAGCGAATCGGAGATGGTGAGCGATGCGCCGTCGGCGTTGTAGATGCCGCCGCCATTGCCACCCCAGCCGGCTGCGCCGCCGCTTTGTTCGAGGCCACCGTTGGCCCCGTCGCCGCCGTCTCCGGCCTGATTGCCCTGGACCACGACGTGGCTCAGGGTCAGGCTGCCCTGGTTCAGTATCCCGCCGCCGTTCTCGCCTGAGAAGTTCTGGAAGATCGAGCCTGAGTCGGCACCGTCAAACGAGCGCCCACCGGTGACCGTAAGACCCGACAGCTTCACGGTGGCTCCGCTTTTGATCTCGAACACCCGGCCCGCGGTGCCCCCGGTTCCATCGATTACCGTCGTGAGCGGATTGTTGACGTTGTCGCCGTTGATCTCGATGTTCACCCCGGCCGGCACGACGATCTGACCGTCGAAGGGAGTGATGGTGTTGGCAGGCAGGTTGATCGGCGTTGCTCCGCCCGAAACCACGGCGCCGCAGGAGGTGCCGCTGTCATTCGCGGCGACCGCCTGGATCGCCGCCCGCAGCGAGCAGCCGCCCTCGCCGGTCGAGGTCACGGTCATCGCAGTGGCCGGAGTCGCCGCGATCATGAACCCGAACAGCCCGAACGCCAGAAGGACCGGACGCAACACATTCCTGTTCATGCAAAACCTCTTCCCGATCAACACCCTGCGAAAACCCTGACCCGACTCTCGCCGGTCGGGTGCCCTGTGTCAAGGGTGGATCCCGGACTCCGGGTAGCCGGAGACTTCTGTGATTAGAGCGCGGCCGAAGCGGCGCGGATGAACATATCCCGGGCCGCCTCGAGGCGTTCGGGCTCGTAGCCCTCCAGCCGCTCGATCGCCAGGCCCTCGGTACCCGCCATGAGGAAGGTGGCGGCGGCGGGAACCTCGTCCGGGTCGACCCCGGCTTCGAGCAGGAACCGGGAGACCACTGCCCGCCAGCGGTCCTTGACCTGATGAAGGGCCAGCCGGATCTCGTCGTCGACCACGGAGACCGCGCTCAGGTCGAAATAGAGACGAGCCACCCTGGTGTCTTCGTCCATGACTTTCCAGAGACCGGTGATCATTCCGGCGGCGATCTTCTCGACCGTGTCTACGTTGACGAGCTCGGCCAAGACCTTGCTGGTGATCCGCTCGCCGATCACCGCCGCCACATCCGCCACCAACCCCTGCTTGGAGCCGAAGTAGTAGGAGATCAGGGATTTGTTCTCTCCGGCCCGGACCGCCACCTTGGCGTAGGTCAGACCGGCATAACCCTCTTCAAGCAAGGTCTCCAGGCCGGCCGCCATGACCCGCTCGCGGGCCCCGGACGATGGCCGGCCGGGGCCCCTCCTGATTTCAGGCGTCGCTTCCAACTAGGCGGGATCCGCCACCAGCATGGCCGGATCGAGACCCATCGCGGCGAGCTTCTTTGACAGTGCTTTCATTGCGTACTCGAAGACCTCGGTCGAATGGTAGAAGGGGGTCTGGAAACTGTACGGGTCCTCGACCCAGTCGGGCGCGAAGACCAGCGGCGTGATCGGCAGGCATTCCTTGAGGGTGTCCTGGACGATCAGCGCATTGGCCGGATCCGCCTTGATCGCATCGGCGAGGAACTTGACTCCGAAGCCGACGTGGCGGGACTCGTCGCGGTTGACCGCCGTGAATCCGGAAACGAATCCGGGCAGCCAGTCGCGGTCCTTGAGGGCCTTGACGATGAAGCGGGCGCCGGTCAGGGCGAGGGTGCCCTCGATCACGATCATGTAGACGGTCACGCCGCGGACCAGTGCGGGGAAGTCGGTCGGATCGAGTCGCAACCGCTCGGCGCAGTCGTGGAGGATGCCGTCGAAGAGCTTTTCCCAGTCCTTGTTCACGTTGGGCCGCTGGGTTTCCAACATGGCGCCGATGTCGGCGGCCTTCATGCCGAGCACTTCGCGATAGAAGCGGTCAAAGAAGACCATGTGCTTGGCCTCGTCGGAGATCTGCGTGGTGAGGAATGCCTTCGCTTCATGCGAAGGCGCAGCGATCGCGAAGGGAAGCAGCTCTACAGTGACCCGCTCTTCCCCGAGGAAGAACTGGGAGAAGCCGAAGAGCATGAAACGACGTTCTTCTTCGGTCATGAAGTTCGGGTCGTTCCACTGTTCGGCGTCGACCGTGAAATCAAAATCTTCGGTTGACCAGTGCTGACGCTGCCAGCGCATGAACAACTTTTCGTAAGAGGGCGCTGCTTCGATGATCCGGTCGAGCCCGGACATCACCTTGTCGATGTCACCGTCGAGCAGCACCTGAAGTGCCTCGTCTTCGGTCTGGAACTCGACTTCGCCGTTGGCGGCGCCATTGCTGCTGCCGTTTTCACTCATTTCTCGTCTCCAATGTTTTGTGGCTTTGCGGGAATAATAAACGGACGACCAATAAATAATCAACCCCCGAACGGGAAAGTTGCGCAAAGAGTCTTCTCCCGGGTAGGATTTGAATCCACATCGGGGTAATCAAGGGGAAGTTGAGCCTGAGCAGGCGCGCGTCCAGATATCGGCGGCTGGCCTTCTTGACCTGCCTGATTGCCGCGGCAATGATTGGCACGATGGCTGGCAAGGCCGGAGCCGAGATCTACCTGACCTCCTCCTTCGCCCGGACCGACCTCAACCGCTTCGTCGCCTTCCGGCTGGAAGACGGCCGGCCCGTTGTGATCGACACTTTCGCCGACGACTACCACCTGATCCGGCATTCGAAGAACTGCATTCCGACAGACATCGACCGTGGCCTGGTCCTGCTCGCCTGCCCGGCCCCCTCGGAAGACCCGCAGGTTGACCTCTTCAGTCACCGGCTGGCCTCGGTGACCAACGGTGGTTCACGGTCCTTTTTGCCTCCCAAACCATTCATCCTCGCCAATCTGGGTCTGTACCGGGCTTCGGGCAGGTTCGACACCTGCGGGGTCTCGCCCCACTGCACCGGTCCGGTATTCGTCGACCGCAAGACCCGTCAGATCAGATATTTCGGGGAAGGCAGCGATCCGGTCCCCTATCCCGGAGCGGTCGACCGCCCGGGGCTTTTCAGTCCGCCCCCGCCCCCGCCCTACGACTTCGGCGGGGACGCGAATGCGATCGTCTACAACGAGCGGTACCTGGTCACCGACGACGGCTACCGAACCTGGCTCTGGCGACCGGATGAGCGACCCCGCACGATCGCCAGGACTCTCGGCTACTGCTGCAGTCCCTATCCGCCGGACCCGCGGGATCCGATCCTCGGCCGGGACCAGTTCACCTGGTCGGTCACCGGCCGGGTCTTCCGGTCGGTCGAGCTCGACAGCCTTCGCCGCCATCAGGTGATCCTTCGGACCCAGGGGGCCGTCGAACCGATCAGCGGAGGGTTGGTGCTTTCCTACAATTACCGCCGCAACCAGCCGCGCAGTGACAACCGCGCCTTCGTGAGCATCCGTAGATACCCCGGTTAGAACGCCCGCCTGAAGGCCCGGTTTGCGGAAAGGCCGGAGCCGGGTAACCACCCGGCATGAAACGGACCGCCACGCTTTTGCTGATGCTTCCCCTGGCCTTGCTGGCCTCCTGTGGAGGCGGTGAAAGCGACGAGGACCAGATAGCAGCCGTGGTCGAGCAGCTGAACGCAGCTGAGGAAAAGCCGGAAATCGAGGTGGCATGCAACGAGCTCCTGACCGATCGGTTCGTCAAGGTCGTTTACGGCGGGGACATTCAGAAGTGTGTCGATCAGCCCCTCAATGACCCCGACGAAAGCGAGGATCCCGGAACGACAGAAGTAAGTTCTACGACGATTGAAGGCGAATCCGCCGAAGTCAAGGTGACCACGGTCGGGGGAAAGACCGAGGGAACCGAAGGAACCTGGACTTTCCGCAAGCAGGGTGGCGACTGGATGGTGGACGAATTCGGAGACGACTACCTCCGATCGACCTTCGCGGTGTCGGTGGCTGTAGTTGACGGGGGCGCATTCTCCTACGAACCACTTCGCAGCTGCATGTCTGACCAGGTCTCGAACCTGAAGTCAGGGGAACTCCGGAACTTCATGTTCCAGACGTTCCGCGGCAACAAGAAAAGAGCGCTCACCCAGGTTCTCTCCTTTGCCCAGGAATGTCCTCATGAGCTCGCCGAATACGTGGCTGACCAGCTGGCGACAAGAGTGCTCGCCAAGAAAGACCTGACCAAAGCCCAGATCCGCTGCGCAGAGAAGAGGCTGATTCCTCTGCTTCAGGTCACCGGCCTCTCTTCCATGGCGTTGGCACAGGACGCCGGCAGCGCGGAAGCATTCGCCCTCGTCGGCCTGATTGCCGGCGTGGTGAAGCAATGTCCCGCGCAGTAACGGCTGTCCCGCAGCACCGATTCGCCTCGTGGGTTCAACGTCGAAATCGAATCAGCGAATGCCCGATCGACGTTCGCAGCGAGTAGCACGGTCTTTGCCTGGCCCGCCCTTGCAGACATCCTTCGCCGGTCCGCCGATCAGCCGGTCACGGCCCGGCCCTCCGATCAGGCGGTCCCTTCCGGTTCCGCCAATCAGCCGGTCATTGCCAGGCCCTCCGATCAGCCTGTCCGCGCCTTTGCCACCGCAGACCAGATCATTGCCTCTGAGGCCGCGCAAGAGGTCCCGGCCTCCCAACCCGGCGATCACGTCCCGTTTGGGAGTGCCGGTTAGGACGTCTCGTCCGGCGGTGCCCTGGATCGTGGCGACCCGGCCTGCGCATTTGACTTCGGGCTGCACCGATGGCCGCTTCACGTTGATCGTGATGATGCCGTTGTCAACACCGAAGCCAGCCTCGTCAAAACTCGAAAATTCGAAAGCATCGGTTCCGCTGAATCCCGGGTTCGGCGTGTAGACAAACGGATCTCCCGCCAGGTCCTGGCTCAGCGTTCCGTTGGTCGGCTGCGTCTCCGCGAACTCCCTCACCTCGGATCGCTCGTACTCCGGTCCCGTGTCGAGACACTCGGTGGTTATCGTGACCGGCTTGTCGACTTCCGTTTCGACCGACTGATCGGTGCATTCGGGCCGGCCGTCGGGGGCCCAGTCCGGGTTGCCGTCGAAACCTGCCGCATCTGCGAGCTCGATTTCAATCGGGCTCGTGTTGTCGGCCTTCACCATCACCAGACGACCGGTGCCGAAGATGCCGTTGACGTAGGCGACCATCTGCCCGTCGGGGGACCAGGTGCAGTTGTAGTCGCCGAGCGTGACTGATTTCGAGACCACGACCGCCGAAGCGGGATTGGCGAGCGGTGCCACCAGAACGTCCGCGGTACCGTTGAATCCCGCATTGGTCAGCGTGTAACAAATCCTCTCGCCATCAGGAGAAATGGAGGGTTGAGCCTCGCTTATGCCGGAGTCGGGGATCGCGATCGTCTCGGGCCCCCCTGCCGCCGGTTTGCGGTAGATGTCGCTGTTTCCCACGGTGTTCGGGTCACCACGGTGGAAGTAGACCGTCTGGGAATCGGGTGTCCAGGCGGGCTTTCCCTCGAACATTCCCCCGGCTGCGGTCAGGTCACTGGTCGTCACCGGAAGCTGGAGATCGTTCGCCGGCTGAGTTCGAATCTGGCGGTCGGTGCTTCCTGGCGATGGCTGATGTTCGTAGGCGATCGTCGAACCGTCCGGTGACCAGGCCGGGCGGTCCTCGCTCAGGTTGTTCGCGCCGGCCCCTTCGGTCGGGGTGATCTGGACCGGGCCTGTCCCTGCTTCGAGGTCGATCACGAAGAGGTCGAAGTTTCCCGCGGTTCCGTTGGCAAAGACAACCTTGGTGCGGTCCGGAGACCAGCTCGGGTGTCGGTACTGACCGGCAGCCGGGACGATTGGCGCGCTGATCAGGCCCCCTCCAATCGAGTTGCTTGGCACTGGCAACAGATAGAGACGCGCCGTGGCGTCGGTCTCAGGCGGCCGGCCACTGACCATGACGATCCTGCCGTTCTCGCCGGACAGGACTGCCCACGACTTCTCCGCCGACGCAATTGCGAAAAGCGCCGTCAACGCCACCAAAGCCGTGGCAACCATGGACAACCGACGGTTCCTGCTGGTCCGGTCCATTTCCTCCACCTCACCGCCGGCCCCAGACCGGCATCGGGTACATCTCGACCCTATTCGGGTTCGGGGCCAGCCGTCAAGCCCGCATTTAAGGCCTGCCTGAATTCTTTTCTAGGCGTATTGGGAATAATGTCCGGGCCTTGAGTAGCCCAATTGACAAGCGAGACGTCGGCGCCGACGGTTCGATCGGCGTCCCGGACGCCTCTGAACTTCAGAAGCTCCGCGCCCGCGGACGCTTCCGCTATTTCCTCGCACTTTTCGGGGCGGCCTTCGTGGCCGCGGTCGCCTACGTGGATCCGGGCAACTTCGCGACCAACGTCGCCGGTGGCGCCGAATTCGGTTACATGCTGCTCTGGACCGTGCTGGCCGCCAACCTGATGGCGATGCTGATCCAGTTTCTCTCGGCCAAGCTGGGGATCGCGACCGGCAAGAACCTGCCGGAACTCTGCCGGGAGAATTTCCCGAGACGGGTCACCTGGGGGCTCTGGGCGCAGGCCGAAGTGATCGCCATGGCTACCGACCTGGCCGAAATCGTAGGCGCGGCGATCGCCCTCAACCTGCTATTCGGGACACCGCTCTTCATCGGCGGACTGATCGGCAGTGCCATGGCCTTCGTCCTGCTCGCCCTCCACAACCGTGGATACCGCCGCTTTGAAACCGCGATCATCGGGCTGCTCGGAGTGATCCTGGCCGGCTTCATCTACGAAGCACTGAAGATCGGGCCGGACGCATCCGGCGTGCTGAACGGATTCGTCCCGCAGCTGGACGGCACCGACAGCCTGCTGCTGGCGGTTGGAATCATCGGAGCGACGGTCATGCCGCATGTGATCTACCTGCATTCGGCCCTGACCCAGGACAGGATCCCCCCACGCGACGACGGCGAACGCCATGCGCTGATCAACTTCCAGAAGATCGATGTCGGCCTGGCCATGGGAATCGCCGGCTTCATCAACATGGCGATGCTGGCGATCGCCGCCGCGGTGCTCGGGGGAACCGGGATCGACACCATCGAGGGCGCCTACGAGGGCCTCAAGAACCTGGTCAGCCCGACCGCCGGCCTTGCCTTCGGCCTCGCTCTACTGGCCTCCGGCATCGCTGCCTCCAGCGTCGGCACCTTTGCCGGTCAGGTCGTGATGCAGGGCTTCATCGACCGCAGGATCCCGCTCTTTCTCCGGCGGGCGATCACCATGTTTCCGGCCCTGGTCGTCCTGGCGATCGGCGTCGATCCGACCCGGGCCCTGGTCCTCAGCCAGGTTGTCCTGTCCTTCGGGATCCCCTTCGCCCTGGTGCCGCTGATCATGCTCACCTCCCGCCGCGAAGTCATGGGCAAGGGATTCGAGAACCACCTGGTGACCACCGTGGTCGCATCCTTTTTCGCGGCGGTGATCATCTCCCTCAACCTCTTCCTGCTCTACCAGACCTTTACCGGAGGATGAGTTGTTAGTCTGGATCGCTTGACCGACCAGTCTGAAGTTCCAGTCGTTTCTGAAGATTCCACCCCGGCAGGCAGCACGGATCGCTCTCGCTGGATAGCCCTTTACGTGCTTTGCGCGGGAGTGCTGATGATCGTGCTCGACGCAACCGTGGTGAACGTCGCGCTGCCTGCGATCCAGGACGATCTCGGCTTTTCCGATTCCGGCCTTGCCTGGGTGGTGAACGCCTATCTGATCGCCTTCGGCGGATTGCTGCTGCTTTCCGGCCGGCTCGGCGATCTGATCTCCCGACGGGACATTTTCCTGGTCGGCCTGACCGTGTTCACCGGCGCCTCGCTCCTCTGCGGCCTGTCGCAGAACGACGTGATGCTGGTGGCCTCGCGATTTTTGGCCGGGGTCGGCGGCGCCCTGACCGCCGCAGTGGTGCTGGGCATGATCGTGACGATGTTCCCCGAGCCCAGGGAACAGGCCAAGGCGATCGGTGTCTACGCCTTCGTCGCCTCGGCCGGCGGCTCGGTCGGATTGCTGGCCGGCGGAATTCTCACCCAGCTTCTTTCCTGGCACTGGATCTTCTTCATCAACATCCCGATCGGTATCGCGACCGCGTACTACTCGATGCGCCACCTCAACCGCGACAAGGGCCTCGGCTTCTCGCAGGGCGCCGACATCCTCGGCGCAGTGCTGATCACTTCTTCGTTGATGCTCGGGGTCTTCACGATCGTCGACCCCGCAGCCAAGAATGGCTGGGGAGATTCCACCACCCTGCTCTGCTCGGCCGGTTCCTTCCTGCTTCTGGTCGCGTTCATCATCCGCGAGTCGACCACGTCCAATCCGCTGGTTCCCCTGCGCATCTTCAAGTCGCGCAACGTCTCGGGCGCCAACGTGGTCCAGGCGCTGACCGTGGCCGGCATGTTCGGCCTGTTCTTTCTCGGGGTCCTCTACCTGCAGCGTGTGCTCGGCTACGACGCGCTCGAGACCGGGATTGCCTTCCTGCCCACCACCCTGGTCATGGGAACCCTTTCCGTGAAGTTCTCCGAGCCGCTGATCATGCGTTTCGGGGCCAGAAAGTGCCTGATTGTCGGCCTCGTCCTGATCGCCGCGGGACTCGCGCTCTTTGCCCGGGTGCCGGTCGACGGCAACTACTTCATCGACGTTCTTCCCTCGACAATCCTGCTCGGCTCCGGGGTCGGTGTCTGCTTCCCGTCACTGATGACCCTCGCCATGTCGGGTGCCACCCCGGCCGACGCCGGCCTCGCCTCGGGACTGGTCAACACGACCGCCCAGGTCGGTGCCGCGATCGGTCTCGCCGTGCTTGCGACCATCGCAGCGACGCGGACCGACAGCCTGCTGGAGTCCGGTAAGTCGCAGGCCGAAGCCCTGACCGGCGGCTACCACGTCGCTTTCCTGGTCGCGGTAGGTCTGGTGCTGGCGGCCCTGGTGGTGGCGATCTTCGTGCTAGAGCCGGCTGCCGGACCAGGCGAAGAGGGCGAGGGGCCGGACGGAATGACTGCCGAGGAACTGGACCTGGAAGTCGGAACCACTCTCTGAACGTTTCTGGTTCAGAGAGAGATGTGACCGCGCTTCCTACTTGACATGAAGAAGCGCTCAAACGCGAGTTTCGCCCAGTGTGCCTGGGGACCGGCCATGATGTGAGCACTCGGTTCTCGTGATTTATCGAGCACATGGTCCGCTTTGAAGATGATCCCGTTGTTCCCCGCATCGAGAACACAGACCGCAGCCAGTTCGTCCATCGGCATTTCCCACTTTGCGCGACCGTCCAGATCCGAAACGATGTTCTCGGCGGCGACCTTTGCCATCGTTTCGCTCATCTGACCGGTCTTCGGCACACCAGCTGGCACCTGGGTCTTCTCGGGAGGGGCCACGGCGATCGAGACGCCTGCCGAGAATATTTCGGGGAAATCGACGTGGCGAAAGTAGCTGTCGACCGGAATGAACCCGGCCTCGTTGGTCAATCCCGGGGCTTCCATGACCACATTGACCCCGCTGAACGGTGGCACGATCATCGAATATGCAAAAGGAAGAGTACGTCCGCCCTCAAGTTCCATCTCACCGTCCCGGACCTCCTTGATGACCGTGTTTGGCAGACCCTCGATATCGAGCTTGTCGAAGAACTTGCCGACCATCCCGGATGATTCGCCTACACCCGCGAGCCCGAAGTGACCCAGGTAGGGCTCTGCGGTCACGAAGGTCAAGGGAGCGACGTCTTCCAGACCTGCCTTTTTGATCCTGTGTTTGACATTGAAAAGGAATTCGTACGAAGCCCCGAAGCAGGAGCCCCCTTGGGCCGTCCCGACGACGACGGGACCGGGATTTTCGAGAAACCGATCCCAGGCGGAACCAGCTAGTTGGGCATGCTCGAGGTTGCAGACTGACTGGGTGTAGCCGCCTTCAGGACCCAGACCCTCGATCCGCTCGAATGCGAGCCGGGGACCAGTGGCTATGAGGAGTCTGTCGTAGTCAAGAATGTGCCCGGAAGAAGTCATGACCGTGTGGGCATCCGGGTCAATCTTCGTCGCGGCCTGGTTGAGGAACCGAATCCCCTTCTTCGCGTACATGGGTTCCAGCTTGAAAGTTATGTCCTCGGCCTTCCTCGTTCCAAACGGAAGCCAGATCAACGAAGGGATGAAAGTGAAGTGATCGCGGGGGTCGAGCACCACCACTTCATGTCTCTTGTCCAGGAGGTGCCGAAGCTGAAGTGCGCCGGTCATTCCGGCAAAGCTGGATCCGATCACAACTACACGCTTTGAGTCATTCTTCGACATTTCAAACCTCACGGCTGGCTTCGTTTTCCAAGGTAATACAACTACTCTACTTGCTAGTTGTATAGATAATCTGCGGGTTTTCCCTGAATCGAAATCCTTCGCGCCTGCCTCGCTCCTGGGGGAAATGTTCGAAGCTCACAGATAACCAGGGCTGCGGGGATAGCCTCGGTGTATGGCTGAAGAGCTTCCTTTCATCGACGAGCACACGATTGAGGTCGGGGCCGATCCTGAGACGGTCTGGCGGGCCCTGATCGAAACCTTCGGTGGGTCGGAG
>Ga0209023_10005284_pt1 | contig 14205 bp, 15 predicted proteins | sample LakOneMetagenome_FD_187468 | JGI IMG/M metagenome (GOLD analysis project Ga0209023, IMG submission 187468) | Freshwater and sediment microbial communities from Lake Erie, Canada (SPAdes) (version 2) | ecosystem: Environmental > Aquatic > Freshwater > Lentic | place: Lake Erie, Canada...
GCGCAACGCTTGCGCTGAACTGCACAATGTGCCACGGCGCACAAGGTATGAGCCGCTCCGATGCGCCTAATCTTGCTGGTCAATATCCCGAGGTGATTCGCAAGCAGCTTCTTGACTACAAAAACGGTAACCGGGCAAACCCAATTATGGTGGCGTTGGCAACGAGCCTGTCCGACGAAAATATTGCTGATTTGGCCGCGTATTACACGACGCTTCCAAAAGCGCGTACGGCACCTACTACCTACGATGAATCGCTGCCGGCCCTGGTACGGGTGGGAGACCCTATGCGAAATATTGCGCCGTGCATTTCGTGTCATGGCGGCGTCGACCAAAAGCTAGGTGCGCCTTGGCTAGAGGGCATGCCAAAGCAATACCTCGTCCAGCAACTGGAGGCCTTCAAAGGAGGACGCCGTCGAAACGATGGACAACAGCAAATGCGAAATATGGCCAGACCCATGACAACTGAGGAAATTGATGCAGTCTCAACTTTCTATGCCCGGAAAGCACCCCTCACAGCTCACTAGTCGCTACTGGACTAATCTGTCTCAATGACTTTGTTGCGTCGAGTGATTGAATGCGCAGTCGGATGCGGTCCCTCGTGACAGCCCGCGATTTTTCGCACTTGGCGACCTGATATGCTGCGCTCAACGGCCGCGTTTGACTAGAAGCGGACGTCGCAACCCACCAAATACGAAGTCTGGCATCCACTAGCAGCAAGTAGCATTCCACCTCGGCTCGGGTGCTTTCGAGGTATTAGGTTTCCGATGAATGTATTGCGTGTGCCGTAGAAATTGAATTCAAATGTGGAGCCGGTTGGATGATAGGTTGGTTTAGTGCGCTAGGGCGGCAGTTGGCGCGCGACTCGTCATACGAAGTAATTTTGCTAAAAAAACGAAGTAAAAGTGAAAAAATTAGTGCCGCTTCGAATGTGAAAAATAATTCAATTTAAAATCAATTACTTAGTCCGCTCGCGAAGTAATTGTGCAAAATTGTTGGTGGTACGCTTTCGTCGTCTTTGCGGCAATGGTACATAGGCGCTTGGAACGGCGCGCAAACGCCAAATTCGTCGCTCTAGCGTCGTGACCCCAAGCAGGTCGATGCAGTCCAGCCATTCGTCCCAGGATGCCTCCAACGCTGCGGAAAACACGCTGAGTTCCGCGGCGAGATCATCGTCATCCGGTGCCGGCTGGGCGGCCTGCCACTCGGCGACGCCATACAACGGCAAGCCATGTCCGCGACGTAGAAGGTACGGGTTGCTGCAGCCTTGCCACGTCATGCGCCAATAGACGAAAGCAAGCACGTGGACGCTTGGTGTGTCCTCTGTGGCACCGCCTTTCAGCAAGTGCCGGTACCAGTGGCGCGATGGCTTATCGCATTGCAGCCAATGTGCATTGGCATGCTGCCAGTAGCGCAGCTTCAGTTCCCGGTATTCGGCATTGCTGGTCCAGCTTGCGCGCTGCTCGATAACAGGACGACGACCCACACCGGCTGGCACACTCGCCCGCACCGCCTCCTGCGCATAAGCGGTGAGGGCATGTTGGCCCGTGTTTACCAGGACACCGCCATCGCGCCATGCTGGCTGCGCTGCCCGGCGCTTCAAGAAAGCCAACCAGCGTGCGATCAAGCCGAACTCTCTGGCCGTGATCGTACCTGTGGTCGGGTAGCCGCTCCGCGTGACTGGCAGTAGCGGCGCCGTGCATCCGGGACAGGTGATCGGGCCATGCACCTTGGACGAGCCCAGGTCATATGCCAAATGCGCTGCGCAGCGTGCACAGTGCTCGCGCAGCGGCACATGGTGCAGCGGGCAGGTATCCAGCACGCGCATTTGATGAAGAATCAGATGGTAGCCCAGCCTGACACATGCCGGACACCTGCGCAGGAATTCGGACATCAAGGGATGCAGACATTCCAGATCGCCGCCCAGGAAAGCCTGTTTGACCCGCCAAGATGGCAATGCCATGCTCCTTCCTAATGTCAGCGCAGCTCGCGGTATACGCAGCGGTAGCAACGAGCGCGCCTGCGCCGCCGGGATCCCCATCAGCGCAGCCACTTCGAAGGCCGACAGTGCATTCGCCGCGGCCAGCTTGGCGCTCCATGCCCACGCCGTCTCGTAAGGTGCGAATAGCTGTGGCGAAAGCTTGAGCGAGGCGACTACGTTGATGCCGCCGGGCGGAATGACGAGCAAGGGCAAGCCCATACGAAGGCGGACTCAGTGGCCCAGTCCGCGCGCGTTACGCTCGACGGCCTGTTCGGACGCGACGTAGCCGCTGTGCCTCACCACCTCGGCCCAGCGTTGTTCTGATAGCTCGAAATCAAGCGCATCGCGTGTCAGGCCGTCCAAGAGAACGGCCTCCACCGCGCGTGAGAAATACTCCATCGGTATTTCAACGCGGCCCGCCAGCGCCGCATGCTCGTGCGCCCTGGTGAATGCACTCCAGACCAGATGCGCGCACTGTTCCAGCCGCAAGCCAGCCTCGAACGCGTAGGGTAGGTAGTAGCGTGTAAAGCTCCAGCCACTTCCGATCGGATATTCATGTTCGTCGTAACTCCTGAGGCAGGTGGCGGCGTCAAGCGCACTGCATACACCACGAAAGCGCAAGGTCTCGACCATGAAGCGCTTGACGATCTGGGTGTCGCCGGATTCCTGGAAGCGTGCGCGCTGCTCGCAGAGCCGCTCCTGGCCAAACAGGAACGTCGTCAGGCGTACCCCGCTCTGTGCCAGTTCGTCGTGGACATCGCGTAACCATTCATATTCGTGCAGCGAGTAGCGCTGGGCTTCATCGCAAAACAGCACGATCGTAGTGCCTCCCTGGGATTCAGCCACCGCCAGCAGGCGATCGTGCAGGGACTTGCGTTTATAGGCGTTACGGCCGGCAACGGGTTGCGGATGGCGTACTGCGCGTAGCAGGCTGGAGAAGAACGCCCCTTCGCTGCGACTGACCTTGTACTCGGCCTGCACGTGAAATGTCGGCACGCAGGGTAGCTCGCGGTGGATCAGCATGCGCAGGTATTCAATCGCGTAGGTCTTTCCCAACCGGCTCTCGCCATAGACCAGCGCACCGGGAATTCGATACTGCAGGCACTTCGACACCAGCAGCCAGCATTGCTCGATGGCGGTGGTGGCAACACGGTAGGTGCGTGTGGAGAGAGGATGACGCTCATTGGCGACTGGTCGTCCGGGTGGTTTGAGGTGATTCACCGGGTGGGCACCTTTACGTGTCGAGGAGCGGCTAACGCGAGAACACCTGTCCAGTGCCGATGCTCAGGCTCCGTCCTTTCAGTGGGCCGCTTAATTCGGTGGCATCGTCTGCCTTCCGAGGCGCGGCCTCCGACGGGCCCATATTTTTCTCGGTGGACTGGACCGGCCCTGGTGGCGCCTGCGGCGCCGGCGGGGCATCCTGAACGGCGCGGCGTGCCGTTTCCGCTTTGCTGGCCGAACGGCGCCGTTTGCCAGCGTGCTTGCGCAGGTACTCCAGGTAGCACTGCACCGGATCATCGTAGCGCACGATCCGCAGCTTGCGATCGCGCACCAGTGCCAGTATTTCACGGCGCATGCGCAGCGTGTGCGCTGTACGGCGCCATGCACCCTGGACCTCAACCACGCCAAGCTCACGTCCGCCGGCATCGAACACACGCAACAGGCGCACGTCCTCGACGTCGAAGTAAATCTGTACCGGCTGCCCAATCAGGTCTGCACGGCTTGCCAGGCTATGGCTGGTGTAACTCGCCCCAAAGAACTGAATGTATGGCCGTGCGCCACGCGCGATACTCCCGCGCACGTGGCCTTCATGCTGGTGCTGCAGAAGGCACAGATGGCGCCGCATGGGCTCGGCTAGCCAGCGTAGCGCGATGCGCTTCTGATCGATGTAGTAACCCAGCGTCTCCAACGGGGAGCGGCCACCCAGGCTGGAATGAGGTTGGGCGTTGTAGTTGGCGATGGCCACCGCCGTCAGTTCCACGAGTTCGTCGAGACGCACCACGGCCGGCGCACCGGCATCCAGTTCCTCTATCCTCCTGCGTGGATCGCTGGCGCCGGTGCCGGTGGTGCCCGGAAGACGATGCGCCAGAACCGACGCCAGCGTACCGAAGAAACGTTCGATGTGCGGCCGCTCGTTAGGCCGATAGGCCGGCCCGGCGTGGGCGCCGCATCCGACAATTTCGGTCAGCACACGCAACGTGTCCTGGGCCAGGTTGGCGCGCGCATTATCGAAGCGCAATACGTTCCAGACTGCGTAACCCAGTTCGGGAAAGCGCTCCGATGGCATACCCGCGCCGGGGGCATAGCGTAGGCCTGGAATGGTGAGTGGAGGAGGGCGCCATGGCACGAGCGAGCGCTCCACGGTTTTGAGCACGTCGAAGCGGCTGTATTCCGGTTCGAGCACAATGTGATAGCCCAGTACGGCACGACTGCAGACATCAATGATGGTGAGCAGCCACACCCGCTCGATGTCGAACGATTCCTCAACACCGGCAACACGCTCGAAGACCACGCGCAGGCGTACGTCCACGCGATGGCCATCGAATTCGACGACGTCATACGGCAGCGTAGCCACTGATGGCAGACCCTGCACATCAGGTCGCACACCACCGGAGCGCTTGTTTGCCAGCGCAGCGCCGGCTGCGGTTTCGAAAGTGCGCGTCGCGATGGCTTTCGCGGCTGCGGTCAGACTTCGAATGCCTTGCTGCTTCTGCACCAATGGGTAGTCGCGTTCGGTCAGGCCGAGCTGCAGGCACAACTGGCGGAAGCGCCGATGCAAGCCGCTCAATCCTGAGAGGACCAAGCCTCTCGCCCCCTCGGCCACGACCACGCGATGCTCCTGCAGCTCGCTCACGATCAGGGCTTCGAGCTCGGGGTAGCGCTGCAACAGTTGGGAGAATGCCCCAGCCTTGCCTGCACGACCAGGCCATTCGGTCTTCGCTATTCGCTGATACGGCTTAACCCGTTCATAAGGGACCAGTGCACGGAAACCCTGTATCCGGCCGTCCGCATGTGTCTGAAGGCAGCGTAGATAGTAACGGCGCACCGTACTGTACGATACGCCTGTCGCCGCCTCTATTTCTTGCAACGACTCACGCCGACAATAGCGGCATACCGCTTCTTCACGGGCTCGAAAGATCTCTTGCTGGCTGTTGGTGAGCATCGGCCATGCCACGTTCGGCCATCCACTCGGATCCGCGCGATCGGTACTGACCATGCCGTGTAACTTGCTCATGTCTGCACCCTCCGAAAAACGGTCCTGGAATCGAGTGGTCGTTCGCGCAGGGTAGGAGCCTTGACGCGGCCCTGGTGCAACAGCATGAGGGCAGCAGTGCGCACCAGCACGATGTCGTGAGGCTGGAAATCACGCTCGATATCACCCAGCGTCGGGGCCAACCGGGCCGCCTGCTCAATGTCCTTGAGTAACCGGTCGGCGACAAAACGCCCATTCGCTGAGAGGTACGGCAGGATGCGCATCCAGTTCTCAATCCAGACACTGCGCGACGCCAGGCTCCTGGCGTCGATGTGACGCACCTCGATGTCGTCGGTTGGATTCAAGAGGCCGGTGTAGCTTGGTTGGGAGTCGCTGGTAACGATCCAGCATACTTCGCGCCGTCCGGCCTTGACCCAGAAATCCGCTAGCAGTTTTCCGCTGTCGCGCTCCCAATATGCCGGGCGCTCGCAATAAGCGGCAACCCGAGGTGTTCCCTCCAGCAGCGTCCAAAAGCGCACTTGCAAGGGGGTGAACAGCGTCAGCCGGCGTCCAACTTTTGGCGCCCAGAACTCAAACCGCGGGGCGCCCTTTGGACGCGCACTAATAATTGCCCGGGTGAAGCGCGGTTGCGAAGAGCTAGACGCCATGCGGGTCTCCGGCTGTTTAGTAGCAATTTAGCAAACTTACTTTGGAATTCAAGGAATTTTGCATAATTGCTTCGCTGATGCGCGAAGTAAAAGTGCTAAAAAATCACCCCTGCTGGGGCAAAATCAACCAGTTACAGAATTACGCCGTTTGCAGAATTACTTCGCGTGACGCCTTTATCCCTGTAGCAGCCTACTCGGCTGTTTTTTTTTGCCACATGCTCTGTGGCTCAGCGGGATACAGAGTAGCGAGCAAACCCAGCAGCCATGCGGGTCACACGCTATTTATGAACACAGTTTCTCCACAGAACTGAAGTACAACGGCAAAACGGCCCATGCGGACCGTCGCCGAGCGCACCGCTACCTTCACAGGGGCATGCGCGCATCTTCACGAAGATCAGGAGCAGAAGGGCGGATATCCGGATACCTACCGGACAACAGGATGCGCTGGCCAGCAGGCCCAGGCTACTGATGACCTCCGCGACGCCTATAGGGTGAGAGATACACGACTGGGTGCTAGCGCCACCCTGAACCTGCCGAGATGGCGGGAAGCGCTGCGCAAGAAACTGCGTGAATGTTCGGGTCCTGACAGCGGTAAGTCAGGAGATCGGCTCCCGGAAGGGGCCGGCGTGTTGTCGATTTGCCAAGAAGGCGACAGCGCGAAATCAGTGTTCTTACGTTAGGGACCTTCACCCCTGGCAAATGAGGTGGCAGCACGACAGCTCAATGCATATTTACGAGTGTGTATTGACCTGTCGTGTTGTTTAACAAACTAGTGGAGATTGTTATATGGATTTGATGACCAAGCTAAACGGCATCCTGGCCGAAAACGCACATACCCGTGTTAACGGTAAGGTGTCCTCTCATCGCACGGTAACAGCAGCTGGAGAGGCGCTCCGGACCGGCTTCCGTGAGATCGTCAACATGGGTTTCAAGATGCATGATCCTGCCAACATCGAGGAGAAACACATCAAGGCGTTATGTGAGCACTGGTATAAGACGAAAAAGGCGCCGAAGACAATCCAGGGATATCTGTCACACATGCGCATCTTCTGCGGCTGGGTCGGTAAGGCCGGTCTTGTTCAGGACATCTACTACTACCTGCCAGACGTTCCACGCGAAGAACTCCGTGTGTCTGCCATCGCGCGCAAAAGCAAGAGCTGGGCTGAAATGGGAATTAATGTCGCTGAAAAAGCGGAAATCGCGATGAACATGGATAAGCAATTTGGGCTGATGATCTTGGCCCAAGTAGCTTTCGGCCTACGCCGCTTGGAGGTACTGCAAATGAAGCCGTGGAAATGCGACAAGGGTAATCGTTTTGCGGTTTACAAGACTAAAGGCGGCCGTCCGCGCGATGTCGATATCGATACTGTCGTTCAACGTGCTGTGCTCGACCTAATTAAGTCCCAAGTCGGCAAGAACGATTATATGGGATGGAAATATCGTGGCGACGGCGCTCCCGCGACTCTTGAATACTCGGAGCGCCGTTATTGCTATTTCATGGAAAAACTGGGCATTACCAAAGCCCTTGCCGAAGTAACTGGTCATGGCTTGCGCGCTCAGTTCGCGGAGAATGCTGCGTTGCTTCGTAATTTGATCCCGCCTACCCTTGGCGGAACGGGTGGTCAAATGGGACGCGACGATCTGGATCTCATGCGCGTCCAAGTAAGCGAACAGCTCGGCCATTCCCGGAAATCCGTTACCGGCGCGTATTATGGAAGCTTCGGGCGGGAAACCCAGCTTGACTCGCCAGACCGGGCCAAACACGCTATCGAAGCAGGATTTGCAGCCATCACCACCGATCAGCTGCTTGCGATTTCGCATGAGCGCCTGGACGATTGTCTCCGGCTGGGTGGGGAACTGATAACGCTTGGCGTATACGACGATCCGCGCAAGGTTCAGGTCTTGTGGAACCACCATAGCCGGCGCCACGCGGTTGATTGGCTGAGCCCTGCTACTGGATCCAATCTCGCATCGCTCGAGGCTGCGGCGCTGTCATTCACGCGTAACGCGGCCGGGCCCTCGCCAGAAGCGCAGGTCTAAAGCAAAAGCGCCCGGTAGAGACTTCACCGGGCGCTTCTTTTTCTTTGTCGTGGCCTATGCAGCGATCGCTAGTAATGCGGGTCGCTGAACATGTTCAACCCGCACCGTTCTCAACGCCGAGAGCTCTGCCCGTGTTGGGTGCCGGGCCGAAAGGCCACAGTGAGGGCGATGGTCACCCATCAAGGCGCGCAATTCGCGGATGCTGAAGTTAGTCTCCTCATTCAAGTGAATGAGAAACCATGGCGGCGCATCCAGCTTCGATCCCCTGATTTTACAGAGCAGCGGCGCGGTAACGTCAAGTCGCGTTGCAAGCTGCCGATCGTTGTGCACGTTAAAAACGCGTTGGAGCGTGTCGAGCAAATTTCCCGGGTTGTAGTGGGGATTACCTTCGCGTGCGGAACTCATCATTACCTGTCCCTCCTCAAACGCGGGAACGCCGCGTCCTGTTTTCCTGGCGCTGCTGGGCCTCGGTCGTCAGAACAGTCGTTGGCCGAATCACCAGGCGCTCGATACCGATAGGCTCGCCTGTTTCGTCGCAATATCCAAACTCGCCAGTGGAGAGACGCACCAGCGCGGCGCGTACCTCGAGCAGCTGGCATGCGTCACGCGCCCGGGTGCTCAGCGCCATGCGGTGTTCCTCCTCTGCACTGGCACGGTCGACCGGATCGGCGCCAGTAGCGCCAGCTGCGATCTCGATGTCGGCGCGATGGGCCTTGTTGACCAGCTCGGCCTCGATGCCAGTGAGCACCGCCGTGAAGAAGGCTAGCTGCGCAGGATTCATGTAGTCGCCGTCGGGCATCGCGCAAACCTGTGCCTTGGTGAGCGGCGCCGGCGTCCGGCTGAGCGAGTTGGGCATGAGGCGGCGCGGCGGTATGGCAGCTTGTAATTCGGCTTGGAACATGGGTTTCTTCTCCGGTAGGGCTGGATTGCGGTGCTTGCAATCGATAGGTCAAGTTTCCCATGCTGTTTCTGCCGACTTCGAAATTAAACGTAGGAAAAAACAGGTTGCATTTGATTGCCTTGGTGCAATTTCGGCTGGCGGCGCGAATCTGGCCGGCGAAACCACACCATTCGCACTTGCGGCCTGCTCATCGGGTGCGACACTTGGGCATCGTCATCTTTCTTCTTTCGACCATGAGCGACACCCAACCGGTTTTCATCACCGTCAACGGACAGGCGAAGCGCTACTCCGTGGAGTTCCAGACCTTGCCAGACTTCGAGCGGTCGTGGCAAAAGGTACTGAGGGAAGCATATGGCCATGCTGACGTGCGCTGCGCATGCCGCGGCGCTGGCCCGAAGCGGCTGGCCGTCAAGCGCTACGAATTTTCTGACTCCTACGCGCTCGCAAAATTTGCGCTGAGCGGACATGAGCACGCTGCGGACTGCCAATACCATAGCCTTGGCGATAGTGCTGCCGGACCAGGCGGAAACGGTGCCGGCGTCCTGGACGTCCAAGCTGACGGTACTGTCCGGATCCGGCTGGAGATTGGCATGACGGTTCGTGATGCGATCACGCCTGCAGCGCCAGCGCCAACAGATAACCCGAAACGGCCAGCGTCGAACCAGCAGTCGGCAATCAAGCTCGCCGGCCTGCTCCACTATCTGTGGGATGCGGCAACGCTCAACCAGTGGCGGCCGTACTGGGCAGGGAAGCGTAATGCCCGCCAGGTGTTCTGGCGCCTGAATCAGGCGGCCGACGATGTGCATGCGGGGAACGTCAAGCTCAGCGACCATCTGCTGCTGCCGGCGCTGGCAGCCGACGGCCCGGAGGCAGAGCGCAACCGTGCGCGTGTAATGGGCGCCCTGATGGCAAAACGGCGCATGCTCATCATCGCGCCTCTGGCCAGCTATAGTGCCGAACGCGAAGCGCGCATCGCGAAGGACTTGGCCATATCTGGCTTCCACGGCATCCCGAAGGCTTTTGTCCGGCCTGGCCAGTGGGAGCTGCTGAACAAGCGGTATCGCGCTGCAGTGGCCGGCTGGAGGGCGGGACAGATCACGGTGGTGATCGCTCAGGTTGAGGTAAGGGAGCGGGACGGACGCCAGAGTGCCAACGTCATCGATGCGGCCTTGATGGCTGTGTCACAGCACTGGATTCCGACTGAGTCGAGCCACGAGCGCGTGATTGCTGAGAAGCTGGTGGAAGAGGGGCGAGCGTTCAACAAGCCTCTGCTGTACAACCAGGATGCCGAAGCAGTGTTTCCAGACTTCGTGCTCACCGACTGCGCCAGTGGGGAAGTTCCGATGGAGGTGTTCGGGCGAAGCGACGAAACCTATGTCGCGCGGAAGATCGAGAAGTCAGCCTATTACGACAGGCGATATGGAGCAGGGGGCTGGTGGAGCTGGGATGCTACGCAGGGAAATACAATACCGCCGTTTCTTCCGCTGGCGCGGCCGCCGACAGGGGCGAAGTAAAAGTTACTTTGCCCCGGTTTAGATGCCTTCGTAGTTATGGCTGTGCGGGTTCACAGAATTTTGGGCCCAGAACTGGTCCGCGATCTGCGCTTCGGTTTGTCCACCGCTGCTACCGGTGTTGGCCAGCACAATCAGGCCGCCGATGCCCAGGATGATGTTGCCGATGTTTTCCATGATGAAGTTCATTTGCTGCTCCAAGAAATTTGTTGTCTAGTAGTTCGATCTATGAATCCATTTTATCGCGAAGAATCCCGCATGCAACCCAGCCCCCGACCGTCTAAGCTTCGCCCGATCCTGGGTGCTGCCGCTCTATGCGCGGTGGCCGCTGCTGCTTACTTCCTCATGTCCCCGGACAAGCCCCTGGTGCTGGCGCCGGATGTCTTGGCAAGCGTTACCCCGGCGGACAGCTTCACCCGCGTAGCTGGCAACGGTGCAAGGCCAGTGCACGTCTTCATCAGTGTGGATTGCAGTTTCTGCCGCCAGCTCGAGCCCGAGCTTGCACGCCTCGCCAACGTGACGGTGCATTACCACCTTCTGCCTGGTCATAGTGCCGGCGCTCGCCAGGACTCCAGCAAGGTATGGTGCGCGGCGGATCAGGCCAGTGCATGGTCGACGTTCGCACGCAACGGCGCGGGCGCCCCTGCACAATGCGATGATGCGGCGCTGGACAGGAATCATGCGCTGGCGCTGAAGCTCGGCCTCGATCGGACGCCGGCGATGGTATTTGCAGATGGAAGGGTATTGACCGGTGCGCTCAGCACTGCTGTGCTGGAACGTGAGCTGGCGAGCAGCGAAGCGGGAACAGCTAGATAGCGGGCAGGGATGCCGCCAGTGTCAGGAAGACTGGCGGTCCTTCAAAATCGCATCGACGTGCCAGCCCTGGACCGAATCGCAGCCTACGAATCGCGCGAATTCATAGAGCGTTGCGTTCTCGACCCCTTCGGCGATCGAAACGATACCCGCGCTTCGCCACTGCCTGACCAGGTGCTGGAGCGTGCTTGCGGCGTCGTTTCGGCGTGCGCAGGTTGCAAAAAGAGCCGGTCGATCTTCACAGCGACCGTGGGCGCCAGCTCATACAGGCGCTCAAGGGAGTCGCGGCCGGCACCAAAGTCGTCGATGGCCACGCTGACGCCACGCTCGATGAGCGCGTTCACCTTTTCGGCAATCTGATCGCGCTGCGCGTACTCGGTAACGGACTCACTGAGCTCGAAGACAACCATGTTGTTATGTGCGGCCTGAACCAGGTCATCGAATGCTGCGTCGAGCAGTCCTTGGTTCGACAGGTTGATGAACAGCATGGGATGGGACCGCGCGACCTGTAGGTAGCGCACAAGGGCCGCGTCGACCTCCGACCAAACGCATGGCTTCGCGCCGCGATACAGCAGTTCGTAGCCCAAGATTTCATCTAACCGCAACGCCAGAATCGGCTGGGCCTCGAAGCGCAACATCGTCGCTGGCTCGGTCACCGAGGGCACGAAATATTGGGGATTGCCGTCTAGTGTTTTTGTCATGATTTTCTTGCTGCCTTCTAGTCTTTTGTTTCTACGTCAACTGGTCCTACGGAGTCGGCTGAAAAAACCGAGGGGTTTCACCGCAACGGTGCTCCCAGAGCCGCCTAAAATCTCGGCTCAAGTGGAGAATAAAACATGATCAGTTCGCCGATCGCCGCATTGCAAAGCAAATTAGGGCACGATTTCGCAGATGCACGACTTCTGCTGCGCGCCCTGACGCATAAAAGCTTTGACCAAAAACAGTCCAACGAGCGGCTGGAGTTCCTGGGCGATTCGATCCTGAACTACTGCGTGGCCGAGATGCTCTACCTGCGCTACCCGACCCTGTCCGAAGGGGAAATGTCCCGCACCCGCGCTGGACTGGTCTGCCATGAGTCCCTGGTGAAGGTCGCCAATGGCATCGGCCTTGGCCCATTGCTGCGCGTGTCCGAAAGCTACCGCGGTGGCCTGTCGCGTGAGTCGATTCTCTCGGACGCACTGGAAGCCCTGTTCGCTGCCGTGCAGCTCGATGCCGGCCACGAGAAAGCCAAGCAGGTCATCGAGGCCCATATGATTGCGCTGCTCGAGAGCGGCCAGGCCGAGCTGCGGAAAGACCCGAAGACATCGCTCCAAGAATTCCTGCAGGCCCGCACGATTCCGGTACCCACTTACGAAATACTCACCAAAGGCGAGGCTGACACACGTCCCTTTTTGGTGAGCTGCACCATCCCACGCCTCAGCATCAAGACTACCGGCAGCGGATCGAACCGCAAGCAGGCCGAGAAGGATGCTGCTGGCAAAGCCCTTGCTCTCTGCCCGCGATGACTTCACTGATCCTCCCTCCCGACGGCACCGACATTCTGCGTCCTGGTCGCCGCCGCTTCCTACAAGGCCTCGCGGGCGTTGCTGCGGCTGTGGCCGCGCCAGCTTTCGGCCAGTCCTCTGACTTCTGGAGCCTTCCACGTGAGCTGTGGCTGTACCGCCCGAGCACGCGTGAGAACGTCCGCGCTGTTTACTGGGCCGATGGGCAGCTGGTGCCCGATGGCTATGTGCAGCTATGCAGGCTGCTGCGCGACGTCCAGGCGAATACGGCGGTTCAGTTCGACTTGGTCACGCTCGACATCGCACGCGGCGTTTATGGATGGCTCCGCGCCAATGGCATCGACAAGCCACTTATCATCAACAGCGGATACCGGACGGTCCACACGAACTCGAATGAGGGAGGCGCACGCAACAGCCTTCACATGAAGGCGCAAGCCCTGGACCTGCGAATAGATGGGGTCAACCCCGAAGCTGTCGGGCGCTTCGGGCAGTATTTGGCTGGTGGCGGGGTAGGTTTCTATCCCGGCAAGAGGTTTACTCACCTGGACAAGGGCCGGGTACGGACGTGGGTGGGGTAGGTAAGTGGTGGGCGCCGCGCCGTGAATGCGCGGGCCCGGTGGCGCTGCTTAAGCGCCGAAAGTCTTGGCGGCGTCGGCCGCGGCGGTAGCCGCTGCCGCTTGGCTCTCGAACAGCGCGGTCTGGCGCGGGTCGACAACTGGCTCGCTCGACACCTCGTGCTTCTTCACGCGCTCCATCAGCGCAAGCAGCTTCTCGCGGGTCGCGGCGCCCATCTTGGCGAAGGCCGGGTCCGCAGTCACGCTGCTTAGTGCGTCGTACATCACCGGCGCTTCCCGCTTGATCACGTTCTGGAACTTGCGCACTTCTGGACTGGTCAAATCCTTCGCAGTGAGGCGCACCTTCTTCGGTAGGGGCGTCTCGTCGACGTCGGCCTCGGCACCGGGTTCGGCTCCGCTATCGGCATCGGCATCGGCTTCTGCCTCCGGCGCATCGGGCTTGCCGCCAGTCTTGCGAGCGAGCGCTTGCTTGAGAATGACCAGCGCCTGTTCGCCCCCGTGCTCCTTGATCGTCTCGATGGCAAACGTCGGCTTGATCACGTCGTCCACGATCATCAGCTGCAGCTCGCGCGGCGCGGCCGCCAGCTGGAGCAGGCTATCGACCCACTCGGTAGAGAAGTTGACCTCCTTCGCAATCTCTTCCACGCTGCTGCCATCATCGAACAAGCGCTTGCACACGATCGACGCCTCGTAGGGATCGAGTGCCGCCGCGTCGTTCTCGGTAATCAGCAGCGCGTTCAGCTGCTTCATCGTCGTGGTCTTGGGCGGCTGCATGACCACCGTCACGGCCTTGATCTGCTTCTCTTCCGGCAGCTCGCTGTTCGCCAGCAGGATGGACTCGTGCCGGGTGTGGCCGGCCGTGTAGAACACGACGTTCTCGCCAGTTTCAGGGTCCTTGCCCATGTAGCCGGCCATTGGCTTGTGCGGCAGGTAGCCGTGCTCCTTCATCGAGTCTGCGTACTTGCGCACGCGAGCGAAATATTTTGCGTTGCGCACGCGGACGTTGAACCCCGCGATCGGGCGC
>Ga0209023_10005285_pt1 | contig 14201 bp, 9 predicted proteins | sample LakOneMetagenome_FD_187468 | JGI IMG/M metagenome (GOLD analysis project Ga0209023, IMG submission 187468) | Freshwater and sediment microbial communities from Lake Erie, Canada (SPAdes) (version 2) | ecosystem: Environmental > Aquatic > Freshwater > Lentic | place: Lake Erie, Canada | collected...
CGAGCCGTGACGACCTGCTCGGGCACCACAATCGGCCTGGCCTTCTCTCGCGACCCGGGGATCGCCAGCCTGGGATGCTGAACACTGCCGTCTGGCTTGCGCACGGTCAGCTCGTAGGTTTCGCCCAGGCGGAACGGCGTGGCGGCCGGTGGTACCAGCTCCTCGCCATTCACGCGGAGAAGCATGTCGCCCGTGGCGATGCCACCCGCCGCAGCGACGCCACCGGGATGGACGTCCTGGAATACCCACCGCGGCCCGTCGCTCGTTTCGACTCTGGTGAGCGTGGCCGCCATGGCGACGCGGCCGGTCGCTCGCGGTCGACTCTCGTGGAAGAACCCGGTATGACTGGTGCCAAGCGACGTCAGGACCGCGTCGATCGCCGCCTCGAACGCCTCGGACGTTGCGGCGCGGACCGCTGTGGGCTCGTGGACCTCCCGGAGTTGCCTTGTGTCGACATCCGCCCCCATGAACGTCGTGTCTATGAGCGACACCACCTTGTTGAACACGGTACGCCGCTGCGTCTCGGTGAGGGATGTCATCGGTGACCTCCGTTCGCACCGGCGCCCGTGCCGCGGTCGACGATTCGCTGGGCGGCATCGCCGTACGCGAGCACGCCGCTCCACAGTTGCGGCGTGGCGGCCGGGCCGAACTGGTCGAGCATGGCCAACTTCGCCAGGCGCAGCGCCTCGCCGATGTCTTTCCCCTTCGTCAGATGGCCGTAAAACTGCTTCATCAAGGCCGCGCTGAATGTGTCATCCACGGACCACAGATTCGCCACCACCGCCTTGGCGCCCGCAGCGAGGAACGGCCGCACCAGGCTGGCAACGCCGTCCTGTCCCAGTTGCGCACCTGCGCTCGTGTCGCACGCCGACAGTGTGACGAGCGCAGCGCTGAACCGCAGGTTCAGGATCTCGCGAGCCTGTAAGAGTCCGTCGTCTTGCCCGGATGATTTCAGCAGGACGGCTGACCTGGCTGGGTCTTTCGTGCTGACGATGCCGTGCGCGGCGAAGTGCACGGCCCGGAATGATGCCAGTGGCTGCGCCTTGACGGCCGCTTCGGTCGCGTCGGCGTTGACCAGTACTACTGAATCCGCTGCGACGAAGAGGGCACCGACCTGCCTCGCCTCCTCGGTGGCGAGTGGAAGCTGTGGCAAGCGGGATGCGTCCACGTCGAACACGTTGCCTGCGGTTGCGATCGCCTTCGCGGATGGCTCACTTGCCTCCGAGCGGTCGGGGGATGCGCCGATGGCCAGTACGGATCGCTCGCCGAGGGGTGTGCCTGGGCGTGCCCTCAGCAGAACCAACACCGAGCCGGACGGCGTATAGGAGACGACATGCGTATCGAGCAGTCGGCGACCACGTGTGGCGGGGAGTAGCTCGAACGGCATCCGTTCGAGGCTGCCTTCGATGCTGAGGATCAGCCGCCGGCGGGCAGCCAACTCAGGAATAGCTGACAGAAGCGTGTCCGCCATGCGTTCTGCCGGCTCGGTGATGTTGCGGCCGTCTCGGGCTGCCGATGCAAGCGCGTCGGCTTGGGCCAGGATGGCCGCTCGTCCAGGCAACCGCTTCACTCTAGCCGCCCCCGTCGTGATCAGAAGCCCGAACGAGGCCGGCTCCGAGAGCGCGATTTCGTAGAACAGTTCGTCGGGACGCAGTGCTGCTTGGATTCTTCCCAGGCCCACGGGACTCCGCGCCGAACGTTGCGCGCGCGTGAACAGTTCTGTTGAGAGCGGCGCGAGCCGCTCTTCGGCCGCGAAGATCTGCTCGAGCAGGCGCGCGCGTTCATTGCGCGCCGTCGCTCGAAGCAGGCGAACTTGGAGCGAGGCGATACGCCGTTCCGCCTCACGCACGTCAACCGACAGGAGCACGTCTGACGGTGGACGCGAATACAACAACTCGAGCAGTGACCGAGCCCTGGCGCGTTCAACTGCGGCAAGCAGCCCAGCGGGATTCGTGGGCGAGGCACTTCCCTCCAACCGTATCCGGGTGGCGACCACTCCGTCCATCGCCGACACAATGCGTCCGCGTGCCCACGGACTGCTGGCGTTGGTGAGCAGTCCTTCAAGGATGTCATCGGCCTCCCCGATCAGCGCCGTCGCCGGTCCGCGCTGCCCCCGCGCGAGCCGCAGGTCGGCAAGCTGCGACAGGAGTTGCGGGAGGATGAGGCGCTCGCCCATGCTGCGGGATGCCCGGATGCCCTCGACCAGCGTCGCCTCGGCCTCCGACGCACGGCTCGCCGTCCGGAGGAGTCGAGCCCGCTCGAGCGCGATGCCTGCCAGGATCCGGTTTCCGCCGGCCGCTCTCGCAAGATCCGAAGCGCGAGCCATCGTTTGTAGCGCCGCCGACGTCTGTCCGCTTCCGGCCTCGAGCAACGCGAGACGAAGCGTCAGTTCAGCCTGATAGCCCAGCGAGCCCTCAGCGCGGGCAGCCTCGAGAGCGCGGGCAAGGAGCGACCGTGCCTCCGTCGCGCGGTCGAGGCGCATCAGCGCGTCTGCCTTGCCGAGATACGTCATGACTGGCGTCTGCAACTCTGGGATGCCTGCCGCGACCTTCAGCGCTCGATCGTAGTAGTCGAGCGCTTGCTCCGGGCGGTGCAGCTCCACGAAGCCGTGGCCGAACAGTGTGAGCCAGCGTACAAGTGACGAGGCGTCGCCAGACGCCTCGGCGACCTTGAGAGCCTGGCCAAGATTGACGATGGCGGTGTTGGTGTCACCAAGCAGGAACGACGCGAGCCCGAGCTCGGCGCGGGCGCGGTTGACCCAGCCAGCGTCCGCGAGCTTCTCGGCAAGGGCAAGCGCCTCGGTCCATGAGCGCCGAGAGAGCGCTGGGTCAAGGTCCGCATCGGTTTCGCCCTTGATGGCCAGCACGCGGAGACGGAGGCGGTCATCGTCCCGGACGACTGGGTCGTCAAGGTAGGCGGCAAGGCGTTCAGAGACGTCGGGAACCGCAAGCCGCGGGAGCTGGCTTCGGAGTTGGTTGACCTCGGCGTAGAGCGCGTTCCGCCGATCGCCACGGGCGATGAACGTATGGCGGGCCTGGCCATACAGCGGCTCCGCCCGAGGCCAGACCCGCAACCAGGCAAGGCGGTCTGCCTCGGCGAGGAGCTTGAAGGGATCGACGGCTCCTTGGCTCCAGGCTGGAACGACGGCCGAGCACACCAGCAGCGAGACGCTGCTACAGCGCAGGAGTCTGGCGAGGCCACCTCGGGACATGACGTCCTCCTTGCCGCGCGCTGGGGAAGGCTGTCTTGTGTACTACTGTCGGACGGTAGATTCAAGGGCTACGCCAGAGGCCTCACGCCACCCGCAGCGGGCGTGGGCAGAACTTCCTTGGACGGCTCGCCGCGCGGGCACACAAAAACGCGCATTGGCCGGATGCCGCGCCCAATACGGCGGCCGACGATCACAAGAATCGGCTCAGCGCATCGGTATTCGCCGGCCAGCGCGATTGTCTTCATCTGCGCAAAATCGACTGCACTCGGCTCAATGGCATCGGTTGGATGAAAATGCCATTCGCCAACGTAGTGGATACGGTCCCGAGCTCGCCACCTTATCGCAAGCAGTTCGCGAAGGCCTCGGACACCGCGCGCGAACCACGTGCGACCCCGCTGCGAATCTGCTGGCGGAGGCGTCGCTTCCGTGACGTACGCCACCATCGCGTCTTCAGCATAGCGACCCACCAGGACGCCTCCGGTCTCGAGATCACCGGCGTCTCGGCACATGCGGTCGAGAGAACGGACAACGGATGCGGCGATCCGGCAACTGTGCGCGCCGTCTGCCGCCCAGCCAAGCCACTCCTTCATGTGCGAGTTGGAGTGTCTGCCGGTGACTGTCGCAGGAGGAACCCGGAGACGCCGTCAGGTGTTCGCTGTTGCTCGAACACTCGGAACCGCGGCGTGGCGGCTGGTTCGGCGACGAGATGCTCTAACTCCTTGATGCACATTGCACAGGCCAGCATGACATCGTCAGCACGTGCGGGGAACAGCGGAGACCAGCAGCCCGCTCCCTCAAGCACTTCGTCGTTGGCACTCCATACGGTGGCCTCGTCGGCCAGCCACGGCGCCAGCGTGTCTTTGAAGTGCGCACCAGGAAACTGGTGCGCAAACACGCCGAATGCGAACAGGCGCCGCCCAGCGTACCCGAGAGAGAAGGATGCGAATACCTTAGGCGTGGGCCACCAAGCGTCCGACAAGAGAAACAGCACATCGTCGGCTCCCGTGCAATCGACGATGACGTCGTACGGTTCCAGCGTCTCGACGAGGACCGATTGGTCCGTCGGCACGGCCTCCGCGATTGCTGTCACGTTGGCGTAGGGAGAAATCTGTTGCAGGCGCGTCGCCACAGCCGTGACTTTCGCGGTACCAACGTTGGCCAACGTTGCTGAATGACGAGAGATGTTGCCAGCAACCAAGACGTCGGGATCGATGAGGCCCACGTTGGTGACCCCAGCTCGAACCATCAGCTCACTGACTGTGGCGCCCAGTGCACCGGCGCCGATGATTGCGACGCGAGCCCCACGCAGGCCGGCGGGTAGCCTTCCTCGGGCCTGAAGCCGCTCGGGGCTCCAGTTCTCGGTCGCCACGTAGTGCAGCGGCCTGTCGCCTGCGAGGTCGTGACGGCGGTCCCTCTGCCACCAGCCAGCCGCATTCGGCCTAAATCCATGCGGGGGAGTTCCGCCGGGTGCGCGTAGCCTCGGCAGAACGATCGCGTCCCAATGCACCTCGCGCGGGGCTTCACCAACTCGCGCGGGAATCGGGTACCCAAGGAGCAGGAGCGCAGCGGTCTTCGCACCTCGCCGGCGGCTGGCAACCTGCTTCAGCAAGGCATCAACGTCCACGCCCTGGTTCCGGCCGATTGCACGGAGCTCCCCCCACGTGCCCGGAGAATGCCACGGGGGAACTACGGGCGGCTCAGGCCATAACCACCACACTCCTTCCACGTCGTCGGCCCACGTCTCGATCCTGCGGCCTGCCCACGCTCGTATCGGTTGGCCGACAGAGTCCACGAACTCTCCCGCGGTGAGCACGTCATGGAGGCCGGGAACAAATCCGAGCCTGACCATTCCCGTGCCGCGGTAGCGCGAGGCCCACGCAGGGAATGTCGATGCCGTCTCATCATGGACCAGACGACGGAACGTTTGACCGTCGGACGAGACGGGGTGCGGACGTGCTGGGACCTCGAACGGATCGCCCGGTGCGAGAAGCGTCCCCGTGGCGGCTGCTTCGAGCCACTCGAGCGCCCGTTCGACGTGCCAACGCAGCCGACTGTCTGCGTCGCCAAACGGGTCGCGAACCAAGGTTCGGAGCCGATCTCCCCTGAACGGCGAGTCGAGGCACAGCTTGCCGCTCCGGTACCCACGTAGGTCACGATCATGTTCATTTCGCTCCTGGTGCGGGAACGTGACTGCGAGCCCACCTATGGATGCAGGGTAGACCGCAATCGAGCCGGCGGGATAGCTGCGATCCAGTTGAACGCACCAGCGCGTTATCGTGGGCACGAAGGCCCCGGCGTTCTCCGCTTCAAGTGAAAGCCAGACGATCCACCCCAGCGCAGCGAGCACTGGGCGACTCTCGACGACACATCCGCGCAGAGCCGTCAGATTGCGCAGAGCCGTTTCGATGGCCGCCGGGATGACCGGCGCCTCATCGGTCACGCGAATCGCCCACTCCCGGGTACGGCGGGCGCCACTGGCGTCGTGTAGCCAACCTTCTTTGTTCCCCCGCCGCCGTTAGCCGGCGGCTCCGGGAACTTGCTGCCGAACAGCTCTCGCCAAAGCTTGCCGCTCTCCGTGCGGTCCGTGGAATCGAAGGCACGCCGAGGCAACGCAGCAGCCTCTTGCGCCTGCTCGTAGAAAGCCTTGAAGTCGTCCACCGACACTCGCTTGAAGACGTCGTGAGAAGGGACCCCGTAGTCGGGCAGCACCGGCTTGCGGCCGAGGACCACGTCGAGCGCGTAGTCGGACACGATCTTCTCAAGCGTTCGGGTGGTGCCTTCCGCCACGCTCGTAATAGCGTCCGGGCAGCACTCTCCTACGAGTCGCTCCAAGGGAAACCCCTTGGGGTGCTTCGGCTCCTCATGCTTCTCCAGCCGCCACCACTTCATGGCCTTCACCACGTTGACGAAGTGCCGGCTCGTGCGCGCGTTCTTGTCGCGAGTCCAGCGAATCTGCTCAAGGGGATGCGTCGACTCCCAAACGTTGGCGTCCCGGTCCGGGATGCGAAGCGGCGCAGTCTTCCACTCATCTTCGCCCTGTGACTTTGCAAGTCGGATCTGTGCCTCTTGCAGATGGCGCGCATCTAGGCCGACCCAAGACTCGTTGAGTCGCCAGTCCCTAGCCGTTTCGAGGTCGTCGTCGCTCGTGACGGCCGCCGACCGGAGAATTGCGCGCTCAGCCTCCGAAGGAGCCGAGGTGATCACCAAGTCGAGTTCCACGTACGACAGCTCGATCCCAAACGATCGGCCCTGCTGCTTCCATTTCCCCTTGTAGTACTCGTCAAGAAACGGAACGAAGTGGTCCATTGCTTCGGCGGGCGTGTGGTCGTTCTCCGACAGGTTCGTGACAACGATGATGTCGACGTCGGAGCACTTGTCGCCCTTTGGGCGGACGGCGGTCGCCCTCCGATAGCTGCCCTGGAGGAAGTCGGACACTACGACATCCTTCAGATCCTCATCATCACGGAGTCTGTCACGCAGTGCTCGATGGCCGGTCTGCAGATCGCTCCGCTGGCTCGGCGTCGGGCGGATCTCGCGAAGAAACGTCTCGAAGTCAGTCTTTAGCTCCATTAGTCCTCCATCACTCCGGCACGCGGAGGCTCGGCGTATACGAGCCGCCCTGCGCGCCATCGAAATCGAACTCGTAGAGTTGGACCCTTCCGAGCGCCGCCCGGTGCTGCCCCAGGAAAAACGTCAACCCATTCGGTGCAGCGATGAACAGATGCACGGTCGCACCTGGGCTGGGCCGGTGTCGACGAATCACTTCGGCAAGCGCATCCGCGAGCGCAACGGCGTGGTCTGCGTCAACCACAGCTCTCGGGCCAAACTCCACGACGCGAACATCGACGATGGCGCCGATCGACGGTATTGTCGCGGCGAACGCCGTAACGTCTGCCAGAACATCACGCGCGACCGAGACAGCGACCGCCACGTCAGGAGCGCCCGAGGACACGGTGTGCGGATTGACCTCCCAACCAGGCCGATCCGACGCTGTGCCGTCCAAGGTCATGCTCGGCTTCCACAGTCCTCGACGGACACCCTTCTGGACCGGGAAAACTTCCACCCCTGACTTCCGGTCAAGCTCGTATCCGGCCAGGAAGGCGACTGACGTGTGGCACTCAAGCAACAGGTGGTGCTCGGCGGCGCGGAACGAGGGGTCGTTTAGGAAGGTCTTGACGGCTGGGACAACCGCCTCGCGCCATTCCCGCTGGGCACGGAGATGCCGCCCTTCGAATGCCGTCGCGACGCAAACGAAGGACGCGCATTCGTCTTCCATGCGCTCCGCGAATCGCATGAAGCTCCGAATCCCAATGACCGGAGGGCCGACGGGTGGAGCGCTCTCGGCAAACAGTCCTTGCTGGGCGCACATCGCTCGGAAGCTCTCCGGGTCGAACTCGTTCGTGCCGTTCATCAAGAACTGCTGCGTCAGCGAATCGTAGGGGTTGTGGGCGTGATCGGAGGAGATCTCGCGAAGTCCCACGCTGAAGAGGCGATCGTTCAACGATTCCTTGAGCCCCCTCCGGCCGAGGCGGTCGACGCCCAGTCTTAGGCGACGAGCAAAGTCCTCGAAGTCTTGCTCACCCAGCTCAAGGTGCTCCCGCCAGGTGTTTCGAATCTTGCCGAGGGCCGAGCGAGGCCCGGCTGAGAAGAATCGATCTGGAAGAGCGCCCTCGTCCGACTCCCGAAGGACTGGACAGAGAGCGTCTTCCGGTGCCCAACCCCAGTTGCTCACCAGGTGCAGTCGGTGCCAGCCCTGAGCGTCGCCGAGTCGAAGGCGTGCATCTTGGAACCGCTGTAGCAGCGATCGCGTCGCGCCGATGAACCCCGGGTCGCAGAAGCTCGACGCAGAATACGAGGAACTGCGATCTACGTGGTACTTGACCTGGTAGTAGTCGGCCGCGCACCTTCGACCGCCTGCATCGATTCCCGGCGCTGCGTATTGCACCGCCACGTCGTCGACACCCGCGGCTTTGTCGTACTCGAGGACGACGCGCGCCACGCGGGACGCGGGACGCAAGAGTTTCGACGCCTCCAACCAAAAGAACATGCCCTGGAAGACGTCGCCCTCAATCCGCGCTGCCACTTGTCCCAATGCCATGCGTCACCTGCTTCCCTCGAAGTCCGGCTCCCCGCTACTTCTTGGTGTCGCCGTAGCCAGGCTTCGGGACGCGTTCCACGATGTGCGTCCTGGGGTGGTCTTTCGCCTCCTTGACGGTAGTGAACTGGCCCGACTCTGCGTCCCGCCCGCGGGGGGTGGTCTTGGAACCCTTCGACATTCCTGCCTCCATTCGGGCGCCGGCCGCCCGATACTCGTGACCTTGCTGATCGACGCCGGTCAGCGTATAAGTGGTGTGCTCCGATGTAGCGAACCTCAGTGTTCGCCAAACCGGATTATATCGCCAAACCGGACCGATGCCAAGGTGGCGGTCCGCATTTTCGTAAGCTATTGATATTCAGTTGGTTATGGCAGACAGCGTCGTGGATGACTCGGTCGGCGGGCGAATCAGACTCGTCCGAACGAAGCGGGGTTGGACTCTGGAGCAGCTCGCCGATAAGGCAGAGATATCGAAGAGCTTCCTGTCCGAGGTCGAGCGCGGCTCCGACATTGGCGGCGAAAGACTGCTGCGGGTCGCGAACGCCCTCGGGGCCTCGCTCGACTACCTGATGCGAGGCGTCGCCACCGAGGAGGAGTTCAAGCCCTCCAGCGTGGAGATCCCCGCCGAAGTGGACTCTCTCGCCCAGGAGGCGGGACTGACCTATCGCCAGACCTTGGCGCTGCTGGAGATCGACCGGTCGGTCATGGCGCATCGCCGGGACGTGCGACAGGTCCGCGACAAGGCGTACTGGGAACGGCTGTACGAGGCCGTTAAACCGTTCCTGGAGGAGAAGCGGTGACGTCAGACGAGCGAGACGCGTACCAACGGGAACTGCGTGTCGCTGCAAAGCGCCTCGGGCTGCCGGTTCACGGCAACATCGAATCTGCACTGCTTCGGCATGCGACCGATGCAATCGCTGCTCTCTTGTCGAAATGCAGTCCGGGAAACCTTTCAGAACTTCTTCATCACGCCGCTACGAGCCTCGGCCTTGAAATCGTCGAGATTCACGGCGATCACGATCTGAAGTCGCTGCTTGAACGCATCCCGCCAGCGAGGGAGCCTGCTCTCGCGCGCGTCCGGATGGAACTTGATGACAGAACTGACGCGGTCGTCCTGCAGCGCCAGAACCCTGAACCGTGGGAAAGGCGGTACCTCGCGGTGATCAACTGCCGGAGCTGGCACGCCCACCGGCGGTACTTCAGCAAGTGGCATGAGCTAGTCCATCTCCTTCTCGAAGGCAGACAGCTTCGGCTGGAATTTCGCCGGACCAGTGTGGAACGCAAGCATCCGGAGGAAATCCTCGTCGACAAGATCGCCGGAGAATTGGCGTTCTATCCGCCGATCTTCGCGCCGATCTTGGTCGAGGAGATCGGTCAAAACAGGCGTTTGACGTTCGCCGCGATCGACCGGGTTCGGCAGCGCATCGCTCCAGAGGCCAGCTGGCACGCCGCATTGCTGGCTGCGGTTCGCCATTCTCCCCAACCGATCTATGCCATTCGCGCTCAGCTCGGACTGAAAAAGAGCGAGGAGCGACAAGCGAAGGACCTGTTGTCCACGGTGACTGAGCCGCCGGCCGCGAAGCTGCGAGTGAGGGAGGCCAGCGCGAACCCTGCGGCGGAGGCGCTTGGAATCCGCGTGCACCTGAACATGGAGGTCCCTGCTGAAAGTGTCGCGGCGACGGCGTTCGACTCGCCGAGCGGCACCATCGAGAGCGGTCGGGAGGACTTCGGGCTCTGGCGCACGTCAGAAGGTCCGATTGGTCAGGGCCCCATATCGGTTGAAGGTGTTCGAAGAGGCGACGACCTCTGGTGCCTCCTACACTTCACGCCGGGCACGGCAGGCAACTCGGCTCGTCGACAGAGCACCTCCGCCCGTGCGAAGAGCACCAAGGTGGTACATCCTAAGCCGCTCTGGGGAGATGACCCGGACTGAGGTGCCTACGAGACACGCGTCGACCATCAAGTGATCGCAGCGAGGCACTGGGGACAGGCTGCTAGGCCCTCCCTTGCCCGCGTAGCATACTCACCGTCGAGAAGGCGAAGCCAGGAGAAACCGCCGCAAATGAAGTTGGAGGAACTGCAACCGGGAGCAAGCGTCACCGGCGTCGAACCCACGCAGATCGTGTCAGTCCTCGCCACCGTTCCGATGGGCGAAGGATCGGTTCAGCTCATCTATCGCACCCCCGACGGCGCGATGAAAGAGCGACTGCTTTCCCGGGCAGACGAGCAGTCGATCAGCCTCGCGACGGCCGAACGCCCGTTCTCCTTCGACGGAGACGGCGCCGCCTTCCAGCTGGCCTGCGAGGCCAAGCGGATCGACCTCGCGTTCCTGTTCGACCCGATGATGGCGGTCCACACCTCGAACGTCGAGCCGCTACCGCACCAGATCACCGCCGTCTATGAATCCATGCTGCCGCGCCAGCCACTGCGGTTCATCCTCGCCGACGACCCGGGCGCCGGCAAGACCATCATGGCCGGGCTCTACATCCGCGAGCTGATCATGCGCGCGGATTCACACCGCATCCTGATCGTTGCGCCGGGGAGTCTCGTCGAACAGTGGCGCGACGAGCTATTCGAGAAGTTCGGCCTTGAATTCCACATCTACTCGACGGTGCTGGAGCAGTCCTCTCCCAGCGGGAACTCGTTCGATGACTATCCGCGACTGATTGTTCGTCTGGACCAGCTCTCACGCAACGAGGAGCTCCAGGACAAGCTCTGCGCGTCCGGCTGGGACCTCGCCGTCTTCGACGAAGCGCACAAGCTTGCTGCCCACTATTTCGGGTCGAAGCTGGAGAAGACTGGCCGGTTCCGGTTCGCTGAGAAGCTCGGCGCGCATGTGCGCCACCTGCTCCTGATGACAGCGACGCCGCACAACGGCAAAGAGGAGGACTACCAGCTCTTTCTGTCCCTGCTTGACTCGGACCGCTTCTACGGCAAATTCCGCGACGGCGTGCACAAGGTCGACGCGTCAGACCTCATGCGGCGCATGGTCAAAGAGGAGCTCGTGAAATTTGACGGCACTCCGCTCTTCCCCGAGCGCCGCGCCTACACAGTCAACTACAAGCTCTCGGACATCGAAGCCGCGCTTTACGAGACGGTTACCGAGTACGTCAAGACGGAAATGGGCAAGGCCGACGCGCTGCACGGTGCTCGCAAAGGCTCGGTCGGCTTCGCGCTCACCGCTCTGCAGCGCCGCCTTGCCTCCAGTCCTGAAGCTATCTATCAGTCGCTGCGGAGGCGAAGAGAGCGGCTTGAGAGCCGCCTCCGAGACGAGAGGTTGGGGAGCCGTGGCAAGACTGTGCTTGCCGACACTTTCGATGCTGTACCAGACGACGAGGACGAACTCACCGCCGAGGAGAAGGAGAACGTCGAGGAAACGCTGATCGATGAGGCGACTGCCGCAAAGACAGTTGCCGAATTGGAGGCGGAGATCGTCATCCTTCAGGGGCTTGAAAAGCAGGCAAAAGCCGTCGTCGCATCCGGTCAGGACCGCAAGTGGGATGAACTCTCGAAGATCCTTCAGAACAATCCGGAGATGCACGACGCCTCGGGGCGGCAGCGCAAGCTCATCATCTTCTCCGAACACCGGGACACGCTCAACTACCTGCATCAGCGCATCGCGGGAGTGCTCGGCAACGCCGACGCGATCGTCACGATTCATGGCGGCACACATCGTGACGAACGTCGCCGCCTCCAGGCGCTGTTTCGTTCTGACCCAGACGTGCGCATCCTCGTGGCCACGGATGCCGCCGGCGAAGGAGTCAATCTCCAGAACGCCAACCTGATGGTCAACTACGATCTGCCCTGGAACCCGAACCGGTTGGAGCAGCGCTTCGGGAGGATTCACCGGATCGGGCAGACGGAGGTGTGCCATCTTTGGAATCTCGTCGCCAAGGAAACCCGTGAAGGCGATGTGTACCACCGCCTGTTGAAGAAGATGGAAGTCGAGAGCCAGGCGCTTCAGGGCCGCGTCTTCGACATTCTGGGCGAGGTTTTTGAGGAGATGAGTCTCAAGGATCTGCTGATGGAGGCGATCCGTTACGGCGACCAGCCTGAAGTCCGTGCCCGCCTCACAAAGCAGATCGACCAGGCACTCGACCACGATCATCTCAAGTCGCTCTTGGACCGCAACGCGCTCGCGCAGGAAACCATGAGCGCCGACCGACTCTTCGCCGTCAAGGAGGAGATGGAGAAGGCCGAAGCCCGCCGTCTCCAGCCGTTCTTCGTGCGGGCATTCTTCCTGAAGGCGCTGGACGCGGTCGGAGGCACAGCGCATCCGCGTGAAAACGGGCGCTTCGAAATCACCCACGTCCCGGCGGCGATTCGCGAGCGTGACCGCCGAATCACTGGCCGAAATCGACACGAACACGAGCCAGTCCTGAAACGCTACGAGCGCATCTGCTTCGAGCGCGACGCCATTCAGCCGTTGGAGAAGGCGGGGCTCGCCAGAGCCGTGCTCATGCATCCTGGCCACCCGCTGATGCTTTCGATGTCCGACTCGATTCTCGAAGAGCACGCGAACCTGCTACGCCAGGGCGCTGTGCTAGTTGACCCATCAGACGAGGGCCTCGATCCGTCGCTGCTCTTCCTGTTAACCCACGAGATTCATTCAGGCGACGGTGCCGTTCTCTCCAAGCGTTTGCAGTTCGTGCGCGTGGGCGCCGACGGCAACGCTGCGTTTGCCGGATGGGCGCCTCATCTCGACCTCGAACCGCTGCCGAGTGCGGAGGATTCGCTGTTGAAGGATGTGCTCACTGCGCCATGGATCGCGGCCGGCCAAGAAGCTCGCGCGCTCGCTCTCGCCGCGGGGACGCTGGTTCCTCAGCACTACGGCGAAGTGGCGCACCGACGCATCGCCCACGTCGAGAAGACGCTCACCGCTGTACATGAACGCCTCAGCAAAGAAATCGGGTTCTGGCAGGACCGCTGGATGAAGCTCAAAGAGGACGGCGAGGCCGGCAAGGATGTGCGACTCAATCTCGACAACGCTCGCCGCACCGTCGCCGATCTCGAAAGCCGCTTAAATGGGCGCAAGAAAGAGTTGCAGGCGATGCGCCATGTCGTCAACGGCACCCCAGTCGTACTCGGCTGCGCGCTCATCGTCCCTGCAGGTCTCATGAACACACTGCGCGGGGACGAGCCCGTGGATCCGGTCGCGTCGACATTCGCCGCCGATGCAGCGGCACGCAAGCGGATCGAGCAACTCGCTATGAACGCCGTGCGAGCAGCCGAAGAAGCACGAGGCTGCCGCGTTGTCGACGTCTCGGCTGCGAAATGCGGCTGGGATCTGACATCGTACCCTCCGACCGTCGACGGCAAGCAGGCACAACCGCGTCACATCGAAGTGAAGGGCCGGATTAAGGGAGCTGGGACCGTCTGCATCACACGGAACGAGATGCTCTACGCCTTCAACCAAGGCGACAAGTTCGTGCTCGCGATCACGATCGTTGGAGAGGACGACGCCGTGGAGGGCCCACACTACATCCGCAACCCCTTCGATCGCGAGCCGGGCTGGGGGATCGCGTCTATCAACTACAACATTGGCGATCTGCTGTCCCGCGCGGAGCCATCGTGACCAGCCTTCAACTCGACAATCTTGCTCTGCGAAACTTTCGCTGCTTCACCAGTTGCGACATCGCGTTCCACCCCCGCCTCACAGTACTGGTTGCCGAAAACGGGAACGGCAAGACTGCACTCATGGATGCTACTTCTTTGGCGGTGTCCGCCTACGTGAACGCAATATTTCCTGCGGAACCGCTCAAGAAGATCGAGCGAAAGGATGTTCGGCTGGCGTTGGACGAGACAAATGTAATGCAACCCTCCGTTCCAACGCATATCGTTGCGAATGGCATCGTGGCCGACGAGCCGGTTCACTGGGGAACCGCTGTCCAAGAT
>Ga0209023_10005286_pt1 | contig 14200 bp, 14 predicted proteins | sample LakOneMetagenome_FD_187468 | JGI IMG/M metagenome (GOLD analysis project Ga0209023, IMG submission 187468) | Freshwater and sediment microbial communities from Lake Erie, Canada (SPAdes) (version 2) | ecosystem: Environmental > Aquatic > Freshwater > Lentic | place: Lake Erie, Canada...
GAAACACACGGCCTTCCCTGCGCAATGGCTTTACGGCTTATACGATTTCGTCCTGGTGACCGGCTTTCTTGCCACCATCGCTCTCGAGCAGCGTTAGCCGCCTTCGAACTTGACGCCAGCACCGGGGCGTCGGACCCGAACGATTTCGCCGTACGGAACGCCGCGCTCGTCAGTCGCGACCCCACGTCCATCGCTTCCCTGCCCCGCGTTTGCGACGATGGCCGACGCCCCTCCGGTGGGACAGGATGGCGGCAGTTATGGATTTGATTTGCCCGACGGGGCCAGCGATTTATTTTGGTGTCGACGAATTGACCCACATCTGGCGTGATTTGCCCGTCGGGCAACGCAGTATTTCGCGGCCCTGGGCCGCTTCCTGGTCGCGCTGATTCACTCTACGAAGAGGGGAAACGCAATGCTCCGCACGAGTGGGCGCGAACTACGCTTGCGCTTCCTCATTTTCATGATACTATTGGTTATCTGAATAACTTTTGGTATCACCAATTGCCCCGTACCAAACGTGTCTATCGCCAGACAGCACGGGCCGCAGCCGCCGAAGACTTGCGGCAGCGCGTGGCCACGGCGTTCTACAAGTTGCTTTTGTCGCGATGGATAGACGAAATCACGCTGGATGACGTTGCGGCTTCCGCCGGCACCACGCGTCAGACTGTGATCCGTCTGTTTGGCGGCAAGGAAGGACTACTGGAGTCCATGGCCGCGATTGTCGAGGCGCAGGCTGAGCCTCGTCTCCTGCTGCCGCACGATGCTTCGATCCGTGGGGCGCTTCAGGCCCTGATCACACACTATGAGGTCGTCGGAGACTTGGTGGTCCGTCTTCTGGCGCAGGAAGAGCGTCATCCGGCCCTGCGCCCGATATTGGATCGAGGCCGGCGCGAGCACCGCGCCTGGGTCGCGAAGTGGTTTGGCGGCGCGCTGAAGGGCGTTGAGCGAGAACGGCAGGTCACCCGCCTCGTCGTTGTGACCGATGTCTACGCATGGAAACTTCTGCGGCGCGACTTTGGCAACACCCAGAAGGAAGTCACTGTCCTGATGACCGGCCTTCTGGAGCAGATCACCGGAGAAAAAACCAGATGAAACACGAAACCATCTTGGGGAAGACCAGCGGCTCCGCCCCTGCCAATCCGCTGCGCGTGCTGATGGTTTATTGGGACGGCGGCGGAAACCTCCCACCCCAGCGTGCTCTGGCGCGCGAGTTGAATCGCCGTGGTCATGAGGTCCATGTGCTGACCCATGATACCCAGGCCAGATCCGTTGCCTCGGACGGCGCTACATTCCATTCGCTGTCAACCGCACGTCAATGGGACCCTACTCGTCACAATACAGCCGACGAGGAAATTGCATTCATCCGCGAGGACCTCGCTGGTTCCTCCAGATTTGCCGAGGATTTTCTCACAACTCATTCTGCGCTCAGCCCGGATATCTGTCTGATCGACGTGATGTTGATCAGCACGCAGAAGCTAGCCATCGAAAGAGGCATTACTTTCGCCGTATTCAATCATCTGGCGTGGATAACAGAAGGCCTCTGTAGCGGATTCTTCGACCTCCTCGATCGCGCCCCGCTTGTGCTGGCAGCTAGCTATCCTGATTTCGGGACACAAACCTCCACCGCTCCCCACATTCATTTCGTCGGACCGATCCGGGAGCCGGTCGTATCTGCACCGTGGCCTCGTCGATTTCCAGATCGTCCTTTTGTACTGGTCAGTCTCAGCAGCACCTTCCAGGGTCAGGGATCAACGCTGCGGAACATATGCATGGCCTTGGCTCCGCTGCCGCTCGAGGTGCTGGTCACGACAGGCAGGGGTTTTGCGCCCGACTCGCTGCCGGTTGCGGACACACTGGAGGCGCGGTCATTTGTGCCGCACGACGCGGTACTTCCGTCGGCTGATCTTGTCGTCACCCATGCCGGCCTGGGTACATTGATGTACAGCGCCGGCACGGGCGTGCCATGTCTGTGCTTTCCGAACGGGCGTGACCAGAATGACAATGCCGCTCGCATCGAGGCGCTCGGTCTGGGACAAGCGTTTTCGCCCGGTGCGACGCCGGCCGAGATTGGCAATGCCGTGATGGGAATGCTCCGCGATCAGGCCTCACATGCGGCCTGTCGCGCCTTCGCGTCCCGGGTAAAGCGTTTTGGGGACCTCGCGCGTGCAGCCGATCTCGTCGAGGAATTAGTGCGAGTTGCTTGAGGTGCCAGCACTTCCGAAAGGTAATCATCTTTGTGTAACGCGATGCTTGGCAAACTCCGGAATTTGACTAACATTTCCCTCGCAACAGCCGCTTGAGCTTTCAGTTTAAACAGGCTGCACCACAAGGAGCGTGACGCGATGGCGTTTCATCTCGATCAGTACTTGGCACGGATCGGCTACAACGGCCTCATCAAGCCTGATCTCGAAACGCTATCCGGGATTCATGCAGCCCACGTCAACGCCATCCCATTCGAGGGGATCGACCCGCTCGTTGGAAGGCCAGTGAAGCTCGATCTCGCCTCGCTGCACGACAAGCTCATCGCCGGGAAACGCGGCGGCTACTGCTTCGAGCAGAACACCATCTTAAAAACCGCGATGGAACAAATCGGCTTCAACGTCACCGGCCTCGCTGGTCGCGTGCGCTGGATGTCGGCGCCGGACGCCCCGCTCGGCCCGCGCGAGCACATGCTGTTGAAGGTTGATCTGCCGGAGGGGGCCTATCTCGCCGATGTCGGGTTTGGCGCTTGCCTGTTTGAAACGCCGCTTCGTCTCGAAATCGGAACCGAGCAATCTACCCGTATGGGCACTTTCCGGCTAACCGAAGAGGCTGGACTCCATATGCTGAGCGCAATGCAGCCGGAGGGCTGGCGGGTGATGTACTGCTTCAACCTGGAGCCGCAAATTCCGTCAGACTTCGAACTTGGAAATTATTACACCTCAACCAATCCGGCCGCCCCGTTCCTGCATGTGCTGATCATGGAACGGCTGGCGGCCGACAAGCGCCATAAGCTGGTTAACACCCGCTATGCCATCGAAGCCCGCAACGGTCATGTGGCTGAGGAGAAGATGCTGGCCAGCGCCCATGAGCTTGGACAGGTGCTCAATGATGTATTCGGCGTGACGCCGCCGGTTCCGTTGACCGAACTCTTCGCACGTATCTCGGGATAGAACGGGCCTTCGGGCCAAGCTCATGATCCAGTTCGGAATGACCGCTCTTGGGCACTTTTCGGACGTGGGGCCATGTCCGACATGAGTCCATTATTGGCACCAAAGCGGACTGTCCTCCAGCCGCTCCAGGTTTATGGGTTTACGCTCTAAATCCACGCGCGTAGCGCACAGGTCACCTGCTCAAGCGCCATCTTGTGCCCGTCTGGCGTCTGCGCTGTAACGAGCGCTCCGCGCGCCGCCGCACACATTCACGCCTCCAGGAATTCCCCGCCCTCATGACCGAAGCCCCCACCTCCCCGCGCTCCTTCGCAGCGATGCGCCATTCAGGCTTCCGCGCGCAGTTCATCACCTATGTGTTCTCGATGATGGCCGACAATATCGAGCACGTGATCAGCTACTGGGTGGTGTTCCAGAAATTCCATTCGCCGGCGCTCGGCGGCTTTGCGGTGCTGTCGCACTGGCTGCCGTTCCTGCTGTTCTCGGTGGCGTCGGGCGCGCTGGCCGAACGCTTCGATCCGCGCCGCGTGATTCAGGTCGGCATGGGGCTGTTCATCACGGCTTCTCTGGCGTGGGGCTATTTCTTCGTCACCGACACGTTGCAGATGTGGCAGGCGATGGTGATCCTGGTGATCCATGGCTGCGCCGGCGTCCTGTGGCAGACGCCGAACCAGATGCTGATCTACGACATCGTCGGCCCGCAGGACCTGCCGAGCGGCGTGCGGCTGATGGCGATGGCGCGCTATCTCGGCATCCTGATCGGCCCCGCGGTCGGCGGCGCGATCCTGCTCACGCTCGGGCCGGCGCACGGCATCATGCTCAACACCCTGTTCTATCTGCCGCTGGTGCTGTGGCTGATCAAGGCGCCCTACGGTCCGCGTTTCCGCGAGGGCGCGCTGCCGCCGCGCCGTGCGGTTCGAGGGTTGGCCGACATCGTGCAGACCATCCGCGAGGTCAGGCCGCACGCGGTTATCGTTTCCATGACCGTGCTGGCCGGCGCCGCCTCGTTCTTTGTCGGCAACGCCTACAGCTCGCAGATGCCGGGCTTTGCCGACGATCTCGGCCATGGCGATCCCGGCGTTTCCTACAGCATGCTGCTGGCGGCCGATGCCGCCGGCGCGCTGCTGGCGGGGCTGGCGCTGGAAGGACGCGGACTGCTGCCGCCGCGGCCGCGCACCGCCATCATCCTTGCGCTGCTGTGGGGCGCCGCGCTGACGGTGTTTGCGCTGTCGCGCAACTACGCGCTGGCGCTGTGCTTCCTGTTCGCCGCCGGCTTTCTCGAACTGTCGTTCAACGCCATGGCGCAGAGCCTGGTCCAGATCAACGCGCCCACGGACATGCGCGGCCGCGTCATCGGCCTGTTCAACATGGCAAGCCTCGGCCTGCGTGCCTTCAGCGGTATCTCGGTCGGCGTCGTCGGCAGTCTGATCGGCATTCACTGGTCGCTGGCGCTGTCGGCGTTGGCGACCATGATCGTCGCGGGAGGATTGCTGGCGGCGCAGTGAGGGAGCCCACGTGGCGAAACGTCAAAACCCGCGCGCTGTGAGGCGCTGTTGCTCCAGCTCGAACGCCTTCGCCTTGGCCATGCCCTCGACTGTATTTTGCAGCGGCGATTCGATTTGCTGAACTTGCGCCGCTGCGTTCTCCGTGACCCGTCCGTTGTCGCAGCCGGCCAGCAACAAGATCGCAACGATCGGGATTCTCGACATAAGCATCGTCATTGCCTTCCTTAACGTCCCCCTTTCCGGACTGCAACTTGCCCGTTTTCGGCTCCGAAGACTTTCAGAGCGACGCAATTTATCGTCCAGATTTTCTGGAGAGCCGGCCCACCGCGCGTTCACCGGCGACCGTTGCTAAATCCGGCCCCGCGCAGTTGCCGACGTCGAACCCTTGCGTCTATATGCGGCGTGAGATCGACCGGAGACTTCCATGACTGAACGCGCCGATGCCATTGCCGCAAAGATCGAGGCTTTTGTCCGCACCGAGGTGATCCCCTACGAGAAGGACCCGCGGGCCGGGTCGCACGGCCCGAGCGACGAACTGGTGATGGAGCTGCGCGCCAAGGCGCGCAAGGCCGGCGTGCTGACGCCGCATATTCTGCCCGATGGATCGCATTTCACGCAGCGCGAGACCGCGATCGCCCTGATCAAGACCGGCCTGTCGCCGCTCGGGCCGCTGGCCTGCAACACGATGGCGCCCGACGAAGGCAACATGTACCTGCTCGGCAAGGTCGGCAGCAAGGAGCAGAAGGCGCGTTTCCTCGAGCCGCTGGTGTCGGGCAGAGCGCGTTCGGCGTTCTTCATGACCGAGCCCGCCGACGAAGGCGGCGCCGGCTCCGATCCGTCGATGATGCAGACCACCTGCAAGCTCGACGGCAATCACTGGGTCATCAACGGGCGCAAGAAGTTCATCACCGGCGCCGAAGGCGCCAAGGTCGGCATCGTGATGGCGAAGTCCGACGACGGCGCCTGTTTGTTTCTGGTCGACCTGCCCGATCCCGCGATCCGGACGCTGCGCGTGCTGGATACGATCGATAGCTCGATGCCCGGCGGACATGCCGAGATCGAGATCGACAATCTGCGCGTCTCCGCCGACCAGATGCTCGGGGCCTCCGGCGACGGATTCAAGTACGCCCAGATTCGCCTCAGCCCGGCGCGGCTGTCGCACTGCATGCGCTGGCTTGGGCTGGCGATCCGCGCCAACGAGATCGCAACCGATTACGCCTGCCGCCGCCACGCATTTGGAAAACCTTTGGTCGACCACGAAGGCGTCGGCTTCATGCTGGCGGAAAACCTGATCGACCTCAAACAGTCGGAACTGATGATCGACTGGTGCGCCGGCGTGCTCGACACCGGCTCGCTCGGCACCGCCGAGAGCTCGATGGCCAAGGTCTCGGTATCGGAAGCCTTGATGCGGGTCGCCGACCGTTGCGTGCAGGTGATGGGCGGCACCGGCGTCTCCACCGAGACCATCGTCGAGCAGGCGTTCCGCGAGATCCGCGCCTTCCGAATCTATGACGGCCCGACCGAAGTGCACAAATGGTCGCTCGCCAAGAAGATCAAGCGCGACTGGAAGGCCGAGCAGCATTAGATGCGGCTCCGTGAAAAAACGGGGGTCGTCGGCAGATAACGTTCGGCCTGCTTCGAATCTGTGTCGCGCAAGCAACGCCTGCGCGGCATTCGTTCGCGGAACCGGCTTTGGGACTCCGCAACTCCAACCGCACGCGATAATGTCGGAGCGTTCGATCGGCGGGCTTGGGGGCGTAGCCTGATTGAAAATCTCAGTGCTACAGGAAGACCGCCTTCGGGCGGTCTTTTTGTTTGCCCAGCGGTGACCCGCCCTACTTCTCGGCTTCCGCGAACGCACCGAGAATCCGCGCCCAGGAGCGGATGCCCTTGTGGAAGCTCTTGAGGTCGTACTTCTCGTTCGGCGAATGGATGTTGTCGTCGTCGAGGCCGAAGCCGACCAGCACCGTATCGAGACCGAGCGTGCGCTTGAAGTCCGCCACGATCGGGATCGAGGCGCCGGAGCCGATCAACAACGCCTCCTTGCCCCACTCGTCGGTCAGCGCGCGCTTGGCGGCCGCCAGCGGCTTCATGTTCCAGTCGAGCGCGATCGCCGGCGCGTTGGAATGGTCGATGAATTCGGCGCTGCAGTCGCCCGGCAGCCGCGAGGTGACGTAGTCGCGGAAGGCTTTGCGGATTTTCTCGGGGTTCTGGCCCTCGACCAGCCGGAACGAAACCTTCGCGGAGGCTTCCGCCGGGATCACGGTCTTGGAGCCCTCGCCGGTATAGCCGCCGATGATGCCATTGATGTCGCAGGTCGGGCGCGACGAGACCTGTTCGATCAGGAGACGATCCGTTTCGCCGGCCGGGATCGACAGCCCGATCGGCTTGAGGAACGATTCCGGCGTCAAATTAAGCTTCTTCCACTGCGCCAGGATATCCGGCGGCAGGTCCTTCACGCCATCGTAGAAGCCGGGAATGGTGATGTGGCCGTTGTCGTCGTGCAGCGTGCCCAGGATGTTGGTCAGCACCCGGATCGGGTTACGCGCGCCGCCGCCGAAGATACCGGAATGCAGGTCGCGGTTGGCGGCCTTGATCCTGACCTCGTCGTAGACAAGGCCGCGAAGCGCCGTGGTGATCGCCGGCGTGTTCTGATCCCACATGCTGGTGTCGCAGACCAGCGCGAAGTCGGCCTTGAGGTCTTGCTTGTTGGCTTCGAGGAACGGCACGAAATTCTTCGAGCCGACCTCCTCCTCGCCCTCGATGACGATAGTGACATCGACCGGCAGCGAACCGGTGACCTGCTTCCAGGCGCGGCAGGCTTCGACAAAGGTCATCAACTGTCCCTTGTCGTCCTCGGCTCCGCGCGCGACGATGATCTTGCGGCCGTCGGCGTGGTCGGTGACGACGGGCTCGAACGGCGGGCGGTGCCACAGACTGAGCGGGTCGACCGGCTGCACGTCATAGTGACCGTAGAACAGCACATGCGGCCGGCCGTCGGTCGAACCATTCATTTTGGCGACGATCGCCGGATGTCCGGCCGTCGGTCTCACCTCGGCCTTGAAGCCGAGCGTCGCGATATCCTTTGCCAGATGATCGGCGGCAGCCTTGCAATCGCCGGCATTGGCCGGATCGGCCGAGATCGACTTGATCCGCAGCAGCGCGAACAGGCGCTCCAGGCTGTTGTCGAAATCGGCGTCGATGCGGTCGAGAACGGGCTGAAGGTTGGCGCTGGACATGACGGCTTCCTGGTTATGGGCGCGGCGTTTTTTCGGCGTCAGGTTTTAGCTTGGCCTGGGCTCGGTGGCAAAGCGTCGGCGGCCCCCGGTGGATGGCGCATGTGCCAGGCGAGACCCGCCACCAGCAGCACCGTGGCGGCGAGATTGTTGCCGTAGGCCTGCAGGTCGTTGGGGAAGATCGGCAGCGACAGCAACATCAGTGCTCCCGCCACGCCGAGCAGCGCCCACGTGCCGGTCCGGACCTTCGGGCGCGGGTCATAGGCGGCGCGATGGATCAGCACGGTCATCGGGAAGAACAGCCACATGAAGTAATACTGCCGCGCCAGCGGGGTTGCCGCCGTCATCAGGCAGAACAGGATGCCGATCTCCTCGGCATCCGACCGCTCGGTCCGCCGCGAGGCCGGTGGCATCACGGCGAGATAAAACAGCCCGATCAGAAGCGAGATCGCGACTACCAGAAGGTTCGCGGTCTTGAAGTCGAGATTGACGACATTCATGGTGCGGACCGGCTTGGCCGGATCTTCCTGGTTGTAGTTGATCGGCCGCGTCAGCCGGTGCGTCATCGCGATGATCGACTGGTTGACCCACGACCAGTTCTGCTCGTCGCGCTGGCCGAAGCCTTTCTCCGAACTGGTTCCCACCATGCCCTGGTACCAGGTCTTCAACTCATGGGCGTTGCGCTCTAGCCCACGAAACGGCGCCGGCAGCACGAACAAAAATACGCCTGTGAAAACCAGCATGCTGGCGGCCGCCGCCCACTGCCGCCGCCACAGCAGATAGGGCAGCACCGCCACCGGAAACACCTTGATGGCGGTGGCGAGCGCGAACATGCTGCCCGCCATCCAGCCGCGATGGTCGCGCAACAGCCAGAAGCCGTACAGCATCAACGCCAGCAGCACGAGGTTCGGCTGGCCGAGGTCGAACATGTCGAAGACAAAGGTGATGGTGACGAAGCCGGGCAGCGCGAACAGCCACGGCCCGGGCGTCCGTCCCGATCCCGTCATCGCATTGGAGAATTGCCCGGTCATCCACCAGGCGACGATGTTGAGCAGCGACAGGCAGAGATAGAGCGGGATCTTGCCGAAATAGCTCGGCAGGGCCAGCAACACCGCCGACACCGGCGGATAGATGAAGTCGAAATATTCGGCAGGGTTGTCCGGATAGAGCTTGTTGCCGGCCAGCACCTGCTGCCCGGCCCAGAACCACAGCGGATAGTCCTTGCTCTTGCCGACATGGCCCCAGATTTCCGGAACCAGCACGTCCGCCGTCAGCGCGACGCAACACAGCATAAACAGCACGTCGAGCGGCGCGCGCAGCGACGGCCATCTCAGCGCGGGTCGGCTCCAAACGTCGGAAGGAGCGTCAGACATCACCGCCGCAGCAACCCGCCGAGCGCGCCGCGCACCAGCGATCGCCCGACCGATCCGCCGAGCGCACCACCGACCGATTTGCCGAGATCGGCCGCAAGCCCGCCGACCACCTTGTTGGTGACGGTGCGGGTGACGTTCCGGGCGATGATCTGGCCGGTCGACATCTTGCCGCGCGAGACATTGGTGCCGAAGATCGTGCCGACGATCGCACCGATATGACCGAGAATGCCGCCGCCACTGCCCGACCCGTCATCCGCATGATCAGCCGTTCCGGCGATGCGCTTCTGGATCATCTCGTAGGCGGAATCGGCGTCGATGGCGGTGTCGTATTTGCCCTTCACCGGACTGTTGTTCATGATCGCCTTGCGCTCGTCCGGCGTGATCGGCCCGATCCGTCCCGTCGGCGGCCGCACCATGATGCGCTCGACCATCGCCGGCGTGCCGGCGCCCTCCAGGAACGACACCAGCGCTTCGCCCTTGCCCAATTCCATGATGACGCGGGCGGTGTCGAGCTTCGGATTGGGCCGGAATGTCTGCGCCGCGGCCTGAACCGCCTTCTGGTCGCGCGGCGTGAACGCGCGCAGCGCGTGCTGGACGCGGTTACCCATCTGGGCGAGCACTTTGTCCGGCACGTCGATCGGATTTTGCGTGACGAAATAGACGCCGACGCCCTTGGAGCGGATCAGTCGCACCACCTGCTCGATCTTGTCCATCAGCGCCTTCGGCGCATCGGTGAACAACAGGTGCGCCTCGTCGAAAAAGAACACCAGTTTGGGCTTCGGCAGGTCGCCGGCTTCAGGCAATTCCTCGAACAGCTCCGACAACATCCACAACAGGAAGGTGGCGTAGAGCCGCGGGCTCTGCATCAGCTTGTCGGCAACGAGAATATTGACCATGCCCCGGCCGTCAGAGTCGGTCTTCATGAAATCCTTCAGCGACAGCGCCGGCTCGCCGAAGAACTTGGCGCCGCCCTGGTTTTCCAGCACCAGCAGCGCGCGCTGGATGGTGCCGACGGTCGCCTTGGTGACGTTGCCGTAGCCCTGCGCGGCCTTGCGGATCGACGCCAGCGCGTCCTCGCCGTCATCGGGGCTCTTCTTGGCGGTATCGGGCACGATGGCGTCGAGCAGCGCCCGCAGATCCTTCATGTCGATCAGCGTCAGGCCGTTTTCGTCCGCGACCCGGAATGCCACATTGAGCACGCCTTCCTGCACGTCGTTGAGATCGAGCATCCGCGACAGCAATAGCGGTCCCATTTCGGTGACGGTGGCGCGGACCGGATGGCCCTGCTCGCCGAACACGTCCCAGAACACGGTCGAGAACTGGTCGGGCTGGAAATTCAGGCCCATCTCGCCGGCCCGCTTGAGGATAAAGTCCTTGGCCTCGCCGACTTCGGAGATTCCGGAGAGGTCGCCCTTGATGTCGGCGGCGAAAACCGGCACTCCGGCACGCGCAAAGCCTTCCGCCATCACCTGCAGCGTCACCGTCTTGCCGGTTCCGGTCGCGCCGGTGACAAGACCATGCCGGTTGGCGAGCGCCAGCGTCAGCCACGCGGCTTCGTCGCCCTTGCCGATGAAAATCTTCTCGTCGGTATCGGCCATCTTGTTATCGGAGGTCGCCATCACATCGCCTCTTCGCGTGCATCAGGAAGGTTCGGTTGTCCGTCGACACAATCATATCGCATCCCCGCCGTCGATTGAAACCGTCGGCCTGATATCGGCGTATCGCGACGCTCCGAAGCCCGCGCCTCTCATACTTTTTTCCAAGCCCGGCCGTGAAAAACGTTCGCGGTGCGACAATAAAACGTGAAATACGACGTCAACTCTTGCATTGCTGCAACACCTGCGGCGCGATCTCGAACGAAAATTGCCTTGGTGTGTGCGGATCGCTTGTATTTCATACCGCGGGCGCTCAAGATCAAACTACAAGGATACGACCCGGTAAAAACCGGTTGAGGGCGGGGCAATATGGACGAATTGATTGGAACGCTGGTCACCAAGACCGGCATTGACAACGCTGTCGCGGAAAAAACCATCGGCATCGTTCTGGGTTTCCTCCGCAACGAGGGCCCTTCCGACCAAGTCCAGGCGCTGATCGACCAGATCCCGGGTGCCGAAGCTGCGATCGCGGCCTCAAGCAGCAACAGCGGCCTTTCCAGGCTGATGGGCGGCGGCCTGATGGCACTCGGAACCAAGTTGATGGCGCTCGGCCTCGGCATGAGCCAGATTCAGAACGTCGCGCGTGAACTTTTCCGGTTCGGCCGCGACAAAATCGGAGCGGACAAGATGGGCGAGATCATCTCGGGGACGCCGGGCCTCAGCCAGTTCGCCTAAGCCAAAACACTGACGCAGACCCGGCCTCAGCACATTCTATTGCATCGAGTATCATGACATATCCCCTTTCCGCCATCGAAGGCCTGAGCGCCTACTCCGCCTCGAAACTGAAATCGCAGGGCATTCGCACCACCGATGCGTTGCTGGAGGCCGCCCGCACCGTCAAGGGACGCAAGGCGCTCGCCGCCAAGACCGGGATCAGCGAACAGCAACTGCTGGAATGGGCCAATTTCTCCGACTACATGCGCATTCCCGGGATGGGCAAGGCCAAGGTCGGCCTGGTGCGCGCCGCCGGCGTCACCACCGTGCGCGAACTGGCGCTGCGCAACCCGTCGCGGCTGGCCGCGAGCATGAAAGACATCAATACCAAGCGCCGGCTGGTCCGCGTTCTGCCGTCGGAACGCTCCGTCGAGCAACTGGTCGAGCAGGCGCGCAAGCTGTCGCCGAAGATCAGCTACTAGAGCCGAAAAAGCGGCCTCCAGAGCCCCCTCTCCCGCCTTGACTCGACCACGCGGACCGCGCAAAGCGACCGCATGACCGCAACCATTTCCAGACCCGCCAGGGAGCCGAACGCGGCGGCCGGGCCGACCGGGGATTCCGTGCTGTCAGCGCTGCTGTCGCGGCCCTACCCGGCCGTGATGGGCGTCTTGAATGTGACGCCCGATTCATTCTCGGACGGCGGACAGTTCGCAGCCCCCGAGCGCGCGCTGGCGCAGGCGCGGAAGATGGTCGCAGAAGGCGCCGACATCATCGACATCGGCGCGGAATCAACCCGCCCCTATGGCTCGGAGCCGATCACGGCAGCGGAAGAGATGAGCAGACTACGCGAGGTGCTTCCCGCCGTCGTGGCGCTGGGCATTCCGGTGTCGATCGACAGCATGAAATCGTCCGTCGCGGCCTGGGCGCTCGATCAGGGCGCCCGCATCGCCAACGACGTCTGGGGCTTGCAGCGCGATCCGGAGATGGCAACGCTGGTGGCGGCGCGACGCCTGCCCATCATTGTCATGCACAACCGCGACAGCGCCGATCCCGCCATCGACATCATGAAAGATGTCGCGGATTTCTTCGCCCGCTCGCTCGATATCGCGGCCAAAGCCGGCATTTCGCCCGACAACATCGTGCTCGACCCAGGCATCGGCTTCGGCAAGACGCCGGAGCAGAGCATGACGGTGCTGGCGCGGCTCGATGAGCTGGCCGCAATCGGCCGGCCGCTGCTGGTCGGGGCCTCGCGCAAGCGTTTCATCAGCACGGTGACGCCGTCGGAGCCGCAGCAGCGGCTCGGCGGCTCGATCGCCGCGCATGTATTGGCGGCAGGAAGCGGCGCGCGGATCATCCGCGCCCATGACGTCGCCGAAACCGTCCAGGCGCTGCGCGTCGCAGCCGCCATCAGGCAACTCGGAAAGCAGCAATGACCGATACGATCTTCATCACCGGCATCGTGATCCACGCCCGCCATGGCGTGATGGAACATGAGACCGAAGTCGGCCAGCGCTTCGTGATCGACCTCGAATTGGCCGCCGATCTGTCGGAATCCTCGCACACCGACCGCCTCTCCGACACCGTGTCCTATTCCAACGTGGTGGCGACCGCGACCGCAGCGTTCAAGAACACCAATTACAAGCTGCTGGAGCGTGCTGCCGGCGCGGTTGCCGAAGCGGTGCTGGCGGCATTTCCGCGGATCAGCGCCGTCAAGGTCACCGTGCACAAGCCGCACGCGCCGATCGCCGCGATCTTCGAGGATGTCGGCGTGGTACTGACCCGCACGCGGCAAGCGACCTGACATGGCTGACGTGCTGATCGCGCTCGGCGGCAATGTCGGCGACGTCCGCACGACCTTCCAAAAGGCGATTTCCAACATCTGCGGCATGACGCAGGCAGCCCTGCTGACGCGCTCGTCGGACTACGCGACGCCGCCCTGGGGCGACGAGGCGCAGGACCCCTTCATCAACGCCGCCATCGAGATCGACACCAGCCTCGACCCGCACGCACTATTGTTCACGCTGCACAAGATCGAAAAAAAATTCGGCCGCGACCGCGCCCGGGAACGGCACTGGGGTCCGCGTACGCTGGACCTCGACCTGATCGCCTATGACGACGTCAAAATCGACAAGCCCGAGCTGACCTTGCCGCATCCACGGCTGTTCGAGCGCGCCTTCGTGCTGGTGCCGCTGGCCGAAATCGTGCCGGACCGTGTCATTGCGGGACGCCGCGTGGCGGAGGCGCTGGCCTCCCTTTCGACGGAAGGTATCCAGCGCCTGCCGGAGCCGGATTGACCCAAAACAACCGTTTGGCTTGGCGGTCGCGGCGTGGCAATTTCCGGCCAAATCTCAGGAAGCGCTTCAGGGAACGACGGGACGGATGACTACACAAGACGAGTTGAAATTGGCCGCGGATTTTGCCCCGGCGAGCTACGACGACTGGCGCAAACTGGTCGACGGAGTGCTGAAGGGCGCGCCGTTCGAGAAACTGGTCAGCAAGACCGCCGACGGATTGCAGATCGATCCGATCTATCGCCGCGCGCAAGGTGCTGCCCCCGTCGTCGGCCGCGGCCCCGCCGCGCCCTGGCAGATCGTGCAGCGGGTCGATCATCCCGATGCGAGAGAGATC
>Ga0209023_10005287_pt1 | contig 14199 bp, 14 predicted proteins | sample LakOneMetagenome_FD_187468 | JGI IMG/M metagenome (GOLD analysis project Ga0209023, IMG submission 187468) | Freshwater and sediment microbial communities from Lake Erie, Canada (SPAdes) (version 2) | ecosystem: Environmental > Aquatic > Freshwater > Lentic | place: Lake Erie, Canada...
CGTCACACTTGCCGCCCCCTTCCGCGAGCGTAATCTAACCGCTGATAAGTCGCGGTCGAACGTGATGAAGGGAGCGGAACATGGTCGGCATCGCCGCCTGGGGCGCCTATGCGCCGCGTCTACGTCTGAGCCGCAAGGCGGTGGTCGAAGCCAACGCCTGGGTCGCGCCGAACCTCAAATCCAAGGGCAAGGGCGAGCGGTCCATGGCCAACTGGGACGAGGACGCCCTGACCATGGCGGTCGAGGCGGCCCGCGACGCGCTCGGCGCGGACGACGATCGCAGCCATGTCGACGCCCTCTATTTCGCCTCGACGACCGCGCCGTTCGCCGACCGGCTGAACGCGGGCGTCGTCTCGGCGGCCCTGACGCTGGAAAAGTCGATCACCGCCAGCGATGTCACCGGCTCGCAGCGCTGCGGCCTGACGGCCCTGGCCGACGCCCTGGCGGCGGTGTCCGGCGGCGCGGCCAAGACCGCGCTGGTAGCGGCCGGCGAGCGGCGCAAGGCCCGCGCAGTCTCGGCGCTGGAACTCGACTGCGGCGACGGCGCGGCGGCCTTCGTCGTCACCGCCGAGGGCGGCGCGGCCGACTTCCTGGGGCGCGGCAGCGTCACCGACGACTTCGTCGACCACTTCCGGGGCAATGACGGCGGCTTCGACTATGCGTGGGAAGAGCGCTGGATCCGCGACGAGGGCATCGTCAAGCTGGTTCCGCCGGCCGTGAAGCGCGCGCTGGCCGCTGCGCGCGTCGCGCCCGCGGACGTGGCGCATTTCTGTTTCCCGTCGACCTTCGCCGGCATGGCCACGACCTTGGCCAAGACCCTCGGCATCCCGGCCGAAGCCGTGCGCGACAACCTCGCCGCCGTGATGGGCGAGGCGGGCAGCGGCCATGGCCCGCTCATGCTGGCCCACGCGCTGGAACAGGCCAAGGCGGGTGAGATCATCGTCGTCGCCCAGTTCGGCCAGGGCGCCGAGGCCCTGGTGTTCCGGGCGACCGGCGCGGCCAACCTCAAGCCCGCGCGCGGCGTGACCGGTTCGCTGGCCGACCGTCAGGAAGAGACCAACTACCTGAAGTTCCTGATGTTCAACGGCCTGGTCGACTGGGACAAGGGCATGCGCGCCGAGAAGGACAACAAGACCGCCCTGACCACCCTCTATCGCAACGAGGACATGATCCTGGGCCTGGTCGGCGGCCGCTGCCGCGAGACCGGCGTGGTGCAGTTCCCCCGCACCCGCATCTCGGTGGCCCCGAACAACCCCGCCGTCGACACCCAGGAGCCGTACCGCTTCGCCGAGCGCAAGGCGTCGGTGCTGAGCTACTCGGCCGACTATCTGACCTTCTCGATGGCCCCGCCCAACCACTACGGCATGATCGTCTTCGAGGGCGGCGGGCGGATCATGATGGACATCACCGACGTCTCGCCCGGCGACGTCGATACCGGCCTGCCGGTCAAGATGGTGTTCCGGATCAAGGACATCGACGAGAAGCGCGGCTTCGTCCGCTATTTCTGGAAGGCCGCGCCGGATCGTTCGGCGGTTTCAGCTCAAACCGCCGTCGCGGCGGAATAGGAGAGACGATCATGGCGCAAGGCATCCGCGACAAGGTCGCTATCCTGGGCATGGGCTGTAGCAAGTTCGGCGAGCGCTGGGACTGCGGTCCCGACGACCTGATGGTCGAGGCCTATATCGAGGCCATGAGCGACGCGGGCATCGAGCCCAGCCAGCTGGACGCGGCCTGGTTCTCGACCCATGTCGACGAGATGGGCACCGGCAAGGGCGGCACGCCGATGTCGATCGCCCTGCGCCTGCCCAATATCGCCGTGACCCGGGTGGAGAACTTCTGCGCTTCGGGTTCGGAAGCCTTCCGCGGCGCGGTCTATGCTGTGGCCTCCGGCGCTGCCGATATCGCCATCGCCCTGGGCGTCGAGAAGCTGAAGGACACCGGCTATGGCGGCCTGCCGGTGGCCAATCCCGGCACGCTGATGCCCCAGGTCATGCCCAACGGCTCGGCCCCCGGCAACTTCGCTCAGCTGGCCAGCGCCTATCGCGCCAAGCACGGCGTGTCCAAGGACGACCTGAAGCGCGCGATCGCCCATGTCTCGGTCAAGAGTCACGCCAACGGGGCCAAGAACGCCAAGGCCCACCTGCGCAAGCCGGTCACGGTCGAGCAGGTGCTGAACGCCCCGATGATCGCCGAGCCGCTGGGCCTGTTCGACTGCTGCGGCGTGTCGGACGGCGCGGCCTGCGCCATCGTCACCACGCCCGAGATCGCCAAGGCGATGGGCAAGAAGAACCTGACCATGGTCAAGGCCATCCAGCTGTCGGTCTCCAACGGCTATGAGAGCCAGTACAACGGCTGGGACGGCAGCCACTTCCACACCGCCCGCATCGCCGCCGGCAAGGCCTATCGCGAAGCCGGCATCGAGCGGCCGCGCGAGCAGATCTCGATGATCGAGGTGCACGACTGCTTCTCGATCACCGAGCTGGTGACGATGGAGGACCTGTTCATTTCGCCCGAGGGCCAGGGCTGGCGCGACGTGATGGACGGCTTCTACGACGCCGACGGCGGGGTGCCGTGCCAGATCGACGGCGGCCTCAAGTGCTTTGGCCACCCGATCGGGGCATCGGGCCTGCGGATGCTCTACGAGATGTATCTGCAGCTGCAGGGCCGGGCCGGAGAGCGACAGCTGAAAGACCCGGTTTTCGGCATGACCCACAATCTGGGCGGCGCGCCGGCCAGCAATGTGTGCTCGGTGGCGATCATCGGGCAGGAGGGGGCTTAAACCCTGAACGGGCTTGGTGTACGCCAAGGCCATGGGTGATCGCTTCAAGGGCTTCAAGCGCTGGATTTTCGCCGGAGCGGTGCTCTTTCTGGGGCTGCTGGTGGCTGCCGCCTTCGTGTGGCGCTACGACATCCTCAGCAATGCGCTCGACCCCAAGGTCCCGTTCCTGACCTATGAGCCGCCGCCGCCGCCGCACTACGCCCAGGCCTCGTCCTGGGCGTTGAGGCCCAAGGAGCCGGCCAGCCCCACGCCCGCCGATCCGCCGGCCGACGTCTTCTTCGTCCACCCCACCACCTTTGACGGCGGTCAGGACTGGAATGGCGCCATCGACCAGCCCAAGGCCCAGCGATTCCTGAACCGCGTGGTTCTGCCCAACTATGCCGGGCCGTTCTATCGCGTGGGTCGGGTTTTCGCGCCGCGCTATCGTCAGGCCAGCCTCTACACCTATCTCACCCTGCGCGACGACGCGCGCGAGGCGCGGCGCTTCGCCTATGGCGACGTGCGCGAGGCGTTCCGGCTGTATCTGGCCCGCTACAACGCCGGTCGGCCCTTCATCCTGGTGGGCGTGGAGCAGGGCGGGGCGATGTCCGCGCGGCTGCTGCGCGAGGAAATCGCCGCCGATCCCGCGATCAAGAAACGTCTCGTCGCGGCCTATCTGATCGAGACCATTGTCCCGGCCGAGGAATACGGTCTGGTGTCGCCCCTGCCGGCCTGCGAGCGGCGCGATCAGGCCGGCTGCGTCGCGGCCTGGGCCTCGGCCCAGGAGGGCGACTTCCAGCGGATCCAGGAGCTGACCCATCGCTCGCTGATCTGGGACTCAGGCGACCAGCTGATCGATCTGAACGGCCGCCGGGCGCTGTGCTTCAATCCGCTGCTGGGCGGCGTCAGTCAGGAGCGTGCGCCGGCGCGGCTGAACCTGGGGGCGGCCAACGCCACCGGCCTGGAATGGGGCGCGCGGCCGGCCTTCCTGCAGCGCCAGGTCTGGGCCCAGTGCGAGGATGGCCTGCTGCATACCAGCCGACCCAAATCGACATCCCTGCGCGATGGCGGCTCGTGGGCCGACCGCCGCAAGGTTGACGGCTTCAACCTGTTCTATGCCGACATCGAAGCCGACGCCCAGGGGCGGGTCGCGACCCTGACCGGCCGGCCGGTTCAGTCCGAGACCAGCGCCTCAAGTCCCGAATAACCTGGCTGATCGATAGCGATCCGGGCGATCGCGGTCGCGCGCAGATGGGCCAGCAGGGCCGGCGCGCGCGGATCCAGCGCGCCGGATCGCAGCGCCTGGCAGAGCCTGTGATTGAGGTCAGTGAAGTCACCGTCGGCGCCCAGCAGGTCCGACAGTCGCGCGCGTTCCTCGTTCTCGGCGGTTTCACCCAGGGCCGCCTCGCGCGCAAGCAGGGCGCGGGCATTGTCGGCGACGCGGGCCAGAAAGACGCGGCGCGCGTCGGCCGGGCCTTCGGCGTCGCGGTCGAACAGGGCGAGGGCGGACTGGAGCTCGCCGGCGGTGGGGCAGGTGATCACGCCATCGTCTCCATCAGCCGCACCAGATCGATCTCGGTTTCGCTGACCCGCCGGCCGATCATGGCCCGTTCAATCGAGGGATCGGCGCCGGTCGCGAAGCTGGAATACATCATCAGGCACATGACGCCCCATTTCAGCGAACCCAGCGCCTGCCAGAACTGCAGGCGAGACAGCGGGATCTCGCGCCCGCCGGCCTGGGCATAGCCGTCCAGCAGGGCCTGATAGTCGCCAAAGCCGCCCACGGGCTTGCGCCACTGGCCAAACCGCCAGGAATTGACGCAGATCCAGCCCAGATCCTCGGCCGGGTCGCCCAAATGGGCCAGTTCCCAGTCCAGCACGCCCACCAGCCCCTGCTCGGGATGGATCATCAGGTTGCCATTGCGAAAATCGCCATGGACCAGCACCGGCGTCACGGGCTCGGGCGCGGCGGCCTCCAGCCAGCGGAAGGCGGCCTCGAAGGTCGGACGCTCCGCGCCGTGCTGGCGATAGACCTCTTCATAGCGCGCCAGTTCGCCCCGGGCGTCCGAGGTGGTCAGCGGCGGCAGGTCGTCCAGCGCGGCGCCGTGGATCCGGGCCAGCACCTCGCCGCAGCGGCGCGCCAAGTCCGGCCGCACCGCGTCGAAGGCGGCGTCGCGCACGATGCGCTTGCCCAGGGTCTCGCCCTCGAGCCGTCGCATGACGAAGGCCTCACCCAGGCCGTCCTCGGGATCGCACACACGCTCGACGATCGGAACCGGCGCGCCGGCCCGGCCGGCGGCCACGATCAGGGCGGCCTCGTGGGCCAGGGGCGCGGCGGTCTCGCGCGGCGGTGCATTGTCGGGGCGTCGACGCAGGATCAGGGCCGCGCCATCGTCGAGGTCGAAGGCCCAGGTCTCCAGACTGGCGCCGCCCGACAGCCGTCGGGCGTTGATCGCCGTCGTCGCGGTCGGCGACAGGCGGGGTGCTAGGCGGGCAAGGGCGGCGGGAATATCCATCAAACCTAGGTTTCAGGCCTCACCCAGCGTCACGCAAGGGATCGCGTGGTCGACTTTCAACGCGGATCACCACACCTTGGCGCTCTCCCCCATTCCGTTTCGACGATCGAGAGTTTCATGCCTTCTGGTCTCGCCGCCCTGCTGGATGATGTCGCCGGCATCACCAAGCTCGCCGCCGCCTCTCTGGACGACGTCACGGGCGCGGCCGGCAAGGCCGGAACCAAGGCGGTGGGTGTCGTGGTGGACGACGCGGCGGTTACCCCCGGCTACGCCATGGGCTTCACGCCCGACCGCGAGCTGCCGATCGTCTGGAAGATCGCGGTGGGCTCGTTCAAGAACAAGCTGCTGTTTCTGCTGCCCGGGGCGCTGCTGCTCAGCGCCTTCGCGCCGTGGGCGGTCACGCCCATCCTGATGGTCGGAGGATCGTATCTGGCCTTCGAGGCGACCGAGAAGATCCTGGAGGCCCTGAGCGGCCAACACAGCGCCGACGAGCCCGAAGAACTGGCCCTGAGCGGTCCGGAGCTGGAAGCCCAGAAGGTCAACGGCGCGATCCGCACCGACCTGATCCTGTCAGGCGAGATCATGGCCATCGCCCTGGCCGACGTGGCCGGCAAGCCGCTGCTGATCCAGGCCGGCGCCCTGGCCATGGTCGGCGTGCTGCTGACCGTCGCGGTCTATGGCGTGGTTGGGCTGATCGTGAAGATGGACGACATCGGCCTGCATCTGGCCCAGCGCAAGAACGCCGGCGTGCGCGGTCTGGGGCGCGGCCTGGTCAAGGCCATGCCGATTACCATGGAGGCCCTGACCATCATCGGCACCGCCGCCATGCTGTGGGTCGGCGGCGGCATCATCGTTCATGGCCTGGAGCACTTCCACCTGACCCCGATCCCGGTCTGGGTGGAAGGTTTCTCGCACTGGGCCCATGGCGTTCCCGGCGTGGGTGCGGTGACCGGCTGGCTGGCTTTCGCCCTCGGCTCAGCCGCGGTGGGCCTGGTGGTCGGCGGCGTGCTGGCCGGCCTCGTGCATCTCTGGCATCACCGCAAGGGTGCGGCGGCTCACTGAGCCGCCTGCGCGCTCAGGCGGTCTCGGTCTTGGCGGTTTCTGTTTCGGCGGTTTCGGTCGCGGGGAAGTCCGGCAGGGTCAGCAGGTCATGGGGCTCGTTGCGGTCGTTGGCCGTCTTCAGATAGCGGCAACCGGTGCGGCTGGTCTGAGCCTCGACCTTGACCTCGACATCGTCGCGCATGACGAAGAAGCGCCACTTGCCGCTGTCGACCAGCTTGATCGCTTCCTTGATCGTCAGCTTCCAGGGCTTGGCCACGCCGCCGCCGATGTGGGTGATCCGCTCATAGGTGCTGTGACGATCGTTCTGGGCGGCAAAGCTGATTTCGGCGCGTTGAGCCATGGTCTCTTCCGGGGTCCGCGCAGGGTAAGCAACGGCGCCGGTCAGTTTGCGACTGCGCGCAAAGCCGGGGCGCCAAGAAGGCTGGTCTGCTGGTGCAATGAGCGTCGATGGATCAACGCGTTCGTCAGTATAGCAGCTTAAGCTCACTTTGGGGGATCATTCGACGTCCAAGGCCTTTCCGCCGCCGGGCTCTACCCTGCGTCGTGCTGCGGCGAGGTGGGTTTCCAGTCGAAAAGTTCCTGCAAGGTCCGCACGGCCTGGCCCCTGGGCGAGGTCAGATCCGGGTCGCGGGCCAGGATCAGGCGGGCGTCGTCGGCGGCCACGGCGATCAGGTCGCGGTGGGCCACCGGGTCGGCCAGCCGATAGGCGGGAAAGCCGCTCTGCTTTAGGCCCAGCGGATCGCCGCCGCCGCGCAGCTCCAGATCCTTCTCGGCGATCTCGAAGCCGTCGTCGGACTTGCGCAGAATATCCAGCCGCTGCTGGGCGGTGTCGGACAGCGGCAGGTCGTACAGCAGCACGCACGAGCTTTCCCGCGCGCCGCGGCCGACCCGGCCTCTGAGCTGGTGAAGCTGGGCCAGGCCAAAGCGCTCGGCCTGTTCGATGACCATGATGCTGGCGTTGGGCACATTGACCCCAACCTCGACCACGGTGGTGGCGACCAGAACCGAGACCTTGCCGTCGACGAAGTCGGCCATGACGGCGTCCTTCTCGGCGGCGGGCATCTGGCCGTGCACGAGGCCCACCGAAGGGCCGATGATCTGGCGCAGGTCGGCGGCGCGGGCTTCGGCGGCTTGCAGGTCGATCTTTTCGGACTCCGAGACCAGCGGGCAGATCCAGAAGGCCTGGGCCCCGCCCTGCGCCGCGCTCTTCAGGCGGGCGACGATCTCGGCCAGGCGCGGCATCGGCACCGCGCGGGTGGCCACCGGCGTGCGGCCCGGCGGCTTTTCATCAATGCGCGAGACGTCCAGGTCGCCGAACACCGTCAGCTCCAGGGTGCGCGGGATCGGGGTGGCCGACATGGCCAGCAGGTGGACGCCGTCTCCCTTGTCCTGCAGTCGCCGACGCTCGTTGACGCCGAAGCGGTGCTGTTCGTCGATGACCGACAGGCCAAGCGCCTTGAAGACCACGTCGTCCTGGAACAGGGCATGGGTGCCGATGGCCACCGCATGGGCGCCATTGGCCAGACCGGCCAGCTTGTGGGCGCGGCCCGCGCCCTTGTCGCGTCCGGTCAGCAGGATCACCGACAGGCCCAGGGCCGTCAGGGCCGGCGCGATGGTCTCATAGTGCTGGCGGGCCAGGATCTCGGTCGGGGCCATGAACGCCGACTGCAGGCCCGCGCCGGCCGCATCGGCGATGGCCAGCATGCCGACCACCGTCTTGCCCGAGCCGACGTCGCCCTGCAGCAGCCGGCTCATCCGCTCGCCGGACGCCAGATCACCCCTGACCTCGGAGAGCGCGCGGATCTGGGCGCCGGTCAGCCTGAAGGGCAGGGCCTTTTCGGCGTCGGCGGCCAAGGGGCTAGGACCGATGCGCGGGGCCGGCTGGGCGCGGCGCGAGGCCTTGCGCTGGGCCAGGGCCAACTGATGGGCCAGCAGTTCGTCATAGGCCAGGCGCCGGCGGTGCGGCGACAGAAGGTGGATATCGGCTTCACCGCCGGGGTTGTGGGCCGCGGCGAAGGCCGCGCGCCAGGTCGGCAGGCCTTCACGGCTTTGCCAGGCGGGATCCAGCCATTCGGGCAGCTCGGCGGCGCGGTCCAGGGCTTCCAGGGCGAAGCGGCGAAAGGTGCGCGAGGGCAGGCCGGCGGTGGCGGGATAGACCGGTTCGAACTCCGGGATCTCGCCGGCGCGGTCTTCCGGCAGCAGATATTCGGGGTGGGCGACCTGGATCTCGGAGCCGAACCGCTCGACCTTGCCGCTGACGGCGCGGCGGGCGCCGACCGGGTGCTGGCGCTCCAGGTGGGGGCCGTGGCCCTTGAACCAGGTCAGGGTCAGGAAGCCGGTTTCGTCCCAGGCGCGGATCTTCCACGGCTGGCCCAGGCGGCCGGGCGGCTGGTGGGCATCTATGCTGACGACAAAGGTCTGGACCTGGCCGTCGATGGCCCGGTCGACCGTGGTGGCGGTGCGGCGGATGACGCTGGTGGGGACGGTGAACAGCACGTCGCGGACGATCGAGCCGGCGATCTTCTCGACCAGGGGCGCGACGCGAGGCCCCACGCCTTTCAGCGTGGAGACCGGCGTGAACAGCGGGAAGAGAATCTCGGGTCGCATCGGCTGGACAATAGCGAAGCCGGCGACAGATGGGGACGTTTACGCGTCCCGGTTCATCACGGGATCAAGCGCCGTGACGAGATCGGCATGCTCCTCGGCGCGCGAGGCGCCCGAGACGTTCAGGCGCGTGTAGAGCGCGGTTGCGCCATGACGGGTCTGGGCCTCCGGCCAGCGCGCGGCGGCGCCGATCAGATTGTTGGTCTCGCCGGCGAACAGCACCGCGCCCTTGGCGTCCAGATAGACGAAATTGCCAGCGATGGTCGTCCGGGGATCAGCGTCCTCGGCCAGCTTGTAGCGGTAGACGGCGCCGGAAGCGCCTTTCAGTTCGATATAGAGTTTCACAGGACCTCGCCTCAACAGCACGCGGCGTTGGCGGCGATGTGGTGGGGGGCGCCCTTGGCCAAAATAAGGCTCAGGGCGTCGTCACTTTGCCGAGGAATCGTCGCGTGCGCTCTTCCTTAGGCGCTCCGAACAGCTCGCGCGAGGGGGCCTGTTCGACGATAACGCCGTCATCCATGAAGATCGTGCGGTCGGCGACGTCGCGGGCGAAGTCCATCTGGTGCGTGACGATCAGCATGGTGCGTCGTTCCGCGGCCAGTTCACGGATGACCGAAAGCACCTCGCCGACCAACTCAGGATCGAGGGCCGAGGTGGGTTCGTCGAACAGAATGACTTCCGGATCCATGGCCAGCGCGCGCGCGATGGCGCAGCGCTGCTGCTGGCCGCCGGACAGTTCGCCCGGATAGGCGTTGGCCCGGCCGCCCAGTCCAACCTTGTCCAAAAGCGCAAGGCCACGCTCTCTCGCCTGGGCCCGGGACTGCTTGCGAACGACGATCGGGCCTTCGATCACATTTTCGAGCGCGGTTCGGTGCGGAAAGAGGTTGAAGCTCTGGAACACAAAGCCCACCCGGCCCTTCAGAGCGCGGGCCAGGGGCGCGCGGGGCGTCGCCTCGACGCCGGCGATCTTCAGCGATCCGCCGTCCAGCAGCTCCAGACCGGCCATGCAGCGCAGCAGGGTGGACTTGCCCGAGCCGCTGGGGCCGATGATGGCGACCACCTCGCCGGTGGCGACCTCGATATCGACGCCGTTCAGAACGGGGGTCCCGTCGAAGCGTTTGACCAGCCTCTTGGCGGAGACGGCGCTCATCGGCGGCCCTCCGCGGCGCGGCGTTCCAGCACGCCCTGTCCGGCGGCCAGCAGGGTCGAGACGATCCAGTAGATCGCGGCGGCCGCCAGATACATCGTGAAGATCTCGAAGGTGCGGGCCGTGATCAGCTGGGTCTGGCGGAACAGCTCCGGCACCTGGATCGTGGCGGCCAGCGAGGTGTCCTTGACCAGGCTGATGAAGCTGTTGGACAGCGGCGCGACGGCGGTGCGGGCGGCCTGGGGCAGGATCACCCGGCGCAAGGCCTGGCCCCGGCTCATGCCCAGCACGGTGGCGGCCTCCCACTGGCCGCGATCGACATTGGCGATGGCGCTGCGCAGGATCTCGCAGGCATAGGCGGCGATGTTCAGCGAGAAACCGATGCCGGCCGCGACCAGCGGCGGCAGCTCGATCCCGAACTGCGGCAGGCCGTAATAGATCAGGAACAGCTGCACCAGCAGCGGCGTGCCGCGAATGGCCGAGACATAGGCTCCCGCCGGCCAGCGCAGCAGGGCCGAGCGCGACAGCCGCATCAGGGCCAGCCCAAAGCCCAGCACAAGTCCCAGGCTCATGCCGATCAGGCTGAGCGCCACGGTATAGCCCGCGCCCTTCAGCAGCAGCGGCGCCGACTGGGTCAGAAGGTCGAGTGTGGCGTCCATGCCTACTTCGTGACGTCCGCGCCAAACCAGGTCCGCGAGATCGCCGCCATCCGGCCGTCGGCGCGCATCGCCGCGATGGCCTGATCGACCATCACCTTCATGGCCGGATCCTTCAGCATGGCCACGCCCTGGTTCTGGGCCGCGAAGGCCGGACCGGCGGCGATGAACTCCGGCGAGTTCTTGACGAAGTCGGCGGCCACCAGCCGGTCGTTCAGCACCGCGTCGATGCGGCCGGCCTTCAGGTCCTGATACTTGGTCGGATCGTCGTCATAGGTGCGGATGTCGGCGGTCGGCACATTGGCCCGCAGCCAGGTTTCATAGTTGGTGCCCAGGCCGACGCCGACCTTCTTGCCGGCCAGTTCGGCGGGCGAGTAGGGGCCGGCCTTGCCCCTGAGCACGATGATCTGGATGCCTGACACCGTATAGGGCTTGGAGAAATCGTACTTGGCCGCGCGTTCGGGCGTGATCGTGATCTGGTTGATCACCACGTCGATGCGCCGCGATTCCAGCGCGCCCAGCAGGCCCGCGAAGGGCGAGGGGCTGAACACCGGCTTGACGCCCATCTGGGCGGCCAGGGCCTTGGCGAAGTCGACGTCGAACCCGGCCAGCTGGCCGTCCTGGTCCTGGAAGTTGAACGGCGGATAGGTGCCTTCCAGCCCGATGCGCAGGGTCTTGGTCGCCTGGACCCGCTGGGCCGTGGTCTGGGCGGACCCGTCCCCGGCCTTGTCGCCGCAACCGGCCAGGGTCAGCGCGCCGCCGGCCCCCAGGGCCATGAGAAGGTTTCGACGGTCGTGGAATCGCATGGAGGCCTCGAAAATCGGTGAGCACGACAGTTCTATACGCCGGCGCGGCCTTCGCCAGAGGCAAGCGCGACCGGCGAGCGCTTCCTCCGGCCTGACGCGGAATTAAGCTGACGCCTGCTGCGGACTCTGCCCTTCTCCGGTCCACGAACTTCAGGGGGAGGGGCAATGACCCAGCAATTCGATCCGGCCGCCGCCACGGCCGCCTATCTGGCGCAGCTGTCGCCGGCGGCGCACGCCAAGGCGCAGGCCTATACGCAGGGCGGCCACTGGCTGCTGCTGTGGGGTTTTCTGATCTCGGTCCTCACGGCCTGGCTGATCATCCGCTCGGGCGTGCTGGTCCGGGTGCGAGCCGGCCTGGAACGTCGCCGCCCGCGCCCGATCGTGGCCAGTTTCGTGGTCGGGGTGATTTATCTTCTGGTCGACTGGGTCCTCAGCCTGCCCTGGTCGGTCTATTCCAACTGGTGGCGCGAAAAGTCCTACGGCATGACCAGCCAGGCCTTCAGCGGCTGGCTGGGCGAGGGCGTGATGTCGATGGCCATCTCGGCCGTCTTCACGGGCCTGTTCTTCGTGGCCCTGTACGCCCTGATCCGCAGGGCGCGCCGCCTGTGGTGGCTGTGGGCGGGTGGCCTGACCGCCGGCTTCATGGTTCTGGGCATGCTGGTCGCCCCGATCTATATCGAGCCGCTGTTCAACAAGTACACGCCGGCCCCCAACGGTCAGGTGCGTGACGCCGTGGTCCAGATGGCCAGGGCCAATGGCATCCCGTCCGACAAGATCTTCATCTATGACGGCTCCAAGCAGTCCAACGCCTACACGGCCAACGTCTCGGGCCTGTTTGGCACGGCGCGCATCGCCATGAGCGATGTGATGTTCAAGAAGGGCGCGGACCTGGCCGAGGTGCGCGGCGTCGTCGGCCACGAAATGGGACACTACGCCCGCGGCCATAGCCTGTGGATCACCGGCATCTTCAGCTTGCTGGCGATCCTGGCGTTCTTCGTCGTCGATCGCCTGTTCGCGCCCGCCCAGCGGCTGCTGGGCGCCGGCGGCGTGACGAGCATCGCCGATCCCGCCGGCCTGCCGGTGCTGGGCGTGATCCTGGCGGTTCTGGGCCTGCTGGGCGGGCCGATCGCCAACACGGTGATCCGCGAGGTCGAGAGCGACGCCGACCGCTACAGCCTTGAGCGCATCAATGAGCCTGACGGTCTGGCCAAGGCCCTGGTCAAGACCATCGAGTACCGCGCCGCCACGCCCGGCAAGCTGGAGGAGGTGCTGTTCTACGACCACCCGGCCGTGGGCGTTCGCGTCCGCCGGGCGATGGACTGGAAGGCGGCGCATCCGGCTAAATAACGCGTGTCATCCCGGGCGAAGCGCAGCGTATACCCGGGACCGCAACAAGCTCAGAGTTTCCTGCGGTCCCGGCTCGGCGCGCTGCGCGCTTGGCCGGGATGACAGTTTTTGCGGCCTCAGCGCTTGCGCACAAACACCGTGCCCGCCGAATAGCCCGCGCCGAAGCTGCAGATCAGGCCCGTCTCGCCCGCCGCGAAGTCGTCATTGGCCGTGTGGAAGGCGATGATCGAGCCGGCCGAGCTGGTGTTGGCGTACTCGTCCAGAATGATGACGTTCTCGCCGGGGGCGGGATCGCGGCCCAGCACCTTGCGGCCGATCATCTCGTTCATGTTGATATTGGCTTGATGAAGCCAAAGGCGCTTTAGCCCTTGGGGGTCCACGCCGATATCGGCGGCGTGCTGCAGGATCATCTCGCTGACCATCGGCACCACCTCGCGGAACACCTTGCGGCCTTCCTGCACGAACAGCTTGTCGCGCGCGCCTTCGCCTTCCGGCGCGGCGCGGTTGAGGAAGCCGAAATTGTTGCGGATGTTGTTGGAGAACACCGTCTTCAGGCGCGTGCCCAGGATCTCCCAGCCGCCCTTGGCCTGTTCGGCGTCCTCGATGATCACCGCGGTGGCCACGTCGCCGAAGATGAAGTGGCTGTCGCGATCCTTGAAGTTCAGGTGGCCCGAGCAGATCTCGGGATTGACCATCAGCACCGCCTTGGCGCTGCCTGTGGCGATGAAGTCGGCGGCGGTCTTGATGCCGAAGGTGGCCGACGAGCAGGCCACGTTCATGTCGAAGGCGAAGCCGTCGATGCCCAGGGCCTGCTGCACCTCGATGGCCATGGCCGGATAGGCGCGCTGCATGTTCGAGGCCGCGCAGATCACCGCGCCGATCTCGCTGACCGGCTTGCCCCAGGCGGCGATAGCCTGTTTGGCGGCCTCGACGGCCATTTCGGCCAGGATCGAGATCTCGTCATTGGGCCGCTCGGGCAGGACGGGCCGCATCATGTCCGGATCGATGATGCCGGTCTTGTTCATCACGAAGCGCGACTTGATTCCCGAGGCCTTCTCGATGAACTCGGGCGAGGAGGGGGCGAGGGCGACCACCTCGCCGGCCGCGATGGCCTCGGCGTTGGCGGTGTTGAAGCGCTCGACGAAGGTGTTGAAGGCCTCGACCAGCTCGGTGTTCGAAATGCTGTGGGGCGGGGTGTAGAGCCCCGTGGCGGCGATGACGGCTTGATGCAAGCGACTGGTCCCGATGACGCTGGCGCGCGACCTGAAGCGCGCGTCTCAATTGTTGTTCTGCTGGATCAATA
>Ga0209023_10005288_pt1 | contig 14198 bp, 10 predicted proteins | sample LakOneMetagenome_FD_187468 | JGI IMG/M metagenome (GOLD analysis project Ga0209023, IMG submission 187468) | Freshwater and sediment microbial communities from Lake Erie, Canada (SPAdes) (version 2) | ecosystem: Environmental > Aquatic > Freshwater > Lentic | place: Lake Erie, Canada...
TTGTTCGTCGTCCGTGTCCGGTTGTCCAGTGATGCCCATCAGGTAGGACTTCAGGTAGTCCTGCAATTTCAACTGCAGCGGCGCGAACTCCTTCTTGCCGAGCACGGGTGGCGCCATCAGCGGGCTGCCACTGAGCCGAACCACGACAGGATAGGGCTTCTTGCCGATGCGGTCGCCGGTCACCGTTGCCAGCGTCGAGCTCCAGTTGTCAGCGGTCGAAAGGATCACCCAGTCCTCCACGGCTCCTTGACCTCGCAGAGCGTCGAGTTCCTCATCGATGTCGCCCTCAAAGGGCTTCACCACTCGACCGAGCCAGCAACTGAGAACCTCGTTGACACCTTCGACCTGGACGTGAACCGGCAGGGCCACGACGAAGGGGGTACCCCGGTTCCATAGCGCCATCTCGAGCTCGATGTCGAACGTCGTGACGAAGGCCGACGGTGGGGGCGGCTTGACAGCCTTGGCTGCGGCGTAGAGCTGGGCCTGCCGTGACAGCAACCTCGCCGCTGCGGCGTGGAGATCGCCACGATCACCGGATGTCGAGCTGCGCGAGCCGTGCACGAGCTCCCAGGACTTCGCCGTAGCCCTCTCGAACAGCTCGGCGAGGTAGATCGCGAGACCGACGAACGTGTCGTATAGCGGTCGCGGACCGTACCTGTCGGCGTATCGGTCCAAGGGGATTTCCCGCCGGATCGCGAGCTCCGACAGCATGTCGGACCAGCCCGGATAGGCGTCGAGGTCGCGTGTCAGGTGGTACCACGCGATCTCTGTGAGCAACTGGACATCCAGCAGTGCCAACCGGTTGTCACCCAACTCGGCGGCGATCCTGTTGAGAAGCGCGTCCAGCGCCGTATCGTCCTCTCCGAGGGAGTCGCGGATCTCGGCGCGGAGGCTGCTGATCTCGTCACGGTAATACCTGACGGGATGCTCTGGAGCGCTCAACTCGACGCGGTCCTCGCCGCGGGTGACCGGCGCTGAAGTGCCGGCAACTTTGGACTCGTAGTAGAGCCTGGTCAAGATGGCCGCCAGCAGGCACAGCGCAGCTGTTCGTTCCGCCACCTCGGCGACGGCGGTGCGTCCCTCCTTGTGAGACACCGGCTCCGCCGGGTCCTCGTCGAGCCGGTCTCGGAGCAGGGAGGCAACGAAGTCGTATCCCAGCGCTCCCCGGTCTCCCTCGTAGAGCTTCTCATCGATCGGTCGGTCGATGTGCGCCAGGGCCTTCTGGACCAGATGTGGCAGGAAGCGATGCGGCAGGCCTTCGGTGTCGTCGGGCACCAGGTGGAGCCGCTCGACACACCCACTCCCCAGCACCAGGCTGATCCAGGGGTAACCACGTTCCGAATCGCTTCTGCGATCCGGAACTTTGCGCGACGAGTAGGCCGCCACCAGCGTTTCGCACAAGAGCTGGACGTGACCATTGGGATCCCTCAGCAGGGCCCGACGGCTGTCGCTCGTCGTCGGGTCCTGAGCAACCCTCGCAGTGCGGAAGCTCAACACGTCGGATTCTCCTTCCACACTTTGGCGACGCTCTCAGCGATCACTGGGGCAACGGAGTACCCATCTGTCGTGACGGACCGGGCGAAGGTCGCGCGCAGCACCGCCGCGCCGGGCTCAACGGCGATATCTGGCCCGGCCACCACTTCGGCCCTGGCATAGCCAGGGACCTCTCGCAGACGATCGAGCACCGGCGCAGCGAGGCCCGCACAGGCTGAAGTGCCAGTCCAGTGGACCACGACGTGCGACTTGTCCACGCGTTCACGCATCCGCTGGTACAGCGGCGGTGGCTCGGTCGGCTCCAGCCTGAGCGATGCCGCGATGTGCTCCAGCATCAGACAAGGCTCGTCCGCCTCGATCGACAGCTGCGAAGAGAGGTGCGTCGACCCCTGGAACCTGGCATTGATCTCGGTGAAGAGCAGTTCTCCATCGTGTAGGAGGAAGTCGACCCCGAAGGTGCCGAGGTAGCCGTGCCGAGCCAGCCAGCGCCCAATCGTCTTGACCCTCTCTTCAATGGTCTCGACGTGGGCGCGCTCCAGGTCCAGGACCGCGGTGAAGTCGTTGCCGCAGTAGCCGAAAGGCCGGCCGACAAGCTCGGGGATGCCGATCAGCTGTAGCGAGGGTCGGTGGACCGACACCGCCTCCGGTCCCCAGACCGTGGCGCCCACGTTGATCGGGAGCGCCCCCTTAAGGAAGGGAGCGACGCACATGAACGCTTCCGGAAGGTGGGGCCACAACTTCTGCAGCTCCTCGATCGACTCGACCTTAAGGATTCCCTCTCCGCCGCTGGTGCGGCTGCGGCGCAGCAGGACCGGGCCAGCAGCGAGGAGACGTTCGGCATCGCGCTGTTCCTCGTCCGCCAGGTAGACCCAGGGCACCACGGGTATCCCGAGGTCAGCGACCGAGGTCTCGACCCAAGGCTTGTGTTCGAAAGCGCTCTGCAGGGCACCGAACAGGCCGAGGTTCACGCAACTTCTCCGCCGGGCGAAAACGATCGCCGAGAGGAAGCGCGAGGGCCGGTAAGGAAGCAGGGCGCTAGGTCCGCTGAGCGCTTTGAGCAAACCCTGGCGGAACGTTCGCGTGGCCGGCGCATCGAGCTGTTCGTCGATGTCCCACACCTCGAGGTCGACCCGTCGCTTGGTGAGCTCTTCGTAGGCGATCCCCTGCACGGAAGCCCTGCGGTCGTACGCGTTGATGATCGAGAAGCTGGCTTGCAGCTGGGGGAGGTCACTCAACGGCTCGACGTCGTCGCCGCGGATTCCTGCCCACACCAGCTCCCGGCAGCCGAGAGCGTCGATGACTGCACTGCGCACAGCGTGACGCTCGAACTTCACGTCGAGACCCCAGCGGCGAGGCGCTGGATCAGTGAACCGTCTGGCCCGAACGCGAGTACATCCGGGGAGGCGGTCTCACTACTGCCCCGCACGACAACCACGCTCGCGTGCGGGACGGCGAGCGGCTCTCGCTTCAAGGTGTTCGCGCCTGCACGCTCGTCACAGCGGAGCAGATATGACTGCTCGAACAGATCCACGCCGATTGCGCCGTAGACGCGACTGGTGTCCGTAGCGCAGACGTCGATCGCCTCGATGGTCATCCCGGGAAACACGTCCATCGAATTATCGACGGTCTCCTGCGGACGAAGCGTTAGGTAGCGGCTCTCGTTGCCGACGATCGCAGCGTCGCTGAGCGGGTAAACGAGAGCCTTCCGCGTGGCGGGTACCCCATGCGCGAGGTGGTAGTCCCAGGCGGCCGAGTCGCTGGACACGACGACGCGGTACCCGTGGTTGTAGCGGGCGATGGCAAGGACCTGCTGCGCGGTGTCGACCGCGCCCGTCCCGTCGTCGGCGGCGACCAGGACCGGCGTCGTCAGCTTGAGATCAGTGTATCGGTCGCCCGGCTCGCACAGATAGACGCCCAGCGAGCCGTCGCGACACCAGGCGAGGACCGCCCCGTCAGGCGTTGCGGCCAGCGTGGCGGTCAGATCGACATCTGGTCCGAGGTCCTGGTCCACTGTGTTCAGCCATTTGCGCACCAGCATCCCGGCGCCATCGAACTGGTGACGGACATGTCGACCATCGTCGATCTGCTGGACGCAGCGGCGACCTCGTGGTCCGAGTGGCGCGACCTCCTCGTCGATCACCTCCACCTCTGCGTGCGGGATCCGCTTCACGCGAACATCGTTCTTGATACCCAAGCGGTCGAGCGCCAGGGGGATTCCACCCTTCCTGTCGTGGTCGTCCCCTTCCTTACCCAGCTCGCGCCAGACCGAGTTCGCGACCGTGTCCAATGCCACCTTCGCCGCCTCCGGATCCAGGTCAGCGCGCGTCATGACATGGAGCGTGATCAAGAGATCGTCGTCCAGTGTCGGTTGCAGGATGGGCACCACGTGGCGGATCCCAGCATGCTGATCGAAGTACGACCGCTGCCTGGCAAGATGCTTGGCGTACTTCCAGAGGTCCCGTGTTCGTGACCTGAGGCCGTCCGATACAACGGCAGGAGCCGGAACGCTGTCGTTCCGGACCCAGCCCGGCACGCCTCCGAGGTGTTCCTCGATCAGCGCGTCGATCTCCTCCTCGTTCCGAGCACCCTGCCTATCCAGAGCACCCTCGATCTCCACGTGGGCCGTGTTCACCTTCTCGAGCGCCTTGACGCCTTCGGCCGCGGTCTGCAGGTCCGGCAGGAGTTGCTTCAGGAGTAGTGCGTGACTCTGCCTTCGTGAGTCACGATGGGGGACGCGGTGCTGACCCATGTCGGCTGCGTCAGCGACCCGCAGCAGTGCCAGCAGCATCTGCGCTCGGTCGTAGTTAAGGAGCCCGGGACCGCCCATGGCAAGCACGTCGAAGTCCTTCCGGAATGACGTCAACGGATTGCCCACGAGGAACAGCGTGTTCTTGGACAGAACGCCAGATTCGGTCTTCGTCGGTGTGGCGTCCTGGCCATCGCACGAGGTCCACCCCTGGTGGTGTGCACAAAGCAGCGCGACGTCGCGCCGTGCGTCGTGGTCGTGCAGCCGGTGGTGTTCCTTCTCGCGGTTCTCAAGGATTTTGTACGCGCTGAGCGGGCCGTGAAAGGTGCGCACCTCGGCTGGCAGCGTGGGTACCTCGGCGTCGATCTCTGTTGACGAGTGGCCCCAGTCGTGGAGCCACGCGCTTACCGCCAGCACGAACACCTCGTAGGCCGTGAGCCGATCTCGGTGCACCAGCGTGACCGCCATCGAGGCAATGTTGCGATCGACGTGGGCGGAGTGCACTGCGTCGTGAAGCACCATCTCGTGGACCATGCTGTGGTCCCAGATCCGGTTGCGAATCCAGTGGTCGACGAGTTCGCGGAGCTGTCGCGCGTAGTCCTCCCCTTCGGATCCCATCTGGTCGAGTAGGTCGGCGCAGGCCGAGTGGCTACTGGCCGTCGCTCTCTCCTCGGCAAGGAGCCGCAGCAGGCTCCTGGTGACCTGACCGGTCGCGTCGACCAGGACGTCCATGCCGTCGACAGCCAGGTGCTCAGGTCCGCCGATGCCCGTCCCCCAGATCAACGCTCGGTTCATGGCACTCACCAGCAGGTCGTCGCCTGCCGGGGCAGCCACGCGGCGGTTAACCCGCACCCCGGCCGGGGACACCGTGTGGGCCTGCAGCGCCCAAAGCTCCACCAGACGATCGAAGCTGCGGTCCAATAGCGACGAACCCGGGGCCAGAAGCGCCACCGGGCGAGCCTCGGTCGCCTCCGGCACCGCATCGGCGAAGACGTTGCCGAGGGACCCGCCTATGTCGTGCTCGTCAACGCGTCGGCTGACGATCCGAGGACTCGGGTCCAGACCCTCGACGGGGTGACCGACGAGACGAAGGCTGGTCTGGTGCCAGGGTCTCCCAGTGGAGAAGACGACGACTTCTAGGGCGCCGTCTGTCCCGGCGGCCTTGGGAAGGCCGACGAGGAAGGGCAGCGAGCCGCGGTCCTCCTTCGCCACCAGGATGGCCTCAAGCTCAGGGATCGCGTCGATCCGCTGAGCGAGCTGGTCCAGTTGGGCATCGTCGAGCGCGAGGTCGTGGCACGACGTGGCCTGCTTGGCCAGGCCACGCGCCAGGGGGATGCCGTCCCAAGCGCGGTCGTCCTCCAGGAGGGCCTTGGCCGCCCAGACCATCACGTCGCGCGGCGGGCAGGCCAGCATCGTCACGCTTCCCACTCGCGCCCTCCTGAGACCCGCTCGACTGGGCCGAGCGCGCTCGTCCCGTGGTTGCTCACCACGACCCTAACGGAAAGCACTGCCCGTTGAGTAGCGGCCCGTCCGCACATCGACCACGGCCACAACCACAAAGCAGCGCCGTGGCGACGGGCTGCCCGACACCAAGCTACCCATCACGAATCGGTCCATACCTCACCTGCTCGTCCAAGACCTCGACATCACCATCATCAACGCCGCCACCGGCGAGATCCTCGGCGAACTGATCCTCGACCCCCACCGCGACTACCAGCCCACCGGAGCCCCCAAGGGACCCACCCGCCCCACCCCGAAATGACAACAGCCGGACCCACGAAACGTGGGTCCGGCTGTCGCCGATGTCCTGAGACATCACATTCGTAGCGGGGGCAGGATTTGAACCTGCGACCTCTGGGCAAGATCGGAGGCCTGTCCCGGGCTCTCTCACACCTCGGGTCCCTCTGGGAAACCTCGGGTTGTTGAGGAGGTTCCTCATCGGACGGCTTCCAGAGTATCGGAACGTCTCGGAACGGTTGCCCGCCGTTTCCGATGACCTTTCGATGACCGATCGAGTTCAGTCGGGTCTCGTACCGTGCTCGCAGCCCGGGCAGTCTTCGGTCTCGGGGTCGTTCCGAGTTCGGCAGGCGTTGCAGGTCCAATGCGACGCGGCAGGTTCACGGCTTCGGCTGCCCTTGGGACGCACGGTCAGATCCGGGTCTTGCCGCAGTTGCTTGTCGACAGAGCCATGTGGGTCGAGTTCGCCGTTGATGGACAGGCAGTATTGGGCGGCCATGCGGTATTCAGGGGCCTCGGAAGTCGCGGCTGCCGCGAACCGGTCGACGCTTCCATCGCCCGCGGAGAGGATGGCGACCATGTACAGAAGGGCTGCTCTATCGAGTGGCCATCCCGTCATGTCCGTCGCGAACAGTTGGGCTGCGTCCCAGGTCGAGACCGGAACGTTGATGAGCACCTCTGCTGCGGACCATGCGATCCAGTCCGAGTCGGCCCGAAGGCCTCCGAGCAGCGCATCGTGTTGCTCAGGGGCGAGCCGTGCGACGGCATCATCGTCCAGCGCCGGGCCTGGTTGAGTAGACATGCTCGCGACGAACCAGTGATCGTTCAGCCCGCGCTCGCCGCCGACGCCCTGACTCAACTGGTCAAGCATCCACGCGGCCTCCGGAGCTGCCCCTGCCTTGTCGATGCAATACGCGTCGGCTATCGCGTCGAGCCAGCCCCTGCGTGTTGCCGTGTCGTCGTGGACGAAGGCGCGGGAGAACTCCTGCACACTCACTCTGGCGTAGTTAGTCGCCGCCAGCAGATCTCCAACGGAGGTCAGCGACCAATATCGGTCCCTGCCGAGTGGGCTCGCCCCGGTTTCGTTGCTTGGCGCCAACGATGCGATGTCTTCCAGGAGCATTCGTTCGTAGGGGTCATGGTCGTCTCGCCACGCTGCGAGGTTTCTGAAGGGACTTCGCTCGGACCACCATTCGTTGGTGCTGACGCCCCTGGCCTGTAGAGCGGTGCGGATCTTGTCGCCGTAGCCGTGAGTCGCCTTCATGCTGACATCGAAGGCCCATCGTCCGAACCCATCCGGAAGTGCGGAGAGATGCGGCACTCCCTCGAGCGCTACCTGCGCGACTCCAGGTGCGAGCGGTGCACCGCCAACTAGTGCCGATCGCCGACGAGATTCCTGGACCAACTTGCCGTCAGGGGGCAGCGGCTGTTGCATCACACCCTCGACCATCTCGATGCCTCGATCATCCAGCGGCTCGCGATCTGTCTTGGCGTCGGTCAGTTCGCAGAGTGCGTTCGCGATCGCAGCGTCCGCTGGGGCGAGCTTCGCCGTCGCGAGGATCTCCCCTCGTGTCGCTCGGTCGGCTGCTGACAACAGTTTCAGGCTGCATGCGAGCTCAACGTAGTTCCAGACGGGCTGTGTCTGATAGCGACGTCCATGAAGCATCGACCACAGGCGGCTGGGCTCACGCGGCGTCCGGTCGGGCTCGGGGTCTCCTGTCACTGCCCGCTCCGCGGCCAGTCGCAGCTTCTCGAGAAGTCGAGTGGTCTGGTTCTCGTCGAGCTCAATGACCTCCCGGACCACCAGCTCACCGAGCAGCATGCTGGCCGCTCCTCCCATCTCTGAAGCGCTGAGCATGCACTCAACGACCCGGTGGTTGAGACCGGCCGCCAATCCGATCGCACCGTCTGAGTCCGTGTAGGGCAGAACATCGGCGAGCCAGGAGGCGATCTCATCATCGGTTGCGGTGAGGGTCCACATGGCGGTTGCGATCTCGGTGAAGACCTTGCTGCGGGCGCTCATTCGATCCGACGCGTTCACGACGAACACGGCGACGTGCTCGTCCCAGAAGCGAAGGACATCTTTGGCGACCTCACGTGCTCGCCGTGGAGCAAGGTTCCAGCTATCCCGGTCCTGCAGCAGGGTCGTCAGGGCCTCGACCGCCTCGTTTCTGGATGGCTCGGCACGTGAGTCCAGCAAGCGTCCAAGGACTACGTACCCGTCAAGGAGCATGCCGCCGGTAAGGTCCGTCACCCAGGGCCTCGCCCCCGCGACGTCTCGTTGGGCCTCCCAGCGCGTCACCGATTGCTCCACGGCATTGTGCAGCAACACCGCGCGACCCTTGGGGAGTTCCGCCTCAGCGGTGTCGGCACAGATCAGTGCGAGCAACACGGCGAGGAGTGGCACTCGAAACAGTTCGGGGTGCTGGTCGCGCGCGTCCTCGATCCACTTGCGCCGAATGGCGAGCCAGCTCTCACGTCCGCCGGCTTGGATCCGGGTCTCGGAGCACGTCCTCAGGACACTCTGCACAGTGGTGCTCAGATCCTGGGGCGGATTCAAGTCGACGCGAGGCAGCCCCATGCGCGTGGCCGCGGCAACAGCATTAGCCCTGGTGGCGACGACAATCCCGACTCGCGGGGCGAAGCCGTCGAGAACATCCTTGATCTGTTGGGCTATCCAGGCCGCCTTCGCGCCACACTCGTCAAGACCGTCGCACAGCAGAATGGCAGTGCCTGAGTCCAGCTCTTGGCGCATCGCCCGCATCAGTGGAGACCGTAGTTCCGGGTTCGCGACTCGCTCAGCCGCCGATCTGATTAGGACATCAGCGGATAGGTCGCTGGGGCTCGGCTGTAACAGGCTAGGAAGGTGCACGACGATGGGAAGCGGCGCGTACGGGTCGCCGGCACATTGTGCCGCCAGTTCGCGCAGGGCGACCGATTTGCCGGTGCCAGGTTGGCCAACCAGCAGCATGCGTCGCCATCGACGGATAACGCGGAGGAAGCTGTCGCCGTCTCCGCGCTGGTTCTCGGCGGTCTCGACCCGGAGGCCATCGATAAGGTCGTCAACGGTCACCGGAGGTAGATCCTCGGCAAGCAGCGTCAGGTCGATCCTGCCGCGACGACTGATGAGGACGCGCTTGTACTCGTCCAGCGCCGACAGACTCGCGGCTATGCGCATCCCGGTCGGGCCTGAACCGTCGGCGATGAGTGGTCGCGAGTCTTGGACCGTCTGTACCCAGTCCTCGACGGTGCTGCCCGATGCTTCGCCCGACTGACGATGGAACGCGTCGGCGAGCAGGCTGACGACGGCGGTGCCGTTCCCGTCCTCGACCAGGTAGCTCGCCAGCGACTCCATGAGCGCGCGGGTTTGGCCCGTCCCGGTAGCCATGGGGATGTGCAGCACCTGGGTTCGATTGAGGACCTCGTCGCGGAGGTCGACCGGCACGCTCTTGGTGACGGCCGCGATCGCCTTCTGGTGCCGGGCTGCCAGCTCTCGACCGTCCCGGCGTCGACGCAGTGCTTCTGGAAGGTCCTTGACAGGTCCTTTGAGCTCCTCGGCGGCCATCACCAGAGCATCCCCACCACGAACCGTGCTCATCTGAGCGACCCACCCCTCAACGGTCGACTTGAGGTGTCGGTCGTTTCCGACGGCGCGTTTTGCCGAAATGAAGCAACGACTGCCGTCGGACATCGTGGCTACGAGGTCGTCGGTCGGGTCATCGGTCTCGAAGTCGAGACGAGCGACGCGCACGTCGCTCGGAAGGTCGAGTCCCGCGACTGGCTGTTCACGAAGCGCGTGGATTGCCAGATAGGTCGCCGCGACGACACGAAAGACACCTCCAACGGCGTCGGCTTGGCCTGCTCTACTCAAGTCTCAGCTCTCCGGTACACGGACGGGGTGATGGCGTTTCGCCCACATTTTGGCGCCTGCGACGGCCGCGAGTTCGTCGCTGGCGGTCGCGAGCGGAGGGCCCCATCGCGACCAACTCAGTGGTCGGCCGTGACGTAGAGCGGCGCTCGGGCGTCATGGTTCAGGCGATCTGCTCCACCTCGACTCGCTCGAACGCTGCATCGGCGGCAAGCTCATTGACGAAGATCACGACGTTGGTTCCGTCGGCGCGCACGCTGGGCACGATGAGTGCGTCGTACTCGAGAAAGGCTGCGTGCGCGCCGACTCGTTGGCATGCCGAGAAGTCAGGGGACTGTAGATCTTCCGGGTCGAGACCGAGGGTGGCCAGCTCGTCGGGGGTGATGCGCAAGACCTTTGCTGCGCTGACACGGAGCTCGTAGACGTACCGGCGTGCTTTCGGTCGCAGGGGTTGGGAGTCCATGGCGTGCTGGCCCTCAGCGATGGCAGTCTCGCGCTGTTCGGAGGTGTAGATCGCTGCCAAACCGCCTGGGTTCCAACGTGCTCCGCGCGTGTTGGACAGTTCGGGCGGGTTGTCGTTGAACATGTGCCGCCAGACGGTGACTCCGTCCAGGACCTCGAATCCGAGACTCTCAATCGCATCCAGGAGCTCGGGATCATGGATAGCCATGACTCAGACGTAGGCCCCGTCGCGAAGTTGGTCGATCAGAGCCAACACAGAGTCGATGTCGCCTTCTGCAATCAGTTCAGCTGGACGTCTTCCTGCAAGCAGCTTGTGAGGGCTGTAGAGCCAAAGCCGAGCGTCGTCGGGCTCGTAGAACTCGGCGAGCTGAGTTGCAAGCCACTCAAGTGCAAGCAGTTGGTGCAGCTTCGCCGGATGCGGGTCGACCCTTCCCTGCTGCCAGCGCGACACGGTCTGCGGAGTGGTGTCTAGCAACTCCGCGATCTCTCGTGAACGAACCCCCGCCCGATCCTTGATCGAATCCAGGCGGTGGGCAACTGCGCTCGTCATCTCGCCTCCTCGCGAATCGTGTTGGTGGTCATGCCGACCTGCGGTGCCGCTTCCCCGCGGCCGGCGGGCTGAAACTATGAATCGGGTTGGTGATCAAGTCATTCCCGAGGGTGCCGCGCCATGAGTCCAGGCGCTTACGCACCGACATCAGTGCCGGCTCGATCTCGGAGGCGCGGACGGCCTTGTCCGACGCCGGGCGCAGGAAGCTCTCGAGGTACTGCCCGGCGCGCAAAGGTTCGGGGATAACCGAGAGCGCGCGGACTTCGCGGTGCCGCTGAGTGACGAAGTGTTCCCGGTAGCGCGAGTGGGTGTCCTTCCAACCTCGGGGACAGCAGGAGGTGTCCAGGCACGCGTGTGCGGACTTCATGCCGGGCCGAGACAGGAGATCATCGGCCTTGCCTCGTTCCAGGAACGCACCCAACTGGTGGAGATAGATACGGGCTTCCCCGCCGCCGCCACCGCGCTTCTTGGGGACCCGGAGCCAGTCGGAGAGATCGGTATGGTCGATGACCGTGATGCCTGACTCGATTCCCCCGAGCGCCCCGAAGGCCATCAAGCCGACGCCGACAGCGCCGGTGTGTTCGCCGACTAGCGGTCGTCCGAGTTGGTGCAGGTCGCGGCATGCTGCGAGGTAGCGCTTGAGTGCGAGGGGCCCCGACCTGGCCGTGCCGAACGGGTGGATCCGAAGCCATACGGCGTCAATCGGGAGTCGACTCAGTGACCGGATGATGGCGGCACGCCAGTCGGGGTCGTAGAAGTTCTCTGTCTTCGTGATGAGCGGGTAGTAGATCGGCACTGTCTGGAGTCCCGCCCTGTTAAGAGAACTCCTCAGAGCGTGGGTCAGGTCCGCGTCGACGTCGAGCCACGGGTCGCTCGCGGACGCCAGGAAGTGGGTCGGCGCAAGAATCGCCGTGTGCGAGGCCGTGGCCAGCGCGTCAACCAACTGGTCGCAGAGGTCTTCGCCGGCCTGACCGTAGAGCGAGTCAGGCGTGTGGAGACCCACGGGAGCCCAAGCCAGGTCAACCGCTCCCCCGCGCAGGATCCCACCGGGAGTGGACAGCTCGAGCGATCGCGGATCCAGGACGGTCTCGACACCCTGATGGTGCGCTTCAGCCCACAGTTCCTTGTGTTGTTCCGCCTGCGCCGGGTCCGCGACGAGCCCGCCGACCGACTTGCCCTCGACAAGCATCTGGGCAAGGAAACAGTGGTCAAGCCGACCGACGCGCAGGTAGGAGCCGAGCGGATCGCTTACCGGCCTGAGTGCTCTGACCATGACAAACCTCCTTGAGTTGCCTTGCCAGATTAACACAGACATGAACATTTACGTAGGCACAATCATGTACAGCACCGTGAACGGACGCTACAGCCCGAGGTCCTTGCTGGAGGTGTTGTCGAGGGCTTCGAGGGGCCGGATGTAGCGGTTGACGAGCACGCCGAGGTCCTTGTGCCGGGTCTGGGCGGCGATTCGGTTGAGCGGCACGCCGGCGAGTGCTGCGGTGGTGGCGTGGCCCGCACGCAGGGAGTGGGCGGTGATGCGGGTGCCGTCGAGGCCAGCGGCTTCGGCGCGGGCGCGGAGCATCCGCGCCGGCACGTGCCCAGAGAGTCGCTCCGCGCTGATGCTGCTCCCCCAGATTCGGGTGAACAGGGCGCCGGGAGCATCTCCGCGGATGGCGCGCCAGGCGTTGAGCGCCGCGACGGGGTCGGTGAGCGCGTGCTGGCCGTGGGCGACGGCGACCTGCTGGCCGTGTCGTTCTTGGTCCATCTTCGATTGCCGGATGTGCAGCAGGAGTCCGGCGGGCTTGTGTTCGATATCGGTGAGGTCGAGGGCGACGAGTTCGGCGCGGCGGACTGCGGAGGCGTAGCCGAGCAGGATGATCGCGGCGTCGCGGATGCCTGCGGGGTGTTGCGGTCGATGCCGCCGACGATCTGCCGGATCTCCACTATCGACAATGGCCGGGCGAGGCGTCGAGGCGCGGCACCGTAGGTGCGTCGGAGTCCGCGGCGGACCTGGCGGACGGCTTCGGAGCCGATCGGGTCGACGGCACCGGTGGTTCTGTGGACGTGCCGGATGACGGTGCAGGCCATGTCGAGAGTGCCGGTGGCGCGGCCTGCCTCGGCGCGTTCAGTCAGGTAGGCGCAGACGGTGAGCAGGTCGGCGGGCACGGCGGTGACGCCGCGTTCGGCGCACCATCGGTGCCATTGGCCCCAGACCACGTCGTAGAGGCGCCGGGTGCCGTCTGTGCGGGCGGGGCAAGGGCCCCACCGATGCGCGCGGCATCCACGGACGTGAGTCCCGCGCGCGTCAGGTCAGAATCCTCGGCGGTCGCGGACGGGAAGGATGGGTCGGGCTGTGGCCGGCAGCGCGGCGATCATGAGGATGTTCATGGCCCTGTCGTAGCGGCGTCGACCCAGCCGCCAGCGGCGGGGCTCAAACCGGACCAGGGTGTCGCGGCCGGCCAAGGCCTTGGCCTCCGGTATCGCCGAGGAACTCGGGCTCGGAGTCGAACTTCCAGCTGTCCTCAACCAGTTCGCCGGCACGTGGGTCGAGTACGGCGTGGTCGAGAGGGCCTACGCGCTGGCCAACCCGAAGGACTGGGCCTTCCTCATGGACCGCTACAGCCATAGCGCCGTCGCCCCGAAGCGGTACACCGTCTCTGCATTCCTCGCCGCAACGCTGGGCAACCTCGAGCGCGCCGGCGCCGTCGCATTCCACTCCGGGCCTGCCACCGGCCGCTGGTCCTACAACGGCACGATTTCCTACTGGGCCCTCCCACCTGCCCCCGACTGGGAAGAACGCCAGTCCTGGGCTGGCTCGGGCCAGCCACTCGACTACGTTCCAGGCAAGACACAGGACTGAAGGAAGCTGACGCGTCCGGCGCACGTGGACGGCTCAGCTCTGCCGGGTCGCGCCGCTCTGGCGTGTCACAGTGCACCGAGGGTTGAGGCGTCGGGCTTCATTGGCGGCACGCTCGGAGGCGCGCGGGCGCGGGGTAACGGGCGAGCATGTCGGCGCCGGTCCAGCCAGTGATCGCCATGAGCCCCGATTCGGAGCCTCCGGCCGCGAGCCATCCGCTGGCGGCGGTGTGCCGGAGTCGATGGGGTCGGAAGTCCTTCACGTCTCCACGGGCGGCCCGGCGGCGCAGACTGCGAACCACTCCGTCGTAGCTGGGTTGGGTGCCGCGGTTGGCGAGCCCCACGTCGGCGCCGTTGGCGAGTGGATGCCGTTCGCGGTCGCCCAGGTGGGCGAGGAGGGCTTCTGCGGTGGCGTTGCCGAAGGGGATGAGGCGGTCGAGGCACCAACCAGACTTCATATGCCCAACCTCTTCGCGACCTCGCTGCCA
>Ga0209023_10005289_pt1 | contig 14198 bp, 12 predicted proteins | sample LakOneMetagenome_FD_187468 | JGI IMG/M metagenome (GOLD analysis project Ga0209023, IMG submission 187468) | Freshwater and sediment microbial communities from Lake Erie, Canada (SPAdes) (version 2) | ecosystem: Environmental > Aquatic > Freshwater > Lentic | place: Lake Erie, Canada...
TGACCGTCACGCAGTTTCGCGGCGGTCAGTCGAATCCGACATATCGTCTCGACACGCCGAAGACGTCTTACGTGATGCGGCGCAAGCCGTTCGGCAAACTGTTGCCGTCGGCTCACGCTGTGGACCGCGAGTTCAAGGTGATCGCGGCTCTGCATGCGCAGGGCTTCCCGGTTGCGCGTGCCTATGCGCTCTGCATGGACGATGCCGTGATCGGCGCGGCCTTCTACATTATGTCGATGGAAGAGGGGCGCGTTTTCTGGAATCCGATGCTGCCGAACCTCGCGCCGGAAGAACGGCGCGCGGTATTCACGTCCAAGATCGAAACGCTGGCCAAACTTCACAGCTATGAGCCGGAGAAAATCGGCCTCGGCGACTTCGGCAAGCCCGGCAATTATTTTGCGCGGCAGGTCGATCGCTGGACCAAACAATATCGTGCGGCAGAAACCGATCCGATTCCGGAAATGGACCGGCTCATCGAATGGCTGCCGAAGACGTTGCCGCAACAGCAGCGCGTTTCCGTCGTGCATGGTGATTACCGTCTCGACAACATGATCTTCCATGCGGACAAGCCGCAGGTGAAGGCTGTGCTCGATTGGGAGTTGTCCACGCTCGGCGATCCGATGGCGGATTTCACCTATCTCCTGATGCAGTGGGTGATGCCGGGGCTCGCCGGCGCGGACTGCAAGGGGCTCAACATTCCGACCATGGAAGAAGCTGAGACGATTTACTGCAAGGCGTCGGGCATTTCCTCGATTCCCGATCTCAACTGGTACTTCGCCTACAATCTGTTCCGTCTCGCCGGAATTGTGCAGGGCATTGCCAAGCGGATTCAGGACGGCACAGCGGCCAACGCGAAGGCTGAGGAGTCCGCGTCGCGGCGCATTCCACTGGCGCAGGCGTCGTGGAGCTTCGCCCAGAAGGCTGGCGCTGTCTAAAGCATAACAAGTTTTGAGCGGCGCGCCGCGTTGCGCGCTCTCTGACATCAATCATAAAAATCTGGAGAACGTCATGGGTCGCCTCGAGGGCAAGTCCGTCATCATCACCGGGGCGGGCAGTGGTATCGGCCGCGCAGCCTCGCTGATGTTTACGAAAGAAGGTGCGAAGCTGATCGCGGTCGACAAGACCGACGGCGTCAAGGAAACAGTGCAGCAGGTTCTCAACGCGGGCGGGACCGCGGAAGCTATGGTCGCGGATGTCGGCGATGAGGATGCGGTAAAGGCTTACATCGCGAAAGCGATTTCGGCTTACGGCAAGCTCGATGCGATCTGGGCCAATGCCGGAATCGGCGGCGGACTCGTTCCGTTGGCCGATCAGACACCCGAACATTGGCAGGAAGTGCTGCGCGTCAATCTGATCGGGCCGTTCCTTGCGGTGAAACATTCGATTCCGCACATGGTGAAGCAGGGGCACGGCGCAATCGTCTGCACCGCGTCGGTCGCGGGCCTGAAGGCCAATGCGAGCGGTCATCCTTATGCGGCGTCGAAGGCGGGCGTTATCAGCCTTGTGCAGACCACAGCTTATTCGCTGTCGGGCACCGGTGTTCGCATCAATGCCGTGTGTCCGGGTCTGATCGAGACCGGCATGACCAAGCCGATCTTCGACAACGCAAAAGAGCGCGGCACGCAGGATAAGATCGGCCAGCTCAATCCGCTGAAACGACCGGGCCAGCCGCACGAACTCGCGGCGATGGGCCTGTTCCTCGCGAGCGACGAAGCATCTTATGTCAACGGTCAGGCATTCCCGGTCGATGGCGGTCTCACCGCGTCGATGCCCTATGCCGGAAAGCCGATCTGACATATGTCCAGCGCTCCCGCCACGCCGTTCGTCGCCCAACACGCCGTTCCTGAAGGCGTGACCTCGACACGCTGGTGGTGGGTGCGTCATGCGCCGGTGCGCGAAGACGGCGGTAACATTTACGGCCAGTCGGACATCGGCTGCGATTGCAGCGACAGGGTTGTGTTTGCTGGCGTCGCGAAATTTCTACCAGCGAATGCCGTCTGGTACGCGAGCAACTTGAAGCGCACGCACCAGACCGCAGCCGCGATCTGGGCCGCAGGATTGAAAGCGCCCGAGCAGCTGCATCAGGACAAGGCATTCGCTGAACAGGATCTCGGTGAATGGCAGGGCATGAATCGCGCCGCGTTCTTCGCAGCGCGTCCGCCGTCGATTGCGAGCTACTGGTTCGCGCCCGCGCATGAGCGCGCCCCCGGTGGCGAGAGCTTCAACGATTTGTTTGACCGCGCTGTTGCAGGCATTGGACGCATCAACGCGGCACACGCGGGCAGGGACATTGTGTGCGTGTCGCATGGTGGGCCGATCAAGGCGGCCATCGCGCATGCGCTTGGCCTTGAAGCGAGTGCCGGTTTCGCATTCACCATCGACAACTGTTCGGTGACGCGGCTCGACTACCTGTCGAGCGACGGCCACAGCGGCTGGCGCGTGCCGATGATCAATCAGCAACCCTGGTTCGCAAGCCGCGCGCATGACGCAATGCATCAGCCTGCTGGACCGGAAGTCACAAACAAGCTCGCCTAAGTTACGCACACGACGCCAAGGAGACATGACATGACCCTGTTCGATATGACCGGCAAAGTCGCCGTGGTGACCGGATCGACCCGCGGCATCGGCCGCGCCATTGCCGAGCGCATGGTAGAGCACGGCGCGAAGGTCGTGATCTCCTCCCGCAAGCAGGATGTCTGCGACGAGGTTGCGCGCGAGATCAACGACCGTTTCGGCAAGGGAAGCGCCATTGCGATTGCGGCAAATATTTCCAGCAAGGAAAATCTGCAGAACCTGATCGACGAGAGCACGCGCGCGCTCGGTAAGATCGACGTGCTGGTCTGCAATGCTGCGTCAAATCCGTATTACGGTCCCGCCGCTGGAATCTCTGACGATCAGTTCAACAAGATTTTGAGCAACAATATCGTCGCCAACAACTGGATCATCAGCATGGTCGTGCCGCAGATGATCGAGCGCAAGGAAGGCTCAATCATCATCATTTCGTCCATCGGCGGCATCAAAGGCTCGACCGTTCTCGGCGCTTACGCGATTTCCAAAGCCGCCGACATGCAGCTTGCGCGCAACCTTGCCTGCGAATACGGACCGAGCAATGTGCGCGTTAATTGCATCGCGCCGGGTCTCATCAAGACCGATTTCGCCAAGGCGCTGTGGGACGATCCGAAGACATTGAAGGCATCGACCGCGCGTTCGCCGCTGCTGCGCATCGGCATTCCGGACGAAATCGCGGGCGCTGCGGTGTTCCTCGGCTCGGCTGCGGGCAACTTCATGACCGGCCAAACCATCGTGATCGACGGCGGCGCGACGATCAGTTAATTTTCAACTCGTCACTCCACCGCTGCATAGACAAGGCTGCGCACCAGAGTGCGGAAATACTCGCGCTGGCCGGGGCCTTGGCTCAGGAAGATCGCGAATAAGTCTTCTGTCGGATCGATCCAGAAGAACGTGCCGGCCATGCCGCTCCAGAAAAACTGGCCGACGGAGCCTGCGAACGGTGCCATGCCGTCATGCGTGCGCACGGCGAAGCCAAGGCCGAAGCCGTGGCCCGCAGGCACCAGATGTGATTCCACCTTCACATGCGGGGCGAGATGGTTTGACGCCATGAAGGCGAGCGTCTTCCGGCCGATGATACGATTGCCATCGAGATGGCCGCCGTTCAGTAGCATTTGACAGAAGCGCGCATAGTCCATCGCGGTGGACATTAAACCACCGCCGCCGGATTCCATCTTTGGAATTTCCAGCGGATCGAACAGCTCAACCTTGCCGCCGGTCCAAGGATCTTTCGAGAAGGGCTGCGCGAGGCGTGATTTGTTATCCTGCGCGGTGTGAAAGCCGGTCTCGTTCATCTGGAGGGGATCGAGAATTCTTTCGCGAAGAAACGCGCTCAGCGTTTTCCCGGAAATGACCTCGATGAAGCGGCCGAGAATGTCGGTGGAGCGGCTGTAATTCCATTCCGCGCCGGGCTGGCAGATCAGCGGCATACCCGCGATGAGCTTGGCATGCTCTTCGTTAGTGATGTCGCGCCGGGTGACACCGGACTTCGCATACATCCGCTGCACCATGCCCATGCCGGTGATCTCGTAAGCGATCCCGGATGTATGGCGAAGCAGATCCTGGATGGTGATCGGGCGCACCGGCAGTGCAAACTCGAGCGCGCCATTTCGTTCAATGCCGACGTTCTGACCGGCGAATTCAGGAATGTATTTCGATAGCGGATCGTTGAGCAGCAGATGGCCGTCCTCGACCAATTGCATAATGCCGATCGACACAAGCGGCTTGGTCATCGAGAAAATACGAAAGATGCTGTCCGTCGCCATCGGCGCGCTGGCGTTGGGGTCTTGCTTGCCCTGGGCCTCAAACCAGCCGATCTGGCCGCGCCGTGCCACCATCGATACGACACCCGGCGTCGTGCCCTTGTCGATCTCGCGCTGAAATGCATCGCGCATCCGCTGCAGCCGGCTTAGCGACAAACCGATGGATTCAGGTTTCGCGGAGGGAAGGGCAGGCGTCGCTTTGGCAGCGGATGGCGTGGCATGGACGTTCATGAAGGCCTCCATATTTTCTTGATGTTTTTGACCGGCAGGCTGCATCGCCGCTGGCGGTTATACGCAGAGCTTGGCTCAGAACGCGCGGATTTGAAAGCGGCGTTCTTCGCTCAGGACTGCAATTCAATGTCTCTCGGTTCGCTTAGTGGCGCGGCGAATGTGATGTGAACGATGAGACCGGAAGGCGGATAGCGGAAATTGCACTCGCCGCCGAGCTGGCGGCTGAGATTTGTAATCAGCCGCGTTCCGAAACCTTCTTCGTCCGGCGGTTTGACGGCGGGGCCGCCTTCCTCGGTCCAGACGAGGCTGACGGTTGTCTGCTTTGCTTCGGGACGCGCCGTCCAGTTCATGGTGATGCGGCCAGTGTCGTTAGACAGCGCGCCGTATTTCACTGCATTGGTGCAAAGCTCGTGCAGGATCATCGCCATAGGTACGGCGGTGGTCGGAGGCAAGCTCACCGGCGGGCCCGAGGCGACAAAGCGATGCCCGCTTTCTTCTTTCAATGGTGCCATCGCAGCTTCCGCGACTTCCGACAGATCGGCGTGCTGCCAGTTCTTGCGCGTCAGAAGATCGTGGCCGCGCACCAGAGCTTGCAGCCGCGCATGAAACTGATTGAGCGCTTCCGGTCCCTGACTGTTGCGAAAGCTGAGACTTGCAATCGACTGAACGGTCGCCAGCGTATTCTTCACGCGATGAGCGAGTTCATGAACCAGAATTTCGCGGCGTTCCTCGGCAGTGGCGCGCAGTTCTTCGCGCATTTCGTTTTCATCCATCAGCCGGTCGAAGGTTTGTCCGAGGATGCCGATCTCGTCATCGCGGCCGACGATGCCGGTGCGCGCCGCGTCGTGGCCGCGTCGCCATGCCTCGGCCGTCGCCACCATGTGCATCAGCGGCCTTCGTATGATGCTCTCGCCCACAAGCCACGCCAGCACGAAAGCCACCGTCGCTCCGAGCGCGAACAGCGCGACGCTGTTGCGGACGGCGCGGTCAATCGACCCGAATGCCGCTTCGCGCGAAATACCGGTGCTCACATAAAGACCGAACGACGTCAGGGTTGCGGGGACATAGCCAATGATGCGCGGTACGCCGTCGAGACTGACCGTGTCCACAATGCCAGCCTCATTGCCGGCAATGCGCCCGAGTGCTTCGGTCAGTTTCGTACCGACGAATTTTTCCGGTGTGGGCTCGCGCGACACGATGATGCCGTTGCGGTCGGCAATCGTCACTGTCCCGCCACGCGGGACACCGCGCTCCTTCAACTGTCGCCCAAGCCATTCGAGATTGAGTCCTGCGACCACAGCACCTTCGACCTTCCCATCGCGCGCAATAGGAAGGGCGAGCGGAACGATGTTGCGGTTAGTCACTTTGCTGGCGGTGAAGCTGCCGACCGCGAACTTCTTTTCATCGACGGCTTTGCGGAAGTAATCGCGGTTAGCAAGATTAGGAGAGCCCAGACTGGGATCGCTGAAGCAGCGGATGTCACCGTCGAGACCCACGATCAGGATGGCGGTCACGGGTTCGATATTCGGGCGCACGCGTGCGATGTAATCGGTGCAGGCGCCCGTATTGAGCCGGATGATCTCGTCGGCTTCGGCGACCGCGCGAAGCGCACCCTGAATGCCGTCAAAAATCTGATCGACTTCTGACGCGACGATCTGCGCGTTGCGTAACGCCTCGGCGCGGACTTCGGCATAGCGGGTGTTGCGGAGGTCAAAGGCACTGTAGCCGAGGGCCACAAGTCCGGGCAGGGACGCGACCAGCGTGAGCGCCAGCAGCCTGTAGGTAAGCGACATGCCGCGTATGAGATTGCGAAGCGGCAAACCGATTCTTCTCCACCCAGTTAGGCCGCGCTTAATGTACGCTGCGAGGAAAGGTGCAGCAATCGCAAGAAATTAGGTTCCGCGACGATGAAATCATCAACGAAATCACCAAGACAGGGCGTGACGGGGCGAAAATCGTTCGCTATAGAGGCGGCACGCTAGGAGCGTAGCTCAGTTGGTAGAGCATCGGTCTCCAAAACCGAGGGTCGCAGGTTCGAGCCCTGCCGCTCCTGCCAGATTTGGCCGGCAAATATAGCCGGTACCGCTGGTCCCTAAGGCGTTCGCCATACCTTGACCTACCGCCCGTCCCACAGTAGATAACGGCACCTGCTGTCGGCCCGCTTTGACGGATATCCGGCGCGGCATTGAAATCCCCGGACAATCGAGCCCGCTTGGCGGCTCATCCTTCTACAGAGGGTTGGGCGCGCGAGAGGGCTGTCCGGATTCCAAGAGATAAATGAATCACGCCGGGAGACGATGATCCCGGCAATATAATGCGGACCACTGGCGATGGCTTTCAGCCCGTTCAAATTCTTGCAGGAAGTGCGCTCGGAGACCGCGAAGGTCACTTGGCCGACTCGCCGCGAGACCATGATCACCACCATCATGGTGTTCATTATGGTCGCAGTGTCGTCCGTGTTCTTCTTTGTCGCGGACCAGATCATTCGCGTCCTGATCACTTTCCTTCTCGGCATTCAGGCCTGAGCGCGGAACAAAAACAATGAGCATGCGCTGGTATATCGTTCACGCCTACTCGAACTTCGAGAAAAAGGTTTCGGAATCCATCCGCGAGCAGGCCAAGCAGCGCGGACTTGAAGACCTGTTCGAGCAGGTGCTGGTCCCGACCGAGAAGGTCACGGAAGTACGACGCGGCCGCAAGATCGACGCAGAGCGCAAGTTCTTTCCCGGCTACGTGCTGGTGAAGATGAACCTGACCGACGAGGCGTTTCATCTCATCAAGAACACGCCCAAGGTGACGGGCTTCCTCGGCGCGGAAAACAAGCCGATGCCGATTTCGGAAGCCGAAGCCATGCGCATCCTGCATCAGGTGCAGGAAGGCGTTGAGCGCCCGAAGGCGTCGGTGTCGTTCGAGATCGGCGAGAACGTGCGCGTGGCCGATGGCCCGTTTGCGTCGTTCTCGGGTGTGGTCGAGGAAATCGACGAGGGCCGTTCGCGCGTGAAGGTCGCAGTGTCGATCTTCGGACGTGCAACGCCGGTCGAACTGGAATTCGGTCAGGTCGAGAAAGTCGTCTGATCGTTTCGTCCGCGTCGCGTGAGCGGAGCGGGGAGAATGCCGTGGGAGGAGATGCGCGATCGCCAGTCGCTCATTGAACCGCACCACGGTCCTTAGGAAGGTCCGGAATGGTCCGGGCCGTTTGAAGGAGTAAAGCATGGCTAAGAAAGTGACCGGATACCTGAAGCTTCAGGTGCCGGCCGGTGCGGCGAATCCGTCGCCACCGATCGGTCCCGCGCTCGGTCAGCGCGGCCTCAACATCATGGAATTCTGCAAGGCGTTCAACGCGCAGACGCAGAAGGAAGAAAAGAACACCCCGATCCCGGTGGTCATCACCATTTATGCGGACCGGTCGTTCACGTTTGAAATGAAGACCCCGCCGATGTCCTACTTCTTGAAGCAGGCGGCGAAGATCCAGTCCGGCTCCAAGCTGCCGGGCCGCGACTCCGCAGGCAAGGTGACCAAAGCGCAGGTGCGCGAGATCGCCGAGAAGAAGATGAAGGATCTCAACTGTGACACCGTCGAGTCGGCCATGAAGATGGTCGAGGGCTCTGCCCGTTCGATGGGTCTCCAGGTGGCGGGGTAACGATCATGGCAATTGGCAAGAAGCTCGCAAAAGCTCGCGAAGGCATTGATCGCGAACATCTCTATTCGCTCGATGAAGCGATCAAGATGGTGAAGCAGCGCGTCAGCGCGAAGTTCGACGAAACCATCGAGATCGCGATCAATCTCGGCGTCGATCCGCGCCACGCCGACCAGATGGTCCGTGGCGTCGTCACGCTGCCGAACGGCACGGGACGTACTCTCCGCGTTGGTGTGTTCGCGCGTGGCGCCAAGGCTGAAGAAGCCAAGGCGGCGGGTGCTGACGTTGTCGGCGCTGAAGACCTTGTTGAAAAGGTACAGGGCGGCGCAATCGATTTCGATCGTTGTATCGCAACTCCTGACATGATGCCGCTGGTCGGCCGTCTCGGTAAGGTGCTCGGCCCGCGCGGCATGATGCCGAACCCGAAGATCGGCACCGTGACCATGGACATCGCCAACGCCGTCAAGGGCGCCAAGGGCGGTTCGGTCGAATTCCGCGTCGAGAAGGCCGGCATCGTGCAGGCTGGCATCGGCAAGGCTTCGTTCTCGGAAGAGAAGCTGGTGCAGAATATCAAGGCGCTCGCCGACGCAGTCGTGAAGGCGAAGCCTGCTGGCTCCAAGGGCACTTACGTTCAGCGCGTCGCGGTGTCGTCCACGATGGGTCCGGGCGTGAAGGTCGAGCCGGGCAGCCTGACGTCCTGATCGATCCCATCATGTGAATATTTTAGAAGGCGGAGCGGTGAAAATCGCTCCGCCTTTTTCTTTATCCCTCCCACTTGTGGGGAGGGTGGCGCATGGAGCGCAGCGATCATGCGCCGGGTGGGGGTCTCCTAACCAGATGGCATGATATGTCTCTGCCCCCACCCCGGCCTCCGCTTCGCTCGGCCGACCCTCCCCGCAAGGGGGAGGGAGCTTGTTGGCATCGCAAGGACGAAACATGCCCCATCAAGTCCTGATCTATTCGCGCTTCCCAAAAGCCCAGATGGTGCGCATCGGCGAGCGCTACGATCTGCTCGACGGCGCGGGCAAGCCGCCGATTGAAACGTTCACGGCGGAGCAGCTCAAATCCGTTCGCGCGCTGATCACGGCGGGCGGGCAGGTGATTCCGACATTCGTGCTGGATACGCTGCCGTCGCTTGGCGCGATCATCTGCTACGGCACTGGCTATGACGGCGTCGATCTCGTCGAGGCGAAGGCCCGCAATATCGTGGTCGGACATTCTCCTGCCGCAAACGCCGCGGCCGTGGCCGATCTTGCGATGGCGCTCATGCTTGCGACAACGCGGCGCTTGCTGCCTGCGGATGCGTATGTGCGCAGCGGCGGCTGGGCGGGTGCAAAGCCGTCGCCGTCCATGCGGCCGGGACCGGGCATGACCGGTCGCAAGATTGGCATCTACGGGATGGGTGAAATAGGGCGCAAGCTAGCGGCGCGATGCGCGGCGTTCGAGACCGAAGTCGGGTATCACAGCCGCAACAAGCACGATGTGCCGTACACGTATTTTGCTTCACTCGCCGCACTGGCGGAGTGGTCGGACATTCTGCTGATCGCGGTGCGTTCCGGCGCGGACACGCACCATGCCGTTGATGCCGAAATTCTCAAGAAGCTCGGGCCGCAGGGCACCATCGTCAACATCGCGCGCGGCGCGGTGATCGATCAAGCGGCGCTGGTTGCGGCGCTGGAGAATAATGTGATCGCGGGAGCAGGGCTCGACGTTTACGAGAAAGAGCCGCATGCACCGGACGCCCTGACGAAATTGTCCAACGTGGTGCTCACGCCGCATATCGGCGGCCACACAATCGAGTCGCACATCGCCATGCAGGACTGCGTGATCGCGAATCTCGATGCATTCTTTTCGGGCAAGCCGCTGCGTTATCCGGTGGGGTAGTCGTAAAAGGTAAAACTGTCATCATTCCATTGCGTGATTGTAGCGTTCCGCCGCTCGCGCAAATTCGTTCCGTGCGGACGAAAAAATATCGTCGCTGCGGCGCACATTAGTTTGATTGCTCTTTAGAACGAGTCGAATGTACGCTGATGCCTTCTGACGTCATCAGAAGGGATGCGGCCATGGCGGCCTTTACGCTGAAAATAAACGGCGGCGAACATCGTGTGGATGTGGACCCGCAAACGCCTTTGCTCTGGGCCATTCGAGACAACGCGGGACTCACGGGCACCAAATACGGTTGCGGTGTCGCGCAATGCGGCGCGTGCACGGTGCATGTGGATGGCCAGCCGATGCGCTCATGCGCGTTGCCGGTGTCTGCCGTCGGCACGAGTGAAATCACCACCATTGAGGGCGTAAAAAGCCGCGAGGCGCAGGCCGTGCAGAAGGCATGGATCGCGCTCGATGTGCCGCAATGCGGCTACTGCCAGTCCGGCCAGATCATGAGCGCGACTTCGCTGCTTGAACTCAATCCGAAGCCAACCGACCGCGACATCGATCTGGCGATGAACGGCAACATCTGCCGCTGCGCGACTTACGTGCGCATCCGCGCCGCGATCCACGACGCCGCCAAGTCGCTGGAGGGTTGAGCCATGAATGTGCACATCACAAAAGCCTCCACGCTGTCGCGCCGTTCGCTTCTGAAAGCGGGAGCAGGGCTCGCCATCGGTATCTACGTTGCAAAGAGCGGCAAGGCGTTCGCTCAGGCCCCGGCAGCAGCCGGACCGAACATCACGCCGAATACGTTCGTCATCATCAAGCCTGACAACACAGTCACTGTGCTCTGCAAGCACATCGAATTCGGGCAGGGCCCGTTTACCGGCATGGCGACGCTCGTTGCCGAAGAGCTCGATGCGGATTGGGCGCAGATGCGCGCCGATCATGCGCCGTCGAATCCGGTGCTCTACAAGAACCTGCTGTTCGGCGTGCAAGGCACGGGCGGGTCGAGCGCGATTTCGAATTCGTTTATCCAGATGCGCCAGGTCGGCGCGGCTGCGCGAGAAATGCTGGTGGCTGCGGCTGCCAGCGAATGGAAAGTGCCCGCGAGTGAAATCACGGTCGAGAAGGGTGTCATTCGCCATTCGTCCGGCAAGGAAGGCCGCTTCGGTCAATTCGCCGACAAAGCCAATCAGTTGCCGGTGCCGGCCAGCCCGAAACTGAAAGACCCGTCACAGTTCAAGCTGATCGGCAAGGAAGGCGTCGTGAAGCGCCTCGACAGCGCCGAGAAGTCGAACGGCACGGCGCAATATACGCTCGACATCAACGAGCCGGACATGCTGACCGTGTTGATTGCGCGACCGCCGCAGTTCGGCGCGACGGTCGTGTCGTTCGATGCGACGGAAGCCAAAAAGATTCCGGGTGTCGTCGATTTCAAGACGGTTCCGACCGGCGTTGCGGTTTATGCCAAGGGCTTCTGGCCCGCGAAAACCGCGCGCGATCTTCTCAAGATCACGTGGGACGACAGCAAGGCGGAGAAGCGCGGTTCAGCGCAACTGCTCAACGAGTTTCGTGGACTGTCGAAGACGGCTGGAAAGACCGTGAAAACCGAAGGCGATTTCGATGCCGAGATCGCCAAGCCCGGCGCGCGCGTGGTCGAAGCCGAGTTCGTATTTCCATATCTCGCGCACGCGCCGATGGAGCCGTTGAACTCATACATTCATTGGCAAGGTGACACGGCGACATCACGCTTCGGCAGTCAGTTTCCGACACCGGATCACGCGACCATCGCGAAAATTCTTGGACTGCCGATGGAGAAGGTGCAGCTCAAGACCATTCTCGCGGGCGGCAGCTTCGGACGGCGCGCGCAGCAGACGGTTCATATCGCTGCCGAACTTGCGGAAGTTGCGAAAGCCATCGGCCCCGGCAAGCCGATCAAGGTGGTGTGGACGCGCGAAGACGACATGCGCGGCGGATATTATCGTCCGTTCAGCGTTCATCGGATGCGGGGTGCAGTGCGCGACGGCAAGATCGTGGCGTGGAGCGACACCATCGTCGGGCAGTCCATCATGAAAGGATCGCCGTTTGAGGCGATGACGTTCAAGGACGGGCTCGACTCAACAGCGTATGAAGGCTCGAACGAAATCCCTTACGAGGTTGCGAACTTCAAATGCGACATGCATCAGGTCGATGTCGGCGTGCCGGTGTTGTGGTGGCGTTCGGTGGGACACACCCATACGGGCTACGCCGTGGAAGCGTTTGTCGATGAACTGCTGGAGGCTGCGGGAAAAGATCCCGTCGAAGGCCGGCTGGAGCTGATGAGCAAGAAGCCGCGACACGCCGGAGTGCTTCGCGCGGTCGCCGAACTCTCGGACTGGAAGAACGCAAAGCTGGAGCCGGGCCGGGCGCGTGGCATCGCGGTGGTCGAGAGCTTCAATACGTTCGTCGCGCAGGTCGTTGAACTGTCGATGGAGGGCGAAGGCCCGAAGATCCACAAGGTGTGGTGCGCGGTGGACTGCGGCGTTGCGGTCAATCCCGATATCATCCGCGCGCAGATGGAAGGGGGCATCGGCTTCGGCCTCGGCCACATACTCTATGCCGATGTGCCGCTCGAGGAAGGCCGCGTGGTGCCCGGCAATTTCGACACCTATCGCTCGCTACGCATCAATGAGATGCCGCAGATCGAGGTCACGATTGTCAACTCCACCGAAAAGCCAAGCGGCGTCGGCGAGCCCGGCGTGCCGCCGATTGGTCCTGCGGTCGCAAATGCGATGGCGAAACTCGGACAGGTGCGGCCTCGGCAGTTGCCGATCGTGCCGGGAGCATCGGCATGAGCATGATCAGGCAAGGTGCAATGGCGCTCGCGGCGGGCGCGGTTGCTGCAACAGTGCTGGCGTTCGCAGCTCCAGTATTTCGCGGGGAGGCGGATGCGGCGATGGAGCCGCCGAAAAATTCCGTGACGCTCAAGCCGGTCTCGAGCTTCGACGCCATCAAGGACAAGAACGCGCGCTCGGTCGCGTTGTTCGAGGAAGCGGGCAAGGTCATCGCGTCGCCGCGCTGCATGAACTGCCATCCGGCGGGCGAGCGGCCGACGCAGACCAACAGGATGACTCCGCATCAGCCGCTGGTCGTGCGCGGCGAGGGCGGCATGGGTGCTCCGGGCGGTCTGGCGTGCAACACATGTCACCACGAGAACAACTTCGATCCGGCAGGCGTGCCGGGAAATCCGAAATGGCAACTCGCGCCGATTGAAATGGCGTGGCAGGGCCGGTCGCTCGGCCAGATTTGCGTGCAGATCAAGGACCGTGAGCGCAACGGCGGACGCGATCTGGCGGCCATCGTCAAGCACATGGCGGAGGACGAACTGGTCGGCTGGGCGTGGGCACCGGGAGGACAACGCACGCCGGCTCCGGGAACCCAGAAAGAGTTCGGAGACCTCATCAAGGCATGGGCCGATGCGGGGGCCGCATGTCCGAAAATTCCAGTCGATACAAAGGGTTGAAACAGGAAATCGAGGAATCTAAGCAATGGGCTGTCTTGCGGCTCCGCCGCTGGTACAAGTGTCTGGCCCGGAAAATGCTTCTCCGGGGCAGAAACTCCTTGGCAACCCCATTCAGAGTCGTTAAACAACCCTTTCCGGGCGTGCTGGCTGTCGCTGGCGCGTCCGTGTTCGTTTTCCAAAAACCAGCTCAGTAGGAGACCATTCCTCGTCGATCATTCCGCATGGATTGCTCACAGGAAGGGAAAACCCATTGTTTTGACAGAAGAAAACGAGCTTGGGAGCATTTCCGGCGCAAGCCGTGAAGGGCTCCAATCCTGTCCAAGACTGCAGGTGCCTTGCCGTTTCTCGTCGAGAATCGGCTTCGCTTAATCTCCTGCACAGACGGGTGAAAACCGGATTTCGTGACCCGCTGTCGTCAGACAGTGGCCAGCGGATTTGGTTCGAACCTCGACACCTCGCTCCAGCGAGCCGCAAGGCAGACCGGGACGAGAGGGCAGGCTTCCGAAAATGTCGTCGTGCCCCGACGTGTTGAGAGATCGAGTATCTCGAGGCCAACGGGCAGGACGATCGGTGCAACCCGGCGGTTCTGTCTCAAGCGGACCGCCAACCGGAAAGAGCTTGC
>Ga0209023_10005290_pt1 | contig 14198 bp, 16 predicted proteins | sample LakOneMetagenome_FD_187468 | JGI IMG/M metagenome (GOLD analysis project Ga0209023, IMG submission 187468) | Freshwater and sediment microbial communities from Lake Erie, Canada (SPAdes) (version 2) | ecosystem: Environmental > Aquatic > Freshwater > Lentic | place: Lake Erie, Canada...
AAGATATAAAAGTACAGGTTAACAAACAAAAGCCCAACAATGTACGTCCAGCCCAGATGAAGCACAACAGCGATAAAATGACCATTGCTCCAATGTCCAGCCAGCCTTGCAGCAAACCCAATGTTACACGCAGCCCATTGGAAACTAAAGGTCATAGATTCATGAACAATTCTACAGGAAGAATGTAAGGCTTATCATTTTCGCTGCAGAGCTTGTTAATCTCTGATAGTATTAATGTCAACTCATCTTCGACTGTGTCATAGTTAACTTGCAACTCCTTTACCTCAAATGATTTAATAAAGTCGTTGATTTTGGGCATGTGGTCTGAGAACTCAGCTTCGATGATCCCAAATATCATCATTAGATACTTGCGAAATAAAACAAGGTCAAGATATGTCCGTGGCACTTTGTACTGCCCTGACATCTTAAAGCTGAAGACATCCTCATTTATGCGAAAGTTGTGAGCTATCATGTTGTTTCGATATTCTCGAAGGTCTTTCCATTCCTTCATCTTTTTGTAGGCAGGTTTAGCAATTTTTTTTACGCTTAAAATTCTTTCATGAAATTCAGGCTCTGATTTGGCCTGGAAATGTTTATTGTATTCATCTAAGAAAGAGCACGTGTTCATCAAAATAGTATGGTATAAGGTTACATAATGAGCCTGGTCTTTCAACGTGAACTCATTTTGTGCCTTTTTATGATAGCCAAAATCAATTATGAATTCCATCAAGTAGTTGATGTCCTGCTTATATCTCAAAAAGATATATAAACTCTCGTATAATTTCATTCTTTTAAAATTGTCTGTAAAGGTAGGAAGTAGCTGTCTATTGGGTTGCGTGTAACGTGGCAGGCTTGCTGCTGTGGGGGATTGTTGCTGTGTCCGCCCCGGCTGCAAAACCTGATTAAAGAAACGATTTTTTATTTTAAAAGTAAAACCGATTAGTAAACGGTCAACCCTATAGCCAATGCTGAACAGGGCACTGATGCCTGGATTTCCTTCCGTCCGCCCCCATAGCAGCAAACCATATGTTGTGCGTTCGCTTTTTATCGTGTCAAAATCTTTTGTATTTCTATTTGATAATCCGAATTGTCGGTCATTCCGTTATGCCCTTGTCCAGCAAGTGTAATAAGGGTGTCTTGTTTTTTAAATTCTTTTTGCAGTTTTAATGAAGAGCCGTAGTAAACTACTTCGTCTTGGTTACCATGAAAAATTACAACTGGCATTTTGCAGTTCTTTAAATAATCATCTGTTTCAAATTTATATTTTAAAATAAAAGTAGGGATTATTGGATATGTATGTCTCATCATGTCGGTCAAACTATAATAAGGTGCCTGCAAAATCAAAAGCCTTGGATTGTTCGTGGATGCAATTTTTGCAGCAAGTCCAGTGCCTATTGAGTAACCTAAAACTATAATTTTGTCTTCCGGATATTTAATTTTCAATTTGTCATAAGCGGTTTGGATGTCTTGGAAAAATTGGCTTTGCCCGTCAATTGAACCTTCGCTTTTACCATAACCTCTATAATCCAACATAAAAACATCATAATTCAAATCCGTATAAGTTTTTGCTACGTCGCCCCAGGAATTTAAGCAGCCTGCATTTCCATGTAAATAAAAAATTAACCCTTTTGAAGTATCCGCTTTAAAGAGAATGCCATTAAGTAATTTGTCGTCTTGGGTTTTAATGTTTAGTTCTTCAAATTTTTGGTCAAAACTAAATTTGTAATTCTTTTCTAATTTTTGTGGGAAGAAAATTAATTTCTCTTGAAAGAAGAATAAAAGCCCACAGATGAGTATATAAAGAACTGCTACAATTTTTAATATTTTCAGAAGGACTCTTTTCATAGTAGGGTCTATCTAAAGTGACGCACAACGTGGCAGGCTTGCTGCTGTGGGGGATTTTTGCTGTGTCCGCCCCGGCTGCAAAACCTGATTAAAGAAACGAATTTTTATTTTAAAAGTAAAACCGATTAGTTAACGATCAACCCCATAGCCAAAGCTGAACAGGGGAGTGATGCCCGGATTTCGTTCCGTCTGCCCCCATAGCAGCAAACCTAATGTTGTGCGCTGTTTAAACGGTTATTTATTTCTATTGTTTTTTCTAAAAGTGACATTAGGATGATATTTATATTTACCATTCGAAACTATGTCAGCGGATATATTGTATTCATGATTTGAAACATCTATGGGCTCCCAAATTGTAACACCACCAACAGCAGGAGCAAAACAATTGCCACCTCTTACATCAATAATACTGAGGTCTAGTTTTTTTAAAAGTGGCAATGCTCCAGTTTTTGCATTTATAACTTTTAACTCATAGTCAGGAACATGAGGGATATTAAAAGAAAAAACAGCCGTAGTGCCCGCTACAATATTTTTTGTTTGACTATACTTTCGTGCAGGAACATCGGGTGTAGCCTTTCCTTGAACTATCACTGTAACTTTATAAGTACAATTAAGTGAAGAAGTTGTTCTTGATGTATTATGTATTGTACAAGTGAATTGAGCTTTTGTATTTGTAAATACGATAATGAACAAAGCCAGTAAAGACATTTTTAATTTCATAAAGTTAATTTTTAAAAGTAAACTGATACAAATAGCGCACAACGTGGCAGGCTTGCTGCTGTGGGGGATTGTTGCTGTGTCCGCCCAGGCTGCAAAGCCTGATTAAAGAAACGACTTTTTATTTTAAATGTAAAACCGATTAGTTAACGGTCAACCCCATAGCCAAAGTTGAATAGGGGAGTCATGCCTGGATTTCCTTCCGTCTGCCCCCATAGCAGCAAACCAAATGTTGGCTGCAGTTTATGAATGTTGGGCTCTTATTTTTGTCTTCAATACAGGAAAATATTCAAAAACAATATCAAGTGATTTAGAATCGATTTGATTTTTTGCCTTATAAAGAAAAGTTTTTGGTTTGTCCATAAACTTTAAACAAGCGCCATCATTTAAATAGAATTCAATTATTAAGCATGAATGAGGCGGAGAAGTTTTATATGGGCGAATAACAGAAATTTCACTCTCCTCAACAACTTCACTATTTACTCGGAGTTTATTTTCGAGTAAACTAACTTTTGATAATTTAAGTTTGCGTAGAAGTATAGTATCAATTAGAATAAGCAAAATTGATAGTAATACCATTGCAATAACAACAGTCGAAATATTCGAAGTGGAAAAGAAGCCGCATATACCCGCGACTAAAATCCAAGGAAATAAAGTAAAAAAATATCTTTCAATATAATTACCACTAATACGCATTGAAAGATTCGGTTTAAGATATGAATACTGTTTAAAATTGCAGCCAACGACCGAGTATTGCTGCAGTTGGGGAATTGACCAACTGTCTGCCCGGAACTAAAGCTAAATTAATAAACAAAAGTTGAAGTTTAGAACTAATGACCGGTAGAATTCCGTCCGCCGGATATAAAGCTTGGATATGCACTGCTGCTGATTGTTACAACGTCCCGCCCCAATTGCAGCAATACTTTTGTTAGCGGCTGTTCTATGTTTTCTGCCCTGGTCGGAACTTAGAGGGCGAACCCTCCAAGTCCTACTTACACCTCGTCCACGAGTTCTTAACTTGCCCGGGACAGCAAAGCCGTCTTGCAGCAAGAGACTACAGTCGTGCCAGGGAGTTGCAATCTTAAATTGCATTAACCCAAGTCGGAACTTGAGAGGATTTTTCCTCTCAGTTCCTTAGCGCCTCGCCTCCAAGGTAACGGGAAAGCCAATGTCTTCATTGACCCGACCCTCCGTTGGACACTGATAAGTTTGACATTAAAACTCGCTATTGTGTAGCGGGGATCCTTCTAAGTCAATTTACTTTGCGCCCGTTTTTTTCGCCTACCAAGGGCTTGGGAGTTGCAATCTTAAATATTGTTTCAAAGAGCAGATACATAGTCACTCAAACCATTTTCAAAAATAGACACATTTTGTTCACCAAAGAATTTCTCAAATTTACTTTTCGCATTTAGGTCTTTATAAATTACAACATCAATTTCTCTTTTCATTTTTTTATGTTTCAATCGCAACTCTGCACTCTTGATTAAATGTTTTAGTTCAAAGTCAGCCTCTGGTAGCGAATAACCAATGAATATCCACTTAGCTGCATTTGCTAAAATGTTTTCTGCTTCAAACCAAATTGCAGGATAAGCAGCGGTTCGGAAAGATTTTCTGTAACTGAATGTCGCAATGTGAGAGGCGACACTGTTGTTGCATATTCTACATTGTTTTTCATTTGGACGAATTCCAATTGATGTGTCAAAATGTTTGTCTGTAAATTTTTCATCAAATAACCTGAAGTCAGATTTTACAAGTCCAACTTTTTTATGTAGAGATAATTTTTCGTCAAGCAAGTAGAAAAGTGTTTTACAGTTTTCGCAATATACCCAGTTGCTTGAACCGTGCATTTTATAAATCTTTATTCCGTCTTCTGAATTTCCGCTTTCATGATTATTCCAGTCATGCGAAGGTGTGATATAATTTATTTTTCGTCTTCGGTCAATTGTCTGCAAATGCTTTTCCAAAACAATATCCCAATTCATAACGACAAACGAACAATCATCTTTTTTGTAATAACGTAATAGTCTCTCAATGTCTGATGAGTATCTAAATCTGTGGTCAATAATTTGAAATGTTCTATAGATGAGCATTCGTCTCAGTGCTCTTAAACGATTAGGTTTATATTTTATTCCCAAATGATGTCCACTACCTGCTGAAAGGTCAATAAAGGTAAAGATGTCCTCTAGAGACGGAATTTCTCTGTTTTCTTTCCAACCAAACACGTCTTTTAGAAAGTCCTTGATAGCAGCTGTAACCACAAGGTCAATTGGGTTGTCAAATTCGTGAGAGGTCAACAAAGTAGAGAACTCATTTTGAACAGGAAGGTCCGCACATTTTGAAAAACCTGCCCCTAAAATAAATGCTACTTTGTTTTTTGTCATGTCGTTGTTGTTGTCTTGAAAAATGTTTGTTCAGTGCTTATCAGTTCAAAGTTTAATGCAGTGTCCCCAAGAATAGCCGCTAACGTGGCAGGCTTGCTGCTGTGGGGGATTGTTGCTGTGTCCGCCCCGGCTGCAAAACCTGATTAAAGAAACGAATTTTTATTTTAAAAGTAAAACTGGTTAGTAAATGGTCAGCCCTATAGCTAAAGTTGAATAGGGGAGTAATCCCTGGATATCCTTCCGTCAGCCCCCATAGCAGCAAACCAATGTTGTGCGTTCGGCCAGTTGGAGTGACAAATAGTTAGTTAAACAGTGAGAAATTATTAATCTACTAATCTAGCACCTGCAACCCCAGGATTTTTTTCGGCGAGCTTTAATACTGCTTTTAGAGTTTCAAGCTTGATTTCCTCAATTTTCTTAAATCTAATGCAGCTTATCCCCTTAGTAAGCTTACCAAGATCCTTCATATATTTTTCTGCGGCGGCCTTGTCCTCAATAAGTGCACAAACATAAATAGTTATGTAATTCTTTTGATTAGCCAAAGAAATTATTGGCCAATCTTTTTTTTGCTTTTTTGAATCAAGGTAGTAAAATGAACCGTAACCAATCATGTTAGAAGCATAATGCGGCTTTAGCCTCGGAACTGCCTTTTGTATAAAAGCGTGAAGAAACCCAATGTCTTTTTTGCGATCGTCAGGTACTAGCAAAAGATACTCTTCTATTGATTTGGCCGCATTTTTTGCAAACATGTTCATAATCGGATCTTTTACTAGTGTCTTTTTAGTAGAATCTGGTGGGTCTTTGAGGTGCTATTCGGCTGACGCACAACGTGGCAGGCTTGCTGCTGTGGGGGATTGTTGCTGTGTCTGCCCAGCCGCAAAGCCTGATTAAAGAAACGAATTTTTATTTTAAAAGTAAAACCGATTAGTAAACGGTCAAACCCATAGCCAAAGTTGAATAGGGGAGAGATGCTGGGATTCCCTTCCGTCTGCCCCCATAGCAGCAAACCATATGTTGTGTGCCGTTTTATTTTGGAATTACTCTTTTTCCATTTTTGTCAAGATAATGAACACCGCCTGAAAAGTGAAAGCCTCCATAGTATTCAATTAGGTCACCCTGAAAACCCATATAGCAATGCATTGGTTGTTGACTAACAACTTGTCCTTTTGTGTTAATTATAGCGTCTAAATAGTAATCATTAGCAACTTCAAAGGGTTGATAGTATAATCTAACTGCACATAGTCCGTTTTGAAATCGGTCTGCTAAATAATATTTTGGTTTAATTATTACTTCACCTTTCAAATTTTTGAAACCCCATAGACTATCTTGTTTGAATTTAATTAATGTGTCTATGCCATTTAAAGGTTCAATAGCTATTTTTTGGTTTACATCAATCCTTGAATAAAAAGCATTTCCTACTTTATTTCCATTGGTGTCTATGGGATAGAAATTTGAAAATTGAATGTCGCTAACATATGCTACTCCATTTTTGAAATAGCCTTGCCCGTCCTTCCATGTCTGATTAAATGCTTTCTTACCATCTTTATTAATGAACCAATCTTCTGTCAAACTACTAATTCTTGCGAAACCTTCATTAAAATCCGTTTCTGGAAAATTGTCCTGAATATCAAAAACTTCATTGCCTAATGTATCAATGCAAATCCACTTGTAGCCTCTTGTAATTACTTCTTTGGAAACAAAACATAAGCCGTCACTAAAATCTTTTACAACAAGGTAGTTTGGCTTTACTTTAATACTACCAGTTTTGTCAATAAAGCCATATTTGCTATTGCCATCTCTAAACTTATAAAGTTTATTGGTTTGTCCGAAAACAAATGTTGAGATGAGTAAAATGAGTATTGTTAATTTGAAACGCATGGTCTGTTGAAAATGGCACACAACGTGGCAGGCTTGCTGCTGTGGGGGATTGTTGCTGTGTCCGCCCGGGCGCAAAACCTGATTAAAGAAACGAATTTTTAATTTAAAAGTAAAACCGATTAGTTAACGGTCAACCCGATAGCCAAAGCTGAATAAGGGAGTAATGCCTGGATTTCCTTCCGTCTGCCCCCATAGCAGCAAACCTAATGTTGGCTGCAGGTTTTATAATGCAAGACTAGTGCCGCCAATCCCAAGGAGCAATTGCATTACTGTCTGACCAAAGCATAACATGTTTATTTCGTGCTTCATCCTCTGTATCTGAAAACTCTTGGTTGTCAGAATATTGTTTATAATGCCAAGCCAACCCTCTTTTGACAAGCTCAAGATTTATATTAATCGTGTCTTGAACGAAAATTGTTGCAATTAATCTCCCATATGTGTCCCATTCACCTTCTGTTTCTATTGTAACGCTGTCGGAAAGACATTCATCTGAAACAAACTCAGTAGCCTCATCGCCAAAAGGTTGGTCAGTTTCAGGGCAATCAATATCGGCTAACCTAATTCTATATGATTGATCATTAAATAAGATATCTACGGTGTCACCATCTATTACTGTAACAACTTTTGCTTTAAATGTAGGTGGTAGTTTAACAGGTGAGCTACATCCAAAAAATGTTAGTAGTAGAAATAGAATGTGTCTTTTGAAGTTGCTCATAAAGATTACAGAGTGTAGAAGAAACTTGCAGCCAACGTGGCAGGCTTGCTGCTGTGGGGGATTGTTGCTGTGTCCGCCCCGGCTGCAAAACCTGATTAAAGAAACGAATTTTTATTTTAAAAGAGAAACCGGTTAGTAAACGGTCAGCCCCATAGCCAAAGTTGAATAGGGGAGTTATGCCTGGATTTCCTTCGGTCTGCCCCCATAGCAGCAAACCATATGTTAGCGGCTGTATTTTTGGGGTGCCAAATTTATCTTTAATTCGTTAACCTTATACTTATTATTCTCGTAAGTTAGAGTCAAAATATTACCTTCCTTACTCATTTTTTGAAATTGATGTTCAGGAATAGCAGATGTTAATTCATTCTTTTCTATATCGAAGGGGATTTTTAATTTTTTCTTTGTGTCAATGAAATAGACAAGTAAACTGTCATACTTTTCTGTAAAGTAAACAATGAAGTCATATTCATAGGGATGAGCATTTTCAAATTGGCTATCTGTGTCTATGCAAATAAGATGGTCAAACACTTTTACTTTTTTCCCATTTGATTTGTCGACAAGAACGTACGTACAGGGGCCAGTCGCTGGACACCCACTTCTAAAAAGCAAATTGCTCTCATACTCCTTTATCAAATGGTAGCCAAGCCTGTAAGCATAGCCGTAAAATTCAACCTCGACTTCATCAATGACTATTTTTTTACTATTTTTATTTTCAAGTGTCAACCAGATTTTGTCGCAATTGTATTGCCAATAGAGTTTAGAATTGTTTTTTAATTTTATAGTCTCACAGCTTACAGTTGCATCATTCATTAATGTATCCTTGTCACAATGGCATTGTTTCTTTTGCCCAAGGATCTGTCCGAATGTAAGAAGCAATATGGCAGTAACGAAGAGTCTCATAATATAGCCGCTAACGTGGCAGGCTTGCTGCTGTGGGGGATTGTTGCTGTGTCCGCCCCGGCGCAAAACCTGATTAAAGAAACGAATTTTTATTTTAAAAGTAAAACGGATTAGTAAACGGTCAACCCCATAGCCAAAGCTGAATAAAGGAGTGAAGCTGGGATTTCCTTCCGTCTGCCCCCATAGCAGCAAACCTAATGTTGGGCGTTCGCTTTGTTATCGAAGTAATGTCTCCCACTTTATTTCGCCGTTTATTTCACTACAAATCCCAACAGAACCTAGTTGGTAATCGTAACCCAAATAAAACTCAATCTGCATCCCATTGATAAAATCTTTTAGGTTACTTGAAGCATCAACCATATTTATAAAGAGCGATTTAATTTCCTGTAGTTCACTTAATGCAATCTGTTTATTCATGCTGTCAAGATTATGAATTGTCCAGCCCTTCACAGCAAGATGATTTTTATCACTACAACTCAAACTTAAGTCTCCTATTTTAAGGGTGTGTCCGTCCGGAAGTAAAACGATTGCGGCTTTAATTCTGCTTAATAACTCTTCTTTATTCATCCTCGGTTCTTTAATGCTTGTTGAAGAGTCCTAGTTTCAAGAAGTTGTTTCAAGAAATGCTCACAAGCATCATGTTCACTTGTGAAGGTTTTCGATGAGTGCTTTTCGCCTCTTTCACGAAAATATACTTCATATTCAATTGTATACTTCCCTTTCTTGATTGTCATGCTTAATTTATCATTGTCATTTGTTGAGCCATAAAGGCCATGTAAGTAATATTCCTCACTTAGAAAGCCAAGGCCTTGAAGCCTAGTATGTAATTCTGGAATAGTCATTTCAATTTTGTAGACTGCTCTAAAGTGACGCCCAACCGTTCAGGGCTTGCTGCTGTGGGGGTTTGGTGCTGTGTCTGCCCCGGCTGCAAAACCTGATTAAAGAAACGAATTTTTATTTTAAAAGAGAAACCGATTAGAAGACGGTCAGCCCCATAGCCAAAGCTGAATAGGGGAGTAATGCCTGGATATCCTTCCGTCTGCCCCCATAGCAGCAAACCAAATGTTGGGCGCAGTTTTATTCTTCTGCTTTCATTTCATAAACAAATCCGTTTTGCCTAAAGAAGGAGTATATTTTTTTCCACTTTAATTCTTCATAACCAATAATCTCATTTAAATCGTCAGATGTCCGAAGTCCCCAGCAATGAAAACACATATCAATGTATGAAATTTTAGTATTCTTGAAGATTAAAATGGCTTGGTGTGGATCAAAGCATCTGCTGCGAAATATACTGTCATTATTTGTTGGTAGTGATAAAATATCAATTAATGAATTAATACTTTTCCCAGTAAGCTTTTTCCTTTCCTTAATAATATTCGTATTTAGCTTTTGCTCTATTAAAATTTCTGGCATGATATCCCCTTTGGTCTCGTCGTATTCTGAACCAACATGACTGATCAATAAAATAGAATCGGCGCTCTTAAGTTTTTCGCTTACTCCTAAGTTTACGTTTTTCTGTGAATCAATGGTATTAGTTGAAGCTATAGAGTCTTTGCTTACAACCTGACTATTTTTCACTGTCTGATTGCAGCTAATGAATAATATTGCGCAGAAAAAAAATGATATTGTGTTCATACTGCTGTTTAACAATTGCGCCCAACGTCATGCATTGGCGAAGTGCGGGAATTCGTTGCTGTGTCCGCCCGGTGCTGATGCTGGTTAAAGGAACGACATTTTATTATGACTACCAAAGTTAGCCTGCGCCCTAAGAGCGTAGCAAAATGCGCAGGCGTATTAATAAACGGTCAAGCCGATGACTAATGATTGGTAGCGAAAAAATGTTAATAATACTTCCGTCCGCCCGTATTTTGCCAATGCAATGTTAGCAGCTGTTGATTAATGACTAAACTGTATCTCATAAATATTTGACCACAACTTTCCAGTTACATATATTTTGTCATTTGTTGGGTTATAAGCAATACCGTTCATTTCTAACGAACCAGGAAATCTAGTTTTTTGTTCATTTTTTAACGAGCTCAGATCAAGTTTGCCAATTACTTTTCCATTGTTAGGGTCAATCTTAATAATGTAATTCGTTGTATAAATATTAGCGTAGATAAAACCTTTAATATATTCGAGTTCATTTACATTCAATACAGCACCATTTTCGTCTGCCACCATTACGTTTTTTACGGGTTTAAGAGTAGTAGGATCTAAATAAGTTAAGATATTGGTTCCATCACTCATTATGAGATAAGTACTGTCTGTTGTCAAGCCCCAACCTTCTTTACTTGGGAAAGTAAACTCATTTAGTTTTTTAAATGTCGTTGCATCATATATAAACCCAATCTTTGTTTGATACGTTAATTGATAAACTTTTCCATTTAAAAAGGCTATTCCCTCCCCAAAGTATTTGGTTTTATCTAGTTCAACCTTTGTGTTTATTTTTCCTGTTTTTAAATCAACTTTTCCAAACAGGGATCTGGTTTGTGGAAGTTCTTGGGTGAAACCTGTACTTTCATAAAGTTCGCCATCATGAATTAAAAATCCCTCGGTAAAGGAAGTTGTATCATGAGGAAAGGCACTAATTAAGGAATAGTTTATAGTCGGGGTAGTTTTAACTGGAGCAGATTTGGGTTCACTTTCAGAATTCTTATTATTGTTGTCACAAGACACAAATAAAAGTATAATTAAGATTGTCGTTATAAATTTCATTTTCATGACCGAATTAAGTGTAGAGTCGTCGCCAAATAGCTGCTAACGGGCAGGGCTTTGTGCAGGTGTGGCATTAGTATTCCGTCCGCCCACAGCTGCTGCTGATTGAAAATATAAAGCTGAAGTTAAGATAAAATGTTCAGCGGTGTTTGTCCAGCCTGAACCACAGCTTGGCTTTGTACTTGGCTGATGTTTGTTTGTCAAGCCACACTTGCACAAAACCCAATGTTGGCTGCTGCTTTATTCGTTCTTAATGTTGCAATCACCTTTAATTGGAAATGCTTTTGTGATTTTATCAAGCTCATTTATTAGTCGGGCTAATTCGGTCTGGTCAAAACTTAAAACAAATGAAAGTGTTCCACCATAACCTGGTTGGTCTGTCGCTTTACAGTTTACTTCAAAGTGTCCAAGCCCGTCACCAACTATATTTAATACAAGTTGTCCCTCTAATGGTTCTAATTTTGCTATTCCCTTAAAGTCCTTGTCAAGATTTTTTATGTCTCGTTTAAATAGCTCAAAGTCCGTTGTCATAAAGTCTGCCGTGTATTGTCCGCTAAAAGCACCGCCCTTAACTGTAACATTTGTGCGAATCCAATTCCTATCCCAGTCAAGTTGTGAAGTGTCGTCAGAGGCTTGAATGGGTTCAAGTCGAATTATTTCACCAGCATTACATATCTCAAAATATAAGTCTGTCAAGTTCTATTTTTTTTCAAGTGAAGAGTCTGTAAAAGTAGCAGCCAACGAACAGGGCTTGGCGCAGTACGGGAAATAGCATTCCGTCCGCCTGGCAACCGCTGCCCAATTTTATTTTGATGATGAAGTTAAGAACTAAAGCCCAAAGAAGTTTGTCCAGCCCGAACAAAAGCCCCGCAGCGAAACAAAAGTTGAAACACAGCTTCCGTCCGCCCGTATTGCGCCAAACCCCATGTTGGTGGTCAGGGCAAAGATGAACTTTTATTAAGAACCGAAAAGCCAACTGCAACAAAGCGGCCCGATGTTAAACGATATTTATGAACCCGAAATTTTAAGGGAAGTAATTTTTACCAACCGAAAAATTATTTAAAGACTGTGAACCGTTCCGCTGTCCGAGCCAGACAACTTACAAACGCAAAAACTGCACGAAGAACGGTTAGGATTTAAAACTTTAAGCCAAACGAAAAACTGCCCCACTGGCAACCGAAAACTTTTACGAAACCGAAGCGACCTAAACAACCGGTATGACTTTAATGAAGCAAAAATTAAATAGGGGCAAAGTGGTTGCAAAAACGAAAGCAATTTACCAATCGTCGAAGCCCAACAAAAAGCGAAAGGGGCAGACTTTTAAAAACAAATGCAACTCACTGCGTCAAAGCCGTGCGGATCTGCAACTGCTTAAAGCCACACCGTCCACCCAAAAGCGCAACGAAAAAACTGAACGGCAATTATTTTTTGCCAGCAACAGCGGAATATGTCTAACGAAAAACTTTATGAAACGAAAGCTACCAAACATTGCTTTGTTAGAAAGATGAAGTTTCTTTTTTGCCTTGCCACCAACGGGCAGGTATTTGCGAAGGCTGGGGAATAGACTTCCGTCAGCCCGGCTACCTGAAGCTAAATTTATTAATAAAAGTTGATGATATGCACATAGCTAAATTATTAACGTCCTGCCCCGATATGAACCTAAATTGAAAAACAAAAGTTGAAACACGGCTTCCGTCCGCCCAGCTTTTGCAAATACCAATGTTAGTAGCCGTTTTTCATCGTGTCATTATAAGCGTCTTGCCATCGTAAATGCCAATACCGTCATTTTGTGATACAAAAATTAATTTGTCAGAATTAACGAACTTAAGCTTTAGAACATTCATTGGTGAACCAACGGCGTCAGGCTGTCCGTTTGTCCAATGAAGTTTTGGTTGTAACACTTTCGTCCAGTTATCAATTTTTGATAAATCGTTTTTAGGATTTCCTTTAAAGATGCCATTTTGAGAATAGAAGTAAATGCAATTATCCTTTTCATTGTAAACACCTGGACCTATATATTCTCCATTTATAAACTCGTCATTCGTGCTGTCTTTGGGAAACTTTTTATGTTCTTCACTTTCAAAAACAAGACTTGAATGGAAGTTGTCAAATTTTGCAATGCTCCCACTTGTTGAAAAATGCATTAATCCTGATGTAACAAAAACATTTTCTGAACTCTCAAAAATAGATTTGATAGGATTTAGAGTAATTGGAAATCCTTTCAATTGAGGAATAATGAAATTTTTTCCTTTGGTATTAAATATAAAAAGTTCGCCACCCCATTCTCCATATCCAAAGCCTACCCAAATGTTGTCATTTTTGTCTGTTAAGTATGTTGGTTCCCGAAACCAACCTGCTTGATGCCTGATTTGATGATTTTGTGAACTGTCTGGATAAAAATATGTGCTGCTAGAATTGTCATATATACCTTTGTTAGTAATAAGGTAGCAATTGTTCTTACTGTCAAAGGTTATTGCCAAGAGATTATTGTCAAATTTGAATAGTGTTCTCCAAGTTTTAGTTTGCTTGTCATATTTTTTAATTGCTTTGCTTTTGTCACCAATGATAATATTCCCCTCTTTGTCATTTGTAAGAACGATTATAGCAGAATCGTTTTTTACGTTGTCCGAAATTGGGTCGCCATTGGTTGCGTCAAATAGAGCAAGTTTTCCTTCTGTTGTTAAGCCCCATATTCTGTCGCCATCATAAGCAAAATCTTTATACTGATTGCTTGAATTTTTCTTTTCCTTTACCTCAACTGGTTGGGTCTGTCCATTGCAAGCTGAAATAAAAAACAAAAGATGCAATATTAAAAGTGGAAGTCGAGTCATGTTTTTACTGAATGATGCAATGATTAGAGGGTTTCCATAAAATGGCTACTAACGTGGCAGGCTTGCTGCTGTGGGGGATTGTTGCTGTGTCTGCCCCGGCTGCAAAACCTGATTAAAGAAACGAATTTTTATTTTAAAAGTGAAACCGATTAGTTAACGGTCAACCCCATAGCCAAAAGCAGAATAGGGGAGTAATGCCTGGATTTCCTTCCGTCT
>Ga0209023_10005291_pt1 | contig 14197 bp, 14 predicted proteins | sample LakOneMetagenome_FD_187468 | JGI IMG/M metagenome (GOLD analysis project Ga0209023, IMG submission 187468) | Freshwater and sediment microbial communities from Lake Erie, Canada (SPAdes) (version 2) | ecosystem: Environmental > Aquatic > Freshwater > Lentic | place: Lake Erie, Canada...
CATCCTTGGATCCTGACGGCCCCCGGCCCTTTCGTGGGCGCCGCCAGGCGACTGATCCGATGGCCTCGGTCGCTCATCTCACGACCATCCCGAACGACACCCGTGCCGACCCGAAGAGGAGATCCGGTCGAGCGTGACCTCCTCACCGGCCGGCGCCGCCGAACAGCTGGCCGGTGAGGATGGTGGTCATCCAGGCCGTCGCGTCGTTGGCCGTCCATCCTCGGTCGGTGGTGAGCAAGCCGAACAGCTCGGGGCTCGTGACTGCGTAGAGGAGGTCAGCGGCGCGGTCGACCGACACCGTCGCGTCGTATCCGCGCTTGGCCGCCAGGTCGGCCGCAACAGACCTCCACGTGACGGCGCGCTGGTCTCGGAGGCGTCCCTGCAGGTCGAGCACCTCGGGGTCGGCGGCGGCGGCGGCGATCACGCCGTACACACGCGATGTCCGTTCGAGCATGTCCCGCTGCTGGGCCATGAGCAGTCGAAGGGCGTTGGGGCCGTCCGGCTCCGCTTGGAGCTCGGCGCGCCACGGGCGTTCGAGTACGGAGATGGGCTCGTCGTCGGCGACCAACGCGATGTCGTGCACGGCCGCCAGGAGCTCGACCTTCGAACCGAACCCGAGGTACAGGGTCTGCACGGCGACGCCGGCCTGGCCGGCGATGTCGGCCATCGTCGTCACCAGGTAGCCCTGTTCGTAGAACAGGCGCGTGGCGGCCGCGAGGACCTTCGCCCGGGTCTCCTGGCCGCGCTGGCCCTTCCGTGATCGAGTCATGTTGGAAACCTCCTGATCAGTTGGTAGAACGATACTCAAGAATATCATTACACAATGCCATTCCACAATCAGGAGGAGACCATGTCCACCGATCCGATTCGTCTCGTCGTACTTCTCGGCAGCAATCGAGAGGGCCGCTTCGGCCCCACCGTGGCTGGGTGGCTTCTACGCCACCTCGCGTCCCGCCCGGACTTCGAGGTCGACTTCCTCGATCTCGCCGACCAGGAGCTCCCAGTCGTCTTTCCTGCGGAGCCCAGCCCGGCCGTGCGGGCGTTCGTGTCCCGGCTCGATCGGGCCGACGCCTTCGCCGTGGTCACTCCGGAGTACAACCACGGGTACCCCGCCTCCCTGAAGCAGGCGATCGACCTGGCCAACCCCGAGTGGCACGCCAAGCCGGTCGGGTTCGTGTCCTACGGAGGCATCTCTGGCGGACTGCGCGCCGTCGAGCAGCTCCGGCAGGTGTTCGCCGAGCTCCATGCGACCACGATCCGCGACACGGTCAGCTTTCACTCGGCCCCGGCACAGTTCGACGCCGAGGGAGACCCCATCGATCCGACGGCGGTGGACGCCGCAGCCAAGACGATGCTCGATCACCTGGCATGGTGGGCAGAAGCGCTGCGCACGGCTCGCTCTGAGCGCCCGTACGCGTCGTGACCGGCAGCGCAGCGGTGCTGGCCGTCATCCGGCCGCCGGGCCGGCCCGGGAATGGTGGAGCGCGTCCGTGGCGGGCCTTCGCGTTGCTGGCGGTGGTCCAGGCGATGCTGAGCACGGCCGCCTCGGTCACCGCCATCATCGGCTTGGACCTGGCCCAGGACCTCTCGCTGAGCTCGTCGGAGCTGGTCTGGGCGAACACCTCGTACCTGTTGGCGTTCGCGGGCCTCCTGCTGCTCGGAGGTCGGGTCGCCGACATGGTCGGCTGGCGCCCAGCGCTCGTCGCCGGTGCGACGGTGTTCGCGGCCGGGTCACTCGGGGCGGCGCTGGCCACCGGGCCGGCCTCCCTGCTGCTCAGCCGGCTCCTCCAGGGAGCCGGCGCCGCGGTTGCCGCTCCGGCGGCCATGGCCCTCGTCGGCGCGGTGTTCCCCGAAGTCCGGGCCCGTCGCCGGGCGATGGCATTGTGGAGCGGGCTCCCCGGTGTCGGGGCGGGCGCCGGGCTGCTGCTCGGAGGGCTGTGTTCGACCTGGGCCTCGTGGCGCTGGGCGTTCGCGCTGCTGGCCGTGCTGATCCTGATGGTGGCGGCGGTGGTGCCTCGACTCGTGCCGGCCGGTGCACCAGGCCGCCGGGCCGCCGTGGACCTCCCCGGCGCTGCGCTCGTCAGCGCTGGCATCGCCCTCATCAGCTACGGGGCCGTCGCCGCCGGCGACCGTCCATGGACCGCGCCGCTCGTGGCGCTCTCCTTCGCCGCCGGAACCACGCTGCTGGTGCTGTTCGGCCTCGTGGAGTCACGGGCGCGGGACCCCTTGCTCCCGCCAGCAGTCCTTCGCCCGCGCCGCCGGCGGGTCGCTCTGGTCGTCGCGATGCTCCCGCCCACGGCGGGAATGACCATCGCGTTCCTGGTCTCGCTGTACCTGCGGCAGGTCCTCGGATGGTCGGTGCTCGGGACCGCCCTCGCCTTCGTTTCGTATCCGGTGGCCCTCGCCGTCGGCAGCCTCGTCGGCGGCCCGGCCGTGGCCCGCGTCGGCGCACCCAGAGCCGCCGCACTCGGACTCGTCCTCATGGCCGCCGGGATGGCCGTGCTCAGCCTGATCACCGTCGACTCGAGCTACCTCGACACGGTGCTCCCCGGGCTGGTCCTCGCACAGGTGGGCGCAGGGATCGCCAGCGCGGCCGCCGTGATCGTCGCAACCGACGACGTTCACCCGGCGCAAGCCACCGTTGTCGGCAGCCTGGTGAACACGGCGATGCTCACCGGGGGGACGGTGGGCCTGGCCATCCTCACCTCCCTGGCCCGGGCCCGGTCCGGGTCGCTCCTCGACGCAGCCGGCCCGGTGGCCACCGAGGGGTACGCGCACGCCTTCCGGATCGCAGCGATCGTGTTCGCAATCGCAGCCGCCATCGCCGTGCCGCTGCTGCGACCTGATTCACGTCGCGCCGGCGACGCGAGCATCCGAGCGACCAAGCCCCATCTGCCGGAGACCCAGCCAGGAGCACGATCCATCCCACCAACCCGCCTCTGGGGCGCACCGATGTCCGCCGAGAGCCGCGGATGACGCGCTTCGAAACGAGACAGCTCTGGATCGGTTACCTCCGCGCCCCAGCACCTGATCAGGGCCGTGCAACCGACGACGGTCCCGCCGGTGCCAGGCAAACCTGTCAGATCGTGGTCGCGTCCGATCGCGCTACCAGCAGCGACGGAACTAGTCGGCCAGCACCTCGCGGGAGTCGATGCCAAAGCGTTTCCTTGCATCGCCCTCGAGAGGTTGGCCGATCACGTGATCTCTCGATCCCAATCGTGGCCGACCGACTCGGGATCACCGGACGCCGGCTGCAGCGAGGAACGCTGCGGTCGCCGGAGTCGGTCCAGGCGACGCCCACACGACGTACTCGGTTCGGTGCGGCGCATCGGTGATGTTGACTGCGACGAGCCGGTCGAGGTCCGAGGCGATCTGGACGTACGGGGACGGCAGGAATCCGATGGCGAGGCCACAGCGAATCAGACCTGCCATGAGCGCGACGTCGCCGACTTCGTAGGCCACATCGCGACTGAGTCCCGCCTGCGCGAAGGCCTGGTCGGTCTGGGCGCGGCCGGCGGACCCGTACGGGAAGTCGACGGTGGACTCCTCAGCGAGATCGGCGAGGCGCAGCCGTTTCCGGCTGGCCAGGGGGTGGTCGGGTGGCAGGACCGCGACGAGCCGTTCCTGCGCCAGCTCGAGGCTCTGCACCCCGACGGGTTTCCTGGTGCTCGGGAGGCCGACGAACGCGACGTCCAGTTCTCCTGCGATGACGTCGGCCACGAGCTCGTCGCTGACACCTGTCCGTAGCCCGACTCGGACGTGGGGGTGGCGTCGCCGTAGTTCGCTCAGCGCGGCGGGTACGTCGACCGCGGCGACGGTCGGGATGACGCCGACGTTGAGGCGTCCCCGGATCTCCCCGATGGTGGCAGCCGCCTCGGCAACCGCACGTTCAGCGGACTCGAGGCACAGGCGAGCGGCGGGTAGGAACGCCTCGCCCGCCGGGGTCAGTCGAACCCGGCGGCTGGTTCGTGCGAACAACGCGACACCGAGTTCGTCCTCGAGCCGCTTGATCTGATGGCTCAACGCAGACTGCACGACGTGGCACCGCTCGGCCGCCCGGGTGAAGTTCGACGTCTCGGAAACCGCTACGACGTACCGCATCTGTTGGAGTTCCACCCGATTGATCGTACTACACGATCAATCCCATGAGAACAAGGTCTTGGACTCATGGCGGGGAGCCGGGAAGAGTGACGCTCATGAACCCGCTCACGTCCTTCCGAGACCGGGGACGCGTCGCCGCCCTCACGCTGCTCACCGCGCTCGCCCCGCTCGTCTGGGGCACGACGTACGCCGTCTCGAGCGAGATGCTCCCAGGGGGGCATCCGCTCTTCACCGGGACGGTGCGCGCCTTGCCGGCGGGACTTGTGGCCGTCGCGATCGGCACGGCCCTCCCGCGCGGTTCGTGGTGGTGGAAGAGCGCGGTCCTCGGCTTCCTCAACATCGGCCTGTTCTTCCCGATGCTGTTCATCACCGCGGAGCGCCTTCCCGGTGGCATGGCCGGCACCCTGGGCTCGGTGGGCCCTCTGATCGTCGCCCTCGTCGCAGTACCCCTGCTCGGCATTCGGTTGTCGAGGTGGCGCCTCGGATGGGGGACCGCAGGCGTCATCGGTGTCGGCTTGGTCGTCCTGGGTCCGGCCGCCCGGCCCGACCCGCTCGGGATCGCTGCGGGACTGGTCGGCGCGAGCTCGATGGCGCTCGGCGTCACCCTCACCAAGCGGTGGGGTCGGCCCGACGGGGTCGGCCCGGTGGCACTGGTCGGTTGGCAGCTCAGCGCCGGCGGCCTCTTCCTGGTTCCGGTCACCCTGATCATCGAAGGAGCGCCCCCGGCCATCGACGGACGGGCGAGCCTCGGCTACCTGTGGCTCGGCCTGGTCGGCGGCTTGATCGCGTACATCCTCTACTTCAGCGGCGTCGGGAAGCTGCCCGTGTCCTCGGTCGCCACGTTGAACCTCCTCTCTCCGATGGTGGCCGCGACCGTCGGCATCGCGGTTCTGGGTGAGTCGCTCGCGCCCGTCCAGCTGCTGGGTCTGCTGGTCGCCCTCGCTTCCGTGGTCGCCGGCCAGTTCTCTCCACCCACTCGCCGACCGAGGAGACCCGACCTTTCGGCCCCGGTTCCCTCGCGATCCGTCGCTTCCACCCTGGCCCACATCCCGTAGGAGTGCCGCCGGAGACCGATTCGATCCGGCCCGGAATCGATGCTCGCCGCCGCAGCACGACTCTCGAGCGGTCCCCGCGCAACCCACCCCCACCCACCCACCAAAGGACGTCCTCACCATGAATATCTCAGTCATTGGTGCCACCGGCATGGCCGGGAGCGCGACCGTCACCGAGGCATTGGCCCGTGGACACGCAGTCGTGGCAGTCGCCCGGAACCCCCAGGGGCTCCGGACCCACGAGCGACTCAACCTGCAAAGCCTCGACGTGACCAGCTCCGACGACCCCACGTCCGTGCTCACCAACACCGACGCAGCCGTCTTCACCATCCGGCTGGCCCCCGGTCGCGAGCGCCTGCTCGCACCCGCGACGGTTCGATTCCTTGATGCTGCGGCCAGCACCAACACCCGTGTGATCGTCATCGGCGGCGCAGCACCCCTGCGCTCCCCAAACCACTCCGAGGGTCTCGTCGCCGACGATCCCGTCTACGTGCCGGCCGAATGGCACGCCATCGCGCAAGCAAGCCTCGCCCAATTCAAGGCCTGCAGAGAACACCCCAACAACGGCTGGGCCTACCTGAGCCCACCCGCCCTCCTCGAGCGCGGACCCGCACCGGCACCTACCGGCGAGGGACCACCCACCTGCTGACCGACACCAAGGGAACCTCACGAATCACGGCCGACGACCTCGCCATCGCGGTCCTCGACGAGATCGAGACCCCTCACGGCGAACAGCACTTCACCGTCGGCCAGGTGACCTGATCGCTGGTGACGCGTTCCATCGTCTGGAGCGTCACGGCTCGGCCCCGGCACCGGCGGCGAGACCGGAACCGTCAGCGGGCTGGTGGCGGCTCGCGTGAGGCTCAGCACTTCCCCCGAGTGGGTGTCTGGGCGGGCCCTTCTTCTGTGGGCCACTGCCTCCTCAAACCGGCCAGCGCCCGACGCCACCAGTCGTCGACGCTGACGGCTCAGACGAGCTTCTCGAGCAGGCGAGCAGGCGAGCAGGCGAGCAAGCGAGCAAGGGTCTTCCGCTCCCTCGGGGTGAGCGGTTCGAGCACGGCCTCCTGGATCTCGTCCAACGCGCCGTCGAGCAGCTCGGGCACGCGCTGGCGGAGAGGGTGCGTCTGGGCCGCGAACGCCAGCCCCGCTGCACATGCACGCCACCTCCGGCCTCACCCTTCTGTGGCCGCCCGGATGAGGCTCACGCCTCGGTCGTGACCGATCGACGAATCGATCGCAGCCGGCCAGCGTGCGATCTCAGGATTCACTTGACCTTGACGCGACGTCAACCTGTGACGCTTCTCTGGACCGCTACGAACAGAGAACGGATACCGAGATGTCAGCAACGGAGAGCTCGAGCCTCGCCATCCAGGTGAAGGGGCTGCAAAAGTCGTTCGAGGAGCTGGAGGTGCTGCGCGGCGTGGACCTCGACGTCGCGGCCGGAAGCGTCCTCGCCCTGCTCGGCGCGAACGGGTCGGGCAAGACCACGATCGTGAGGATCCTGTGCACGCTGCTGAAGGCGGACGGGGGAACGGCTCGCGTCAACGGCTTCGACGTCGTGACGGAATCGGTGAAGGTGCGCGAGTCGATCAGCCTCACCGGGCAGTTCGCCGCCGTCGACGAGATCCTCACCGGGCGGGAGAACCTCGTCCTGGTGGCCCGGCTTCGGCACCTGTCGAGCCCGGGACGGATCGCCGAGGACCTGCTCGAGCGGTTCGCGCTGGCCGACGCGGCCGATCGGCGGGTGGCGACGTACTCGGGGGGCATGCGCCGCCGCTTGGACATCGCGATGAGTCTCATCGGTGACCCGCCGGTGATCGTCCTCGACGAGCCGACGACCGGGCTCGACCCGCAGGCTCGCATCAAGGTGTGGGAAGCGATCGAGGAGCTCGCCGGGCAGGGCACCACGGTGCTGCTGACCACGCAGTACCTGGAGGAGGCCGAACGCCTCGCCGACCGCATCGCCATCCTCCACCAGGGCCGCATCATCGTGAACGGCACCCTGGCCGAGCTCAAGGCGCTCCTCCCTCCCGCCGAGGTCGAATACGTCGAGAAGCAGCCGACCCTCGAGGACGTCTTCCTCGCCATCGTCGGCGACGACGGCGCGGGCCGACCGACCGCGCTGACGGGGGCACCCGCCGCCTCCACACCGGATGCGGGGATCAACTGATGACCACCCACTTCGTCTCCGACACGACCTACCTCACGGGACGGTCGCTCCGCCACATCACCCGCAGCCTCGACACGATCATCACGACCGTCATCACGCCGATCGCCATCATGTTGCTGTTCGTGTACGTGTTCGGCGGCGCGATCGACACCGGCTCGGACTCCTACGTGAACTACATGCTGCCCGGCATCCTGCTCATCACGATCGCCTCGGGCATCGCCTACACCGCCAGCCGGCTCTTCTCCGACGTCCACGGCGGGATCTTCGAGCGGTTCCAGTCCATGCCGATCGCCCGGACGGGTGTGCTGTGGGCCCATGTGCTGACCTCGCTGGCCGCGAACCTGATCTCGATCGTGGTCATCGTGCTCGTCGCGCTCGTGATGGGCTTCCGGTCGGGGGCGGGAGTGACGGCATGGCTCGCGGTCGGTGCCATCCTGTTCCTGTTCACCTTCGCGCTGACCTGGGTCGCCGTGATCCCCGGTCTCACCGCGAAGTCCGCAGAAGGCGCAGGCGCGTTCGCGTACCCGATCATCTTCCTGCCGTTCATCAGCTCGGCCTTCGTGCCGACCGACACCATGCCCGGACCGGTGCGCGCCTTCGCCGAGAACCAGCCGGTGACCTCGATCGTCAACGCGATCCGCAACCTGTTCGCGCAGCAGCCGGTGGGCAACGACATCTGGGTCGCGCTCGCCTGGTGCGTCGGGATCCTCGTCGTCGCCTGCTTCTTCGCCAGTCGCACCTATCGCCGCAAGACGGCATGACACGCTGAACCCATGCTCACCATCAGCCAGCTGGCGAACTACGCCGGAGTCACGGTGCGGGCCGTCCGCCACTACCACCAGATCGGGCTGCTGGCCGAACCCGAGCGAGCCCCCTCCGGGTACCGGACCTACGACGCCGCCGCGGTCGTGCGGCTCATCCGGATTCGCACGCTGGCCGGTGCCGGCGTCCCGCTGGCCCGGGTGCAGGACCTCCTCGATGCCAGTCCCGAGGAGTTCGCCGCGGGCGTCGACGAGATCGACGCGGAGCTGCGCACCGAGATCCGGCGGCTGCAGGACAACCGCAAACACGTCGCCGAGCTCGCCGCCGGCGAGCACCTGGCGCTCCCCCCGAGCGTCGTGACCTACCTCGACCGGCTGCGCCACCTCGGCATCGATGAGCGCTACATCGTGATGGAGCGCGACGCCTGGATCATGGTCGCCGCCCAGATGCCCGAAACGATCGACGCCGTCATCGCCCAGAAGCACCGCACGCTGGACGACCCCGACATGGTGCACCTCTACCGCCTCATCAGCCAAGGGCTGGACTGGCAGGCCGACGACCCACAGATCGTCGAGGTCGCCGACGTCTTGGAGCGCCTGATGGCCCGTGCCATCGAGGCGGGGGAGGCGGGCGCGGAGGGCTTCGACGACCAGTTTGTCGACCTGCTGGACGCGACCACGGCTGCGGCCTCCCCCGCCGCGAGGCGCCTCCTGGCCATCCTGGAGGAGCGCGGCTGGCGAGGATGGACCCGCATCGAGCGAGTGTCCGCAGCCCGACCGAACCCGCAAACGTCCGCACCGGCCACCTGACGTAGCCGGCGAATCTCCGACGCCCAACCCAGCAGTCACCGATCACGTCGCGTTCCGTTGTTCTACCTGGGCGCCTCTCCGGGTAGGCCACCGCGTGCCGTGACATGCCGGCGGTAGGACCCGCCCCGCTACTGCCTCGCGCTGGCGGGGCGAGTGCGTTCGGGTACGACCGCAGCTTCAGCGCACCTCGCTATGCGCTTTCCTGGCAAGCGTCAGGTTCGAGCGGTGATCTCCAACGCAGCTGCCTGCTGGCGTCGAGCTGATTCGCGGAAGGCCCGGCCAACAGCTCGAGCTGGTCGGCGGTGTACCCCTGGTGCACCTACGGTCAGGCGGATCCAGGAGTCGCAGCCCCAATCCGGGTGGGTGGGGAGCGTCTGCCGGGGAGGCGCTGCCACTCCTACTCACCCTCGAGCGAATCGCCGCCCTGCGCTTCGCTCAGATCGCCGCCGGCGACGGACGGCTCGAGGAGCCCCGCGAACACCGCCGCCGCCTCGGCCTGCATGCCGGGGAGAACATGCTGGTAGACGCTCATGGTGAAAGCGGCGCTGGCGTGACCGAGGCGTTCACTGACGACCTCTACCAGCACTCACCACACCACAACCGCACCGGCCTCCCGACCTATCGCCGGTACAAGCGGCTCGGTTCTCTCGAGGGTCGCCGGAGATCAATCACGGTGTTCTGGATTCAGCAGTCGACGGGATCGATGCAGATGACGACGTTGCCCTTCTTGTGTTCCTGTTCGACGTACCGATGCGCGTCGACGATCCGTTCGAGCGGGTAACGACGATCGATCACCGGCCTGATGGCGCCACTCTCCGCGAATCCCTTGAGCTCTCCGAGGTCGCGCTGAGAGAACTCAGGGGTGCCGTCGTCGACCGAGAGAACCCGTCCGCCCGGGCGGAGCGCGTGTTCACAGGCCACCCGCAGCGACGACGTCTTGCGCTTGCCTACGGTGTCGAGCACCAAGTCGTAACGCGCCCCCGCAGGAGGCGCAGCGGTCGTCGTGTAGTCGAGTACGTGGTCCGCGCCGAGGCCGCGCGCCAGCTCGACGTTGCCCGAACCACACACCGCGGTCACCTCGGCACCCGCGTGTTTGGCGAGCTGTACCGCCGCGGTCCCCACCCCGCTCGACGCCCCATACAGCAGTACCTGCATCCCAGACTTCACTGCACCTCTCCGCAGGTAGTGCACCGCGAGCAGGCCTCCGAACGTGATGGACGCGACCTCGGCGAACGAGAGACCGATTGGCGCCAGTCCCACCGTGCTCGACTCGCGAAGACACGTGTACTCCGCGTACCCGCCCAGATGAAACTTCGTGAACGCCTGGACCCGATCCCCGACGTGGAAGCGGGTTACCGCGGTTCCGACCTCGACGACTTCACCGGCAACGATCAAGCCCAGAATCTGGTGGCGCGGGCGGCGCACACCAATCATCAGCCTCATCATCAGTCGAGTGAACGCCGGCTGATCCGGGATCCCACTGCGGATGAACCAGTCACTCGAATTCACCGTCGACGCATGAATCCGGACGAGCAGCTCGTCGGCCCGCGGTTGTGGCTTGTCGACCTTCGTCACCACAAGGACCTCGGGCGGCCCGTAGTCCGTGCAGATCGCAGCCGTCATGAGCGTCATCGGGCGCTGAGCCCTGCACCGATGGCCCCACCGATCCCACCAAAGGCCATCGCGAGCGCGATACCAGCTCCAGCAGACACCAATTCGCTGACGGTCAGCCCAGCTCCGGCGCCGACTGCGGCCCCCAGGGAAGTCCGCTGCGTCCGGGACGGATCGGGAGGGTTCGTCACCGGTCCACCGCCACCGCTGCCGCCCACGCGGTAGCACGGTCCGCCTCGCCGTCGATCAGGTGGTTGTCCGCATCGACCAGAAAGCTCTCCGGCTCCGAAACAAGGTCCATGCCGTGATGGCGGAGTCGTCGGGCAATCCCTTTCGATGCCCGCCCGGACAGGATCGGAGCGGCCGACCCGATCCGGGTGTCGAACGCCGCGGCGCGAACGTCGCTCAGCTTGGGGAGATCATCGAACCAGTCGCGCAGTCCCTCACCCTCGGCGTCGGGATCGAGCGCCAGGCCGCCGTCGGTCTTGGCGGCCGTCTCGACCGCCATCGCCCTGCTCTTGTCGCTGGTCATCCCATGCATGTGGGTGGGTCCGCCGACGATCAGCAGGTCAACACCGTCGAGCAGTCCCATCGTCGCGTCGTGCACTGGGACAACCGAAACCTCGTGCGTGGATGCCAAACCGGTGGCGATGTGGTCGGCCACGACATGGGTGTTTCCGAACATCGACTCGTACACAACGACAGCACGCATCTCGACCAGTCCTCTCCATACCGGGGAAGTCCGGCGACACTCGACGGTCCTCCGAACGGGACCGTCGCCCCAACCCTGCTCACCCGATCACGCTGCCGCCAGGGCCGAAGGTCCTCCCCAAGCGCCCTGAACCTTGGAGAACCTCGTCGCTAGGCGCGGCTGACGCGATTTGGATAGGTGTGGCCCCTGCAGGACAACCGCCAGCACATCGCCGAGCTCGCCGCCGGCGAACACCTGGCCCTCCCCCCAAGCGTCGTGACCTACCTCGACCGGCTGCGCCACCTCGGCATCGATGAGCGCTACATCGTGATGCAACGCGACGCCTGGATCATGGTCGCCGCCCAGATGCCGCTCACGATCGACGCCGTCATCGCCCAGAAGCACCGCACGCTGGACGACCCCGACATGGGGCACCTCTACCGCCTCATCAGCCAAGGGATCGACTGGCAGGCCGACGACCCACAGATCGTCGAGGTCGCCGACGTCTTGGAGCGCCTAATGGCCCGCGCCATCGAGGCGGGGGCGGAGGTGTTCGGGTAGGGCCGCAACTCCAGCGCAGCGCCTCGGAATCCTCTCTCCTGGCAGGGATCAGGTCTGAGCGGTGACCTCCAACGCGGCTGCCTGCTGGCGTCGAGCTGATTCGCGGAAGGCCCCGGCCAACAGCTCGAGCTGGTCGGCGGTGTACCCCTGGAGCATCTCGGTCAGCGAACGGCCGAGCCCGTCGTAGAGCGGGGCCATCCGGGACGCAGCTGACGGATCGAACTCGACGAGCAGCCGCCGACCGTCTTCGGGGTGCGGCACCCGACGCACGAAGCCCTTCCGCTCGAGCCGGTCGATGATCCCGGTGATGCTCGCCGGCGCGAGCCCGGTGAGCTCAGACAGGACTTTCGGTGTGAGCGGTCCCGAGTGCTGGAGCAGGTCGAGGGTCTTGGTGTCGGTTGCGCCGAACCCGAAGCGATCGGCCACCGCCGAGTGGAAGAAGACCGCCGCCGCCCCGAGCTCGCGCCCCGCGTCCAGCACATCTTCGATCAGTTCACGCTTCGGCTTGGGTCGACCCATAGGCGAACTCTACAAGATGTTTCGGTTGGCCGAACGACCTGATAGTCTTTCGTTTGTCCGAACGAATTACTTTCCCTGCCCCCAGAAGGAACCCATGGCTCCCATCATCGAAGCGCACCAGGTCACGAAACGGTTCGGGAAGGTCCAAGCCCTCGGCGGCCTCGACCTCATCGCCGAGCGCGGTGAGGTCGTCGCGCTGCTCGGGCCCAACGGCTCGGGCAAGACCACCTTTGTCCGGTCGGTCGCCACCCTGGTCCAACCCGACGGAGGGACCCTCCGCGTCGCCGGCATCGACGCCGTGCGCGAACCGGCCAAGGTCCGGCGTGTCATCGGCCTCGCCGGCCAGTACGCCGCAGTCGAAGAAGCGATGACCGGCCGCGAGAACCTCGAGATGGTCGCTCGCCTCTTCGGCCACGACCGCCGCCACGCTCGGTCCCAGGCCGGCGCCATCCTCGACCAGTTCGACCTGACCGACGTCGGCGACCGGCTCGTGCGCACCTACTCCGGTGGCCTGCGCCGACGCCTCGACCTCGGCGCCAGCCTCGTCGGCGCCCCGCAGCTCCTCTTGCTCGACGAGCCCACCACCGGCCTCGATCCCCGGAGCCGCACCGAACTGTGGGACATCCTGCGCACCCTCGTCGCCGCCGGCACCGATGTCCTCCTCACCACCCAGTACCTCGAAGAGGCCGACCAACTCGCCCACCGCATCGTCATCATCGACAAGGGCCGCGTCATCGCCAACGGCACCCCCAACGACCTCAAGAGCCAGGCCGGCCGCGACGTCATCTCCATCCACGCCCGCCACCGTTGCGACCTCCCCCGCATCGCCGAGGTCCTCGCGCCGCTCGGCGCCGAACCAGCGCTCGTCGACGTCCCCACCCGCAACGTCGCCATACCTGTCGACGGCGGCACCGCCACGCTCGCCGAAGCCGTCCGCCTGCTCGACCACTCCGGCCTGATGATCGACGACCTGGCCCTACGCCGCCCCACCCTCGACGAAGTGTTCCTCACCCTCACCGGCGAACCCATCGACGCCGATCCGGCCACCCACCCGACCGCCACCGCCCTCTCAGCCTGACTCCCGGAGCCACCATGACCACCACGATCTCCCCCACCCGCCCGATCCCGCTCTCCACCCGCGCCCCCGCGCACCCCGCCCGACCGGTGGCCACCGCCTACGCCGTCGCCCGACGAACCGTGCTCCAGTTCTTCCGGACCCCTCAGCTCATCGTGATCGGCACCGTGCAAGGGGCCATGTTCCTGCTCATCTTCCGCTTCGTGTTCGGCGGGGCCATCAACGCCGGACCCGTGCCCTACGTCGACTTCCTCGTCCCCGGGTTCATCGTCACCGGCGTGCTCTTCTCCGGCATGGGCGCCGCATCCGGCGTCGCCGACGACGTCGCCAAAGGGTTCTTCGACCGGCTCCGCTCCCTCCCCGTCTCGCGCACCGCGCTCCTCAGCGGACGATCGCTCGCCGACACCGCCCTCGTGACCTGGGGCCTGGTCACCACCATCGCCATCGGCTTCGCCATCGGCTTCCGTCCGCACGGCACCATCTCGGAGACCCTGGCCGCGTTCGGGCTCTGCGTCGTCTACGGGTTCGCGTTCACCTGGGTCTTCGTCTGCATCGGTCTGCTCGCTGGGAGCCCCCAGGCCGCGCAGGGCATGTCACTGCTCGTGTTTCCCCTCACCTTCGTGTCCAGTGCATACGTGCCCGTCAGCACCATGCCCACCTGGATGCAGCCCATCGCCGAGCATCAGCCCGTCACCGCCATGGCCAACGCCGTGCGCTCCCTCACCCTTGGCAGCCCCGACCTCGCCGGACTCAACGGAACCACCTCGAGCTACGTGATCACGTCGCTGCTGTGGTGCGTGGGCCTCGTCGCCGTCTTCGCCCCTATCGCCGTCGCCCGCTACCGCC
>Ga0209023_10005292_pt1 | contig 14194 bp, 10 predicted proteins | sample LakOneMetagenome_FD_187468 | JGI IMG/M metagenome (GOLD analysis project Ga0209023, IMG submission 187468) | Freshwater and sediment microbial communities from Lake Erie, Canada (SPAdes) (version 2) | ecosystem: Environmental > Aquatic > Freshwater > Lentic | place: Lake Erie, Canada...
ATCTGCGGGTGCGTGCTTCTGTCAGGATGGGCTGCAGCGCGATGGCGGGCAGGGGCTCCACCTTGTCGTTTGCGCCACGGCGGGGGCGGCTCTCGGCCTTCTCGCCCTGCAGATCGGCAAAGTACGCGTTGGAGTCCACGCCCTTTTCGTTCTTGTACGTGGTGGCGATGCCGGCCGGCATGTACAGCGTGTGGAAGATCATCAGCCCGCTGAAGGTGATCATCAAGTAGAACGGCAGCACCAGCACGCCGGTGACGTTGTGCGCATCCAGCCAGGCGCGCTGCCCGCCCTTGGTGGGGCGGAAGGTGAAGAAGTCCTTGAAGATGCGCCGGTGCGTGATCACACCGGTGATCAGCGCGACGAACATCAGCATCGTCGCCACGCCCACCACCCAGCGGCCTTCGATGGTCCAGCGGCCTTTTTGCGCGGTGCGCAGCTCGAAGTGAAAGCGGTAGAAGAAGTCGCCGCCCATGGTCTGGCGCGCCTCGATGGCCTCACCCGTCTGCGGGTTCATGCGCAGCGTCTCGAAGCGGCCATTGCCCGTGCCGCGCCACAGCAGGCTGACGGCGGGGTCGCGCTCGTCGGGCAGGTGCATGATCCATTGCGTGACTTCGGTCGACTTGCGCTGCAAGGCGTCCAGCGACTTCTGGGCCACCTGCGCATCCGCCGCGGGCAGGCCGTGCATCTCGGGGCGCATCCACAGGTTGAACTCGTTCTTGAAGAACGACAGCGTGCCTGTGAGGAAGATCGCGAACAGCAGCCAGCCCAAAATCAACCCGGCCCAGGTGTGCAGCCACGACATCGCCTGGCGGAAGCCTTCGCGGTCGTTGGGCGTCTTGGCGTTTTTAGTTTTGGCGCTCACCGCGGCAGGTGACGATGCACGTGCAGCCGTGGCAGGTGCAGGCGTGCCCGCTGCAATGTCTGCGGACGCGTCGGGTGTCAGTGTGGTGGTGTTCATGCGGCTGCCTTCATCCATTGCGGCGCCATGGCGCAGGCACCCAGTACCAGCGCCGGCAGCAGCGTGCCTGCCCAGGCACCCACAGCGGTGCGGGCATAGAACGCCCAGCCCGCGGCGATAGCGTAGGCCAGCCAGGCCAGCATGGTGGCGGTGAGCACAGCCTCTACCCGCGGCATGAACTGCGCAAGGCCCAGCGACAACGCAGCCGCGAACCCCGCCGCCAGCGCATACCCGCCCCCGATGGCCGCCACGGCCCGGGAGGTGATGGCCAGCCGGTAGCGCCAATCGACGCGCGCGGTCTTCATGGCGTGCCTGCCATGGCGCGGCAGGGCGCAGGTGATCCTGTTGATCGGAACGAAAAGGAGGCCCCGGGCAGGCAGGGGCTGGCGGTGCGGCGCAGCATCAGGGATGGCTCCAGGCAGGTTTGGATGCGAAAAACGTTCAAACGCTGGCTGCAGCGGTGGCAAGGCCCCGGCTGACTGGCTGGCAAAGTGTTCGGGAGGCTACCGACCAGGGCGCAACGCACGCGCGCCCGCCCTGGAGCTGAAGACGAGAGGTCTTCAGCAGGTGGGGTCGCGAAGGGGTCAACCCCGGTCGTAAGAACGCATTCTACTTTTGTTGAGAAGCATTCGCATTCATTGACTGTAGACTTTTGGTGCCCTGATGTGCAGTTGCAACATCCTGTGACTTATTTACAGCTTCGGACTGTCAAGCCCGACGTGGCGGGACGCGCCGTGTCGGCAAGGTTCAAGGCAGGAGTTGGTCTTCTGGCAGAAAACCTCTAGCGGAGAAAACGCCCAATGCAGCAACGGCTGACGCTTTGACGTTGGACCAATCGGCCCCATCATCGAGCCGCAGGAGGCGCGGCGTCACTCTGCAAAACTGTTCCAGATCGGCTTGGACCCGAGCCAGTGCCTGCAACTCAGGCGGGGTGAAAGCGGCGCTACCGAATCGTTCAGCCACTGGTTCATCGTTGGTCCAGTCGCTCCATTGATTGACCAGTTCTCCGATGTCTTCGGTTTCTCCAGCGCACGCGGCCGCTTCCAGCCATTCGACCAGGCGGTTCCGTATGCGTTGCTCTACGAGCTGATGGGATGGCTGCATACCTTGGAGCCTAATGAAAAAGCCCGTCGGAGCGGGCACAAAAAAACGGGCCGAAGCCCGTTTTCTTGATTTCTTCTTTGCTTTTTTCGTGGAGCGCTCTGAGAACTCGGTGTCTTACTCTGCGTCGCCCATTTGGGACTGCAGGTAATTTTGCAGGCCGACCTTGTCGATCAAGTCGATCTGGGTTTCAAGAAAGTCGATGTGCTCTTCCGTGTCGTCCAGGATCTTTTGCAGCAGATCGCGGGAGACATAGTCGCGCACGGTCTCGCAGTGGGCAATGCCTTCCTTGATCGTAGCCTGGGCGCCTTGTTCCGAGCGCAGGTCGCAGGCCAGGATCTCCGGCACGTCTTCGCCGACTTGCAGCTTGGCCAGGTCCTGCAGGTTGGGCAGGCCGTCCAGCGTGAAGATGCGGTCCATGAGCCAGTCGGCATGCTTCATCTCGCCGATGGATTCCGAATACTCCTTCTTGGCCAGCTTGTCGAAGCCCCAATGCTTGAGCATGCGGTAGTGCAGGAAGTACTGGTTGATGGCCGTGAGTTCGTTCTTGAGCTGGGCCTGCAGATGGCCAATGACCTGTGCGTCACCTTTCATGGGGACTCCTTGTTATGTTGATTCGGGCCTGATTGTCGTGACCTCGATCAAGCACCGCAAGCCAATCCCCTGTGTCTTCGCTCTGTCTGCGTGTGATGCTGAGTTGTGTTCGCATCCAGCGGCTAAAAAAGCTTGGTCATCCAGCGGGACAGCGCCTCGCGGTGTCTTGCGCTTCTGCCCGGATACCCGCGGTCGGACGGGTGGGCCTAGGAGCCAGAGAGGCCAGGGCAGAGTCGGTACAGTGGCTTTTCATCACCCTGCAATGTGGACTCTTTATAGTCTTAGGCAATTGATTCAATGCAATCAATTAATTGGATTCATGGGCTCAATGGGCCTAGACTTCAGCCTTGTTCACTTACCAACCACCTAAGGAAACCGCAATGTCCCTGATCAACACCGCAGTTCAGCCCTTCAAGACCACCGCCTTCGTCAACCGCAACGGCAAGGGTGAGTTCATCGATCTGACCGAAGCCGACCTGAAGGGCAAATGGTCTGTGCTGATCTTCATGCCTGCCGCTTTCACCTTCAACTGCCCCACCGAAATCGAAGACGCTGCCGACAACTACCCCGAGTTCCAGAAGGCCGGCACCGAGGTCTACATCGTCACCACCGACACGCATTTCTCGCACAAGGTGTGGCACGAAACCTCCCCCGCCGTGGGCAAGGCCAAGTTCCCCCTGGTCGGCGACCCGACGCACCAGCTGACCAACGCTTTCGGCGTGCACATCCCTGAAGAAGGCCTGGCACTGCGCGGCACCTTCGTGATCAACCCCGATGGCGTGATCAAGACGGCCGAAATCCACTCCAACGAAATCGCCCGCGATGTGAAGGAAACCGTGCGCAAGCTCAAGGCTGCCCAGTACACCGCCGCCAACCCCGGCCAAGTGTGCCCCGCCAAGTGGAACGAAGGCGCCAAGACCCTGGCCCCATCGCTGGACCTGGTCGGCAAGATCTAAGCCGCCACCGATTCGGCAGAGCGCCCCAGCCTGGGCGCTCCAGAGCCGGACAGCGTCATGGCGCGTGTGCGCCATGCCGTCCGGCTTTTTTTCGCCCGTACTTTTTCCCGTACTTTGTGCCCGGGCCGCGGCGACAGGCATTGCAAACGCCGGTGTTTGCCACACCATATACAGACGACAACAACCCAAGAATTCAAAGCAAAGGACACCACCATGCTCGACGAACAACTCAAGACCCAGCTTTCCGCCTACCTGGAGCGCGTGCAGCAGCCGTTCGAACTGGTGGCGTCCCTGGACGACAGCGAGACCGCCCGCGACATGCTGGACCTGCTGAAGACCATCCAGTCCCTGCGCAGCGACAAGATCACGCTCCGCACCGACGGCAACGATGCGCGCAAGCCGTCGTTCACCCTGCAGCGCGTGGGCGCCACCAACAGCCTGCGTTTTGCCGGCCTGCCCCTGGGCCACGAGTTCACCTCGCTCGTGCTGGCCCTGCTGTGGACCGGCGGCCACCCGCCCAAGATCGAGCCCGAAGTGATCGAGCAGATCGCCGCGCTCGACGGCGACTTCAGCTTCGACGTCTACATGAGCCTGACCTGCCACAACTGCCCGGACGTGGTGCAGGCGCTGTCGCTCATGGCCATCGTCAACCCCAAGATCAAGACCACCGTGATCGAAGGCGGTGCCTTCCAGCAGGAAGTGGCCGACCGCGAGATCATGGCCGTGCCCATGGTGTTCATGAACGGCCAGGTGTTTGCGTCCGGCCGCATGTCGGTCGAAGAGATCGTCGCCAAGCTCGACACCGGCGCTGCCGCCCGTGACGCGGCCAAGCTGTCGGCCAAGGCACCGTACGACGTGCTCATCGTCGGCGGTGGCCCTGCCGGCGCCGCAGCTGCGGTGTACGCCGCCCGCAAGGGCATCCGCACCGGCGTGGCGGCCGAGCGCTTCGGCGGCCAGGTCAACGACACGCTGGCCATCGAGAACTACATCTCGGTGCTGGAGACCGACGGCCCCAAGTTCGCCGCTGCCCTGGAAGCCCACACCCGTGCCTACGACGTGGACATCATGAACCTGCAGCGCGCCGACAAGCTGATCCCCGCCAGCGAGCCCGGCGGCCTGATCGGCGTGCAACTGGCCAACGGTGCCACGCTGCATTCCAAGACGGTGATCCTGTCCACCGGCGCGCGCTGGCGCAACGTCAATGTGCCCGGCGAAGCCGAGTACAAGAACAAGGGCGTGGCCTACTGCCCGCACTGCGACGGCCCGCTGTTCAAGGGCAAGCGCGTGTCGGTCATCGGCGGCGGCAACTCGGGTGTCGAGGCCGCCATCGACCTGGCCGGCATCGTGGCCCACGTCACGCTGGTGGAGTTTGCCGACCAGCTGAAAGCCGATGCCGTGCTGGTCAACAAGCTGAAAAGCCTGCACAACGTGACCATCCACACCAACGCGCAGACCACCGAGATCACCGGTGCCGACGGCAAGGTCAACGGCCTCAAGTACAAGGACCGCGCCACCAACGTGGAGCACCTGGTGCAGCTCGAAGGCGTGTTCGTGCAGATCGGCCTCGTACCCAACACCGAATGGCTCAAGGGCACGGTGGAGCTGTCCAAGTTCGGCGAAATCATCGTCGACTCGCACGGCCGCACCAACATCCCCGGCGTGTTCGCAGCGGGCGACTGCACCACGGTGCCGTTCAAGCAGATCGTGATCGCGGCAGGCGACGGGTCGAAGGCCGCGCTGAGCGCGTTCGACCACCTGATCCGCATGCCGGTGGTGGCAGAACCTGCGGCCGTGGCACCCGCCGCACCGCTGGTGGCCGAGACGGCGTGATCAGGTGATGAGGTGATAGGCTGACGATTTGCAGCAAAAATGGCCGCTACCGCTTGATCAGCAAGCGGCAGCAGCTATTAATTAAATAGCGGTCTGCACAGCCGAGCCGCTATCGCAAAGGGAGCCCCCGGGCTCCCTTTGTCATGTCTGAGCCTGGCACCCCATTGCGGGACCGCCTGGGCTGCCTGGAACGCCTTACTGCCTGAGCGAATGTGTTGTGCACGCGGGCAGTCCTGCGCGTGGGTTGCGCCCCCACTGCGGCGGCGAATGTGGGTGCAACGCAGTGCATTTTTGAGATACGGATTTTTCCAATAGTGGCTGCCGTACACACAAAGTAACACTCACTTAAGGTCAGCTTAATCCCGCTGGCGCAACCTTCGAGCCAGCTGCCACCCACCCCTTGGTCTGCTTGGGAGTGACGTGTCGAACGTGCATCCACAACGAGGTCTGCCCATGACTCATCTGAAGATATCGACCCGCCTGTATGGAGCATTTGCCCTGTTGGTATTTCTACTGCTGGGGCTTGCAGGAGCCGCTGCGCTGCAGCTTGCGACGCTGAATGCAGCGACCGTTGAAATCGCCAACGACTGGTTGCCCAGCGTTCGTGTGGTCAATGAGATGGACTCCCAGATCCTCCGGCTGCGCATGACGATCATGAGCCATGTGCAAACCTCGGACCCGGCAGCGATGGAGGCCGTCGACAAACAGTTGGCAGTGGAGCGCAGCAAGCTCAACCAGATGCGTACCAGCTATGAGAAGCTGATCAGCGGTGCCGAGGAGCGCAAGACCTACGAGCTGTTTTCTGAGCAGCGAAAGGCCGTGCTCGAGGTGGACGACCGTGTCCTTGCGCTGTCGCGCAAGAACGAAACGGACCAGGCCCGCGCTCTGTTGGACGGGGAGTCCAAGAAGCTTTTCGACGCCTCTACGCAGACGCTGGAAAACCTCGTCAAGATCAACAGCCTTGGGGCTGAGGCATCGCGCACAGAGTCGGAAACCACGTACGCGAGAGCGCGAACCACATTGCTGGTGGTCGCTCTGCTGGCCGTTGCCGTGGCCATTGCTGCCGCGGTCTGGCTGGTCAGATCCATCACAGCGCCGTTGTCGCAGGCCGTGAACTTTGCAGAGCACGTTGCCGCGGGCGACCTGACCACCACCATTCATGTCACAAGCACCGACGAAACGGGCCAGCTTCTGGCGGCATTGCAACGCATGCAGCAAAGCCTGGCAAACACCGTGGGTGCCGTGCGCCAGAACTCCGAGAACGTGTCGACCGCGTCGTCTGAGATCGCACAAGGCAACAACGATCTGAGCGCCCGCACCGAGCAGCAGGCCAGCGCGCTGGAGGAAACGGCTGCGTCCATGGAAGAACTCAACTCAACGGTCCGGCAGAACGCCGACAACGCAAGGCAGGCCAACCAATTGGCCTTGAGCGCTTCCAAGGTCGCCGTTCGGGGTGGGGACGTGGTGGGCCAGGTAGTGGAGACGATGAAAGGGATCAACGACAGCAGCAAAAGGATTGCGGACATCATCAGCGTGATCGATGGCATAGCGTTCCAAACCAACATCCTGGCCCTGAACGCAGCCGTGGAGGCAGCGAGAGCGGGTGAACAAGGCCGTGGGTTCGCCGTGGTGGCTACGGAAGTGCGCAGCCTCGCCCAACGCAGCGCCGATGCAGCCAAGGAAATCAAGACACTGATCGACGTGAGCGTGTCCCGCGTGAGCCAGGGCGCAACGCTGGTGGACCAGGCCGGCTCCACGATGACTGAAGTGGTCAGCTCCATCAAACGCGTGACCGACCTGATGGGTGAGATCAGCGCCGCGAGCGAGGAACAAAGCCAGGGCGTGGCGCAGGTCGGCGAAGCTGTGACGCAGATGGACCAGGTCACCCAACAGAACGCAGCGCTGGTGGAAGAGATGGCAGCGGCGGCGAGCAGCTTGAACAACCAAGCATCGGAGCTGGTCCATGCCGTGGCTTTTTTCAAGCTCTCCGGCGCGCAGGGGGCAGCCGTTCGCCGTGTGGATTCAGACCGTGTAGCTAGCAAGCCGTCGGCCGCGGCGGTGGCTCGACTCAAGTAGTGCACGGCCCCGAGCCAGACCGACACGCTCCGCAGCCCGGCGCGCCTCAAAAGGAAAATTTTGCAACATGTGTATTGATAATTATTCTCATATAGAATAATTGCTTCGTTGCCAGCGGACGTGCCAGCACCCGAGCGGTGAGACGGCGCGCAGAGCCAGCTTCCTGTCATTGATTTCGACCAGAGAAGAAGGGCTCCCCCGTGGCGCACGCATCCGCATCCGCATCCGCATTTCGCTCCCGCACGTTCAACCTCCATCCCGTGGCCTGGCTCGTGGCCTGTGCACTGGGCACCGCCTGGAACGCCCAGGCCCAGGGCACGCCAAGCCCGCTGGGCGCAGGGCAGCTGATCGCTGCCGGCCCGGCGCTCAAGGAGGTCGTCATCAGCGGCTCGCGCAGCGAGCAGGACCGCGACGAGCTGCCCATGAGCATCGACGTGATCAACGCCCAGGCCATCGAGGAAGGCCAGGTGCGCGACATCCGCGATGTGGCGCGCGAGTTGCCCAACGTGTCGGTCACGCGCTCGCCCGCACGCTTCACGCTGGCCAGCGGCTCCACCGGGCGCGAGCAGAACGCCGGCTTCAACATCCGCGGCCTGGACGGCAACCGCGTGCTGATGATGGTGGACGGCATCCGCCTGCCGCGCAGCTACGTCTTCAGCGCCAATGCCTTCGGGCGCGACTACCTGGACATCGGCCTGCTGCAACGCATCGAGGTCGTGCGTGGGGCCACGTCGGCGCTGTACGGGTCGGACGGCATGGCGGGCCTGGTCAACTTCATCACGGCAGACCCTTCGGCATTTCTGGAAGGCGACAAGCGCATCGGTGGTCGGGTGAGCCTGGGCTACGACGGCGACGACCATGGCAAGCGCGTGGGCGCCACGGTGGCTGGCAAGGCGGGCGACACGGTGCAGTGGCTGCTGGGCGGCAACGTCACGCGCGCCAGCGAGCTCGACAACATGGGCAACAACAGCGCGGCCAACGCCGACCGCACCCGCCCCAATCCGCAAAAGGACCAGAGCGGCGCGCTGCTGGGCAAGGTCATCCTCACGCCGGGCGGCGGCCAGCGCCATGTGTTCACGCTGGAGCATGTGGACAAGACCTCCGACTACGAGCTGCTGACCGCGCGCTCCAAGCCGCCGCTGGCCGCGACGTCCGTGCTGGGCTCCACATCGTTCACCGACATGCAGCGCAGCCGTGCGACGTGGGAAGGCGCGTGGCGCGTGAACTCGGCGCTGGCCGACGACGTGAAGGCAACGCTGAGCTTTCAGGATTCCCACTCGCGCGAGTACGTGACCGAAGACCGCAACACCGCTGCGGACCGTGTGCGCGACGTGACCTACGACGAGCGCACCTGGCAGGCCAACCTGCAGGGCAGCAAGGTGCTGCGCGCGGGCCCTGGTGGCCTGGTGCAGAAGATCACCTACGGTTTTGACTACACGTCCGCCAAGGTCGAGAACCTGCAGACCGGCGTGACCCCGCCGGTGGGCGAGACCTTCCCGCTCAAGCGCTTTCCGGACACCACCGAGACCAGCGCCGCCCTGTATGTGCAGGACGAGTTCGTGACCGGCCCCTGGAGCATCACCCCGGGCGTGCGCTTCGACACCTTCCGCATCAAGGCCGACCAGGCCGGCTTCGGCGCGCAGGCCGTGTCCCTGTCGGGCAACGCCACCTCGCCCAAGCTCGGTGTGCTGTACCGCGCCAGCGAGCAGTGGAGCGTGTTCGGCAACTATGCGGCGGGCTTCCGTGCGCCCAACGCGGGGCAGGTCAACGCCTTCTTCGAGAACCCGGTCAGCAACTACCGCACGGTGCCCAACGCCAACCTCAAGCCCGAGAAGAGCCAGAACTTCGAGCTGGGCGTGCGCGGGCGCCTGGACGCGCTGTCGGTTGAGGCCGCTGCCTTCACCGGCCGCTACAAAGACTTTATCGAAGACCTGCGCCAGGTGGGTGGCACCGGTGCGCCGGGCAACCCGCTGGTGTTCCAGTCGGTCAACATCGGCCGCGTCAAGCTCAACGGCTTCGAGGTCAAGGGCGACATGCGCTGGGGCCAGTGGGCCGGCGGGCAATGGACATCGCCGTTCAGCTACGGCCAGACGCGCGGCCGCGACACCGCCACCGGCAGGCCGGTGAACACGGTGGACCCATCGCGCCTGTCGGCCGGCCTGCGCTACGACACCGGCGGCTGGATGGCGCGCCTGGATGCCACCCACGCTGCCGCCAAGAAGCCGAGCGACGTGGCGGTGCCCACCGGCAGCACGCAGTACCTCACGCCGTCGTACACGGTGCTCGACCTGTCGGGCCAGTGGCGCATCCGCAAGGACCTGCGCCTGAACCTCGGCATCTACAACCTGACCGACAAGAAGCACTGGCGCTGGGCCGACGTGGGCGGCCTGGCCGCCAACGCCAACTTCATCGACGCCTACAGCCAGCCCGGCCGCTCCGTGCGGGTGTCGCTGGTGGCCGATTTCTGACGTCCCCCGTTTTCATCCCCAGGCAACCACCCCAGGAGAACACCATGAGCCACGCTCACGAACCTTCCGACCCCACCGAGGCCAGCGCCCACCGCGACGAGGAATACAGCCTGCCCTGCGCCGAAGCGCTGCTGGCCGGCACGCTGGCGCTGATGACGGGCTACGTGCAAGCCTGCTGCGACAGCCACCGCGACGCCATGGGCCGCAAGATATCGGCCAACCTGCAGATGCTGGCCGACGCCGACGGCTTTACCGCCCACTTCCGCACGGTGGTCTGGAGCCTGCAAGGGCGTTGGGATGAGCAGTGCAAGGCGCGGCAGGACACCGCTGCCAGCGCCGCCATGGTGGCCGCCGAGCAGCGCCGCGTGCTGTGGCACACCGCACCGGAGGCCATGCAATGATCGCCGCCGTGACGAACCCACAAGGCGTTGCGGCAGCCGCTGCGCCGATTGCCGCGCCGGACATTCGCACGCAGTTCGCTGCCGCACGCGCAGCGGGTAAACGCGCCAAGGACGCGGCCGAGAGCCTGGGGCTGTCGGAAGGCGCCGCAGTGGCAGCCCACGCGGGTGAGCACGCGCACCCGCTCAAAGCCGTGCCGCTGCAGGGCTCGTGGTTGCACCTTCTGCAGGCGCTCGAGGCCTGCGGCCCGCTGATGGCGCTGACGCGCAACGAAGGCACGGTGCACGAGAAGACCGGCGTGTACACGCACGTCTCGGCCACCGGGCCCGTGGGCATTGCGCTGGGTGAGGACATCGACCTGCGCCTGTTCTTTGCACAGTGGCACGCGGGCTTTGCGGTGACCGAGCTGGCCAACGACCCCGCCAAGCCATCATCGCGCAGCCTGCAGTTCTACAACGCTCAAGGCCGTGCGGTGCACAAGATCTTCACGCGCGATGCCACCGATCTGGCCGCGTTCGACGCGGTGGTGAGCCGCTTTGCGCAGCCGAGTGCGGGCTACGTGTTCGGCACCGCACCTGCGCCTGCGGCCGTGCTGCCCGACGCGGATATCGATGCCACCGCGCTGCGCGACGCCTGGGCGGGGATGAAGGACACGCACGAGTTCTTCGGCATCACCAAGAAGTTCGGCGTGGAGCGCCAGCAGAGCTTTCGCCTGGTTGAAGGCCGGTTCGCCTGGCGTGCCACGCCGCAGGCCGTGCCGCGCCTTCTGGACGAGGCGGCGGTGGATGGCCTGCCCATCATGGTGTTCGTGGGCAGCGGCGGCTGCATCCAGATCCACACCGGTCCGGTGCGCAACATCCAGCCGCTCGATACGCCGCAAGCGCAGTGGATCAACGTGCTGGACGAAGGCTTCAACCTGCACCTGCGCACCGACATGATCGCGAGCGTCTGGGTGGTCGAAAAACCCACGGCCGATGGCGTGGTCACCTCCGTCGAGGCGTTCGACCACGCAGGCGAGCTGATGGCCATGTTCTTCGGTGCGCGCAAGCCCGGCAAGCCGGAGCTGCAAGGCTGGCGCGACCTGGTGGCGCGGCTGCCAGAGCTGCAGGTGCATGGCGCTCCAGCGCAGGAGGCAGCCCATGCCGCGTGACGAATGCACAGCTGCGCAGCAGGGTCGCAGGCAACTGCTGCGCGGCCTGGCCGCGCTGCCACTGCTGTCTGCCCTGAGCGCCGAACGCGCACTGGCAGCCAGCCCGGCGCGCATCGTCTCGCTGGGTGGAGCGTTGACCGAAGTGGTCTACCTGCTGGGCGCCCAGGGCCAACTGGTGGGTACCGACACCACCAGCCTGTTCCCCGAGGCCGCGCTCAAGACCGCCAAGGTCGGCTACATGCGCCAGCTGTCGGCCGAGGGTCTGCTGTCCCTCAAGCCCGACGCCGTGGTGGGTACCACCGAGGCGGGGCCACCCGTGGTGCTGGACCAGGTGCGCAGCGCCGGTGTGCGGGTGGAGCTGGTCAAGGCCGACCACACCTGGGACGAGGTGCAGCGCAAGGTCGCCACCGTGGGCCGCGTGGCCGGCCGCGAACGCGAGGCGCAGGCCCTGCAGGCGGACCTGGATGCGCAGTGGGCAGCGGTGCAAAAGCTGGTGGCCGCGTCTGCGCGGCGCCCGCGCGCCATCTTCATCCTGTCGCACGGCGGCAGCCCCATGGTGGCCGGCACCGGCACGGCGGCGGATGCGCTGATCCGCTTTGCGGGCGCGACCAACGCCATCACGCAGTTCGCAGGCTACCGGCCGCTCACGGCCGAGGCCATGGCCAGCGCCGCGCCGGAGGTGCTGCTCAACAGCACACAGGGTATCGAGGCGCTGGGCGGCGAGGCAGCCTTCTGGCAGCGGCCTGAACTGGCGCTCACGCCCGCGTTCCGCCGCAAGGCGCTGGTCGCCATGGAGGCCAGCCACCTGCTGGGCTTTGGCCCACGCCTGCCCGGCGCCGTGCGCGAGCTGCACACCCGCACGCAGGCGATCACAGCGTGAGCGGCGTGGCCGTGGCGCAGCCGGGTGCGCACTGGTCTTTGCGGCGCCTGTCGCCGCGCGCAGCGCTGCTGTGGGGTGTTGCGCTGGTGGGCCTCGCGTTCGTGTGGGCCAGCACGCAGGGTGCGTACGCCATTGCGCCAGCCCAGCTGTGGCAGGTGCTGCTGCAGGCCGTGGGCGCGGCGCCGTCGGCCGAGCAGGCGCCCGAATATCTGGTGTTCATCAACATCCGGCTGCCCCGGTTGCTGATGGGCGTGGCCGCGGGGGCGGGCCTGGGGCTGGCCGGTGCGCTCATGCAGGGATTGTTCCGCAACCCGCTGGCCGACCCGGGCTTGATCGGCGTGAGCAGTGGGGCCGCACTGGCCGCCGCGCTCACCATCGTGCTGGGCAGCCACTGGCTGCCCGACCTGCCGCGCACGCTGGGCAGCTGGACGCTGGTGGGCATGGCGTTTGGCGGCGGCCTGCTGGTCACCGCACTCATCTACGGGCTGGCACAGGCCGATGGCGGCACGCGCATGGGGCTGATGCTGCTGGCGGGCGTGGCAGTCAACGCGCTGGCGCTGGCGGGGCTGGGCTACCTGAATTTCATCTCCACCGACGAGCAGTTGCGCAACATCCAGATGTGGCTGCTGGGCAGCCTGGGCGGCGCACGCTGGAGCGCTGTCGCTCTGGTCGGCTCCATCGTGGCCTTGGCCTGCGGTCTGGGCCTGGCGCTCGCGCGCCCGCTCAACACGATGGCCCTGGGCGAGGCGCAGGCCGCGTTGCTGGGCGTGCCGGTGGAACGCACCAAGCGCCTGGCGGTGCTGATCACCGCGCTGGCCGTGGGCGCTGTGACCGCCGCCACCGGCATCATCGGGTTCATCGGCCTGGTGGCGCCGCACTGGGTGCGCCTGGTGGCCGGGCCGGACCACCGCGTGGTGCTGCCGGGCTCGGCCCTGCTGGGTGCGGCGCTGGTACTGGCGGCCGACGTGGTGGCGCGCACCGTCGTCAAGCCGGCGGAGCTGCCGCTGGGCGTGCTCACGGCCTTCATCGGTGTGCCACTGTTTCTGGCGATGTTGCGGCAATTCAGGAGCAAGGTATGAGCGGGCTGGGCACTCTCCGCGGCGACCAACTCGTCTGCGATCAACTGGGCGTGGGACTGCCTGGCCGGCCCTTGCTGGCCACCGTGCATGCACGCCTGGCACCCGGCCGATTCACCGCCATCCTCGGGCCCAACGGCGCAGGCAAGTCCACGCTGCTGTCCATGCTGTCGGGCCAGCGCGCGCCGCGTTCGGGCTCGGTGAGCCTGGGGGGCAGGGCGCTCGCTGCGTTGGGCGCATTGGAACTGGCGCGCCTGCGCGCCGTGCTGCCGCAAGAGACCGCGGTGGCCTTCGACTTCACGGTACAAGAGGTCGTGGAGATGGGACGCTTTCCGCACCGCCAGTCGCCCAGCCAGCACGAGGCGCGCATCCCCCGCGACGCGATGGAGGCCACCGGCGTGGCCCACTTGGCGCAGCGCGGCGTCAACACCCTGTCGGGCGGCGAGCGCGCCCGCGCCCACCTGGCCCGGGCGCTGGCCCAGATCTGGGAACCAAGGCCCGATGGCGCCACACGCTGGCTGCTGCTGGACGAGCCCACTGCAGCGCTCGACCTGGCGCACCAGCACCAGGCCATGGCCCTGGTGCGCCGCTGGGCGGTGGAGCAGGGCATCGGCGTGGTGGCTGTGCTGCACGACCTGAACCTGGCGCTGCGCTATGCGCACGACACGGTGCTGATGGGCGCGGGGCGCTTCGACGTGGGGCCCAC
>Ga0209023_10005294_pt1 | contig 14192 bp, 14 predicted proteins | sample LakOneMetagenome_FD_187468 | JGI IMG/M metagenome (GOLD analysis project Ga0209023, IMG submission 187468) | Freshwater and sediment microbial communities from Lake Erie, Canada (SPAdes) (version 2) | ecosystem: Environmental > Aquatic > Freshwater > Lentic | place: Lake Erie, Canada...
ATTTCAGGCCGGCGTTGACGATCACGAAGTTGTGATCCAGACGTACGACTTCAGCCGAAATGACTTCGCCCGAACGCATGTCTTGACGCGACAAGGATTCTTCGAATAGCGCTGCAAAACTTTCCATATTGGACATAATTTACTCTGGTGAGCCAGCAGAGATCGCACGATGCGACTTAAACTGGGTTAGGTTGAACAACACCTGCGACTGCACAATTGCCGCCGCAAGCTCCTGCTACTTTACTGCCGCATACCATTTCAACACTTCGTCGATGGCCTGATCGGCCGTCATGTTTGAGGTATCGAGGATATGGGCGCCTTCTGCCGCGACCAGCGGGGCGATGGCCCGGTGTGTATCCCGGTCGTCGCGCGCCTGCAAATCAGACAGGAGGTCTTCCATATTAGCAGAAAACCCCTTGTCAATCAATTGCTTATATCGGCGCTCGGCGCGCGCCGCCACACTCGCCGTCAGGAACACCTTGAGCTGGGCGTGCGGGAAAATCACGCTGCCCATGTCGCGCCCGTCGGCCACCAGGCCGGGCGGCTTGCGAAAGCTCAGCTGTAGCGCGAACAGGGCTTGGCGCACGGTGGGGAAGGCCGCGATTTTCGATGCCATGTTGCCAACTTCCTCGGCCCGGATGTGCTGGGTCACGTTCTCGTTGGCGAGGAAGATTTCGCCGCCGGCGAAGTGGGCCGGGAGGTGCTCGGCCAGCTTGGCCAGGGCGTGCTCGTCGGTCAGCGGGGTGTCGCGCCGGATGGCGGACAGGGCCGTGAGGCGGTACAGGGCGCCGGAATCGAGGTAATGGAATCCGAGACGATCGGCCACCTTGTGGGCGACCGTGCCTTTGCCGGAGGCGGTGGGACCGTCGATGCAAATGACGGGGATGGCGTGGGTTGTTGGCATTGTTTTAACCTTGGTATTGAAGCAGCCGTCGCCCTCGCGAAAGAGCGGGGGCCCATAGCATGTTACCGAAGTTGTTCAGCGCGCTATGGGTTCCCGCCTTCGCGAGGACGACGTTAATGGATCTAGATTAACGTTTCTTTTGCAATTCCTGCGAAGGCTTCGAAATAGTCGGGGAAGGTTTTGGCGACGCATTTCGGGTCCAGGATGCGCATCTGGTTGCCGCGCCGCGCTTTGCCGTCGACCGTGGCCAGCGAGAAGCACATCGCCATCCGGTGGTCATCATAGGTTTCAATCGTCGCGGCCAGGATTTCCTCGGGCGGCGTGATCGTGATGTAGTCGGCGCCCTCCTCCACCACCGCGCCCAGCTTGCGCAGCTCGGTCGCCATGGCCGACAGGCGGTCCGTCTCTTTCACGCGCCAGCTGGCGATGTTGCGCAGGGTGCTGGTGCCGTCCGCGTACAGCGCGGCAACGGCGATTGTCATAGCCGCATCGGGAATATGGTTGAAGTCGGCGTCGATGGCTTTGAGTACGCCGTTCGACTTCGCCTCGATCCAGTTGTCGCCACGGGTGATGGTCGCGCCCATCTGCTCGAGCGCTTCGGCAAAGCGCACGTCGCCCTGGATGCTGTCGCGGCCCACGCCCTCGACCCGCACCGGACCGCCGCCAATGGCGCCTGCCGCCAGGAAGTAGGACGCCGACGAGGCGTCGCCTTCCACATGAATGGAACCGGGACTGGCGTACCTCTGACCCGGCTGCACCGTGAACGACTGCCAGCCGTCCTGCTCCACCGTCACGCCGAAACGGCGCATCAGGTTGAGCGTGATTTCGATATAGGGCTTGGAAATGAGCTCGCCCACCACGTCGATCGAGACCGGATGCTCGCGCGCCATCAGGGGCGCGGCCATCAGCACGGCAGTCAGGAACTGGCTCGAGACATTGCCGCGCACCGACATGCGGTCCGCGTGGATATGCCCGCGCCGGATGCGCAGCGGCGGGAAACCCTCCACGCCCGTGTATTCGATCTGCGCGCCGACCGCGTTGAGCGCGTCGACCAGGTCGCCGATCGGCCGCTCGTGCATGCGCGAGACGCCGTGCAACGTGAAGTCGCCGCCGATCACGGCCAGCGCCGCCGTCAGCGGACGGATCGCGGTGCCGGCATTGCCCATGAACAGATCGGCTTCGTGATTGGGCAGCGCGCCCCCACCGCCGTGCACGATGTGGGTATGCTCGTCGACCTGCTCCCAATGGATGCCGAGCGAACGCAGCGCGCCCAGCATGACGAGCGTGTCGTCGGAGGCCAGCAGGTCGTGGATCGTGGTCGTGCCCTCGGCCAGCGCCGCCAGCAGCAAGGTGCGGTTGGAGATGCTTTTCGAGCCTGGCAGGCGGACCACGCCTTCGACGTGCATGACAGGGTGGATGTCGAGATGATGGGGATAGTGCTTTTGCTGCGTCATGCCGGAATTCCTGAGTGATTAATCTGCGGTGTCTTTGGGTGGCGGCGCTTCGGCCGCCTCGATGGCTTCAATCCAGCGGCAGCGGGCCTGCTGCGCGTTGGTGTAGACCGCTTCGATGGCCGCGCCATTGCCCGAGGCAAGGTGGGTCCGCAATGCGGTCAATTGTGCCATATACGAGTCGAGCTCCCCCAACAGCGCGGCCTGATTGGCCAAGCTGATGTCACGCCACATTTCAGGCGAGGATCCGGCGATGCGGGTAAAGTCGCGAAAACCGGAGGCTGCATACTGGAACAGCAAATCGGCGTGCGGCTTGTTGGCGATGTCGTCAACCAGCGCGTAAGCCAGTAGGTGAGGCAAATGCGAGACGGACGCGAATACCTTGTCGTGGTCTTGCGGTGAAAGCTGATGAATGACCGAACCGCAGGCGATCCAGGCGCCGGCAACACGCGCCACGTCCGCCGCCGCGTTCTCGGGCAAGGGTGTAAGCACGGTTTTTTTGCCGACATACAGATCGATGATGGCCGCGTCCGGGCCATTGGTCTCGCGCCCCGCGATCGGGTGGCCGGGGACGAACTGGGCGATCTTGTCGCCCAACGCTTCGCGCGCGGCGGCAACCACGTCGGACTTGGTGCTGCCGGCGTCGGTGACCACCGTGCCCGGCTCCAGGAACGGCGCCAGCGAAGCCAGAATGCGGCCCGTCTGCGCCACGGGCGCGGCGATCAGCACCAGGCTGGCGCCGCGCATTGCCTCTTGCAGCGAAGGCGCCACCTGGTCGACGATGCCCAGCTCCAGTGCGCGCGCCATCGCCTGCGGCGAGCGGCCGACACCGACGATGGTGCGAACCGCGCCCGCGTGGCGCAGAGCCCGGGCGAACGAGCCGCCGATCAGGCCGACGCCGAAGATGACGACTTTATCCATCACGCTCAGGCCAGCGCCTTTTTCAGCGCCGCGATGAAGATCGCGTTTTCCTGCGGCAGGCCGATCGAGATGCGCAGCCACTGCGGCAAGCCGTAGTTCCCGACCGGGCGCACGATCACGCCCTGCTTGAGCAGCGCCAGATTGACGCGCGCGCCGGCGCCGTCGTCGTTGCCGACCTTGACCAGCACGAAGTTGCCGAACGACGGCACGTAGTCGAGACCGAGTTCATTGAAGGCTTCGACGAACTGCGCATAACCTGCCGCGTTGTTCTTGGCACCCTGCTCCAGGAACGGCTTGTCGTTGAGGGCCGCGATGGCAGCCGCCTGGGCCAGCGAGTTGACGTTGAACGGCTGGCGGATGCGGTTCATCAGGTCCGTCACCGCAGGCTGGGCGATGGCGAAGCCCACGCGCAGGCCGGCCAGGCCGTAGGCCTTGGAGAAGGTGCGCGAGACCAGCAGGTTCGGGTACTTGGCCACCCACTTGGCGGACTCGAACTGCTGCTCGGGCGCGAGAAACTCGTTATAGGCTTCGTCCAGCACCACCACCACGCTGGCCGGCACTTTGTCGAGGAAGGCTTCGATCTGCGCGGCCGGAATGAAGGTGCCGGTCGGGTTGTTGGGGTTGGCGATGAAGACCAGGCGCGTATCGGCGTCGATAGCGGCCAGCATGGCGTCCAGGTCGTGCCCGTATTCCTTGGCCGGCACCACGATGGCGCGCGCGCCCACGCCTTGCGTGGCCAGTGCGTACACCGCGAACGAGTACTGCGAGTACACCACGGCCTGTCCTTTTTGCACGAAGGCGTGGGCGGCGATTTCCAGAATGTCGTTCGAGCCGTTGCCCAGCGTGATCCAGTCGGCAGGCACGTCGTAGCGCTTGGACAGCGCCGCTTTCAGGTCGAAGCCGTTGGCGTCCGGGTAGCGGCCCAGGTCGGCCACGGCGGCGGCCATGGCTTGCCTGCTCGACTCGGGCACGCCGAACGGGTTCTCGTTGGACGCGAGCTTGACGATGTTCGCCTCGTCGAGGCCGAACTCGCGCGCCACTTCGGCGATGGGTTTGCCGGCCTGGTAAGGAGCGATGGCGCGGACGTAATCTGGACCGTATTGCTGGGACATGGAAATCTCTAAAGTGGGTTATGTGAGGCTGAGCGGATACGAGCCCAGCACCTTGAAAAATGCTGCGTTATCTTTGAGTTCCTCGAGCGCCTTGGCCACGGAAGGATTCTGTACGTGGCCTTCGATGTCGACGTAGAAGTAGTACTCCCAGGTGCCGATGCGCGCCGGGCGCGATTCGAAGCGCGTCATCGACACGCCGTTCACGGCCAGGGGCGCCAGCAGGTTGTAGACGGCGCCGGCCTTGTTCGGCACCGCCAGCACCAGCGAAGTCTGGTCCGCGCCCGAGGGATTGGTTTGCAGGTGGCCGATGACGGCAAAGCGGGTGCGGTTGTGCGGGTCGTCCTGGATGTGGCCATTGACCACGCCCAGCTTGTACTGCTCGCCCGCCATTTCGCTGGCAATGGCCGCGATGGTGGCGTCCTTGCTGGCCATGATGGCCGCTTCGGCGTTGGAGGCGACGGCGCGCCGCTCGATGTTCGGGTAGTGCTGGTTGAGCCAGACCTGGCACTGGGCCAGCGCCTGCGAATGCGCGCACACGACCGTCACGCCGTCCATGTTGCCGGTCTTGGTCATCAGGCTGTGATGGACGGGGATCGAGATTTCGCCGCTGATGATGGTGGTGGTGCCGAGCATCAGGTCGAGCGTGCGATTGATCGCGCCTTCTGACGAATTTTCGACCGGGACCACGCCGAAGTCGGCGGTGCCGGCCTCGGTGGCGCGGAACACTTCGTCGATCGAGATGCAAGGCAGTCCTTCGACGGCGCTGCCGAACTGCTGGTAGACGGCTTGTTCGCTGAAGGTGCCCGACGGGCCAAGGTAGGCGACGGTGACGCGCTTTTCCAGCGAGCGGCAGGCCGACATGATCTCGCGGAAGATGGTCTGCACTTCGGCGCCCTTGAGCGGGCCGGGATTGCGTTCGGCCACGCCGCGCAGCACCTGCGCCTCGCGCTCGGGACGGAACACGGGGGCGTTGGTTTCGGCCTTTACGTGGCCGACCTCCTGCGCCAGCTTGGCGCGGCGGCTCAGCAGGTCGAGGATCTGGGCGTCGATCGCATCGATCTGTTCGCGCAGCGGTGTCAGTTTGTCTGTCATGGTCATGCAGTCATGTGTGCGGTGGACGGCACCGGCTGGTTCACTACCTTACCTGCCGGCGAACTCGTTCAAATAATCGACCAGGGCTTGCACGCCCTCGATCGGCATCGCGTTGTAGATCGATGCTCGCATACCGCCGACGGACTTGTGGCCCTTCAGTTGCAGCAGGCCGCGCGCTTTTGCACCGGCCAGAAATTGTTCGTTCAGTGTTTCGTCGCGCAGGAAGAACGGCACGTTCATGCGCGAACGGCATTCCTTGGCCACGCGGTTTTCGTAAAAATCGTCGGCGTCGAGCGCGGCGTACAGCAGCTCCGCTTTGGCGATATTACGCTGTTCGGCCGCGGCCACCCCGCCCTGGCGCTTGAGGTGGGCGAAAACCAAGCCGGCGATGTAGATGCCGTAGGTGGGCGGCGTGTTGTACATGGAGTCGTGGTCGGCCACGATGCCCCAGTCGAAGGCGGACGGGCAGATCGGCAGCGCGGTGCCGAGCAGGTCTTCGCGCACGATGACGAGGGTCAGGCCCGCCGGGCCGATATTCTTTTGTGCGCCCGCGAAAATGACGCCGTACTGGGACACGTCGATCTGGCGCGACAGGATGTGCGAGGACATGTCGGCCACCAGCGGCGTGTCGCCCTGCACGGTCGGCACGAAGTTGTATTCGACACCGTCGATGGTTTCGTTGGTGCAGATGTGGACATAGGCGGCGTCGCGCGTGAGCTTCCAGTATTCCTGCGGCGGCACCGAGGTAAAGTGGCCGGGCTCGGAGGTGGCGGCCACGTTCACGTCGGCGTAGCGGCGCGCTTCCTTGACCGATTTGCCGGACCAGGAACCGGTGTGCACGAAGTCGATGGTGGCCGGCTGCTTGGCGCGGCCCAGCAAATTCATGGGCACGATAGCGTTTTCGCCCAGCCCGCCGCCCTGCAGGAACAGGATCTGGTAATTGTCCGGCACCGCCAGCAGCTCGCGCAGGTCGCGCACGGCGGCCTGGTAGATCGAAATGAATTCGGGACCGCGGTGGCTCATCTCCATGACCGACATGCCGCTGCCGTGCCAGTCGAGCATTTCGGCGGCGGCCTGTTCGAGCACTTCTTTCGGCAGCACGGCGGGGCCGGCGGAGAAGTTGTAGATCTGGGTCACGGAGCGGTCCTTGTCAGTGGTGAGGCTTATTTGGCGGGCGGCTGCATCAGCTCGTCGAGAATTTTTTCGGTGCGCGGGACCATGAAGGTTTGCCCGAGCGCGAGCGATTCGGTGAGGATGCGCGGCGCCAGCGCCAGCATCTTGGCGCCTTCCGGCGTGCGGTAGAAGGCGGCGATCTTGGTCATTTCGTCGATCGTGAAATAGCGGGTGTAAAGCTTGGCCGTTTCGTTGGTGATGGTTTCGGCCGTGGCCGGGTCGTCGAACAGCTTTTCCAGGGCCAGGTCGGCGGCGGGCAGCTTTTTGTCGATCGAGGCGACCATCTTGGCACGGGCGGCATCGTCGAGCGACTTGTCGGCGGCCAGCTTGGCGCCGGCCATGCGGCGCAGGGCTGCCGGCGCGTTGTCGGCCGCGGTCTTGAGTTCGGCCGCCAGGGTGAACTTGAAGCGCATCGCCACCAGCAGGTCGCGGGCGACCGCGACGGCCATAGGATCGACCTTGTCGTCGGCGGCGTGCGCCGGCGCCGCAAGGACGGTGGCGGCAATGATCAGAAGGAGGAGTCTTTTCATGTTTCTTGCGGTCCGCGTTGTTCGCTTACTGTCCCTGCACAAACTTTCCAATCGCGGCGCTGACGCGCGGCATGATCATTTTCTGGGTAATCTGCATCGATTCGTTCATGATCGCCGGCATCTTTTCCAGCATTTTCTTTCCGATCGGGGTCTTGTAGTAGGCGGTCATTTCGCGAATTTCGGCGACCGTGAAGTGGCGCGCGTACAGGGGCACGATTTCCGCCATCATTTCATCGACCAGGGCCGGATCGCTGAACGCTTGCTTCAACGACGCGACAATGGCGGGCACTTCCCGCACAGCTGCGTCGTGGGCCGCCTTTTTTTCGGCCGGCTTGAGGCGCTGGTCCGCCTCAATCACCGAGTCGATTCCGTTAAGAATCATCTCCGACATACCCTCGTCCATTTGCGCGAACTGCATGGCTGTCATCTCGCGAAACTTCATGACTTCGAGCATTTTCGTCACGGCCGCCGCAGCGGCCGGTTCGACTGGCGTCTTGGCCGTCTCGGCCTGTGCCGCCGGCAAGGCGAAGGTGAACGCGGACAGGACGGCGAGGATCAGTTTTTTCATTGTTTCTCAGTAGATAAAAATCGGGAGCCCAAAGCAAAAGCGCTTTCCACCATTGCCGGCCTGTTGGCGCCGACAATGGTGGAAAGCGCTTCGTATTCCACCCGGGTTAAAGTGCGCTGGGGCCGCTGTTATTTTCGCATGAAACAGCGCCCCTTGCAGGCTTACTCCGGGGGGTTCTCGAGGTCGACTTCTTCGAGGTCGGTTTCGACGATGCGCTGCAGGCCCGACAGCTTGGTGCCGTCTTCCACAGCGATCAAGGTCACGCCTTGCGTGGCGCGGCCCATCTCGCGGATCTCGGACACGCGGGTGCGAATCAGCACACCGCCGGTCGTGATCAGCATGATCTCGTCGCTGGCTTCGACCAGGGTCGCCGCCACCACCTTGCCGTTACGCTCGGAGGTCTGAATCGCGATCATGCCCTTGGTGCCGCGACCGTGGCGGGTGTACTCGGTGATCGGCGTACGCTTGCCGAAGCCGTTTTCGGTGGCCGTGAGCACCGACTGCTGCTCGTTCTCGGCCACCAGCAAGGCGATCACGTTCTGGCCGTCTTCCAGGTTCATGCCGCGCACACCGCGCGCGGTACGGCCCATCGGACGCACGTCGTTCTCGTCGAAGCGCACTGCCTTGCCCGAGTCGGAGAACAGCATCACATCGTGCTCGCCATCGGTCAGGGCGGCGCCGATCAGGAAGTCGCCATCGTCCAGGTCGACCGCGATGATGCCGGCCTTGCGTGGATTGCTGAAGTCCTTGAGCGGGGTCTTTTTCACGGTACCGAGGCTGGTCGCCATGAACACGTAGTGGTCTTCCGGGAAGGTGCGGTTCACGCCGGACAGCGGCAGGACCACGGTGATCTTCTCGTTGTCGGCCAGCGGGAACATGTTGACGATTGGTTTACCGCGCGAATTGCGCGAGCCTTGCGGCACTTCCCACACCTTGAGCCAGTACATGCGGCCACGGTTCGAGAAGCACAGGATGTAATCGTGGGTGTTGGCGATGAACAGCTGGTCGATCCAGTCTTCCTCTTTGGTCGCCATGGCCTGCTTGCCGCGCCCGCCGCGTTTCTGCGCGCGGTACTCGGAAATCGGCTGCGACTTCATGTAACCGGTGTGCGACAGGGTCACGACCATGTCCTGCGGCGTGATCAAGTCTTCGGTTTCGAGGTCGGTCGCATTGAGTTCGATGGTCGAACGGCGCACGTCCTTGTTGCCGGTGCCGTAGTCGTTGACGATCACGGTCATTTCGTCGGTGATGATGGTCGTCACACGCTCCGGCTTGGCCAAAATGTCGAGCAAGTCGGCGATATGCGCCATGATGTCTTTGTACTCGTTGACGATCTTGTCCTGCTCGAGGCCGGTCAAGCGCTGCAGACGCATCTGCAGAATCTCTTGCGACTGCTCGTCGGAGAGCTTGTACAGGCCGTCCGGCTGCATGCCGTAATGCTTGGGCAGGTGCTCGGGACGGAAGGCCTCGATGCCGCCCACGGTGGTGCCTTCGGCGGTACGCAGCAGCATTTCGCGCACCAGGGACGAATCCCAGGCGCGGGCCATCAGTTCGGTCTTGGCGATCGGCGGGCTAGGTGCGGCCTTGATGATGGCGATGAAGTCATCGATGTTGGCCAGGGCGACGGCCAAGCCTTCGAGCATGTGGCCCCGTTCGCGCGCCTTGCGCAGTTCGAACACGGTGCGGCGCGTGACGACTTCGCGGCGGTGCGACAGGAAGCACTGCAGCATCTGCTTGAGGTTGAGCAGCTTCGGCTGGCCGTTGACCAGCGCGACCATGTTCATGCCGAAGGTGTCCTGCAACTGGGTCTGCTTGTACAGATTGTTGAGGACCACTTCCGGCACTTCGCCGCGTTTCAGTTCGATGACCACGCGCATGCCCGACTTGTCGGACTCGTCGCGGATGTCGGAAATGCCTTCGAGCTTCTTGTCGCGCACGTTCTCGGCGATGCGCTCGAGCAGGGACTTTTTGTTGACCTGGTAAGGCAGCTCGTCGACGATGATGGCGATGCGGCCGCCGTCCTTGCCGTATTCCTCGAAGTGGGTCTTGGCGCGCATCACCACGCGGCCGCGGCCGGTGCGATAACCGTCGCGCACGCCCGAGACGCCGTAGATGATGCCGGCGGTCGGGAAGTCCGGGGCCGGGATGATCTCGATCAGCTCGTCGATCGTGCAGTCCGGGTTGCGCAGCACGTGCAGGGCGCCGTTGACCACTTCGGTCAGATTGTGCGGCGGGATGTTGGTGGCCATGCCGACCGCGATACCGGACGAGCCGTTGATCAGCAGGTTGGGAATGCGGGTCGGCAGGACGGTCGGTTCTTTTTCCTTGCCGTCGTAGTTGGGCTGGAAGTCGACGGTGTCCTTGTCGATATCGGCCAGCACTTCGCCGGCGATCTTGTCGAGGCGGCACTCGGTGTAACGCATTGCCGCGGCCGAGTCGCCGTCGATGGAACCGAAGTTACCCTGGCCGTCGACCAGCGTGTAGCGCAGCGAAAAGTCCTGGGCCATGCGCACCAGCGTGTCGTAGATCGACGCGTCGCCGTGCGGGTGGTACTTACCCATCGTTTCGCCGACCACGCGTGCGCACTTGACGTACGGGCGGTTGTACACGTTATTCATCTCGTGCATGGCGAACAGAACGCGGCGGTGCACCGGCTTCAAGCCGTCGCGCACATCCGGCAATGCGCGGCCCACGATCACGCTCATGGCGTAATCGAGGTAGCTCTTGCGCATCTCTTCTTCGAGGGAAATGGGGATTGTTTCTTTTGCGAATTGATCCATTGGCGGGGACTGATCTCAGGCTGTGGTTATAGTAGCTGTACGCAAATGCTGCTCGGTTGCCTGCTGGTCCGACGCGCGCACATCGCAGTGCGAACGCCGATCTTATCAACAGAAGCGTGGGATTTTAGCATGCGGCGTATGGCAGCAGGTCAATTCCTGAAAACCCCCAGAAATTGTCATGACAGCGTCATGCGAATCTGCGTTACTACACGATGTTGCACGAATACAACGACGCCTTGTACAATGATGTCCTGTTGAATTAGCAAGGTCGTGCTATTTTGACTCGTGTGGCAAAATGCACTGAACGTTAAATTGCCTGTTTCACAATTTGTAACAGGTACCCGTGGGGCAAGCTGTTACTATCTTGTTCACAAGCCCAGTAGCGCAGTGGAAGCTGCGGAAATCCCCCGAAAGGAAAGAATACCTATGAAAAAAATCTTGACGATGATCCTGGTAACGGCAGCCGCCGCCAGCGGCGCGATGGCGCAAACCTCGCCGCCGTTCGCCCCGCTGACCACCGACATCATTGCGCCAAAGGGCAATGCCGGTTACGTGATCGATGCCCGCGGCGTGGTCGTGCGCGATCCGTACGGCCTGTGCTGGCATACCGGTTCGTACACCAAGGCTGACGCCATTCCAGGTTGCGACCTGCCGATGTGCGTGGCCCCGGACACCCTGGAAAATGGCAAGTGCGTGAGCCCGCCAGCGCCTGTGGCACCGGTGGTGACCCCAGTGGCACCGGTGGCGACGCCGCCAGTCGCGGCCCCTGCCGCCAGCTCGGAAAAAGTGAGCTTCGCCGCTGACGCCCTGTTCGACTTCGACAAAGCCGTCCTCAAGCCAGAAGGCAAGGCCAAGCTGGACGACCTGGCATCGAAACTGAGCACGATCAACCTGGAAGTCATCATCGCCGTCGGCCACACCGACTCCAAAGGCACCGATGCTTACAACGAAAAGCTGGCGATCCGCCGTGCTGAATCGGTCAAAGCCTACCTGCAAGGCAAAGGCGTGGAAGCGAACCGCATCTACACCGAAGGCAAAGGCGAGAAGCAGCCAGTGGCCGACAACAAGACCGACGCCGGCCGCGCACAGAACCGCCGCGTCGAAATCGAAGTGGTTGGCACGCGCAAGTAATCCCTGACCCGGGCTGGTCGTTCAGCCCGCTCAGCATGAATGCCGTTCAGCTTCGCTGAGCGGCATTTTTTTTGCCGCCCGCTCCCGCGCGGGGAGGCAAAGAAACACCGTCCACCCCGATTTCCCGTTATTATTCCGCGTATGAATGCCGACCCTCTTGAAATCCAGAAATTTAGTGAATTAGCCCATCGCTGGTGGGATCCCACGTCCGAATTCAAACCGCTGCACGAAATCAATCCGCTGCGGCTGGAGTGGATCAACGCCAAGGTGCCGCTGGCCGGCAAAAAAGTAATCGACATCGGTTGCGGCGGCGGGATCCTGACCGAATCGATGGCGCGCAAGGGCGCCGACGCGACCGGGATCGACCTGTCCGACAAAGCGCTCAAGGTAGCCGACCTGCACAGCCTGGAGTCGGGCGTCCAGGTGCGTTACCTGCACATCGCGGCCGAAGACATGGCGGCGCAGGAAGCGGGTCAGTACGACGTGGTGACCTGCATGGAAATGCTGGAACACGTGCCCGATCCGGCCGCGATCGTGAAAGCGGCGGCGACGCTGGTGAAACCGGGCGGCAAGGTCTTCTTTTCCACGCTCAACCGCAACCCGAAGGCGTATCTGTTCGCCATCGTGGGCGCAGAGTATCTGCTGCGCATGCTGCCCAAGGGCACGCACGACTACGCCAAGTTCATCACGCCGGCCGAGCTGTCGCAGTTCGCGCGCGAAGCCGGACTGCAAGTCGATGGACTGAAGGGCATGACCTACAATCCGCTGACCAAGATCTACGCGCTCAATCAGGACACCGATGTCAACTACATGGTCGCTTGCAGCCGTCCGCGCTAACTGTCTATCCGCACTATGACCACCATCTTGCAGCGCCCGCGCGCCATCCTGTTCGACCTTGACGGCACGCTGGCCGACACCGCGCCCGACCTGGCCGCCGCCGTCAACCTGCTGCGCACCGAGCGCGGTCTGGAACCGACGCCCTACCCCATCCTGCGTCCGACGGCGTCGGCCGGCGCGCGCGGCATGATTGGCGCCGCCTTCGGGCTGACGCCGGCCGATGAAGGCTACGAAGCGCTGCGCCTGCAATGGTTCAGCAACTACGAGGCGGCCATCGCCGTGCACAGCACGCTGTTCGGCGGCGTGGCCGAATTGCTGGCGGGTCTGGCCGAAGCCGGCGTGGCCTGGGGCATCGTGACCAACAAGCCGGCGCGCTTCACCGATCCGCTGGTGCCGCAGATCGGCCTGGGCCACGCCGGCTGCGTCATTTCCGGCGACACGGTGGGCGTGGCCAAGCCGCATCCGGCGCCGCTGCTGGAAGGCGCGCGCCGGCTCGGCATCGCGCCCCAGGATTGCTGGTACGTGGGCGACGACCTGCGCGACATCGAAGCGGGCCGCGCGGCCGGCATGGCGACGGTGGCCTGCGCCTGGGGGTACTGCGGCGCGACCGAACCTGCGCTCTGGGGCGCCGATTTTCTGCTCGACACGCCGACCGACCTGCTGGAACTGGTGCGCAGCGCGCTGGCCGCCCCGGCCAAGAACGCGATGGTTGCCTGATCCTTTTTTCGGGCGAAAAAAAACCACCCCGCAGGGTGGTTATCAAATCATCGGAACAACAGGGAAAAACGTTGCTTAGCTCAGGGTCCAGTTGTACTCGACCTTGGTCCAGGTCGAATCCGGCTTGCCGTCCTTGCTGCCTGGCTTGAATTTGCAAGCGGAAACTGCGGTGATGGCTGCCTTGTCCAGGCCTTTGTAGCCGCTGGTCTTGTCCAGCTTCGATTCGAGCACGCGGCCTTCGGCCGACACCAGGAACATGATCGACACGGTACCCTGCTCTTCGTTCATCAGCGACGCTTTCGGGTATTCGGCCTTGCAATTCTTGGCGTCGAACACGGCTGGCGTTTCGCCGGCAACTGCGCTACCACCAATGGCGGCGAATACGAGGGCTGCGAACATTTTCAGAGCATTTTTACGGGAAATCATGGATGAAACTCCTGTGTAAAATTAGTGGGGAGTGATCGTTTAATTAACAACCAATATCGATACTGTACGGCAATAAATGGCACAGGGCAACATATTTCGTTCCTTGTGGAAATTTTTGTTGCTAGGAGGTCGCATGATTCTCTTCTGTCAACGTGTCCGCAAAGCATGTGACGTGCGTCCCCCGCCCCAGGGCGCGATGCGCTACAATAGGGGTTCTGTGGGGGCGACCTGGTTTCGACGTGGGTTGCAAAGCAGCGCAGGGCATACCGAGGGCGGGTCACCTCGTAAATACAACCTGAAAAAACTTAACTGCAAACGATAACTCGTACGCACTGGCAGCTTAATCGCTGTTAGCTCTAGAACACCTCGTCCCTGGGGTGGGCCGTCAAAAGCTCTAGAGTCATTTACAGGGACTCGTCTTGGACTGGGTTACTTAGTTCCGGACTAAATAATAGGTAACTCGCTTGTACACAGCGTGCACGTCCGCGTTGTACCGGTTAAATTAAATGGCAGTGCTAAGTATGTAGAACTGTCTGTAGAGTGCTTGCGG
>Ga0209023_10005295_pt1 | contig 14188 bp, 11 predicted proteins | sample LakOneMetagenome_FD_187468 | JGI IMG/M metagenome (GOLD analysis project Ga0209023, IMG submission 187468) | Freshwater and sediment microbial communities from Lake Erie, Canada (SPAdes) (version 2) | ecosystem: Environmental > Aquatic > Freshwater > Lentic | place: Lake Erie, Canada...
AAATGAATATCCGCAAAAATAGCTGCAAAAATCAGTTGTAAGGCTGCGTTTCATGTAAAGAACAGGCTTGCACTTTCGCGCCAAAAAAATTCGCCTGTAACTGAAATGCCTGCAAGATTCTTTGCCTGCCAGCAGCATCGGCAGGTAAGGCAAACACCACTTTCAAAAACTGCTGCTCAGTGCCGCTGACGGTTTTACCAATGTCCGCGGCCAGTAAATCCTGTTCCAGTAAAGCCTGCGGCACGGGCGGCACGACTTCCTGCGCCGCGCGCATCGCGGCCAGCACTTCCGCTTCTGTCACCGTCAACGCGTCGTCCGTGGTCTGAAATTTTTTGACACCGCCGATATTCACGGCAACGCCACCTGTCACTTCAAATTCTGTCGGAGAAATCCGCTCGTAATGAAAGGCCTCCCAGCCCGGCACACCGCGCTTGCGCTGCGCGACTTGCGCCATCGCCGCTGCCGCGGTGCCGCCGCCATTAATCATGCCGACTGGCAGCATCCCGGCGAGATTGTCGGGAACAGTATCTTTGCTGGTATCGCTCATGGTGCATGCTCACTGTATAGAATCAGCTTGCATTGTATGCTGCCTGTCGCGGAGTTGGAAAACAATACACCGTGAAATGGACGTATTTATCTGCATTTCTGTGCCGTTGGCAGAACATTGCTCAAAGAAGAAAATCCTGAGAAAGTCATGAAAAATGAATAGCCAGAACTCATTTCATCAATAGGGGTGAGATGCGTTTGTCTCATAACGTGGGCTGGCAAGGCGGACGAGGCAGTCAATAGCGGGTCTATTGACAACGAGTCCAACGCAGTCCGGCACGCGTTATGAGGCAAACCCTCCGGGAGCTGGCGATTCGGGCGCATTGCTACGTTGCGCCGCTTGCTAAGGCACCAGCCTTAGCTGCGCGACGACGCCTTGCACTGCATCCCGAATCGTCTTGCTCGCACTCATCCCTATTGATGAAATGAGTTCTACAACTCACCACGCATTGCGGGTAAAATTCAGCGGCAATTTTATTTTGGAAGCATCAGACATTATCGTCTGCTGCAAAATCGTGATAATGCTGCGTCGCAGCTGAAACGAATTTCAACCGCAGTTCACATTTAAGGAAATTTTCATGTCGATCAAATCCCGTGTAGTTTTGGGTAGCGCTATTGCTCTGTTCGCGCTCAGCGCTTGTAATGATAAGGATAAAGCCGCTTCAGCGTCAGCCCCGGCTTCTGCCGCTGCGGAAAGCAAAGAAGCAGTCGCTGCGACTGTGAATGGCACGCCTATCAGCAAAAAACAATTGGATCAGATCATGCAGCAGCAAGCAGCGCAAGGCATGCCGGATAATCAAGAAACACGCAAAATGGTGATCGACCAACTGGCAATGCAAATTCTGGTCGCGCAGGAAGCAACGAACAAAGGTCTGGATAAAGTACCTGAAGTCAAAGAACAACTGGACATGGCGCGTTTGTCTATCCTCGCCAATTCCTACGTTAAAGACTACATGAAAACCGCGACCGTCAGCGATGAAGCGCTGAAAGCGGAATACGATAAATTCAAAACTACTGCCGGTGGCACAGAATTTAAAGCGCGCCATATTCTGGTCGCCAGCGAAGAAGAAGCCAAAGACATCATCGCCAAAATCAAGAAAGATGTGAAAGCATTCGACGGTCTGGCAAAAGCAAAATCACAAGACCCTGGTTCCAAAGGCAAAGGCGGCGATCTGGGCTGGTTTAATCCACGCAGCATGGTGCCGGAATTCGGTGAAGCGGTCGCAAAACTGGAAAAAGGGAAATTCACTGAAACACCAGTCAAATCGCAATTTGGTTACCACGTCATCATTCTCGACGACAGCCGCCCATTGGCAGTGCCTGCGCTGGACGATGTCAAAGCACCTCTGACTCAGCAATTGCAACAGCAAAATCTGAAAAAGACTTTTGATGATCTGAAAGCCAAAGCAAAAATTGAAATCACCGCTGTAGTGCCAGCCGCGCCAGCTTCCGCTGCGGCAGCCAGCCCAGCTGCAACACCAGCGCCGATTGCAGCGCCAGCAGAAGCAGCAAAAAAATAATTGCGACACTCTGGTCAGCGATAAAAAAACCGCCATTTTGGCGGTTTTTTTTATTCCTTTATATCGCAACAATGACAGTCTTATTTAGCTGACTTACGACGCGTGGTACCACTGTCTTTATCGAACTTGGATGGACGGCGTTCGCCTGGTTTAGCGGATTTAAAACCCGGTTTGCCATGCGCTTTTTCAGCAACGCGACGATCGCCGCCGCCACGTTTCGGGCCGGATGGAAAATCCGCCGCAATGCCGCCGCTTGATGAGCCAACTGCGCTGATCCGTATTTGTTTACCGGCAACCCAGACATCCTTGAGTTGCTGCAATAATTCCTTCGGCATCCCATCCGGCAGATCGAGTGTGCTGTGATCGTCGAAAATAGCAATGCGACCGATGTATTTCGCTTCCAGCCCCGCTTCGTTGGCAATCGCGCCGACGATATTCGCCGGCGTGACGGCATCCGCCTTGCCGACTTCGATACGATAAGTCTGCATAGGAATGCTGACTTTTTCCTTGTCTTTTTTCGATTTAGCCGGACGTGGTTCGTCGTCTTCTTTGCTAGTGAAAGCGCGATCGACCACCTGATTCAAACGGCTGCCGGGTGCGCTGTCAACGATACGCGGTGCGCGCTCAGCACGCGGTTCGTCACGAGTTTCAGCACGTGCAGGGCGCGCGGCAGGTGCGGCAGCGGCACCCGCTTTTTCGGCGCTGATACGCAAAGACTGACCAGCCACCCGTACCGATTTCAGATGATCAAGCATGTCTGCTGGCAAATTATCAGGCAGATCGAGGATAGTGTAATCGTCGTAAATATCGATGCGGCCGATAAATTTCGATTCGATATTCGCTTCGTTTGCAATCGCACCAACGATATTACCGGGCTTCACACCATGCTCATGGCCAACCGCGATACGGTAGGTTTGCATGCCAGGTTCGGCAACGCGCGGGCTATGTTCGCGACGTGCACCACGGTCTTCGCGCTCAAATCTGTCGCCACGATCACCACGATCGCCACGTTCACGATTAGGACGTTCTCCGCGATCGCTACGGGCAGGGCGTTCATCGCGCCAGCTGTCATCGTTTTTAACTTCACGACGATTTTTATCGAGCAGCAATGGTTCGTCACCACGCGCCATTTTCGCCAATGCGGCTGCGATTTCGATGGCAGGAATATTGTGTTCCTGTTCGTAAGCTTCGATCAGCGAAGTGAATTCTTGCAAGCCATCCTGCGCCAATGTCGCAGTGATCTGATCTTTGAAGCGGGCGATACGGACATCGTTCACAGTCTGTATCGTCGGCAATTCCAATGGTGACACTGGCTGGCGGGTCGCACGTTCTATCGCTTTCAGCAGATTTTTCTCACGCGGTGTAATGAACAGTATCGCTTCACCGCTGCGTCCCGCACGACCGGTACGGCCGATACGGTGCGTATAGCTTTCAGGGTCATACGGCACATCGTAGTTGATCACGTGGCTGATACGTTCAACATCCAGACCACGTGCGGCCACATCAGTCGCAACCAGAATATCGATCTTGCCGTCTTTCAGTTGCTGGATCGTGCGTTCACGTTGCTGCTGATTGATATCGCCATTGATCGCAGCCACAGAAAAGCCTCTGGCATCAAGCTTGGCGGCGAGTTCTTCGGTACCGAGTTTGGTACGTGCAAAGATGATCATGCCGTCGAAAGTTTCTGCTTCCAGAATACGGGTCAGCGCATCCAGTTTATGCATGCCGGACACCAGCCAGTAACGTTGGCGGATATTGTCGGCGGTGCCGGTTTTAGCCGCAATCGTGACTTCGGCAGGCTTGTTCAGATATGTCTGGGCAATGCGTTTGATGGCCGATGGCATCGTTGCCGAAAACAAGGCGGTCTGACGATTTTCCGGTGTTTCCTGCAGAATGCGTTCGACGTCATCGATAAAGCCCATACGCAGCATTTCATCGGCTTCATCAAGCACCAGCGTTTTGAGCGCAGATAAATCGAGTGAGCCTTTGTCGAGGTGATCAATCACGCGACCAGGCGTACCGACAACGACGTGCACACCGCGGCGCAGTGCCGACAATTGCGGACCATAGCTTTGCCCACCATAAATCGGCAACACGTGAAAGCCGGGAATATGCCGCGCATAGGTCTGGAATGCTTCGGCAACCTGTATCGCCAGCTCGCGGGTCGGTGCCAGCACCAGTGCTTGCGGTGTGGTCTGACGAATATCGATACGCGACAGAATAGGCAAGGCAAATGAGGCCGTTTTACCGGTGCCCGTTTGCGCCTGACCGAGGACGTCGCGGTTATCCATCAGGTAAGGGATGGTCGCCGCCTGAATAGGTGACGGGGTTTCGTAGCCGACATCTTGCAAGGCGCGCAGCAAAGGCGCACTCAGTTGCAGATCGGAAAAAGAGATGGGGGAAGTAGATTCAGACATGCGATGCTCGCTTATTTCACTCATATCGCAGGATGCGACTAGATTTGGGGCGTAGTTTACCCTGTTGTCATCCACTCAGGGAGAAACCAAGGGCAATTTTGCACATTTTTTAAGCAAAGCGAAGATAAAAAGCTAAGCACTGATGACAGGCATGCAATGCCTCTGTTCTTTTCGGCAATGTCAGACCAGTTAGTGAGCGGTCTGGCAGTCCGCTTGCTGATCTGACGGATCGCTTATTTCTCAGACAAACCGTATTTGCGCATCAACCTGTCTTGTGTGCCGTTCTCTTGCAAGCGATGCACTATCCGATTGATCTGCTCTATCTTCCACGGCGATTTCAGCGACAAAGCACATTGGGTATACACGACTGAAAATGGGGTTTTCGACACACTGTACAAAGCATGCTTGTCGGGGAATTTTTTGAAATAACCCGCAATTTCAGACTCCGAGGTAATCAGTGCATCGGCACCGCCCAGCGCGAGCAAACGAAACATACTCGGCACATCGGTCATGTCAACGCGGGTTGTCCGGCCAGCAGCCAGATCCGGTGCAATAGCAGGATAGTGATAACCAATCTGGGTTGCGATTTTTTTACCCTGTAAATCGTCAGGAAACTCATTTGGCACGACCGTTTCCTTGCGGACCACCACACGTTCTGTCTGCGGCAGATTTGGAATCGTCCATGCAAAATCGGTCGGCTGATCCACCCATTGCGGGCTGTGATAACAGACCAGATCAGCTTCACCGCTGACGACAGCAGGCTCAATCCGGCGACGGGAATATGGCAGATAAACCGGCTTGGCATCCAGCCCTCTGGCGATCGCATCGGTGTAATCTTTCAACAGGCCACCGACCAGTTGATGCCGTTGATCAAAAATGATCAGCGGATCACTCAGGGTCTCGAAACCCGCAATTTTGAGTTGATCCTGTGCCTGCACTTGCGACGCGACACTCAGAGTCACTGCCAAAAATGTCATCTGAAAAACACAACGGCCAAGGTTTGCTGCCGCTGGTAGTACTTTTGTTGTTACGACTCGTGTCACTGCATCTGCTTTCTGTATGTTCTGATCTCACGGTGTTTTCCCGTAGCCACGCAAGCCTTGCAAGCCACCGGTATGCACCGCCACCACCTTACTTTCCGGAGCGATTTGCCCGCTCAGCCACAACTGGCGCAGGGCAAACAACATTTTTCCGGTGTACACCGGCTCCAGCAATATCCCGGTATCTTCGAAAAAATTCTCGCAAAACGCGCTGAGCTCCGCGCTTACTTTAGCGTATCCACCGTGATGGAAGGTAGTTAACAATTGATAATTCTGATGTGTGGGGTAGCCCGCCGCCGTCAATAAGCGGGCAACTTCGGCATGCAGATAATCCGCATTTTTGAATGCCGCCACCCCGATCACCCTGCCCTGTCCACGCAATCCGGCCAGCACGCCCGCCATCGTTGCGCCTGTGCCGCAAGCCATTACCATCAGATCCGGCGTAAATTCCAACTCGCTGACGAGCTCGGCAACACCATGTAATGCGGTCGCCGCACTGCCGCCTTCGGGCAGCCAGACATGCTGCGCGCTGCTATCAGGCAGATGCTGGCGCCAGGCCTCAGTATCGTCCCGCAAAGCGCGATACGCCTCGCGCGAAACAAAGCGAATGTGCATTCCCAGCGCGCGGCAATCGTCCAACATCGCACTGTTCATGCCTTCCGCAGCGCGCACCAGCGCCGTCGCCGGAAACCCGGCGATCGCCGCAGCATGTGCCAGCGCATGCAAATGATTCGACCATAAACCGCCCATGCTGACCAGATGGGCTGACTGACCCGCAAGCGCCTGCAAAGGATATTTCAGCTTACGGAATTTATTACCCGAGACCTGCGGATGCAAAAGATCGTCGCGCTTGATCCACAGATTCATTTGCGGAAACAAGCTGCTTTGTATGCGTTGACAGGGTGAAAAAGGAGCGGAAAACACAATATTATTTTTATTGCCGGATGGTAAAGTATTATATTGTCAGGGCTGACGCAAAATTGCTCTGGCAAGGCGTGACGACAAAGACGATGACATAGTAAAGCAAACGGCAATCGCAGCGTTCAACTTCGCTGGGATTGTATCGCCGAGTGTCAGCATCCGGGCTGACTGGTGTCACGGCGCTCATTCGCCACACTGGCCATACCAGCCGGACTGGCCGCACTGAACATTCAATGAAGTTGGAGAGTACATGCCTGCAGATCACGATCAGCCCCTGGCGAGTGCCAGACAACAGCTGACGCAGCTTATCAAGCAAATTAAAGAAAACGGCAAACAGGACAATCTGCTGCCGACGCTGCAAACCGTGCTGACCCAGTTAGAAAGTCTGAGCAAACATGACCAGCTGACCGGCGCACTGAACCGGCGCGCCTTGCTGAGCAACCTCGACATTGAACTGGCGCGCTCTTACCGTACCGGCCACACATTTTCATTTGCTGTCATCAGTGTCGATCATCTCGAAAAAATTCTTGAACAACACGGGCAAGCCGTTGCCCGTCAGGTATTGCAAATGGTCGCCAAAGAAGCGCTGGACATGCTGCGCACACTTGATTCTTTCGGTCGCGTTGCCGCCAATGAATTTGCGATCGTGATGCCAACCACCTGGCTGGATCAAAGCCTGAAAGCCATCGCCCGCCTCAAAAAACGCGTCGCGGGCTGCGACTGGAATGCCGTCGCCCCCGGCTTACAAGTGACGTTTTCAACCGGCCTGACAACCAACGCCATCAAAGACACCGCAGACATCATGCTGACGCGCGCCACCTCGGCCTTGCAGACCGCCAAAGCCAAAGGCAGCGACAGCATAGCGGAAGCCGAATTACCGCTGCCAGAATACAACCCGGAAGACGATGAATAAGCCAGCCATCTGGAACTAAAATAATTTGGGGATTTTTCCCAACAGTTCGCGGAACTTCTGACAAATATCGCGTACTAATCCTGTACACACTGTGTGGTGTTTCCAACGCAGTTGCACTTACCTTGTTCATGCCTCAGCTCATTCAGGATCATCCATGAAACTCTCTCCCCTGCTGGCCAGTCTGCTGGCCGCTTTTGTGTTGACCGGTGCGGCATTGCCGGTATCCGCTGCGCAGCAAGTTGCTGTCAATCAGGAAGCGCGCGCCGATCCGCTGAAGCAGCGTGCCGATTACATTCGCGAGCATTACAGCAAATTTGAATACCGGATTCCGGTGCGCGACGGTAAAGCCTTGTTCACGTCGGTGTATGTGCCTAACGATGCGAGTGTGAAAAAGACGTATCCGATACTGCTGGTGCGCACGCCGTATTCTGTCGCTCCGTATGGCGCGGACAATTACAAAACTGCTCTGGGGCCAACCGCCGAGTACGACAAAGAGGGTTTCATTTTTGTGTTTCAGGATGTGCGCGGCACGAATATGTCGGAGGGTGAATTCGTCAATATGCGACCGCATCTGGATGTGAAAAAGACGTCGGCAGATATTGATGAAAGCAGCGATACCTATGACAGCATAGACTGGCTGATCAAACACCTGCCGCACAATAACGGCAAGGTCGGTCAGTGGGGTATTTCTTATCCGGGTTTTTACACTTCGGCTGGTGCAATTGATTCCCATCCGGCACTGAAGGCGGTTTCGCCGCAGGCACCGATTGCGGACTGGTTCCGTGGCGACGATATGCACAGAAACGGCGCGTTTAATCTGCAGATGGCCTTCGGCTTCTTTAACAGCTTTGGTCTGCCGCGCCCGCAACCAACCGATAAGCGCAACTGGAAAGAATTCAATTACGGCACGCCTGACGGTTATCAGTTTTTTCTGGAACTCGGTTCGGTTGCGAATGCAAACGACAAATATTTTAAAAATGGTATTCCGTTCTGGAATGAGATCGTCGCGCATCCGGATTACGATCAGTTCTGGCAAAGCCGCAATCTGCTGCCACATCTGAAAAATATTAAAGCAGCCGTGCTGACGGTTGGTGGCTGGTATGACACCGAAGATTTATACGGCCCACTGCAAACCTATCGCGCAATAGAAAAGCAAAATCCGGGCATACAAAATACGCTGGTGATCGGCCCGTGGACACACGGCGGCTGGACACGCAGTGACGGCGATAAAGTCGGCGATACCAGTTTCGGTTTCAAGACGGTGCGCAATTATCAGCCAGTCGAGTTCGCGTTCTTTAAACACCATCTGAAAGGCGGCGAGAATCCTGCGTTGCCGGAAGCGTGGATGTTTGAAACCGGCGCCAATCGCTGGCGTGGTTTCGATGCCTGGCCGCCGAAAGAAAGCAAAGAACAGGCTTTGTATTTCCATGCGAACGGCAAACTGAGTTTCACAGCGCCAGCGGCAAACGAGAGCGGCTTTGATGAATACATCAGCGACCCGGCCAAGCCAGTGCCGTATACAACCGAGATTCTGAACGGCTGGAGCAAACAATATGTCGCTGCCGACCAGCGTTTTGCCAGCCGCCGCCCGGATGTGCTGACCTGGCAAACCGAGGTGCTGGATAAAGATGTGACGCTGGCCGGGCCGCTGAATGCCGATTTATTTGTCAGCGTCACCGGCACCGATGCCGATTTTGTGGTCAAGCTGATCGACGTGTCTCCAGCCGATGCGAAAGACGGGTCAATCAATCGCGGCAATCAGCAAACGCTGGTACGCGGCGAACCTTTCCGCGCGCGCTTCCGCGATGGCTTTGAAACGCCGAAAGCCTTCACACCCAACGCCGTGACGAAGGTGGCATTCAATATCAACGATGTGCTGCATACGTTTCAGCGCGGTCACCGCATCATGGTGCAGGTGCAGTCGAGCTGGTTCCCGTTCATCGACCGCAATCCGCAAACCTTTGTGCCGAATATTTACGCGGCCAAAGACAGCGATTTTGTTAAGGCCACGCATCGCGTTTATCACAGCAGCAATCAGGCGAGTGCGCTGCGGGTAAAGGTCTTGCCAGCACTCGGCGAGTGATACAGGCAGCGACACTGAGCGAAATCTTCAGCAATACGCGTAGCAATAGTAGCGATAAAAAAAGCCCGGAAATTCCGGGCTTTTTTGCATTTTCGGGGGAGTATGTGTCAAAAAATGCTGATTGTCATTATAAATAAAGGACTTTAAAAAATACTCCCCCCAGTATATTTTCGTGATTTTGCGGCGTTTTCAAGAACTTTTAGGCGCAAACACCACCAACCAGGTCGCCAGCACCACGCCGGCGCAGCCGATCAGCGTGCTCAAGGTGATCGCTTCGTGCAAAAATAAATGTCCCCACAACAAGGCGAACAAGGGAATCAGAAACGTCACCGTCAGCGCTTTGGTCGGCCCAACATCCGTCATCAGGCGGAAGTAAATCAGATAGGCCACTGCGCTGCATAACAGCGCCAGCGCCGCGCCAAGCAGTAAAATCTGGCTGGTGATTTCGCCCTGCACTGGTGCCAGCGGCAGAAACGGCAGCAACACAAATGCGGCTCCGACTTGCGAGCCTGTCGCCATCTGCATGGAATTCATCGCGCCGGATACTTTTTTGGAATAGATGCCCGCCAGCGCATAACAGATCGTCGCACCAACACAAGCCAGCACACCGAGCAACAAATCACCGGTGAATGCGACCGGCCCCAGACGCACCAGAAAACCGACGCCGACCACGCCGCACAACATGCCCAGCATTTTGCGGCCGGTGAAACGTTCACTCAAAAAAATCGCGCCCATCACTGCGCCCCATAAGGGGCTGGTGGCATTCACAATCGCAGAATAACCAGCAGGCATACGCATCGCGGCAAACGAATACAAGGCAAAAGGCAGCGCCGAATTCACCAGACCCAGCAGCAGATATTGCCGCCAGTGACGCTGGATATCGACTGGCTTTTGCGTTGCCAGCATCAACAAAGTGAGAGCCAAGCCGGCCAGACCAACGCGGATTTCTGCGGTCCATAATGCGCCCAGGACAGGTGCCAGCACCCGCATGAACAGAAACGAAGCACCCCAGATCGCAGCCAGCGATAAAAGGCGAAGAAGATCAACACTGCGCATGCGGTTTTCCGTATCGATGAAAAACGCCCAGCTTAACAAATTAGCGTCAGCGCCGCTGGCTATTTCCGGTCATCACATGCCGACGCGGTGTCAACGTTCATCGTCGAATCGGTATTTAATCGGTGTCTACATCGGCTTAAAGCGCCACGCATAGGCCTGACTGACTTTGAGTTTTTCCGGGCTGCCGTGCAGCTCGACCAGATAGCGCCCCATGTCGTCGCGCTGCGCGCGCGCAATCGCATCGGCGCGCACCACCGTGCCGCGATGGATCTGCCAGAAGATATCGGGATCAAGCCCTTCCATCAATTCTTTCAGCGGCTTGCGCACATGCGCTTCGTCATGCCCGCACACGACACGGGTATATTTTTCATCGGAACTGAAAAACAGAATTTTTTCTATCGGGAACATCTTGATCGTATCGCCGACGCTGGCACTGATCCAGCGTATGCGCTCGGCCGCATTGCCACGGATGCGTTTGTCGAGTTCCGACATCAGCTGGCTCAGATCGGGTGCGGCTTGTTTGCTGGCCAGGCGCGCTTTCAGACGCGCAATTGCTTCCGCCAAACGCGCCTGCGCCACTGGCTTCAACAGATAATCGATTGCACCGGCGGCAAACGCATCGAGCGCATGGTTATCGTAAGCGGTGGTGAACACCGCATGACAACGCCCTTTGACGGCATTTGCCACATCCAGCCCCGACATGCCCGGCATGCGGATATCCAGAAATGCGATGTCGGGCTGGTGGGTATAAATTGCATCGAGCGCATCAGCGCCATGCTCGCACTCGGCGATAATCTGCAGTTCCGGCCATAACTCATTGAGCATGCGGCGCAATTCTTTACGTGGTAAATCTTCATCTTCAGCGATGATGGCGGTGATCATGCAGCCTCCGTCTGTTTTTCTAAAGGAATCGTGATGATGGCAGCAACCCCGCCCTCGGGACGGGCTTTCAACAGCAGGCTGGCGCGGTCGCCGTACATCGCCGCTAACCGCTGATGGATATTCGCCAGGCCAATGCCTGAGCCACTGTTGTGACCGCCAAAACCGACGCCGTCATCTTCAACCCGCATTTCCAGCATGCGCGGCTCTGGAGTTTCTTGCGTTTCTTGTGCTTCGATGACACGCACTGTCACGGCGATGTGTGCCGCGCCAACCTTGGGTTCTATGCCATGTTTGATCGCGTTCTCGACTAAAGAAATCAGCATCAGCGGCGGCACTGCGGCGTCAACTATCTGTGACTCGACACTGAAACTCAGGCGCGGAATGCGCGCCTGCATCAGGCTCAGATACGCATGTGCGGCGTCAAGTTGCTTGCTTAAACGCGACTGCACCGAGCCGCCGTCGTCGCGCATCTGCGGTATGGTTGCGCGCAGATAATCGACCAGATGATCGACGATCGCGACCGCCCGCACTGGCTCCGTGTTGATGGCTGAACGCACACCGGCCAGCGTGTTGAACAGAAAGTGTGGTTCCACCTGCGCAGCCAATACCGACAAGCGTAATTCGGTTTCTCTTTGCATCGCCTGCGCCTGTTCTGATGCGCGCTTACTCTGTGCGACTTTCAACATATTGCGCTGACGAGAAAACAGCCAGAGATCGTAACCGCCGCTGATGTAGATACAGACGGACGACAGCAGCAAACCGATATAAAAGCCTTTCCAGAAATCCGATCCTGAGATATCAGGCGGATGTGGCGTGCGGTTTTGTTTGCCATCCTGAAAGCCCTGCTCAAATCCGGCTTTGAATTCAGATAACCAGTTTTCCGCAGGCGTGGCCGCGGTTGTTTTTGCGGAATCCGGCGAACCAGAATAATGCAATTTCAGCGCGGTCAGCATCGGTGCCTCGTAATGCAATAATTGCTGTGTCGCCTGCCTCGCTGCAAAAAATAGCAACAGACTGCACAATAATCCGGCACATAAGACCGTGATCAGACAACGCCATTCTTTTTTTTCTGCGTAGCCGCGTTGTCGCACCCAGACCGCCAGCGCAGCTCCACCAAGATGCATCGCGGTACCGGCAAGAGACAGCGGTATCCAGACGACAAAGAAGGTACGCCAGTCTGCGCCGCGCGCAGCATCGATCAGAAAAATCAACAGCAGCGAGGGAATCAGCGTACCCATCCAGGCACGTGCTCGATAGCGATACCAGGTGCGTGAAAACACCGGATAATTGCGCGCCCGGGTCAGCCAGGATTCGCTTCTGGCTGAAACTTCCGGTGGCAATATTTCTTCATTTACCGATGGCGGCAAATCGATTGCAGATGTGGCTGACATGATCTTCCCTTTCAACGACAGATACAGTCTACGCGGAGCTCATGAGATTGCGCGGGTATGCGACGAATACGGATCAGGGCGGATAAAACAAGTGTCGTACCGGATGAAACGATTCACGCGGATTCAGGCCGATTCAGCGCCACCGTTGCTGGCGGCTTCTGCATTCGCACGCTGTTGTTTGGCAATACGGACGATGGTGTTACGGATGGAAGTCAGAACCGCGACGGAATTGAAAGGTTTCACGATAAAACCATGCACACCGCGCTGCTGCGCATCCTGAATCAACCCGGCGTTAATTCCGGACGACACCAGAAACAGCAGCGACTTTGGCAGTTCGGTGCGTAGTTGGGTGATGATGGCCCATCCAGCTTCATTTGTTTCGCCAAGATCGATGCAAACTATCTGCGGTCTGAGCCGGATCACGCGTGCAAGGCTGGCTGGCGCGAGGTTCGCGTCAGCAATCACTTCATGGCCGCCGTTATTGAGTACGGAAGTCAGTAAATTGCGGGCAATCGCATTCGCGTCCAGAATAACGGCTTTGAGCATAGAAAACCTGACAAGATAAAAGCAATTTGCATCTTAATGCAAAACTTTAATGTAAAACATTAAGTAAGGGGAAAAAGGCGGAAAAAGCCACATCCGGCGATGCGGGTGCCGTGTAATCCAGGCATCGTCAGGCACCCTCCTTCGCAGATATTCAGTCCTTCTCTCCGGCTTCGCCTTTCGCATTTTTTACATAGGTTTCCAGCCAGCGATCCTGTTCCCACAACATGTGCAGCACAGATTCCCGCGCGCGGTAGCTGTGACTCTCATTCGGCAACATCACCAGACGCGTCACCGCACCCAGACCTTGCAACGCCTGATACATACGCTCACTTTGTATCGGGAAAGTGCCGGGGTTGTTGTCTTGTTCACCGTGAATAAAGAGTATCGGGTCTTTGATCTGATTGGCGAAATTAAACGGTGACATTTCCTGATACGTCTTGCGCGCCTGCCAGAAATTGCGCTCTTCTGACTGAAAACCAAACGGCGTCAGGGTGCGATTGTAGGCACCGGAACGGGCAATACCGGCGCGGAACAAACGCGTGTGCGTCAGCAGATTCGCGGTCATGAACGCGCCATAGCTGTGACCACCAATCGCGATGCGGTTGCGGTCGGCAACACCGAGCCGCACGACTTCATCGATCGCGGCTTCGGCACTCATTTTCAACTGTTCAAGGTAAGTGTCATTCGGCTCTTTCTTGCCTTCACCGATAATCGGCATGGTCGGGCCATCCAGTACGGTGTAACCACGCGCCAGCATGACTTGCGGGCCGTTATAGGAAATCCGGTTGAATTTATACGGCGAACCGTTCACCTGACCTGCGGCCTCCGCCGTTTTAAATTCACGCGGATACGCCCACATAATCATGGGGCGCG
>Ga0209023_10005296_pt1 | contig 14186 bp, 14 predicted proteins | sample LakOneMetagenome_FD_187468 | JGI IMG/M metagenome (GOLD analysis project Ga0209023, IMG submission 187468) | Freshwater and sediment microbial communities from Lake Erie, Canada (SPAdes) (version 2) | ecosystem: Environmental > Aquatic > Freshwater > Lentic | place: Lake Erie, Canada...
CCCCGGCCGAACTGTTCGACAAGCCCGCGCATACGTTCGTCGGCTATTTCATCGGCTCGCCCGGCATGAATATCGTGCCGGCCACCGTGAGCGGTCACGAAGCGCGGATCGACGGCCACACCATCGGACTTCATCGGAATTACGGTGTCTTGCCATCAGGCGCCAAGATCGAAATCGGCGTGCGTCCGGAATTCGTAAATGTCGCAGCGCCCGCGTCCGGGCTGTTGTCGGCCAAAATCGAACGCATCGACGACCTCGGACGTATTCGTTTCGCCCGCGTGCGCGTCGGCGACGCCAAATTCGCCGCGCGCGTGCCGCCTGGATTCTCGGTTCCCGACAGCACGGTCGGGCTGGTGTTCGATCCTGGCCACATTCACGTCTATGCCGACAGCCGTCTGGTCGAGGGAGTGGCCTGATGGACAAGACGGTCAACCAAAAAGCCTGGTTCCTGGTGCTGCCGGTGTTCCTGGTGGTCGCGTTCTCCGCGATCCTGCCGCTGATGACGGTGGTGAACTATTCGATGCAGGACACCTTCGGCAACAACCAGTTCTTCTGGAACGGCGTCGGCTGGTTCAAGGAACTGCTCGATCCCTCGACCGATCTCGGCGGGCGATTCCTGGCTTCGCTCGGCCGCAACCTGTTCTTCTCGATGGTGATCCTCGCCATCGAGGTGCCGCTCGGCATCGTGGTGGCGCTGTCGATGCCGCGCGAGGGCTGGTCGGTCGCCGCCTGTCTCGTGATCCTGGCGCTGCCGCTGCTGATTCCGTGGAACGTGGTCGGAACCATCTGGCAGATCTTCGGCCGGCCCGATATCGGCCTGCTCGGCTACACGCTCAACAGTCTGGGCATGAACTACAACTACGTCTCCAACGAGTTCGATGCCTGGGCCACCGTCATCGTGATGGACGTCTGGCACTGGACCTCGCTGGTCGCGCTGTTGTGCTACGCCGGGCTGAAGTCGATCCCCGACGCCTATTACCAGGCGGCGCAGATCGACGGCGCTTCGCGCTGGGCTGTGTTCAAGGCCATTCAGTTGCCGAAGATGAATCGCGTGCTGCTGATCGCCGTGCTGCTGCGCTTCATGGACAGTTTCATGATCTACACCGAGCCGTTCGTGGTGACCGGTGGCGGACCGGGCAATTCGACCACCTTCGTCTCGATCGAACTGGTCAAGATCGCGCTCGGGCAATTCGACCTCGGCAAGGCCGCGGCGCTGTCGCTGGTCTACAACCTGATCATCCTGATCGTGTGCTGGGTGTTCTACACCGTGATGACCAATGTCGGGAACGAGCGCCCGGCCAAGCAGGGAGTCGCCTGATGCATTCGATTCCCGGCCGCCGCGCCATCATGACGTTGTTCCTGATCTTCCTGATGTTGCCGATCTACTGGCTCGTCAACATGAGCTTCAAGACCAATGGCGAGATCGTCTCGACCATGACGCTGTGGCCGCACCAGCCGACGCTGGAAAACTACATGCGTATCTTCACCGACGAGAGCTGGTATTCCGGCTATATCCATTCGCTGAACTACGTCGTGATCAACACCGTGATCTCGATCGCAGTGGCGCTGCCGGCAGCCTACGCGTTTTCGCGCTACCGCTTCCTCGGCGACAAGCACCTGTTCTTCTGGCTGCTGTCGAACCGGATGGCGCCGGCCGCGGTCTATGCGCTGCCGTTCTTCAACCTCTATTCGGCGATCAGCCTGTTCGATACGCCGTGGGCGGTCGCGCTGGCGCACTGCATCTTCAACGTGCCGCTGGCGGTGTGGATCCTCGAAGGCTTCGTCTCCGGCGTGCCGCGCGAGATCGACGAGACCGCGTTCCTCGACGGCTATTCGTTCCCGAAGTTCTTCGTCAAGATCCTGGTGCCGCTGATCGCGAGCGGTATCGGCGTCGCCGCGTTCTTCTGCTTCATGTTCTCCTGGGTCGAATTGCTGCTGGCGCGCACGCTGACCACGGTCAACGCCAAGCCGATTTCCGCGATCATGACGCGCACGGTCTCCGCCGCCGGCATGGACTGGGGCCTGCTCGCGGCCGCCGGTGTGCTCACCATCATTCCGGGCGCGCTGGTGATCTGGTTCGTCCGCAACTATATCGCGCGCGGCTTCGCGCTGGGCCGGGTGTAGCCATGGAAAACATCGCATGGATGGCCTGGACGCTGCCGACCGCGATCTTCTTCGTGATGATAACGCTGACCCTGGGCGTGATGACCTGGCTTGCAGCCGCTTATCCCGAAGCCGAGCGTGTCGGCATCCTGCGGATCCCGACCACGCGCGGCGATCGTCTGTTCATTTCGCTGGTGCTCGCGGCGGTGATCCATCTGCTGTGGATCGCCTTTGTCGGCACTGATGCGATCGCCACGCTTCCGATCGGGGAAGACGGCGTCGAGATTTCGAGCCTGTGGCTCGCAACCGTGATTTCGCTGCTCTCGGCCGTTGCGATTTTCCGCACCGTTTGAGCGAGGCGAAAAGGGGCAGATCCGGGATCAACCCGGGCCTGGTTTTTGATTTCTGCAACCGGAGGAACCAAAATGCGACACTTGAGAGGAAAGACCAAGGACCGTCTGCTGACGATGACCAGCGCCGCGGCGCTGATCGCCGCGTCAGTGACGATGGCCGCGCCGGCGCTCGCCGACGACGCCACCGCGCAGAAGTGGATCGACAGCGAATTCCAGCCCTCGACCTTGTCGAAGGCCGACCAGTTGAAGGAGCTGCAGTGGTACGAAAAGGCCGCGCAGCCGTTCAAGGGCATGGAAATCAACGTCGTGTCGGAAACCATCACGACGCACGAATACGAATCCAAGACGCTGGCGAAGGCCTTCACCGAAATCACCGGCATCAAGATCAAGCACGACGTCATTCAGGAAGGCGACGTGGTCGAGAAGCTGCAGACCCAGATGCAGTCCGGCAAGAACGTCTATGACGGCTGGATCAACGACAGCGACCTGATCGGCACCCACTTCCGTTACGGCCAGACCGTGATCCTGTCGGACTACATGACCGGCGAGGGCAAGGACGTCACCGATCCGATGCTCGACGTCAACGACTTCATCGGCAAGTCGTTCACGACCGGCCCGGACAAGAAGCTCTATCAGCTTCCCGACCAGCAGTTCGCGAACCTGTACTGGTTCCGCTACGACTGGTTCTCAAATCCGGACTACAAGGCCAAGTTCAAGGCCAAGTACGGCTACGATCTCGGTGTTCCCGTGAACTGGTCGGCCTATGAAGACATTGCCGAGTTCTTCACCAACGACATCAAGGAGATCAACGGCGTCAAGGTCTATGGTCACATGGACTACGGCAAGAAGGATCCCTCGCTCGGCTGGCGTTTCACCGACGCCTGGCTGTCGATGGCCGGTAACGGCGACAAGGGCATTCCGAACGGTCTGCCGGTCGACGAATGGGGCATCCGCATGGAAGGCTGCCGTCCGGTCGGCTCGTCGATCGAGCGTGGTGGCGACACCAACGGCCCGGCGGCGGTCTATTCGATCGCGAAGTATCTCGACTGGATGAAGAAGTATGCCCCGCCGCAGGCGCAAGGCATGACCTTCTCCGAATCGGGCCCGGTGCCGGCGCAGGGTGCGATCGCGCAGCAGATCTTCTGGTACACCGCTTTCACCGCCGACATGGTGAAGCCGGGTCCGGTGATGAATGCCGACGGTACGCCGAAGTGGCGTATGGCGCCGTCGCCGCACGGTGCGTACTGGAAGGAAGGCATGAAGCTCGGCTATCAGGACGCCGGTTCGGCGACGCTCCTGAAGTCGACCCCGGCCGACCGCCGCAAGGCGGCCTGGCTCTATCTGCAGTTCATCAACTCCAAGACGGTGAGCCTGAAGAAGAGCCATGTCGGTCTCACCTTTACCCGTGAGTCCGACATCTGGGACAAATCCTTTACTGAACGCGCTCCGAAGCTCGGCGGCCTGATCGAGTTCTACCGCTCGCCGGCGCGCGTGCAGTGGACCCCGACCGGCAACAACGTGCCTGACTATCCGAAGCTGGCCCAGTTGTGGTGGCAGAACATCGGCGATGCGTCGTCCGGTGCGAAGACCCCGCAGGCGGCGATGGATGCGCTGGCCGCGGCCCAGGACTCCGTGCTGGAGCGTCTCGAGAAATCGGGCGTGCAGAAGGAGTGCGGTCCGAAGCTGAACAAGAAGGAAACCGCCGAGTTCTGGTTCAAGAAGTCGGAAAAGGACGGCAACATCGCGCCCCAGCGCAAGCTGGCGAACGAGAAGCCGAAGGGCGAAACCATCGACTACGACACCCTCGTCAAGTCGTGGCCGGCGACCCCGCCCAAGCGCGCGGAAGCGAAGTAAGCTTCGCAAACTACGAGTGATGCAAAAACGAAAGGCCGGGAGCGATCCCGGCCTTTTTTTGCTCCGATGTCATCGTCCGCGAAGGCGGCGATCCAGTACGCCGCGCCTTGTCCGATCAATCAACGTCGCTGATTACTCGATGCCCCGCCTTCGTGGGGCATGACGGTCACTCCGCCGCCTGCTTCGCTCCCAGCGTCGGATAATCCGTATACCCCTTGGCGCCGCCGCCGTAGAACGTCGCCTTGTCGGGCTCGTTGAGCGGTGCGCCCTGCTTCAGGCGTTCGACCAGGTCGGGGTTCGAGATGAACGGCTTGCCGAACGCGATCAGGTCGGCGGCGTTGTCGGCCAGCACCTTGGTGGCGAGATTGAAGTCGTAGCCGTTGTTGGCGACATAGGCCTGCTTGAAGCGCTTGCGTAAGCCGGCGTAGTCGAACGGCGCGTTGTCGCGCGGGCCGCCGGTAGCGCCTTCGATGACGTGGATATAGATCAGCTTCAGCGCGTTGAGCTGATCGACGATGTGGTCGAACAGCGGCTGCGGATTGCTATCCGACACGTCGTTGGCCGGCGTTACCGGCGAAATCCGGATGCCGGTGCGATCGGCGCCGGCGACGCCTGCGACCACCTTCGAGATTTCGAGCATCAGCCTGGCGCGGTTCTCGATCGAGCCGCCGTAAGCATCGGTGCGCTTGTTGGCGCCGTCCTTGGCGAACTGGTCCAGCAGGTAGCCGTTGGCGCCGTGGATTTCGACGCCGTCGAAACCGGCTTCCAGTGCGTTCGCGGTCGCCCGCTTGAAGTCTTCGATGATCCCTGGGATTTCCGACAGCTCCAGCGCGCGCGGCTCGGAGATGTCGGCGAAGGTGCCGTTCACGAACGTCTTGCCCTTGGCGCGGATCGCGGATGGTGCGACCGGTTTGCCGCCGCCGGGCTGCAGTGAGTCATGGGAGACGCGGCCGACATGCCAGAGCTGGATATAGATGTGTCCGCCCTTTTCATGGACGCGGTCGGTGACCTTGCGCCAGCCGGCGATCTGCTCTTTGGAATAGATGCCGGGCGTGTCCTGATAGCCCTGGCCCTGCTGCGAGACCTGGCTGGCCTCGGTGATCAGTAGGCCTGCGGAAGCGCGCTGGCCGTAATAGTCCACCGCCAGCGGGCTCGGGACGAAGCTCGCGGGGATGGCGCGGTTGCGGGTCAGCGGCGCCATGGCGACGCGGTTGGGCAGCGTAATCGGGCCAAGCTTGAAGGGCTCGAACAGTTTGGTCTGGCTCATGTTGTTGGGTTCCGGAAAATGGGCAGGTGTTGGAGAGTTGGGCATTGCCGCGTGCAGTGCAATACCCTCTTCCGTGAATCAGCCGCGCACGATCCCGCCCATGTGGCCGGCATCCAGAAACAGCGTATGCGCGTTGACGTAGGATGATTCATTCGAAATCAGGAACAGCGCAGCATAGGCGACCTCCCAGCCGGTGCCCTGGCGGCCGAACGGCACTGTCAGCGCGCGATCGGCCCGCCGGCGGCTGGCGTCGCGGCCCATCGGGCTGTCGATGAACCCCGGCGCGATCACGTTACAGCGAATGCCTTTTTCCTCGCCGGCGCGGGCAATCGCCCGGCCGAGCGCAATCTGCGCCGCCTTGGAGGATTCATAGGCAGGGTTACGGCCGTTGCCGCGCTGGCTTGCCATCGACGAGGTCAGCGTGATCGCGCCGCCGGGCGCCATGATCTCCAGCGCCTTCTGCGCGAACAGCATGTGGCTGCGGACGTTGACGGCGTAATCCCTGTCCCAGGCTTCCGCCGTCATCTTCGGCAGCGACAGGCCGCAGGAGATGCCGACATTGAGCGCGAGCCCATCGAGGCCGCCGAGTTGCCTGGCACAGCGCTCGACCGCGGGTGCGATCGCCGCGATGTCGGAAACATCGACCACATCGGTAAACGCCTTGCCACCCTCGGCGGTGATCTGCGCCACCGTGTTGTCGGCGGCTTCCTTGCTGACGTCGATGCAGGCGACATGCGCGCCTTCACGCGCGAACAATACCGACATCGCCCGCCCGTTGCCGATCGGCGGCTCCTCGTCGATGATTTTGCGCTGGCCGGCACCGACCACGATGATGCGCCGCCCGGCAAGGCGGCCGTGACTTTTGGCGAGGCCGAGGGACTCCGCATGCAGCGAGGCGGAGGGGTCGATCTTCTTCGGCGCGTGGGTGGTGGTGGACATGCGTGCTCTCCCTGAGTTTCTTGTTGGGGAGAGCACTAGCACGGCATGGCGGATGAAGTGAAACCACCCGGTCTCGCCAGGCGAAACCGGTGCTGTCATTCCGGGGCGCGCATTAGCGCGAACCCGGAATCTCGAGATTCCGGGTTCGATGCTTCGCATCGCCCCGGAATGACGGCGCCATGATGACGACGAAGTCGTCGTCAGTTCGCGCCCATGAAATCGCGTTTTCCGACTTCGACGCCGTTGTGGCGCAGCAGGCCGTGCGCAATCGCGGCGTGGAAGTAGAACTGCGGCAGCGAGAAGTTCGAGATGAACTGCTGGCCCTTCATCGTCATGGTCTTGTCCGGACCCATCGGGAAGGTGACGTCCCTGGCATCGGCGCCTTCGAACTGCGCGGGCTTGAACGACTTGAGGTAATCGATGGTTTTCGCAAGCCGCCCGCGCAATTCCTCGAAGGTCTTTTCGGTATCTTGCGTCTGCGGCACGTCGCTGTGGGTGACGCGGGCGCAGCCGCGGGTGGCGAAATCGGTGGCGAGCTGGACCTGCTTCGACAGCGGCAGCATGTCCGGATAGAGCCTCGATTCGAGCAGTACTTCGGGCTGGATTTTCTTGGCGGTGCAGTGCGCTTCGGCCTTGGTGAGCAGGCCGGAAAGCGAGTTGAGAACCTGCAGATAGGCCGGCACGGTGGCGTCATAGAAAGACATGGGATGCTCTTTTCGCGTTGTGGAATATCGGACGTGCAGAGACTGCGCTGCTGCAGGTGGGGCGGCCTGTAGGTAAATGCAACTGCATCCACCCGCCCATCACGTAAAATTATTCTGTGGCTGACTGTCATCGTCCGGCTCGACCGGACGATCCAGTATTCCAGAGACGGCTATGATGAAATTGATGCGCCGCGGCGTACTGGATTCCCCGACTTCGCGGGGAATGACAGCCCTACCGCGGCGCACCGCGCATCCGCGCCAGCAACTCGGCGGTCGGCCAGGAATCCGCCAGCAGGCCATACTTCACTTGCATCGTCTTGACGGCAATCCGGCTCTGCTGGCCGAGCACGCCGTCGACCTTGCCGACATTGAAGCCGGCGCGCACCAGGAGCTGCTGCAGCTCCTTGATCTCGTTGAACGGCAGTTGCGCCACCGGCGCGGTGGGCTGGCGCATCGGCGCGGCGCCGGCGATGCGGGCGGCGAGATAGGCTGCCGTGGTCGAATAGATCAGCGAATTATTCCATTCGGTGTAGGCCGCGAAATTTGCGTAAGCGAGGAACGTCGGCCCGGTGCGGCCCATCGGCAGCAGCAGCGAGGCCGGCAGGTCGTCGTTGGGCAGCGGCTTGCCGTCCGGATAGGTGACGCCGAACTGCGCCCACTTCGAGCGCGGCAGTTTGATGGTGAGGTCGGCCTGGTCCCAGGGAAGGCTTTGCGGCGCACGGACTTCTTGCAGCCACGGCTCGCCGCGCCGCCATTTCAATCCGTTGGCGATGTAGTTTGCGGTCGAGCCGATGACGTCGGGCGCGCTGCGCAGCAAGTTCCTGTGGCCGTCGCCGTCATAGTCGACCGCGTAGTTGAAATAATGCGTCGGCAAAAACTGCGTCTGCCCGAGTTCGCCGGCCCAGGAGCCGATCATTTCGGCAGGCGTGAGATCGCCGCGGTCGACGATCTTCAGCGCCGCGATCGTCTCCTTCTGGAACATCTCCGAGCGGCGGCAGTCATAGGCCAGCGACACCAGCGAGGGCAGCGTGTGCAGCTTGCCGAGCTCGGCGCCGTAGCTGCTTTCCAGTCCCCAGAACGCGGCGATCACTGCCGGCGGCACGCCGTATTCCTTTTCGGCGCGATCGAACGCGGCGGCATTCATCTTGACGCGTTGTTTGCCGCTTTGAGCCGCGCCCTCGGAGGCGCGGTTGCGGGCGAATTCATTGAACACTTGGCCGAACACGCGCTGGCCGCGGTCGCGGTTGACGATGCTCTGGTCGTAGACGAGGTAGGGCGCGGCCTCGTTGAGCGCGCGCTGCGACACGCCGGCCGCCACCGCCTGCTGCTTGAGGTCGGCAAGGAAGCGGTCGAACGTCATGCCATTGTGACAGGAAGCCGCACGCGGGCCGGGCGCGGTGGCGATCGCCGGCTGACCGGGCATAGCGGCGGCCGGTGGCCTCGGCGTAGCCGGCCGGGGCTGGACCGGGCGGGCAGGGGCGGGGGCCGGTTGGGCGGAAGCGACGGATGAAAAAAGCAGTGACGCCGATATGACAACGAGAAATCTGGAAAACGGCATCAAGGTCACCGGCTGAAGATGAAATTCGTAGGGTGGGCAAAGCGCAGCGTGCCCACCATTGGAAGGAATTCCAGCACTACAAGCAATAAGGTGGGCACGGCGCAAGTGCGCCTTTGCCCACCCTACATCGCAAAACTCGGAGCAATATCGCCGCGCAAGCCCCGCCGCGCGCATAGCGGCCTGCCGTCAGAGCTGCAGCCCGCAGGCTGTTCCAACCGGCCTGCGCCGTGTAGGCTATTGTCCACAGGCCGAAAAATGGCCGCCGCCCATATGGGGCGCACAAAGGGAGACGGGGAACGGTATGACGGAACTCCGATACATGGCGCCGACGACGCTCGATGAAGCGATTGGCGCGTTTGCCGCGGCGGGGAGCGCCGGGCGCATCCTGGCCGGCGGGACCGATTTGCTGGTGCAGATGCGCTCCGGCATGGTGAAGCCCGGCGTCATCGTCGACATCAAGAAAATAGCAGACATGACCACCATCGCTGAGAACGCCGATGGCAGCTTCCGCATCGGCGCCGCCGTGTCCGGCATGGCGCTGGCCGAGCACAAGAGTTTCGGCAAGGTCTGGCCCGGCGTGCTCGAAGCCGTGAACCTGATCGGCTCCAAGCAGGTGCAGGGCAGGGCGTCCGCCGGCGGCAATCTCTGCAACGGTTCACCCGCCGGCGACAGCGTGCCCGCGATGGTCGCGGCCGGCGCCGTCGTCACCGTGCAGGGTCCGAACGGCCGCCGCGAGATCAAGGTCGAGGACGTCCCGGCCGGTCCTGGCCGCACCAACCTCAAGCCCGGCGAAATCCTGGTCAGCTTCGCGCTGCCGCCACGTCCGGCCGGATCGAGTGATGCGTATTTGCGCATGATCCCGCGGACCGAAATGGACATTGCCGTGGTCGGCCTCGGCGTCAGCCTGACGATGAAGGACGGCGTCTGCACGGCGGCCCGCGTCGGTCTTGGCGCGGTCGCGCCGACGGTGCTGCTGGTGGAAGACGCCGCCAAGGCCTTGATCGGCAGCAAGCTCGATGACGCGGCGCTCGCCAAGGCCGCCGCTGCCTGCTCCGCCGCCTGCCGTCCGATCAACGACAAGCGCGGCACCATCGCCTACCGCACCAAGGTCGCCGGCGTGCTGTTGAAGCGCACCGCGCTCATCGCAGCTTCGCGCGCCCAAAAGCACTGAATTCGGGAAATCATCTTCATGGCCAAAGTTCACGTCACGACATCAATCAACGGCGAGCCGATGGAATATCTGTGTGAGCCGTCCGACACCATGCTCGATGCGCTGCGCGGGCCGCTCGGTCTCACCGGCTCCAAGGAAGGCTGTGCCTCCGGCGACTGCGGCGCCTGCTCGATCACGGTCGACGACCGGCTGGTCTGTTCCTGCCTGATGCTGGCGGTCGAGGCAGGAGGCCACGAGATCCGCACCATCGAAGGCATGGCGCACGGCGACAAACTGCATCCGTTGCAGCAGAAGTTTCTGGAATCGGCGGCGCTCCAGTGCGGCATCTGCACCTCGGGCATGCTGGTCGCGTCCGATGCGCTGCTGCGCAAGAACCCCAATCCGAGCGAAGAAGAGATTCGCTTCTGGCTCGCCGGCAACCTGTGCCGGTGCACCGGCTATGACAAGATCGTTCGCGCGGTGATGGAAACCGCCGCTGACATGCGGGAGCAAAAATCCCTGGAGGTTCAATGATGAACGTCGTCACCAACAACAAGTGGATCGGCCAGCGCACCATCAGGCCTGACGGCGTCGACAAGGTCACCGGCCGTGCGGCGTTCGCCGCCGACACCACCATGCCCGGCATGATCTGGGGCAAGGTGCTGCGCAGCCCGCATCCGCATGCCCGCATCAAGTCGATCAATACCTCCAAAGCGGAAGCGCTGCCGGGCGTAAAGGCGGTCGTGACTGCCAAGGACATCGTCGACTTCCCGGTCGACAAGTCGGTGATGCTCGGCATCCAGGATATGCGCTGGATGTGCCGCAACGTGATGGCGCGGGAGAAGGCGCTGTTCCCCGGCCACCCCATCGCGGCCGTTGCCGCCACCACCGAGGCGATCGCGGCGCACGCCTGCGAGCTGATCGAAGTGGATTACGAAGTGCTGCCGTGGTCGATCGAGATCGACGATGCGTTGAAGCCGGATGCGCCGATCCTGCATGATTTCGTCAAGTTCGAAGGCAAGCCGTCCAACATTGCCGGCCGCCTCGAAGTCAAGAAGGGCGATATCACCAAGGGCTTTGAAGAAGCCGAAGTCGTGGTCGAGCGCTCCTTCACCACGCGTCCGGTGCACCAGGGCTATATCGAGCCGCATGCCTGCCTGATCTCGGTCGCCGCCGACAACAAGACCACGATCTGGAGCTCGAGCCAGGGCCAGTTCATGGTCCGCGCCATGACGGCGTATCTCACCGGCATCAACCAGAGCGACATCCGCGCCATTCCCGCCGAGATCGGTGGCGGCTTCGGCGGCAAGACCATCGTCTATCTCGAACCGCTGGCGACCATGCTCGCCAAGAAATCCGGCCGTCCGGTCAAGATGGTGATGACCCGCGAGGAAGTGATGCGGGCGACGGGACCGACGTCCGGCTCGAAGAGCACCGTGAAGATCGGCGCCAAAAAGGACGGCACCATCGTCGCTGCGCATGGCATCTACTATCTGCAGGCCGGTGCGTTTCCGGGGTCGCCGATCCGCGGCGCGGTCGGTTGCAGCTTCGCGCCCTATGACATTCCGAACGTGCTGTCGGAAGGTTACGACGTGCTGTCGAACCGCTCCAAGGTCGCGGCCTATCGCGCGCCGGGTGCGCCGATCGGCGCTTATGCCGTGGAATGCGTGCTCGACGAGTTGGCGGAAGCCTTGAAGATGGATCCGCTGGCGCTGCGCATCAAGAACGGCGCCAGAGAAGGCACCAAGGCCGCGCACGGTCCGGTCTATCCGCGCATCGGCTACATCGAGACGCTGGAAGCCGCGCGCGATTCCGATCACTACAAGGCGCCGCTCGGCAAATTCCAGGGCCGGGGCGTCGCCTCCGGCTACTGGTTCAACGCCGGCGGCGAATCCTCCGCGCAGGTCAACATCACCGAGGACGGCAACGTCGTCGTCACCACGGGTCACCCCGACATTGGCGGTTCGCGCGCCGGCATCGCCAACATCTGCGCCGAGCTGCTCGGCATCGACTACAAGCGCGTCTCGGTGCTGATCGGCGACACCGCGACCATCGGCTTCTCCAACCTCACCGGCGGCAGCCGCGTGCTGTTTGCGTCCTCGATCGTGGTGACGCAGTCGACCGAGAAGGTGATCCACACCTTGCGCGAACGCGCCGCCAAGATCTGGGACATCGATCCCGAAGCGGTGAAGTGGGAAAACGGCGCGGCGCATCCGGTCAGTCCGAACGCCGGCCAGTTCGAACCGCTCTCGCTCGCTGAACTCGCCGAGAAAGCCCCGTCGATGGGCGGACCGATCGGCGCCGGCGTGCAGCTCAATACGGTCGGCGCCGAAGGCGGCTTCGGCACCCACATCGCCGACGTCGAGGTCGATGTCGAACTCGGCATCATCAGAGTGATCCGCTACACCGCGATCCAGGACGTCGGCCGCGCCGTCCATCCGTCCTATGTCGAAGGCCAGTTGCAGGGCGGTGTCAGCCAGGGCATCGGCTGGGCGCTGAACGAGGAGTACATCTACAACAAGCAGGGCAAGGTCGATAATCCGGGCTTCCTCGACTATCGCATTCCGGTTTGTTCGGATCTTCCGATGATCGACACCATCATGGTCGAGGTGCCGAATCCGAAGCATCCGCAAGGCGTCAAGGGCGTCGGCGAAGTGCCGCTGATCCCTGTCATGTCGGCGATCTCCAACGCCGTGCACCAGGCGCTCGGCAAGCGCTTCTACAGCCTGCCGATGTCGCCGCCGAAGGTGCTCGAGGTGATCGAGGGCTAAAGCGCGCAAAGCGTCAGGGCGAGTGCCGGTCCGCTGTAGCGGGCCGGCATTTCTTTATCGACAGTGCCGAAACGCAGCGAGCGCCGGCGGCAAGTTCCGCGCGAGTTCCGCAGGTTCCCTTTGGCAAATGTGGGCTGAACAACGGGTTCAGAGCCGGTTCATCGCACCTATATTAGGTATGGCCGCGGGCGCAGGCACGTGAGGTGGATGAACGATGTCGAACTCCCAGATTGCTTTTGATCCGATTGGCACCGTGGTGGACTGGATCGATGCCTGCCGGCAGCGCAGTCTTGCAACGCTGATCGAACTTTACGACGAAGCTGCCAAGGTCGAGTGTCGCGAGGGCGGCAGCTTTCGCGGCAAGTCAGGCGTGGAACGCTACTGGCTGCCGAGGTTGAAGAAGCCGGTGCCGGGTGCGTTCGCGATCGATGCATTGCTGCCCGAGGCCGGCGGCATATCGCTCGATTACAGGGATTACGACGGCACGCCGGTTCGTACCCATTTTCGTTTCAGCGAAAGCGGAAAGATCGTCAGCACGGCCTGCGCGCCGACTTAAAGCGCGATGAGATTGGGGGCAATCGCAATCGCGCTTTGGTTCGTCGTTTGGGCATGATCTTTTCGGAAAACCGCTTCGCACTCTTCCGGATCATGTCCTAGCGGCAAACCTGCTCCCATTCGCATTTGCCCGAAGCATCGCAGACTTGCGCCTGCTTGCAGGTCGATCCGTCCAGTGCCTTGATGTTGGGCGGGATCACCGGCGCGACCGACGGCTTCGGCGGCTTGCACACCGCCGGCGGACAGACCATCGGCTTGTTGATGCCATCATCGCACACGGGCTGCATCTGCCCGTCGACGCACAGGCAGGTGCAGGCGGCATTGGCGGCGCTGGCGCCGATCAGCAACAGTGCGAGTGCGAACAGAAGCTGACGCACCGATCCTCTGAAATTCATTCGAACACGAGCCGCCGTTTTCAATAACCTGTACACTTCGTAACACAGGAACTTGCGGCGTGCACCCGTGCGTCGTTCTGAATCATGCTGCCGCAGGAACGTTTCATCCCGCGCTTCGTTTTCGTTCATCCACTTGCATCTGGAGGAACACCCCATGGTTACGGAAATGCGCGAACAAGGCAATCTGATCGGCAGCGACAAGGTCGAGGGAACCGCGGTCTATGGCGTCGATCGCACCAAGATCGGTTCGATCGAACGCGTCATGATCGACAAGCAGAGCGGCAAGGTGTCCTATGCCGTGCTGTCCTTTGGCGGCTTTCTCGGTATCGGAGACGATCACTATCCACTGCCGTGGCAATCGCTGAAATACGACACCACGCTCGGCGGCTACGTTACCGGCGTCACCGAAGCGCAGCTCAAGGGCGCGCCGAAATACGGCAACGACAATGCATGGAATTGGGGTGACGCGACCCGCACCCGCGCCGTGAACGACTATTACGGCATCGCGATCTGACCGACGGCGACCCTATACGTCGA
>Ga0209023_10005297_pt1 | contig 14181 bp, 9 predicted proteins | sample LakOneMetagenome_FD_187468 | JGI IMG/M metagenome (GOLD analysis project Ga0209023, IMG submission 187468) | Freshwater and sediment microbial communities from Lake Erie, Canada (SPAdes) (version 2) | ecosystem: Environmental > Aquatic > Freshwater > Lentic | place: Lake Erie, Canada | collected...
GAAGTCCTGCGTGATGGTGCATCTGCACAATATGGATCTGATGCCATCGGCGGCGTCATCAATATCGTACTCAAGGGCGCGGGCACTGGAGGCAGTATTGCACTGGGAGGCGGCCAGTATTCCAAGGGCGACGGCCAGCAGTGGCAACTGTCTGGTGATGCAGGCCTGACCCTGGGCGGCGGCGGCGGCACCATCCATCTGGCGGCACAAACCGGCCACCAAGACATGACCAATCGCTCCGGTGCCTATCAAGGCACAGCGCCCAACACCGGCAATTTCCCGGGCGTGGGCGAAACAGCATTCAAGCTGGGCGACCCGGATGTGGATCAGACAGCACTGGCATTGAATGCCAACCTGGTCATTGGCGATCACGCCAGCCTGTATGCCACCGCCATGGCCAGCAACCGCGACATCACCTCGTTCGCGTTCTATCGCTCCAAAAATCACAGCGGGCAAGGCGCACTGCTGGCGCAGGTTTACCCGAACGGCTATGTGCCTGAAATCAATCAAGATGCGCGCGACCGTAGCGTAGTGCTGGGCGCCAAGGGCACTGCCGGCAATGGCCTGAACTGGGACTTCAGCTACAACTTCGGCGACAGTCTGCTGGGCTTTCGCACCCAGAACACCATCAACTATGCCTTGGGTGTGAGCAGCCCACTCAGCTTCTATGACGGCTCGCTGCAATACACCCAGCAAGTGTTGAACGCCGATTTCTCCAAGCCCATCGGGATTGGATTGGCGTATCCGGCCACCCTCTCCTTCGGTGCGGAATATCGCACCGAAGACTGGGCGCAGCGCGCGGGTGAGGCCAATTCCTATTTCGGTTCCGGTGCACAGGGCTTTGGCGGATTCACACCGCGCAACGCCGGCAGCTACAACCGGCACAACTATGCGCTGTACGCGGGCCTGGAAGCTGATGTGTCCGACAAATTCTCGGGCGGTATCGCCGGGCGGTACGAAGACTATTCCGACTTCGGCAGCCAATTCTCCGGCAAGTTGTCACTGCGCTACGCCTTCACCGACAAGGTGGCCTTGCGTGGCACCGCCACCACCGGCTTCCGTGCACCCTCGTTGGCACAGCAGCACTATCAGGCGGTGACCACCAACATCAACAATGGTGTGGCCTTTGAAACCGGAACCTTCCCGGCCTCCGGCGCAGCCGCACAAGCGCTTGGCGCAGAGCAGCTCAAGCCGGAAACCTCACGGTCTTACAGCTTGGGCCTGGTGTTGCAACCGTTGGAGCGCGTATATCTGACCATCGATGCCTACCAGATCAACGTCGATGACCGCATCGTGCTCTCATCCAATCTGAATATCGCCAACAATGCGGCGGCACAGGCACTGTTGGCCAGCCTCGGCATCACCAATGTCACCAGTGCGCGTTATTTCAACAATGCGATTGATACCCGCACACAGGGCATCGACGTGGTGGGCACCTGGAATGTGCCGCTGGCCGCCAGTAGCCTTAACCTGACCGGCAGCTACAACTACAACAAATCCAAAGTCACACGCATTGCCCCCAACCCTGCTGCGTTGACAGCATTGGGGGCCAATTTGGAACGGATGGGGCGCGATGAACGTGGTCGCATCGAAGAAGGCGCACCACGCGACAAGTTCGCAGTGAACGCGAACTGGGCCCTGCAACATTGGGAGATCAATGCCGCTGCCACTCGCTATGGCCAGTTCACCGCGCGGAACGCCAGCAACCCGCTGCAAGACCAGACCTTCGGGGCCAAATGGACGCTTGATCTATCCGTCAACTTCCGTCCTGACCAACACTGGACGATTACAGCGGGTGCTGACAATGCGTTGAACCAATACCCCGAACAAAATACCTACGCCAACTCCACATTCGGCCTGATACCTTACAGCCTGTACTCGCCGTATGGCTTCAATGGTGCGTATTACTACGGCAAGGTCAGCTACAAGTGGTGAGCTGAACACCTTATTCATTTCCACCTTCGCGCCCCGGTCATCCGGGGCGTTTTTTGTTCGACGTGTTACCCGCACATGCGATGATCGTGGCATCGACCTTGCGGAGTACACATGCCACATCACACCCCCCTGATCGCGATTTTGGTGTATGGCTTCGTGCTGGCCTTTATTCTGGGCGCACTAGCCAATCGGCTGCGACTGTCACCGCTGGTTGGCTACCTGGTTGCGGGCATCATCGTTGGGCCGTTCACGCCGGGCTTCGTGGGTGATGCGGAGTTGGCACCCCAGCTGGCCGAGATTGGTGTGATCCTGCTGATGTTCGGCGTCGGCCTGCACTTCTCGCTACGCGATCTGATGTCGGTGAGAAACATCGCGATCCCCGGCGCGGTGGCGCAAATCTCCGTCGCCACCCTATTGGGCTTGGGTTTGGCCGAATTGATGGGCTGGTCGCATCTTGAAGGGTTGGTGTTCGGGTTTTCGCTGGCCACCGCCAGCACCGTGGTGCTGCTGCGGGCGATGGAAGAGCGTCGCTTGCTGGATACACGGCGCGGCAAAATCGCGGTGGGTTGGCTGATCGTAGAAGATCTGGCCTGCGTCATCGCACTGGTGTTGATTCCGGCACTGGCCGGCGCGCTGGGTGGCAGCGAAGCGGTAGGCATCGGCGGCATTCTCAAAGCGCTGGCCATCACCTTTGGCAAGGTCGCCGCCTTCGTCGCCTTCATGCTGATCGTCGGCCGCAAGGCAATCCCGTGGATACTCGAACGCATTGCAGGCACCGGCTCGCGTGAATTGTTCACATTGGCAGTGCTGTCCATCGCGATGGGCGTGGCGTTTGGCTCGGCAGCGATGTTCGGTGTGAGCTTCGCACTGGGCGCATTCTTCGCCGGCATGCTGCTCAACGAATCCGAGTTCAGCCATCAGGCCGCACAAGATTCACTGCCGATGCGCGATGCGTTCGCAGTGCTGTTTTTTGTGTCGGTGGGCATGCTGTTCAATCCCAATATTCTGGTCGAGCATCCGTGGCAAGTGCTGGCTACCACGCTCATCATCGTGTTTGGAAAATCGGCCGCCGCCTACCTGATCGTGCGGGCATTCGGGCATCCCAATTCCACGGCGCTGACCATTTCCACCAGTCTGGCCCAAATTGGCGAATTCGCTTTCATCATCGCCGGGCTTGGCTTGTCACTTAAAATCCTGCCGAAGGAAGGCCATGATCTGGTGCTGGCCGGCGCACTGATTTCGATCATGCTCAACCCGATCCTGTTCATGGGGCTGGATCGCTGGCAGGCACGAGAGGACGCACGCAACGCCGCCAATGCCGAACCGGAACCCGAGGTGGTACCGGTGGATATTTGCAACCACGCCATCGTGGTGGGTTACGGACGCGTGGGCAGCCAGCTTGCCCATCTGCTGCGTGAACGTGGCGTGCCCTTGGTCATCATCGAAGATGATTCCGATTTGGTGGCACAAGCACGCGCCAATGGCCTACCCACCGTGCGCGGCAATGCTGCAAACCAACGCGTCTTGCAGGAAGCTGCACCGGTACGCGCAAAGCTTGCCGTATTCGCGATTCCGCAAGCCCTGGAAGCTGGCGAAACCATCCAGCGCTTGAAAGCGCTTAATCCCGCCATCAGCGTCCTGGCGCGTGCGCACAGCGAAACCCAGGTCAGGTATTTACTCGAACACGGTGCCGATGCGGCCGTTTTGGCAGAACGCGAATTGGCCTACTCGCTGGCGGATATGGTGATGGCCTCACCGCCATGGCGTGTCCCCAGCAAGGCGGCTGTTTAACGCACTCGCCCGGGGATCGGGCGCGCCCGGTCGGCAGTTGACGTAGTGAGCTGCGCGATGAATTTGTTGACCACAAGATCGGTACTGAACCGCGCAGCACTGGCGGGGGCCGCCGCCGCCATCGCCTGCCGGCGAGGGCTGTCATCGATCAGGCGACCAATCAAGTCAGCCAAATCATGGGGGGCATCGCCACGCCACAGCAAACCAGTCTCGCCGGCGATCATCGCTTCAGGCAGACCACCGCGATCACGCGCAATGACCGGCACACCGCAGGCTTGCGCCTCGGCCACCACCCGCCCAAAGGTTTCCTCTTCCTCGGAAGGGCACACTAGCAAATCCAGCGCCGGGTACACCGCCGCGGTGTCGTCGCGCCAGGGAATGAAGTGATGGCGCGCCGCCTGCCCGACCGCATCCACAACGGCGCGCGTGGCCGCAAGTTCGGCACCTTCGCCCAGCCACAACATCGCCGTACCAGCACGCTCTTGCATCACCTCGATCATCGCTTGTCGCAATGGGGCAACTCCTTTGCCGGTGGTATGCCTGCCAACAAACCCCGCCAGCACCACATCGTCCGCAATGCACAACTCGCGGCGCAATGTTGCGCGAGCTGCAGCCGATGGATGAAAGCGACGCATATCAATCGGGTTATGCACGATGTGCAGACAGCGCGCAGGCACGCCATCGTTGATCAACCGTTGGCGCGCAAACTCGGACACTACGAAATAGCGTTTGGCCAAACGTGGCATCCAATAACGGGTGACCCGGCTGCGGATATACGTCAGATGACGAAACGCAGCCAGCGGCGTCCCGGTGAGCAGCGAGGCCAGCAGCAACGGCCAATGATGCTTGCCATGTGCTGCCACCAACCAGTCGGCACGCTGCGCGCGTACCGCCTGCAGCACCTTGCGAAATGCGCGCGGATCTTCACCGCCGCGAAAGCGGGTTTCCCTCAACTGGATGCCGGGCACTTGCCGCATCGCGACCGCCATTTCACTGTCCGCACGCACCACCGCAATCACCCCATGACCCGCACTGGCGCACCCACGCGCAAGCTCCAGAAAAGCCTGCTCGGTGCCCCACAACTTGCGGCTGGCATCCACGAACACGAAATTCATCTGCGCAACTCGGCATAGGGTGTGGCCGCATACAGCACGAACTTGGAAATCCCGCGCCCGCCATTGATGGAGATGCGCGGCAACTGCAGTGGGTCGTCACTTGGCCGTGCAATACCTTTGCGGGTGGTGGTGGCAGTGACATAACCGGCCTGCCGCGCCGCCTCGACAACCGCTGCATTGTGGTCGCCATATGGGTAGCAAAAGTGCTCAACCGGTGCCCCTGTCAACGCTTGCAAGCGTTGCCGGCTCTCACTCAATTCTGCGGCCAGGGCGGCCGGATCCAACCGATCCAGATGCGGGTGGGTCCTGGTATGCGAGCCGATCTCCAAACCTTGCTGGTGCCATGTGCGTAACTCGCCCTCACTCATCATCGCTCGCGGCACACCTAACACGGCATCCCATGCATTGTTGCCACCGATGGTGTCGGTGACCACATAGCACGTCGCGCCAAAACCATGGCGTTTCAGAATCGGGGCAGCGTTTCGCACATTGTCCTGATAGCCATCATCCAGCGTGATGGCAACCAGCTTCCCGGCGTTGCCCGCGCGTAAAGCGCGATAACCCTCGCTCATGGACACGCCACGCATGCCCAATCGGGCCAACCAGCGACACTGGCGCTCAAACATATCCGGGCTGACATGCAGCTTGGGCATTGGGGTCCCCGCCGGTGCGCGGTCGATGCTGTGATAGGTGAAGATGCGCAACCCGTTGCCGTACATCGCCTTGGCCGCCATAAAGGTATTCAACGCCTGGATATCACCAATTCACACCATCTTAACGTATGCAGCATGCAATGACCTGCGTCGCACTGTCGTCGCCCGGCGTCTGCAGCATCCATCCCAGACAGGCTCGTCCAACTTTCAACTGACTGCAGGACAGCGCACACTGCGCCCTTCACCGCCGCCGCTGGAGCGACCCATGCGCCATGCGCTATTCCTGCATCGTTCAACCTTGGCTGCCCTGCTATTGGCCCTGTGTGCCTGTGCGCAGGCCGACACCCCCGCGCCCCTGCGCGTGCAACTGCCCGCCGCCGCCACGGCCAGTGCCGCCGGTCGCTTGCTGCTGTTTGCGGAACCCGCCGCGCAGGCACTGGCCAAGGCGAAGGACGGCAACGTGCTGGAGATCAATGCCAGCCCGTTTGGCGGCGCCGACGCCAGCATGGCCGGGATGGATCTTGCGCGTCTGGCCCCCGGGCAAACACTCGCGGTAGATACCGACACGCTCGCTTGGCCAACGCCGTTTTCGAAATTGGCCGATGGCGAGTATTACGTGCAAGCGGTGCTGGATGTGGCCGGCGATGACAATTACGGCGGACGCGGTGCCGATGACATCTTGAGCGCGCCAGTGAAAGTGACGCTGGGCAAGGCCGCCACACCCATCACCTTGGTACTGGATCAACGGCTGCCGGCAGCAGGTGATCCGTGGCAATTGTCTCCACGCTTTTCCGAGGCCATTCGCAAGGCGGCACCCGCGGCGAAAGCAGCTACGCATGAAATTGATTTCATCAGCCCCGCACTCAGTGCATTCTGGGGTCGCCCCATCCATATGCGTGGCTGGGTGGTTCTGCCCCCCGGCTACAGCGGCGCCGCACCGGCGCGCTACCCGGTGCTGTATTTCACCCACGGCTTTGGCGGCAACCAACGCGGCTTGATCGGCACCGCAGTCAATGCCTATGCCGGCATGCAGTCGGGCGAATTGCCACCCATGATTTGGGTCTTGCTGGACGAATCCAGTGCCACCGGTACTCATGAGTTTGCCGATTCGGTCAATAACGGCCCGTGGGGGCAAGCATTGACGGAAGAATTGATCCCCAATCTGGAAAGCACCTATCGGATGGATGGCAAAGCCTCCGGCCGCTTCCTCAACGGCCATTCCTCCGGTGGCTGGGCCACACTGTGGTTGCAAGTGCGCTATCCGAAACTGTTTGGCGGCACCTGGTCCACCTCGCCCGACTCCAGCGTATTCGATGACTTCTGCGGTATCGACTTGTACGCCGCCAATGCCAATGTCTATCGCAAACCGGATGGCAGCCCGTATCCCATCATGCGTGACAAAGGCAAGGTGCAAGCCAGCTTCGAACAATTCGCCCGGATGGAAGAAGCGACCGGCCCGATAGGCGGGCAACTGGCCTCGTTTGAGTGGGTATTCTCGCCACGCGGCGCCGATGGTCGTCCAGCGCCGATGTTCGACCGTGGCACCGGCAAGGTGGATCCGCAGGTCGTGGCGTACTGGGGCGCGCATTACGACATCGGCCGCATCCTGCGCACGCAATGGCCGCAACTCGAACCCGACCTCGACGGCAAACTGCACCTCTACGTGGGCACCGCCGATACGTTCTATCTGGACGGCGCTGCCTACAAGCTCAAGGCGGTACTGGATGGCTTGGGTGCCAAGTCGGATTTCCGCTTCATGCCCGGCCGCACCCACTTTGACCTGTATGTGGAGGGCAATGACCGCCAAGCGCTGATGAAAGATATCGCGTGGCAGATGTATGCCATTGCCAGACCCGGCGCCAAACGGCCTGAAACACCGGCAAGCAAACTTGCAGCGCATGCCGAGTGATTACATCGGCGAATGCGTGCCCTGTTCCTGCAACTCTGCAATACAGGCGCGCAACCGGCGATACCCTTCCACCAAGCGTGGCCCGGGGCGGCCCAGATAGGCTTCGGAAATGGCATGGATGCGTCCATGCCGCAGCGCAGGCAGGGCCGCCCAACCGTCGCGCCGGATGACAATTTCGGCGCGATAGTTCTCCTCTTTCACCCCGCACCAGCTCATCACCACCACGTCGGGGGCGGCGGCCAACACGCGCTGATGGTCCAGCGGCAAACTCTTCGCATCTTCATCAGCCCATGGGTTGCAGCCACCGGCACGCTGGAGCATGTCAGTGACCCATGACCGCTTTGCCGGGACGATCACCGGCTTGGGCCACCACTCCACCAACACCTTGGGACACGCACCCGTTGCCGCTACTGCCGGCATGGCCGCGTCCATCTGCGCCACCAGTGCCGCACCACGCTCGGGCACGCCCAGCGCATCGGCAATGGCTTGAATATCGGCATACACGTCCTGCAGTGATTGCGGATCACACACCCGCACTGCAAGGCCCGCATCGCGCAATGCTTGTACTACCTTCTCATGCCCCGGCACCGTCAGCGAAGTCAGTACCAACTCGGGCTTGAGCGCCAACACCGCGTCGATATTCAAGTCCAGATCACGCCCGGTTTTAGGCAGTGCGGCCACCACATCGGGGGGATAGTCCGAATCACTGTCCACCCCCACCAACATCTGCGCACAGCCCAACGCGCAGACAATTTCGGTATTCGAGCAGGTATGCGAAAACACCCGCATCACGGTCACGATCGAACTACCGCAGGCACAGACAACCGCACCAACCCGCGCCCGCACGTCACCGCCACACTCCAGTGCGGCCCGCATCGGAATGCCCGGCCTCGTCGTGTCCGTTCCCGTACTTGAATAGCATCCGAACTCCCCGCACATTGCCGCGCAAATGGCGGCCGCTATCATACGCACGCTAGCAAACTCACCACGATCACGGAGATTCGCATGTTGAAATTCTGGCTTGCCACCAGGCGCTCTCGATGTTGTTCAGCCGCAGCGCTTTTGCACAGCAAGCAGGCCAGCTTGTGGTTGACGTGTCACCATTCACCAGCGAACAGACGCTGCCAAAGAAAGTCGACAAGCAGCTGCGCAGTGGCGGCATCGAATGGGGCGTGAAGGATGGCCTGCTGGTATTCACCATGGTGGCCAAGCAGTTCATCGACTATCCAATCAATCACATGACCCGCTACGGCCAATCCGAGACGATCGAACTTCCCGCCGGCGACTATCGAATTACCGGCATCGGGCTGGAAATGACGACCGCCTTCAGCGTGCAAAAAATCCTCGACAAGGGCGCGTATGTGAACGAAGACGTGGTGGCATTCCGCATCGAGCCAGGCCAAACCACCACGCTGCATATCAAGCCGGTCATCTACAAGGACGCGACGTTTGCAGTGAACTTCTGGATGCCCACCCTGATGGCAAGCCTGTCGACCAATGGCGACAGCGCATCGCCAGAAATCGCCCTCAACAAGCGGCTGCCAACGTCCATTCGTTGGCCAGACTACAAAGGCCCGCTCAAATTTGTTGCCAGGTAAAACGGGCATCGCCCCGGCCGGTATCCGCGCCGGGGCATGGCATCACTTGACGAACACCAACCTGCCGCCCTCAGCGTCCACCTTGACCACGTCGCCATTGCCGAACTGGCCGGACAGGATTTGCTGCGCCAGCGGGTTTTCCAGTTGTTGCTGGATGGCGCGCTTGAGCGGGCGGGCGCCATAGACCGGATCAAAGCCGACATTGCCGAGCAGGTCGAACGCCGCATCGGACAGTTCGATGCGAATGCCGCGTTCGCCCAGACGCTCTTCCAGACTGCGCAATTGGATGCGCGCAATCTGTTTGATCTGCGCCTTGTCCAGCGGGTGGAACACCACGATGTCGTCCAGTCGGTTGATGAACTCGGGGCGGAAGTGCGCTTGCACCACCCCCATCACCGCGGCCTTCATCTGGATGTAAGCCTCGGCTGAATCATCGCCGGCCAGCTCCTGAATCTGATGGCTGCCAAGGTTGCTGGTCATCACGATGACCGCGTTGCGGAAATCCACGGTGCGGCCTTGACCATCGGTGAGACGGCCATCGTCGAGCACTTGCAGCAGGATGTTGAACACATCCGGATGCGCTTTTTCCACTTCATCCAGCAAGATCACGCTATACGGGCGGCGGCGCACGGCCTCGGTCAGATAGCCGCCTTCTTCATACCCCACATAGCCGGGCGGCGCGCCGATCAGCCGGCTGACGCTGTGCTTTTCCATGAACTCGCTCATGTCGATGCGTACCATCGCATCGCTGGAGTCGAACAGGAAGTCGGCCAGCGCCTTGCACAGCTCGGTCTTGCCCACGCCGGTCGGGCCGAGGAACAGGAATGAGCCGCTGGGGCGATCAGGATCAGATAGCCCTGCGCGCGAACGGCGCACCGCATCCGACACCGCTTTGATCGCCTCCTCCTGGCCGACCACCCGGGTGTGCAGCTGCGCTTCCATCTGCAGGAGTTTTTCGCGCTCGCCTTCCAGCATCTTGGACACCGGAATGCCGGTCCAGCGCGCCACCACTTGCGCAATTTCCTCGGCGGTCACTTTGTCCTGCAGCAGGGTGAAGCCACGGGTCTCGGCTTCCTGCGCGGCGGCAAGCTGCTTTTCCAATTGCGGAATCTGCCCATACTGGATTTCGCTCATGCGCGCGTAATCCTGCCGGCGCTGTGCGGCCTCCAGTTCCAGCCGTGCGGCTTCGATCTGTTCCTTGACCTTGGTGGCCCCTTGCAAGGTGGCCTTCTCGGCCTTCCAGATTTCCTCCAGATCGTTGAACTCGCGCTCCAGCGCATTGATCTCGGCTTCCAGGTCGGCCAAGCGCTGTTTGGATTCGGCGTCTTTCTCTTTTTTCAGCGCCTCGCGCTGGATTTTCAGCTGGATCAGGCGGCGTTCCTTGCGATCCATTTCTTCCGGCTTGGAGTCGATCTCCATGCGGATGCGCGAGGCCGCTTCGTCCATCAAGTCGATGGCTTTGTCGGGCAATTGGCGATCCGCGATGTAGCGGTTGGAGAGCGTGGCGGCGGCAACGATCGCAGGATCGGTGATTTCCACCCCGTGATGCACCGCGTAGCGTTCTTTCAGGCCGCGCAAAATGGCAATGGTGTCCTCCACCGTGGGCTCACCGACGAACACCTTCTGGAAGCGGCGCTCCAGCGCAGCATCCTTCTCCACGTACTTGCGGTATTCATCCAGGGTGGTGGCGCCGATGCAGTGCAGCTCGCCGCGCGCCAGCGCCGGTTTCAGCATGTTGCCGGCATCCATGCTGCCTTCGGCCTTGCCCGCGCCGACCATCGTGTGCAGCTCGTCGATGAACAGAATGATCTGGCCTTCGTTCTTCGACAGGTCATTGAGCACCGCCTTCAGGCGTTCCTCGAACTCGCCACGGAACTTCGCGCCCGCAATCAACGCGCCCATGTCCAGCGACAACAAGCGCTTGCCGCGCAAGCCTTCGGGTACCTCGTTATTGACGATGCGCTGGGCAAGCCCTTCCACAATCGCGGTCTTGCCCACGCCGGGTTCGCCGATCAGCACCGGGTTGTTCTTGGTGCGCCGCTGCAGGACTTGAATGGTGCGGCGGATTTCTTCGTCGCGGCCCACCACCGGGTCAAGCTTGCCGGACTCGGCGCGGGCAGTCAGGTCGATGGTGTATTTCTCCAGCGCTTGGCGCGCCTCTTCGGCGTTTTCGTCGGTCACTTTTTCGCCCCCGCGCAATTTCTCGATCGCCGCCTCAAGTTTCTGCTTGTTCGCACCCGCGGCCTTCAACACTTTGCCGGTATCGCCGCTATCGTCAATTGCAGCCAGCAAGAACAATTCGCTGGCGATAAAGGCATCGCCGCGTTGTTGCGCCAGTTTGTCCGTCACATTGAGCAGGCGCGACAAATCGTTGCCCACACTGACCGTGCCGGCCTGCCCGGAGACTTTCGGCAACTTGTCCAGCGCCTCGGCCAGGCGCAGCCGCAGATCGGCCGCATTCACACCGGCCTGCGCCAGTAGCGGGCGGGTGCCGCCACCTTGTTGATCCAGCAAGGCCAGCAACAGGTGAGCAGGTTCAATCAGATTGTGATCGCGACCCACGGCCAGCGACTGCGCGTCGCTCAAAGCCTGCTGGAAGCGCGAGGTAAGTTTGTCCATGCGCATGGGTAATTCCTAAATGAGAAGGCCACAAGAGACCACTGTCCTGCAGATGCGGGCGGGCTGCCGTGATTCAAGTCAAATCCCCAACAAGGGTTGGCTGCGGTATGGTTTGGCATCGACTGCGAGCCTCATCCATGCCCCATCTTGCCCCCATTGCCAGCGCGCTGCTGCTGAGTCTTGCCCTTGCCACACCCGCCGGTGCCGCGCTTGCGCCCACCGAGCTGCGCATCAGCCGCGCCGCCGACGCCAGCCAAGCCCGCAGCACCGCCCTGCTCAAGCAATTGGTGGCGCAAAACAGCGGCACCTTCAACACTGCGGGTGTGACAGCGGTGGCAAACATGCTGCGCCCGGAATTCGAAGCACTTGGCTTTCAGGTGGACTTCAAACCCATGCCGGACAGCGGGCGCGCCGGGCATTTGATTGCGGTCCACCACGGCAACGGCAAGGGCAAGCGGGTGCTGCTGATTGGACATCTGGATACGGTGTTCGAGCCGGACAATCCGTTTACCGGCTTTCGCATCGAAGGCAAGCGCGCCTTCGGCCCCGGCGTAGGCGACGACAAGGGCGGCGTGGTGGTCATCCTGTCCGCACTGCGTGCTTTGCGCGATGCCGGCGCACTGCAAGATGCCGATATCGAAGTGGTGCTGACCGGTGATGAGGAAGAAGTAGGGATGCCGGTCGCCCTTGCCCGCGCCGATTTGATCGCCGCCGGCAAACGCGCCGATGCGGCGCTGGATTTCGAAAATATCTCGCACCAGAACGGACGCGAAATGGGTGCGGTGGCGCGGCGCTCGTCCAACGAATGGACACTCACCGTGCATGGCGAATCCGGCCACAGCTCCGGCATTTTTTCCAAAGCCATGGGCGATGGTGCAGCGTTTGAGCTGGCACGGATTCTGGCCGCATTTCGCACTGAACTTCCGGAGCCCGACTTGACCTTCAATGTGGGGCTGCTGGGCAGCGGCGAGCAGGCCACGTTCGATGCCAACAAGACCCGGCTCAGTGCCAGCGGCAAGGACAATATCGTGCCCGGCATTGCGCTTGCGCGTGGCGACTTCCGCACGCTCAGCCCCGGGCAAACCGCACGCGTAAGCGAAAAAATGCGCGCGATTGTCAGCCGTCACCTGCCATTGACCAGCGCGAATATCACGATTGAAGAACACTACCCGCCGATGGCCCCCACCGCTGGCAACCGTGCGTTGCTGGCAAAACTCAACAGCATCAATCGGGATCTGGGTTTGCCTGAACTCGGCGAGATTGACCCGCTAAGCCGCGGCGCGGGGGATATCGCGTTTGTGGCCCGCGATGTGGATGGTCTGGTGGGGATGGGCGCGTCCGGTGGCGACAGCCACGGTCCTGGCGAATATATCGAGCTGGACTCCCTTCCGCGCCAAGCCAAGCGCGCTGCACTGCTGATTTATCGGCTCTCGCAAACGCCGCGCTGAGTCAGTTCAGGCCTGCATCCACACCAGCGTGGCGATGCGGCCGCCGCGCTGGTCACGGCGGTGCGAGAAAAACCGTGCCGGATCCGAAATCGTGCACTGCTCGCCCCCGAATACCGCCGTCACCCCCACCGCCTGCAAACGCTGGCGCGCCAAGGCGTACAGATCCACCTTCCAATGCCCCGGGCGGGTGGCCGCAAACGCCGCTGCCGCCGCGGGATCGCGCTGCACAAATGCAGCAAAGACGTCTTCACCGATTTCGTACGCTTGCGGGCCGGCAGCGGGACCCAACCACGCCATCAATTGCTGCGCCGGGGTGCGCATCGCGCCCACCGTAGCCTCCAGCACCCCCGCGCACAACCCGCGCCAACCGGCATGCGCAGCGCCAATGTCATCACCGGCTCTCGATGCAAGCACCACTGGCAAGCAGTCGGCGGTAAGAATGGCCAGCACCCTGCCGGGCGTTGCTGTCACCGCGGCATCAGCTTCGGGCTCATCGAAGCCCGGCTCCACTGCAACAGCAACACCATGCACCTGGCGCAGCCAATGCGGCGGCGACGGCAAGTGCAAGGCGGCTTGCAACTGGCGGCGGTTTTCAATGACCGCATCCGCGTCATCACCGCAGCGCGAGCCCAGATTGAAATGGTCGAAGGGTGCCGCGGATACGCCCAAGCCATGCCGCAAGCTGGTCAACGCATGCACGCCGGGCGGTGCCGGCCAATCGGCATGCAAAAACGCGCTCATCGGCGCGCCCGCTCGATAGCGGCGTGGCTGGCGGCATCCGCACGCAGCTGGTGCATGAGCTGCTGCATATCCGCTGGCAACGGCGCTTCGCAACGCACTGGCGCACCGCTGACCGGGTGCATGAATTCCAGTACTTCGGCATGCAAGGCTTGGCGCTTGAAGCCGCGCAGGCAAGCGATCAATTCCTCCGACGCGCCCTTGGGCAGCCGCAAGGAGCCGCCATACAGCGGGTCGCCGATGATGGGATACTTCAGATGCGCCAAATGCACGCGGATCTGGTGGGTACGCCCCGTTTCCAAGCGGCATTCCAGCGCGGTATGGCTGCGAAAACGCTCACGCAAACGGTAATGGGTAATGGCGTCTTTGCCATCC
>Ga0209023_10005298_pt1 | contig 14179 bp, 15 predicted proteins | sample LakOneMetagenome_FD_187468 | JGI IMG/M metagenome (GOLD analysis project Ga0209023, IMG submission 187468) | Freshwater and sediment microbial communities from Lake Erie, Canada (SPAdes) (version 2) | ecosystem: Environmental > Aquatic > Freshwater > Lentic | place: Lake Erie, Canada...
CCCGTCCGAGCGGCGGTCCGAGGGCCATTCGGGCGGCCGGCGTGATCGGCGCGGCGGACGCGGACGGTCAGGCGACGAGGCTGGGGCACAGGCTGCGCCCACCGGCGACGAACGGCCAGAGGCGCGGTCTGAGGCGCGCGCCGAAGCACGGCCCGAAGCAGGGCCCGACCGTGGTGCGGAGCGGGGCGCGGATCGTGGCGCCGACAGGGGTGGCGAGCGTGGCTCTGACCGCCGCCGCGACAGGGGCGACCGGCGCGACCGCAACGACGAGGTCGTGGTCGGCATGGGCGACCATCTGCCCGATTTCCTCGCACGTCCGCCGCGGGTGCCGAAGGGCGAGTGACCCGCACGCCGGGTCCGGGGGGCCGGGGGCTGCCTGCGCGGGCGGTCCTCACCAACCCTCACGAAAGATTGGCTTTACGAGCGACGGGGCGGCGGCACATTTAGGGCCGTGACGGCATCGCGCCGCTTCTTCCTGTCTTCGCAATGCCACAGGCGCCCCTGATGACGCTCCGCCCGGTCCTGCGTTTCGCCCTTGTCCCGCTGGTCGCTCTGCTGCTGCTTGCCGGCGGTGGGCTCGGCTTTCAGGCCTACCTCCGGGCGACCGACAACCTGCATCCGATCGTCGCCGGACAGGCCTATCGGTCGGGTCAGCTCGACGCGCCGGGGCTCGACCGGACGATCCGGACGCTCGGCCTTCGTAGCGTCATCAACCTGCGTGGCGCAGAGCCGGACCAGCCCTGGTATCAGGCCGAGCGCGCAGTAACCGACCGGCTGGGCGTCCGGCTGATCGACTTTCGCATGTCGGACGCGCAGGAACTGGACCCGCAGCAAATGCAGACGCTGATCGCGCTGATGCGCGCGGCGCCGAAGCCGCTTCTGATCCATTGCCGGGCGGGCGCCGACCGGACGGGGCTGGCAGCAGCGCTTTACAAGCTGGCCATTTCGGGCGCGCCGCCCGGCATCGCGTCGGAGCAACTGTCGATCCGCTACGGGCATGTCGGACTGCCGGTCCTGTCGCGCGCCTGGCCGATGGACGACAGCCTGGAGGATTACCTGGACCTTGGCCCGGCGGCAATCCGGCCGCAGCAGGCAGGGCCTCTGTCCCTGCCCGCAAGGCCTGCCGTGGCCGTCACTCGGCCATAAGGCGGCTGACGACGACCATCACTTCGGGCTTCTTGCCGATCTCGTCCATGGCCGCCTGGCGGACGATGCGCTTGACCTGCTCGTCCAGCTTGTCGTCATCCGCCACGACCTTCTGCGGCGCGGTCTTCAGGTAGTCGGTCAGGTCATGTTCCATCTCGTCGGCCAGCCCCCTGCCCGACTTGCCCTTTTCGGGCAGGCCCATGATCTCGACCCAGGCGTCGCCCAGGGGCTCGCCTTCCTCGTCGATGATCAGCGTCACGAGGACGAGCCCGTTCAGCGCCATACGGATGCGGTCGCGCACCACGCCGTCGAAGGCACCGATCAGCACCGTGCCGTCCAGGTAGGTGCGGCCGGCCTCGACATGCTCGACCACCACTGGCTTGTCGCCCGAGAGCGACACCATGGTGCCGTTGGTCACGATCGCGGTCGCGAGCCCCTTGGCGGCGGCGACGGCGGCATGTTCGGTCAGGTGCCGGTGCTCGCCATGCATCGGGATCAGCATCTGCGGGCTGACGAGTTCGTGCACCGCCTCGAGGTCGGGGCGGTTCGCGTGGCCAGAGACGTGGTAGGTGCCATTGTGGTCGTCGATCACATGGACGCCCTTTTCCGACAGCGCGTTCCAGATGCGGAAGACGTCGCGTTCGTTGCCCGGTATGATCTTGGACGAGAAGAGGAAAAGGTCCCCCGCCTTCAGCTCATGCCCCAGATACTTGCCGCGCGACAGTTGGGCGGCGGCGGCGCGGCGTTCGCCCTGGCTGCCGGTAACGATCAGCATCAGGTCGGCATCCGCGACGTCCGCCGCGTCCTCGGGCGTGAGCGTCGGCGGGAAGTCGGTCACGACGCCGGTCTGCTTGGCCGCCGTCACCATCCGGTTCATGGCGCGCCCCAGCAGGCAGATCGACCGCCCGGCGGCGCGGCCGGCATCGGCAAGGGTCTTCAGCCGGGCCACGTTCGACGCGAAGGTGGTAGCGACCACCAGCCCCTTCTGCCCCATCACCAGTTCGGTGATCGGCTGGGCGAGCGTCGCCTCGCTCCGGCCCGGGTTCGGCGAGAAGATGTTCGTCGAATCGCAGGTCATCGCCCGGACCCGGCCCTTTTCCTTGGCGATCGTCAGCCATTCGCGGGGGTCGAAGGGTTCGCCCACCACGGGCGTCCCGTCGAGCTTGAAGTCGCCGGAATGAACGATGCGGCCGGCCGGTGTGTCGATGACCAGGGCAGCACTTTCCGGGATCGAGTGGCTGAGCGGCACGAACTGGACCTGGAAAGGGCCGGCCTGGGTCACGGCCGGACGGGGGCCGACGATGTGGACGGCGTCGACGGGCTGGCCCGCTTCAGTCATCTTGTCGGCGGCGATGGCGCCGGTGAATACGCGGGCATAGACCGGCGCCTTCAGGCGCGGCCAGAGGTGGCCGAGCGCGCCGACATGGTCTTCGTGCGCATGGGTGATGAAGATCGCCTCGATCCGGTCGCGGTTCTGGGCCAGCCACTCGACATCGGCCATGATGAGGTCGACGCCGGGCGATGTGTCCATGTCGGGGAAGGTCACGCCCAGGTCGACGACGATCAGCCGCTCCTGCCCCGGCTTGCCGTAGCCGTAGACGTAGCAGTTCATGCCTATCTCGCCCGCGCCGCCAAGCGGCATGTAGATCAGACGGTCCTCACTCATGGCGCGCCTCCAGGTCCTTGTTGTAGCGGTGGATCAGGACCAGACCGTGCATGGTCAGGTCGTCCTCCAATGCGTCGAAAATCTCGGTGCCCTGTGCAAAGAGCCGCGACAGGCCGCCGGTGCCGATCACCTTCATCATCCGGCCGCGTTCGGCGCGGATCTGACGCACCAGCCCCTCGACCAGTCCGACATAGCCCCAGTAGATGCCCGACTGCATGCAGGCAACGGTATTCCGTCCGATGACCTGTGCGGGCTTTGCGACCTCGACCGTCGGCAGGGCGGCGGCGGCGCTGTGGAGCGCGTCGAGCGACAGGTTGACGCCCGGCGCGATGACGCCGCCGATATAGGCGCCGTCGTCATCGACCACGTCGAAGGTGGTGGCGGTGCCGAAATCGACGATGACCAGGTTGCCGCCATGCCGCTCGAACCCGCCGACCGTATTGACCAGCCGGTCCGGGCCGACGGTCGTGCCGGGATCGACCCGGGGCGGTACCGGCAGGGCGCAGTCGGGCTTGCCGACGACGGCGGCGCGGGCGTCGAAATAGCGGGCGCAAAGGACGCGCAGGTTGAAGACCACGCGCGGCACGGTCGACGAGATGATGGCCTCGGTGATCTTGACCTTCAGCCCGGCGGCCGAGATCAGCGCGTTCAGCCAGACGAAATATTCGTCCGCCGTCCGGCGCGGGTCGGTCGCCATGCGCCAGGTGGCCAGGAAGGCCTTGCCGTCCCAGATGGAAAAGACGGTGTTGGTGTTGCCGCAGTCGATGCAGAGAAGCATGGCGGACCTTTCAGAAAGAGATGTCGGCGGCCGGCAGAGTCCGGCGGCCGGTGGCAGACCGCAGGATCAGCGCCCCGTCCTCGTCAATCGTCTCGAACGTGCCGGCGATTTCCTCGGCTGCCGTGCGCGCGATGATCGGCTGGCCAAGGCGCGCGGCGCGGGAAAGCCAGGCGGTGCGGATCGGCGCGAAGCCGAAGGTCGCCAGTTGTGCCTCGTGCCGGGCGAAGGCTGGGGCGAGCAGGTCCAGGAAGGCCTCGGGCGCCAGGCCGAGGCCGGTTTCGCCGACCACCGACACGGCAGGCAGCGCGCCGGGCTCCAGCGCCTCGCGCGGGGGGGCGTGGGCCAAGTTCACGCCGATGCCGACGACAAGCGCCGCTCCCGCGCCCTGGCCCGAGCGTTCCAGAAGGATGCCCGCGACCTTGCCGCCGTTCAAAAGCACGTCGTTCGGCCATTTGAGCGCCAGCGTCGCGCCCGGCCCGATGGCGGCGTGGAGCGCCTCTTCGACGGCAAGGGCGGCGACGAAGGACCGCTGCGCGGCCTCGGCGGCGCTGCCGGTCGGCCAGAGGATGAGAGAGCCTGCGAAATTCCCCTCGGGGCTCAGCCAGGCCCGGCCCCGGCGGCCTCGGCCACCGGTCTGGCGGTGCGCCACGACCCAGGTCGGGCGCGTCAGGCCGGGGGCCAGGCGCGCGGCCTCTGCATTGGTGCTGTCGACCTCGGCCAGAAGCCGGCGGTCGTAGGGCTCGGGCCAGTCATCCCCGCCCTGCCCCATCAGGGCACGAGCGCCTGAGCCGCCGCCGCTGCCGCGCCTTCGATCCCGAAGAGGTTGACGACGCCCAGAACCATGACCGCCGCGCCGCCGACCAGCATCAGCCAGGCGACCGGACCGCCGCGCAGCTGCGCCTGCTCACGCTCGGCGCCGAAATACATCACATAGACGATGCGCAGGTAGTAATAGGCGCCAATGACCGAGGCGACGACGCCCAGGATGGCGAGCCAGGCCATGTCGGCATCGACCGCCGCACGCAGGACCGCGAACTTGGCGAAGAAGCCCAGCATCGGCGGCACGCCCGCAAGCGAGAATAGCAGGACCAGAAGCGCCAGCGCGCGCGTCGGCTCGACCCGCGCGATCAGCGACAGGTCTTCGATGTCGGTCGCGGGCTTGCCGCCCCGCTCCATCCCCAGGATGAAGGCGAAGGTCGCCACGTTCATCGCCGCATAGATCGCCATGTAGGTCAGCGTGGCCTGCACCCCCGCCGCCGTCCCGGCCGCGAGGCCCACGAGCGCAAAGCCCATGTGCGCGATCGAGGAATAGGCCATCAGGCGCTTGATGTCGGTCTGGCGGATCGCGGCGACGGCGCCGACGAACATCGACAGGACGGCCAGAAGCGCGATGATCTGGCTCCAGTCTGCGACGGCTCCGCCGAAGGCGTCGAAGAGCACGCGCGCGATGAGCCCCATGGCCGCGACCTTGGGGGCCGTGGCGAAGAAGGCCGTGACCGGCGTGGGCGAGCCTTCGTAGACGTCGGGCGTCCACATGTGGAAGGGCACGGCCGAGACCTTGAAGGCCAGGCCCGCAATGACGAAGACCAGTCCGAAGAGCGCGCCCAGCGTCAGGTGCCCGCCGGTCGCCGCCGCCGCGATGCCGGTAAAGAGCGTCGTGCCGGTGAAGCCATAGACGAGCGAGGCGCCGTAAAGCAGCAGGCCCGACGACAGCGCGCCAAGGACGAAATACTTCAGGCCCGCTTCGTTCGACCGGACGGAATCGCGCCGGAAGGCCGCAACGACGTACAGCGCGAGCGATTGCAGCTCTAGCCCCATGTAAAGCGTCATCAGGTCGCCCGCCGACACCATGACCATCATGCCGACGACGGCGAGCGTGATCAGGATCGGATATTCGAACCGGGCCATGCCCTGCCGGACCATCCAGTCATCGCTCATGGCAAGGACAGCGCCGGCCGACAGTAGGATCGTGACCTTGGCAAAGCGCGCGAAGGCGTCGATGTGCATCGCGCCGCCGAAGGCCGTGCCCTCGGGCAGGTTGCAGAGGCCGATCCAGGCGGCCAGCACCACCATGACGGCGACGGTCGCCCATGTGATGAAGCGGGCCATCCCGTCCTTCGACGTGTAGACCGCCAGCATCAGCGCCGCCATCGCATAGAGGGACAGCGCGATCTCGGGGCGGACGAGAGAGAAATCAACGTGATCCACGAGGGGCGATCCTTATTCGCTGGCCGGGGCGGCTGCCACGGCGGCTTGATAGGTCTGGACGAGCGCCGCAACCGACGGGCCGATCCGGTCGGTCACGAGCGAGGGGTAGACGCCCAGAAGAAGCGTCATCGCGACGAGGGGCGCCATCACGAGCTTTTCGCGCGCGCTCATGTCGGTGATGGCGCGCAGGCTGTCCTTGGTCAGCTGGCCCATGACGACGCGGGCGAGAAGCCAGAGCGCATAGGCCGCCGACAGGATGACGCCGGTGGTCGCGAACATGGCGACCCAGGTGTTGACCTGGAAGGCGCCCATCAGGGTCAGGAACTCGCCGATGAAGCCCGAGGTGCCGGGAAGGCCGACGTTGGCCATGGTGAAGAACATGAAGATCAGCGCATAGGCCGGCATCCGGTTCACCAGGCCGCCATAGGCGTCGATCTCGCGCGTGTGCATGCGGTCGTAGATGACACCGACGCAGAGGAAGAGCGCGCCCGAGATGAAGCCGTGGCTCAGCATCTGGAAGATGGCGCCGTCGATGCCCTGCTGGTTCGCCGCGAAGATGCCCATCGTGACGTAGCCCATGTGCGCGACGGACGAATAGGCGATCAGCTTCTTCATGTCGGTCTGCGCCAGCGCCACGAGCGAGGTGTAGACGATGGCGATGGCCGACAGGGTGAAGATGAAGGGCGTCAGGTGCATCGAGGCGACCGGGAACATCGGCAGGCTGAAGCGCAGGAAGCCGTAGCCCCCCATCTTCAGAAGCACCGCCGCCAGCACGACCGAACCGGCCGTCGGCGCCTGCACGTGGGCGTCCGGCAGCCAGGTATGGACCGGCCACATCGGCATCTTGACCGCGAAACTGGCGAAGAAGGCGAACCACAGAAGCGTCTGCACGCCGCCGACGATATGGAAGCCCCAGAGCGACAGCGACTCGGACGGGAACTTGAAGGTCATCAGCGTCGGAATGTCGGTGGTGCCGGCCATGCGGTACATGGCGATCATGGCGACCAGCATCAGGACCGAACCGAGGAAGGTGTAAAGGAAGAACTTGAAGGCCGCGTAGATGCGGTCCTTGCCGCCCCAGATGCCGATGATCAGGAACATCGGGATGAGACCCGCCTCGAAGAAGAGGTAGAACAGGACAAGGTCAAGCGCGGTGAAGACGCCGATCATCAGCCCCTCGAGTACGAGGAAGGCGATCATGTAGTCCTTGACCCGCATCTCGACCTTCCAGGCCGACAGGATGGTAAGCGGCATGAGGAAGGTGGTCAGAAGGACGAAGAGGATCGAGATCCCGTCGACGCCCATCTTGTAGTTCAGGCCCATGATCCAGTGCCGTTCCTCGACGAACTGGAAGCCGGTGTTCGAGGCATCGAACCCGGTCAGCAGCTTCAGGGACAGAAGGAAGGTCACGCTGGTGACGATCAGCGCCGCCCAGAGCGCGTTCTTGCGCGTGGCCGGGCTGTCGCCCCGCAGGACCAGCGCCATGACGGCCGCCGCGACGATGGGCAGAAAGGTCAGAATGGAAAGAAGGTTACCCATCAGTGCGCGCCCCCCGCGAGCGTCATCCAAAGCAGCAGGCCCGCGACACCGAGGACCATCGCGAAGGCATAGTGGAAGAGGTAGCCGGACTGCATCCGGCCGGCGAGCCGAGCGAGCCGTGGCACGAACTTCAGCGCGATGCCGTTGATCGTGCCGTCGATCACCAGCCCGTCGCCGTCTTTCCAGAGGAACCGGCCGATGGCCTTGGCGGACCGGACGAAGAGCCAGTCGTAGACCTCGTCGAAGTACCATTTGTTCAGGAGGAACCGGTAGAGGACCGGCTGCGTCTCGGCCGCGCGGCGCGGCAGCGAGGTGTCGCGGATGTAGAAGAGCCAGGCGACGATGAAGCCACCGAGCATGGCCACGAAGGGCGAGACCTTGACCCAGACCGGCGCATGGTGGGCGCGGTCCAGAACCTCGAGCGAGGTGGCGGACATGGCGATGGCGCCGACCGCGACATGTTCGCCCTCCGCAGCAGGCTCGGTGGTCGCGGCTGCCGTGGTCGCCTCGGTCGTGGCGGTCGTCGTGGCAGTCGTCGTGGCGGTGGTCGTTGCCTCCGCGGTCGTTTCGGCAGCGGCCGTCGTTTCCGCAACGGCGGGCGCTTCGGCCGTCGTCGCCCCTGCCGCATGTTCGGGCATCGTGAAGAACTTGGTCATGGCCTCGTGTTCGCCAACGAAGGGCTTCAGCCAGATCATGCCGGCGAAGATCGCGCCCAGCGCCAGGACGCCCAAGGGGACCAGCATGACCGCCGGGCTTTCATGCGGCTCGTGCGCGTGGCCGTGGCCGTCGTGGCCGTGGTCGTCGTGCCCATGGCCCTCATGCCCATGCCCCTCGCCCCAGCGCGGCGCGCCGTAGAAGGTCAGGAAGATCAGCCGCCAGCTGTAGAAGCTGGTGAAGGCGGCCGAGATCACGAGCGCCCAGAAGGCGAAGCCCACGCCCGAGCCCCAGGCGCTTTCGATCACCGCGTCCTTCGACAGGAAGCCGGCAAAGCCGATCGAGGTCAGGGGGATGCCGACGCCGGTGATGGCGAAGGTGCCGATCATCATCATCCAGTAGGTGAAGGGGATCTTCGTCCGAAGGCCGCCGTAGTTCCGCATGTCCTGTTCATGGTGCATGGCCGTGATGACCGAACCGGCGCCGAGGAAGAGCATGGCCTTGAAGAAGGCGTGGGTGAAAAGGTGGAACATCGCCGCGCCATAGACGCCCGACCCCGCCGCCACGAACATGTAGCCAAGCTGCGAACAGGTCGAATAGGCGATGACGCGCTTGATGTCGTTCTGCACCAGCCCGACTGTCGCCGCGAAGAAGGCGGTGGCCGCGCCGATGTAGATCACGAAAGTCTTCGCCTCGGGCGCATATTCGAAGAGGGGCGACATGCGGCAGACGAGGAACACCCCCGCCGTGACCATGGTCGCGGCATGGATCAGCGCCGAGACGGGCGTCGGACCCTCCATCGCGTCGGGAAGCCAGGTGTGCAGGAAGAGCTGCGCCGACTTGCCCATGGCGCCGACGAACAGAAGGAAGGCCAAGAGGTTGGCCGCGTTCCAGTCGGTCCAGAGGAAGCGCATCTCGGTCTGCGACAGCTTCGGTGCTGCGGCGAAGATGTCGTCCATGCGGATCGAGTCGACCAGGTAGAACAGGCCGAAGATGCCAAGCGCGAAGCCGAAGTCGCCGACGCGGTTGACGATGAAGGCCTTCATGGCGGCGGCGTTGGCCGAGGGTTTCTTGTAGTAGAACCCGATCAAGAGGTAGGAGGCGACGCCCACGCCTTCCCAGCCGAAGAACATCTGCACCAGGTTGTCGGCGGTCACCAGCGCCAGCATGGCGAAGGTGAAGAACGAGAGGTAGGCGAAGAAGCGGGCCTTGTAGTGCTCGTCCTCGGTCCAGTTCTCGTCATGGGCCATGTAGCCCCAGGAATAGAGGTGGACGAGCGCCGAGACGGTGGTGACAACCACCAGCATGATCGCGGTCAGCCGGTCGAGCCGGATCGACCATTCGGTCTGCAAGCTGCCCGAGCGGATCCAGTCCATGATGTGGATGTGCTGGGTCTGGCCGTCGAAGGTCAGGAACACATACCAGGACATGGCGCAAATGACGAAGAGGACGCCCGTGGTCAGCGCCATGGCGGCGCTTTCGCCGATGAGCCGCCAGCCGAAGCCCGCGATCAGCGCGGCCGCAAGGGGGGCGAGAAGAATGAAGTCCAGCATTTTGCGCCCCTCAGCCTTTCATCACGTTGACATCTTCGACCGCGATCGTGCCGCGGTTGCGGAAGAAGGTCACCAGGATCGCCAGCCCGATCGCCGCCTCGGCCGCCGCGACGGTCAGGACGAACATGGTGAAGATCTGGCCGGCCAGGTCGCCCAGGAAGCTCGAGAAGGCGACAAGGTTGATGTTCACCGCCAGAAGCATCAGCTCGATCGACATCAGGATGACGATCACGTTCTTCCTGTTGAGGAAGATGCCGAAGATGCCGATCACGAAGAGTGCGGCAGCCACGAACAGGTAATGTGTCAGTCCGATCATCTTGTCCCCTCGGGCCTATCCTGGCCCCGTTCGTTACTTGCGTGACGCGCCTTGCGGCGCGCCCTAGAGCCCCTGCCCCGGTTTGACATCCTTCAGCTCCAAGGCCTTGGCTGGGTCGCGCCACATCTGGTGCAGCACGTTCTGGCGCTTGATGTCCTTCCTGTGGCGCATGGTCAGGACGATGGCCCCGATCATGGCGACCAGCAGGATCAGGCCGGCCAGCTGGAAGAGGTGGATGTAGCGGTCATAGAGCAGAAGGCCGAGCGCGGCGGTATTCGTGACACCCCCCGGCGCCACGGCCTGGCGCGCGGCGTCCGCACCCGGCGCGGTGGTCCAGCCGCCGAAGGCGATGCCAAGCTGCATCAGCATGACGACGCCGACCAGCAGGCCCAGCGGCATGGCGCGCGCCATTTCGCCCTTCAGGGCCGCGAAGTCGATGTCGAGCATCATCACGACGAAAAGGAACAGCACCGCGACCGCGCCCACGTAGACGATGATGAGAAGCATCGCGACGAACTCGGCGCCCAGAAGGACGAAGAGGCCAGAGGCCGACAGGAAGGCGAGGATCAGCCACAGGACCGAATGGACCGGGTTGCGGGCCAGGACGACCATCAGGCCGGCCCCGATCAGCGGCACGGCAAAAAGGTAGAAGGCGAAAGCCTGGAATGTCATGCGTCTTCCCCCGTTTCGTCAAAGACCTTCTGCGCGATTTCCAGCGCGCGGGTCATGGCGGGCACGCCGCCGAACATGCTCATCTGATAGATCACTTCCGCGACCTCGCGCTTCGTGGCCCCGGCCTCGAGCGCATGGCGGATCGTCAGCTTCATCTGCGGCTCGGCCTGCGCGCCAAGGACGGTCAGCGCGGCGACCGTGACCAGAAGCCGCGTCTTGGCATCCAGCCCCTCGCGGTTCCAGGTCTTGCCGAACCAGGCCTCCATCATGTCCTTGGACAGGGTCGGCCACATCTTGTCGAACCCGGTGGGCGTGAAGGTCTCGAGCGCAGGATTGAAGGCGCGGGCCATTTCCTGGCTCTGCTCCATCATCTGCGCAAAGAGTTTCTGGAAGGCCTCGTTCATGGACGGATCTCAGCGATAGGGCGCGTCGAGTTCGAGGTTGCGGGCAATCTCGGCTTCCCAGCGCGCGCCGTTATCCAGAAGCTTTTCCTTGGTGTAGAAGAGTTCCTCGCGGGTTTCGGTCGCGAATTCGAAGTTCGGCCCCTCGACGATGGCATCGACCGGGCAGGCTTCCTGGCAGAAGCCGCAGTAGATGCACTTCGTCATGTCGATGTCGTAGCGCGTGGTGCGGCGCGAGCCGTCCTCGCGCGGAGCGGCGTCGATGGTGATGGCCTGCGCCGGGCAGATCGCCTCGCAGAGCTTGCAGGCGATGCAGCGTTCCTCGCCGTTCGGATAGCGGCGCAGCGCATGCTGGCCCCGGAAACGCGGGCTGAGGTAGCCCTTTTCGTGCGGGTAGTTCAGCGTGGCCTTCGGCGCGAAGAAATACTTCAGCCCCAGCTTCATGCCCGTCCAGAAGTCGGCGAGCAGGAAGTATTTGACCGCGCGGCCATAGTCGACGGAGGCCATCAGAAATGCTCTCCGGCTTTCGGGGCCGCGAACCGGTCGAAGGCCGCCACGATCTCGCGCACGCGGGCGCTGTCGTGGGCATGTTCGACCGTGTCGAGGTTGTTGGCCAGGAAGCGGGCCAGTTCGATCTTGTCGGTTTCAGACGCGTCGCGGAAGGCGCGTGCGATCACATTGCTCATGTCAGCCTCCAATCGCCCAGCGCGCCCAGAAGCCGCCAAGCACCTCGAATTTTGCAAGGAACGCCACCACGACGACCCAGCCGATCGACAGGGGCAGGAACACCTTCCAGCCGATCCGCATAAGCTGGTCGTAGCGGTAGCGCGGCACGATGGCCTTCACCATCGCGAAGAGGAAGAAGAAGACCCACATCTTCGCCACCATCCACCACCAGCCGTCCGGCAGGCCGGGGATGGGCGACAGCCAGCCGCCGAAGAAGAGCAGGCTGATCAGCGCGCACATCAGGAAGATGGCGATATATTCGCCCGCCATGAAAAGCAGGAACGGGGTCGAGGAATATTCGACCTGGTAGCCCGCGACGAGTTCGGATTCCGCTTCGGGCAGGTCGAACGGCGGGCGGTTGGTTTCGGCCAACGCCGAGACGAAGAAGAGGACCACCATCGGCAGGTGCGGCAGCCAGTACCAGCCGAACAGCCCGTAGCCCGTCGACTGGGCGTTCACGATGGCGCTGAAGTTCAGCGAGCCGGTCGAGATGACGATGCCGATGATGATGAGGCCGAGCGAGACCTCGTACGAGATCATCTGCGCCGCTGACCGGAGCGAGCCCAGGAACGGGTATTTCGAGTTCGAGGCCCAGCCGCCCATGATGACGCCATAGACCTCGAGCGACGAGATGGCGAAGACGTAAAGGATCGCCACGTTCACGTCCGCCAGCACCCAGCCCTTGTCGAAGGGGATCACCGCCCAGGCGATCAGGGCCAGGACGAACGAGAGCATGGGCGCCAGGAAGAAGACGAAGCGGTCGGCGCCGGCGGGGACGACGATTTCCTTCAGCACATATTTCAGCGCGTCGGCCACCGATTGCAGCAGGCCCCAGGGGCCGACCACGTTCGGGCCGCGCCGCATCTGGACGGCGGCCCAGATCTTGCGGTCGCCGTAGACGAGGAAGAGCAGCGAAATCATCACGAAAGCGATGATGAGAAGGCTTTGCACCGCGATCAGAACGAAGGTTCCGAAAGGTGTTGCCAGAAACTCGGCCATGGTCCTGTCCCTTTTCCGTCCGCTTCAGCTACCGGTCGGGATTGCGGTCTTTTCGCAGTCCCGGACGGCCTCTGCCGCGTCGATCGTGTTCTGCCCGGCGGGCTTGTCCGACGTGACGCTGTAAACAGCATCCGCGCGCCAAACGCCACCCTCTTTGTCGCGGAGCGTGCGTATCTGGCGCAGGTATCCGGCCTTGTGCGCGATGGCGAAACCGGCCATCTGGCAGCGCGCATAGGCCTGCACCGCGGCATCGCCGCCCTTGTCCGTTGCCGACGGCTTGATGGCGGCCTTGATCTGCACCAGATCGCCCCCCATCAGCGTCACCTCGCTGCCCAGGTAGGTGGGCGGCGGGGCCGGATTTTCGCCCTGCCCAGCCTTTTCACCCTGCCCCGTCTTGTCGCCCTGCCCTGCCATGTCGCCGTGCGCCTGGCAGCCCGCGAGTGCGAGGCCAAGGGGCAGGACGGCAAGGGCGAGGGCGGCGCGCATGGTTACTCGGCCGCCAAGGGCTGGGCCGCGCGGGCGCGGGCCATCGCCGACAGTTCGGCCATGACGGGGCTGGCGCGCAGGATGGCGTTCGTCAGGTAGAAGTCGCGCACCGCATAGCGGAAGTCGGCCTTGCCCATCGCCTCGACCGGCAGGGGCTGCCAGGCGTTGTCGGCGACCTCGCCGACCGCGCCAAGGTGCGGATGCGCGGCGACCAGCGCCTGGCGCAGCGCGGCAAGGCTGTCCCAGGGCAGCGTCGCCCCCAGTTCGGCCGAGAGCGCGCGCAGGATCGCCCAGTTTTCCTTGGCCTCGCCCGGCGCGAACCCGGCGCGGAGCGCGAGTTGCGGGCGGCCTTCGGTGTTGACGAAGAGGCCGCTTTCTTCGGTATAGGCGGCGGCCGGCAGGATCAGGTCGGCGCGGTGCGCGCCCCGGTCGCCGTGGCTGCCCTGGTAGATGACGAAGGGGCCGGGGGCCACGTCGATCTCGTCGGCGCCAAGGTTGAAGATGACCTCCGCCCCGTCGATCGCGGCGGGAAGGCCACCCTCGGTCACGGCGCCCACGTCCATCGCGCCGACGCGCGAGGCGGCGGTGTGCAGGACCAGAAGCTTCGAGTTGCTGTTTTCGGCCAGCTTCATCGCATGGGCCAGGACTGCGGCGCCATCCGCCTCGCGGATCGCGCCTTGGCCGACGATCACCAGCGTGGGCTTGGCGCGCGTCTCGTCGGTGATGGGCATCGACGACAGCTTTTCGAGCGCGGCCCGATCGTTGCCGAGGTGGGCATAGTCATAGGTCAGGTCGACCGGCTCGCCCACCAGCCCGATCTTCGCGCCCCGCGCCCAGGCGGCGCGGATGCGGGCGTTCAGGACCGGGGCCTCGTTCCTTGGGTCGGTGCCGATCAGCTGGATCATCTTCGCGCCGTCGATATCCTCGATCCGGGCGGTGCCGACATAGGCCGAACGGTTGCCGGCCGGCAGGCGCGCGCCGTCCGTGCGGCACTCGACCCGGCCGCCCCGACCTTCGACCAGCGCCTTCAGGCTG
>Ga0209023_10005299_pt1 | contig 14177 bp, 7 predicted proteins | sample LakOneMetagenome_FD_187468 | JGI IMG/M metagenome (GOLD analysis project Ga0209023, IMG submission 187468) | Freshwater and sediment microbial communities from Lake Erie, Canada (SPAdes) (version 2) | ecosystem: Environmental > Aquatic > Freshwater > Lentic | place: Lake Erie, Canada | collected...
GATCCACGCTTCCTTCCCACACTCGGTTACCCTCATGCAGTTGCGCTTCACTTCGCTCACTGTGGTCAGCTTGCGACGGGACTTTCACCCGCAGGAGTGCGCCCATGCTGGGCGCACCATGAAAAAAAGCGCCCCGCAGGGCGCTTTCCGGATCGGCTCGATCAATTAGCCGAGCCACTTGCGTGCGTTCTGGAACATGCGCGCCCATGGCGCCGCGTCGCTCCATGCATCCGGCGCCCAGGAGTGCACGACGGTGCGGAACACGCGCTCGGCGTGCGGCATCATCGCGGTGAAGCGGCCGTCTTCGGTCGTCACGGCAGTCAGACCGCCGGGCGAGCCGTTCGGGTTGAAGGGATAGGCCTCGGTTGCCTGGCCGCGGTTGTCGACGTAGCGCAGGGTCTTGATGGCCGCGTCGATGTCGCCGGTCAGCGAGAAGTCCGCGAAGCCTTCGCCGTGGGCGATGGCGATCGGCGCCTGAGTGCCGGCCATGCCCTGGAAGAAGATCGACGGCGAGTCCAGCACCTCGACCATGCCGAAGCGCGCTTCGAACTGCTCCGACTTGTTGCGGGTGAACTTCGGCCAGGCGTGGGCGCCCGGGATGATCGGTTTCAGGTTGGCCAGCATCTGGCAGCCGTTGCATACGCCCAGGCCGAAGGTGTCCTGGCGCGCGAAGAAGGCGGCGAATTGGTCAAGCAGCTGTGGGTTGAACAGGATGGTCTTGGCCCAGCCCTCGCCCGCACCCAGCACGTCGCCGTAGGAGAAGCCGCCCACTGCGATCACGCCATGGAAGTCATCCAGCTTGGCGCGGCCGGCGATCAGGTCGCTCATGTGCACGTCGACGGCGGTGAAGCCGGCCTGGTGCATCGACCAGGCGGTCTCGATGTGCGAATTCACGCCCTGCTCGCGCAGGATGGCCACGCGCGGACGCGCGCCGGTCGCGATGAACGGCGCGGCGATGTTCTCGCTCGGATCGAAGGTCAGGATCGGCGACATGCCCGGGTCCTGCTCGTCCAGCAGACGGCCGTACTCCTGGTCGGCGCAGGCCGGGTTGTCGCGCAGGCGTGCGATGCGCCAGCTGGTCTCGCTCCACAGGCCGTGCAGTTCGCTGCGGCGGGCAGAGTAGATCACCTTGGCGTCGCGGGTGAACTCGATCACGCCACGGTCGTTCAGCTTGCCGATGATGTGGCTGCAGGCGCCCAGGCCCAACTCGCGCAGCACGGCCATGACGGCATGCTTGTCTTCCGCGCGCACCTGCACCACGGCGCCCAGCTCTTCGCTGAACAGCGCGCGCAGGGTCATCTCGTTACGGCGCTCGCCGACCTGCGTCGCCCAGTTCTTGGCGTCGCCCCAGTCGGAGGCGTGCTCGCCTTCCATGGTGAGGATGTCGAGGTTGACCGACACGCCGGCGCGCCCCGCGAAGGCCATCTCCGCGAGGGTGGCGAACAGGCCGCCATCCGAACGGTCATGGTAGGCCAGCAGCTTGCCTTCCTTGTTCAGTCGCTGGATCGCATTGAAGAAGGCTTTCAGGTCGTCGGGGGAATCGACGTCCGGCACGCTGTCGCCGATCTGCTGCGTCACCTGCGCGAGGATCGACGCACCCAGGCGGTTCTTGCCGCGGCCCAGGTCGATCAGGATCAGGGCGGTCTCGCCCAGGTCCGTGCGCAGCTGCGGGGTCAGCGAGCGGCGCACGTCCGCCACCGGTGCGAAGCTCGAGACGATCAGCGACACCGGCGAGATGACGGCCTTGCTCGCGCCGTCGTCGTTCCAGGTGGTGCGCATCGACAGCGAATCCTTGCCGACCGGGATCGACACACCCAGCGCCGGGCACAGTTCCATGCCGACCGCCTTCACGGTGTCGAACAGCGCGGCGTCCTGGCCCGGCTGGCCGCAGGCCGCCATCCAGTTGGCCGACAGCTTGATGTCGGAGATGTCGTCGATGGCGGCGGCGGCGATGTTGGTGATCGCCTCGCCCACGGCCATGCGGCCCGACGCGGCGGCGTCGATCACGGCCAGCGGCGTGCGTTCGCCCATCGCCATCGCCTCGCCCACGAAGCCTTCGAACGACATGGCGGTGACGGCGCAGTCGGCCACCGGTACCTGCCACGGGCCGACCATCTGGTCGCGCACGGTCATGGCGCCGACGGTGCGGTCGCCGATCGTGATCAGGAAGGACTTGTCGGCCACGGTCGGATTCAGGAGGACGCGGCGCGCGGCCTCCTCGAGTTCGATGCCGGTAAGAATGATCGCCGGGAAGCTGTACTTCACGTGCTCGACGTCGCGCAGCATCTTCGGCGGCTTGCCGAGCAGGACGTCCATCGGCATGTCGACCGGGCTCGCATTCTCGCCGCCCTCGGCCTGCGGGTCGATCACGCGCAGCTGGCGCTCTTCGGTCGCGGTGCCGACGACCGCATACGGACAGCGCTCGCGCGCGCACAGGGCCGCAAACTTGTCGAGGTCCATCGGCGCGATCGCCAGTACGTAGCGCTCCTGCGATTCGTTGGACCAGATTTCCTTCGGCGCCATCCCACTCTCTTCCAGCGGGACCTTGCGCAAATCGAACAGCGCGCCGCGCTTGGCGTCGTTGACGATTTCCGGGAAGGCGTTCGAGAGCCCGCCCGCGCCCACGTCGTGGATCGAGATGATCGGATTGTCGGCGCCCATCTGCCAGCAGCCGTTGATGACTTCCTGGGCCCGGCGCTCCATCTCCGGGTTGCCGCGCTGGACCGAGTCGAAGTCCAGGTCGGCCGTATTGGTGCCGGTCGCCATCGAGGACGCGGCCGAGCCGCCCATGCCGATGCGCATGCCCGGACCGCCCAGCTGGATCAAGAGGCTGCCGACCGGGATCTCGTCCTTGTGGGTGTGCCCGGCCGAGATATTGCCGATGCCGCCGGCGATCATGATCGGCTTGTGGTAGCCGTAGACCGCGCCCGCTGCGCCCACGTTCTGCTCGTAGGCGCGGAAGTAGCCGCCCAGGACCGGACGGCCGAATTCATTGCTGAAGGCGGCGCCGCCGATCGGGCCGTCGATCATGATCTGCAGCGGCGAGGCGATGCGCTCGGGCTTGCCGTAGATCGCATCCACGCGTCCCGCCTCACCCTTGGTGACGTCGCTCGCGTTCTCCCACGGACGCTCGGCGCCGGGGATCAGGAGGTTCGACACGGTGAAGCCGGTCAGGCCGGCCTTCGGCTTGGCGCCGCGGCCGGTCGCGCCCTCGTCGCGGATCTCGCCGCCGGCGCCGGTCGAGGCGCCAGGGAAGGGAGAAATCGCGGTCGGGTGGTTGTGGGTCTCGACCTTCATGAGGGTGTGCACCAGCTCCGTCGACGGCGCGTATTGCTGCTTCTCGCGCGGGAAGAAGCGGGTGACGGTTGCGCCCTCGATGATCGAGGAGTTGTCGCTGTAGGCGACCACGGTGCCGCGCGGGTTCAGCTCGTGGGTGTTCTTGATCATGCCGAACAGCGACTTGTCCTGCTTGACGCCGTCGATGATCCAGTCCGCGTTGAAGATCTTGTGGCGGCAGTGCTCGGAGTTCGCCTGGGCGAACATCATCAGCTCGACGTCGGTCGGGTTGCGCCTGGCCTTGGTGAAGGCCTCGTGCAGGTAGTCGATCTCGTCGATCGACATGGCCAGGCCGAGTTCCGTGTTGGCGCGCACCAGCGCGTCGCGGCCCTGGCCGATCACGTCCACCGTTTCCAGCGCCTTGCCTGCGAGCTCGTCGAACAGGCGCGACGCTTCATCGGCATTGCGCAGCACGGTTTCGGTCATTCGGTCATGCAAGAGGGCGGCGACCAGGGCCGCTTCCGCGTCGTCGAGCTTCTTCGGGGCGCCGATGCCGGTGCCGAGCAGTCCGCTCTTGAGCACCACGGTGTAGCCGACGCCGCGTTCGATGCGGTGCACGTGTGACATGCCGCAGTTGTGCGCGATGTCGGTGGCCTTCGAGGCCCACGGCGAGATGGTGCCGAGGCGCGGGATGACGAAGAACTCCTCGGTCACGCCTTCGTACAGCGTTTGCGCGGCCGGCTCGCCATAGGTGAGCATGGCCGAGAGACGCTCGGTGTCCTCGCTTGACAACGGTGCGCTGCTGTCGATGAAGTGGTAGAAGCGCGCCTGGACTGCGGCAATCGACGGGGCGGCCGATTGGAGTTGCGACAGGAGGCGTTGGCTACGGAAGGCGGAGAGGGCGTTGGAACCCGGCAGAATCAACATGGCTGAGAAGTCGGTTGACGCAGCGTGGCTGCTAGGGTGGAAGATAGCCCGCTATTATACAGTGTTGCAATGCAGCGATGCATTCTGCCCAATGAAAGGCTTGTAGAACGGACATTTCTTGATCCGTCAGGAACTTATCGGTATTGTAAGGGCTAATAATTACAACCGGTCCGCCCCTGGGGCGGCCCGTACGGGGAACGGAAAGCGAAGATGCAAGAGAATGCGAACCTGGCAGTACTGATCGTCGATCCCAACCAGGGCATGCGCGCCAGCCTGCAGAACATGCTGAACCAGGCCGGCAACACCAGGGTCGAGTCGGCGATCAACGCCAGCATGGCGATCAAGCAGCTCGCCAAGCGGGCCTACGACATCATCCTGTGCGAGTACGACCTCGGCGGCCCCGGCGGCGACGGCCAGGACGGCCAGCAGCTGCTCGAAGACCTGCGCCACCACCGCCTGATCACGGCCTCCACCATCTTCATCATGCTGACCTCGGAAGGCGTCTACGACAAGGTCGTCAGCGCCGCCGAACTGACGCCGACCGATTATGTATTGAAGCCCTTCACGGTCGAGATGCTGAGCAGCCGCATCAAGCGCGCACTGGAGCGCCGCACCGCCCTGCTCCCGGTCTGGCAGCTCGCCGCGCAAGGCAAGCCGGTCGACGCCATCCGCGCCTGCACCACGGCGGCGCTGGCGAGCCCGCGCTACGCGCTCGACTTCCTGCGCCTGAAGGCCGAGCTGCACGTCTCGGTCGGCGAACACGCGCAGGCCGGCGCCATCTACCGCGACGTGCTGGCCGAACGCCCGCTGGGCTGGGCCGGCCTCGGCCTGGCGCGCACCATGGTCGCGCAGGGCCAGATCGAGGATGCCCGCGACACGCTCGAGGCGCTGGTGCAGGCCAACCCGCGCCTGATGGCCGCCTACGACCTGCTGGCGCGCTGCCACGAGAAGCTCGGCGCCGCCAGGGACGCGCAGAAGGTGCTGGAAGACGCCGTGTCGATCTCGCCGCACATGGTGCGGCGCCTGCGCAAACTCGGCGAAGTCGCGCTGGAGAACGGCGACGCGCTGGCTGCCGAGAAGTCCTTCAAGCAGGTGGTGACCAAGGCAAAATACTCGGAGTTCCGCAATCCCGAAGACCACGTCAACCTGGTCAAGGCCCTGGTCACGCGCGGCGACATGCAAGGCGCCGGCGGCGTGATCCGCGACCTCGAACGCTCGATGCGCGGCAGCCCCGACGTCGACGCGTGCAAGGCCTATTCCAGCGCCCTGCTGCACGAAAAGATGGGCAATAGCAGCGCCGCGGTCGCCGAACTGCAGATGGCGGCCAGCGCCGCGCGCACCAGCAACGGCCTGTCGTCGCACCTGCGCATCGGCCTGGCCGAGGCCTGCCTCGAACACCAGATGGACGAACAGGCCTCGAACGTCCTGATGACCGTGATGCACGACGCCGCCAGCCCGGTGAGCGTGGACGAAGCGATGGACGTGTTCGTGCGCGCGGGTCGTCCCGACCTGGCCGACGGCATGGGCCAGCAGCTGCGCGCCCAGGCCCAGATCCTGCTGGGCGTGGCGGACGAGAAGCGCAATATGGGCGACGTGCGCGGCGCGGTGCAAACCCTGCTGGAAGCCCTGCACATGGCGCCGGGCAACCTGCAGGTGATGGTGGCGGTGGCAGGCGGCATCCTGCGCCAGGTGAACGAACTGGGGTGGGATCACACGCTCAGCGAGGTCGCAAGCGAGCAGATCGAGAAGCTGCGGGCGCTGGATCCGAACCATCCGCGCCTGCTGGCGCTCACCAGGGAGTTCCAGGAAGCGAAGCGCAAATACGGTATTTCGACCTGAAATCCGGCCGGCGCTGCGCGGTGCTGTATCATCCGGCACCTCGCAAAGAAAGCCGCACATGCTCATCATCACCATCAAACAAGGCAAGGAGAAAAGCCTCCTCAACGGCGACCCGTGGATCTACGTGTCCGCGATCGACAGGGTCGAAGGCAAGCCGCAGGAGCGCAGCAAGCCGGGCGCCACGGCGCTGGTCCAGTCCTCCACGCGCCGCTTCCTGGCCCGCGCCGCCTACAACGCGAAGTCGCAGATCGGCGCGCGCGTCTGGACCCTGCGCGAGGACGAACCGGTCGACCACGCCATGATCAAGGGCCGCGTGCAGGCAGCTGTCGCCCGCCGCATCGAGGCCTTGCGCGGCGCCGACCCGCAGGAGCTGGTCCCCCTGATCGACGGCGACGCCGACGGCCTGTCCGGGCTGCTGGTGCACGCCTACGGCGGTACGGCCGGCTACCTGGTCTGCCAGTTCAATGCCGGCGGCGTCGAATACTGGAAGATTCCGATCGTGCAGGCGCTGTTGAAAGAGACCGGCTGCCCGAACGTGTACGAACGCAGCGAGAAGCTGGTGCGCGACGCGGAAGGCTTGCCGTTCAAGGCCCGTGCCCTCGTGGGCGAGGAACCGCCGCAGCGCCTGATGGTGCGCGTCGACGGCCGGCTGGCGCCGATGGATATCCGGACCGGCTTCATCTACCCGCGCTGAGCGCGCCCACCCTGTCGGGATATCTTACAGCGGGCCGGTGACTCTTGGTCAAGCTACTGATATTACTGCGATATTGATTCTGGCATCCTTCTTGCTCGGCCAAGGTATTTACACACCGGAGGAGATGCCATGAAGCTGAAGCACACCATTCTCGCCCTCGCCGCGGCGCTGTCCCTGCCCGCCTTCGGCGCGCCCATGCTGGAAACGCTGAACTACGCGCGCTTCTACAGCGCGTCCGATTCGCGCAGCTGGAACGCCTGCCAGAACGCCTCGTCTGCCTGCGACGGTTCGGTGGCGGTACCCGGGACGAACTTCAGCGCGCACTACTATTCCGATGGCTCGGCCGGCTTCGGCATCCTGAAGAATCATGCGTCAGTCAGCCTGAGCGGCGACGCGAGCGGCGGCGTGTTCCCGTCCTTCTTCTCCGTGGGTTCGCGTTCCGGTTTCATCGACTCCTACACCTTCAGCGGCCGCCAGGGCAGCGGCACCGCCTACTTCACCTTCGCGGTCGACGGCGTCACCAGCCAGAGCGGCGGGGCCTACGCCGGCAGCCTGTTCCAGTACGTACCCGCCAATAACGGGGTGCTCGACTGGACCGGCCAGCGCAACTTCTCGGTGATCGACGGACTGGGGACGGTCGCCGTCCCCTTCGTCTTCGGCTCGCCGGTCGAGATGCTGCTCTCCTTCTACGCCCTGGCCCAGGTCTTCGAATGGGAAGAAGGCTCGTCGGCCACGGCCGACTTCAGCCATACGGCCATCCTCAGCAGGATCGCGGTGCGCGACAGCACGGGACAACTCGTCGAGGACTTCGCGATCGCCTCGGCGTCGGGCACGCGCTATGGCATCAATGGCGTGGTGCCCGAACCGGGTTCGGCGGCGCTGGTGCTCGCCGGGCTGGGGGCTGCGGCGTTCCGGCGCCGCAAGCGCGCGCAGCCAGCCGGCTGATCACTCCGCGCCAAACCCGCCGCCGCCGGGCGTCTCGATCACGAACACGTCGCCCGGCGCCATCTCCACCTTGCCGATGTGGCCCAGCGTCTCGACCGTCCCGTCGGCGCGCAGCACCGTGTTCCTTCCGCGCTCGCCCGCTTCGCCGCCGGCCATGCCGAAGGGCGCATGGATGCGGTTGTTCGACAGGATCGCGGCCGTCATCGGCTCCAGGAAGCGCACCTTCCTGGTACCGCCATTGCCGCCATGCCAGCGCCCTGCTCCGCCGGAACCGTGGCGGATCTCGTAGCTTTCCAGCCGCACCGGGAAGCGGAACTCGAGGATTTCCGGATCCGTGAGCCGCGAGTTGGTCATATTGGTCTGGACCACGTCGGTGCCGTCGAAGCCTTCCCCTGCCCCCGAACCGCCGGAGATGGTCTCGTAGTACTGGTAGCGTTCGTTCCCGAAGGTGAAGTTGTTCATCGTGCCCTGGCTGGCCGCCATCACGCCCAGGGCGCCGTACAGCGCATTGGTGATGCAGGTCGAGGTCTCGACGTTCCCCGAGACCACCGAGGCCGGATAGTGCGGATTGAGCATGGAGCCCGGCGGGATGATCACCTTGAGCGGCTTGAGGCAGCCGCCATTCAGCGGGATTTCATCGTCGACCAGGGTGCGGAACACGTACAGCACCGCCGCCATGCACACGCTCGAGGGCGCATTGAAGTTGTTCGGCAGCTGGAGCGAGGTGCCGGTGAAATCGATCTCGGCGCTGCGCCTTAGCTGGTCGACCCGGATCGCCACCTCGATGCGGGCGCCGTTGTCCAGGTCGTAGCTGTAGGCGCCATCCTTGAGGGCGGAGATCACGCGCCGCACCGCTTCCTCGGCATTGTCCTGCACGTGGCCCATGTAGGCGCGCACCACATCCAGGCCGTAATAGCCGACCATCCGGTGCAGCTCTTCGACGCCCTTCTGGTTGGCCGCGACCTGGGCGCGCAGGTCGGCCATGTTCTGGTCGGGATTGCGGGCCGGGTAGCGTGCGCCGGCGAGCAGGACGCGCGCCGCGTCTTCGCGCAGGATGCCGTCGCGGCCGTCGACCAGCTTGAAGTTGTCGATCAGGACGCCCTCCTGCTCGATGTGGTGCGAGTCCGGCGGCATCGAGCCGGGCGTGGTGCCGCCGATGTCGGCGTGGTGGCCGCGCGAGCCGACGTAGAACAGGATTTCCCTGCCCGCCGCGTCGAATACGGGCGAGATCACGGTGACGTCCGGCAGGTGGGTGCCGCCGTTGTAGGGGTCGTTGAGCATGTAGACGTCGCCGGCCTGCATCCTGCCCGCGTTCTTGCGCATCACGGCCTTGATGCTCTCGCCCATCGAACCCAGGTGCACCGGCATGTGCGGCGCGTTCGCGACCAGCCCGCCGCCGGCGTCGAAGATCGCGCAGCTGAAGTCGAGGCGCTCCTTGATGTTCACCGAATAGGCCGTGTTCTGCAGGCGCAGGCCCATCTGCTCGGCGATCGACATGAAGAGCTTGTTGAAGATCTCCAGCATCACCGGGTCGGCCGTGGTGCCGATGGCGTGGCGCTCGGGTAGCGCTTCCACGCGCCTGAGCACCAGGTGATTGTACGAAGTGACCTCCGCCTGCCATCCTGCTTCCACCACCGTGGTCGCATTCGCTTCGGCGATGATGGCCGGGCCGCGCACGATATCGCCCGGCCCAATCGCATCGCGCAGGTAGACGCCGGTGTCCATCCAGGCGCCGCCGCTGTACATCCGAACCGTTTCCCCGGCCTGCGGCTGGCCGCTGCCGGATACCGCGTCGGCCTGCACTTCCCCGGGCGCATCCGAGCGGCCGATCGCTTCCACCGATACCGCTTCGACCACCAGGCCGCGCGAGGGCATCAGGAAGGAATAGCGGCGCTTGTAGGCCGCTTCGAAGGCGGCCTGCATGGCGGCCGGGTCGGCGAAGGGCACGACGATGGCCGAATCCGTCCCCTCGTAGCGCAGGTGCACGCGCTGGACCAGTTCGATGCGTTCTTCCGCAACGCCCTGCTTGCGCAGCTGTCCGCGCGCATCGTTCCCGAGGCTTGAGAGTTCCCGGGCGAGGGCATCGCTTTCCAGCTCGGCCAGGCGCCCTTCGATGGCGCGCTCGCGCATCGCCGTCTGGTCGGCCAGGCCCATGCCGTAGGCCGACAGGACGCCTGCCAGCGAATGGATGAAGACCGTCTTCATGCCCAGCGCGTCGGCCACCAGGCAGGCGTGCTGCCCGCCGGCGCCGCCGAAGCTCGTCAGGGCATATTCGGTGACGTCGTGGCCGCGCTGCACCGAGATCTGCTTGATCGCATTGGCCATGTTGCCGACCGCGATCCGGATGAAACCTTCAGCAACCGCTTCCGGCGCCGGCGTCATGCCGGTACTTTCCCCGATGCGCTGGGCCAGCGCCGTGAAACCGGCACGCACGGCATCCAGGTCGAGCGCATCGAGGCCCATCGGTCCGAACAGGCGCGGGAAGTGGCGCGGCTGGATCTTGCCGAGCATGACGTTGCAGTCGGTGACGGCCAGCGGCCCGCCGCGGCGGTAGCTGGCGGGGCCGGGATTGGCGCCCGCACTGTCCGGCCCCACCCTGTAGCGCGTCCCGTCGAAGTGCAGGATCGAGCCGCCGCCTGCCGCCACCGTGTGGATGCTCATCATCGGCGCGCGCATGCGTACGCCGGCGACCTGGGTCTCGAACACCCGTTCAAACTCCCCGGAATAATGCGAGACGTCGGTCGAGGTCCCACCCATGTCGAATCCGATCACGCGCTCGAAGCCGGCCAGGCGGCTGGCGCGCACCATGCCGACGATGCCGCCCGCGGGGCCCGACAGGATGCTGTCCTTGCCCTGGAAGGCGCGCGCGTCGCTCAAGCCGCCGCTGGACTGCATGAACTGCAGGTTCACCCCCGGCAGCTCGCCGGCCACCTGGTCCACGTAGCGGCGCAGGATCGGCGACAGGTAGGCGTCGACCACCGTGGTGTCGCCGCGCGCCACCAGCTTCTGGAGCGGGCTGACCTCGTGCGACGCCGACACCTGCGTGAAGCCGATCGCGCGCGCGATGCGGGCGACGGCCGCCTCGTGCGCCGTATAGCGGTAGCCGTGCATGAAGACGATGGCGAGCGAGCGCAGGCCACGCTCGAAGGCCGCCTGCAGCGCGGCGCGCGTGGCCGGCTCGTCCAGTTCGCGCACCACGTCGCCATGCGCGCCCATCCGTTCATCGACCTCGATCACCTCGGCGTACAGCAGCTCGGGGAGCACGATGTGGCGGTCGAACAGGCGCGGCCGGTTCTGGTAGGCGATGCGCAGCGCATCGCGAAAGCCGCGCGTGATGGCCAGCACCGTGGGCTCGCCCTTGCGTTCCAGCAGCGCATTGGTCGCCACCGTCGTGCCCATCTTGACCGCCTCGACCAGGGCAGCGGGAATCGGCTCCCCAAGCGCCACGCCGAGCAGGTGGCGGATGCCGGCGATCGCCGCGTCGCGGTACTGTTCCGGGTTCTCGGACAGCAGCTTGTGGGTGAGGAGCTGCCCGTCGGGCCTGCGGGCGACGATGTCGGTGAAGGTGCCGCCGCGGTCGATCCAGAACTGCCAGTCCATATCCATGCTCCTGCCCACGATGCCGTCGATCCCGCCATTCTAGCCGCAGCGCGCGACCGCCCCGGCAAAAATGCACGACAATGCGGAACATGGACAATCATCTTTACACCGTGGCGCAGGTACGCGCCATCGAAGCGGCGGCCAGCTCCGGCCTGCCGGCCGGGACCCTGATGCGCCGCGCCGGTGAAGCGGCCGCCCGCTACGCCCTCGAACTGCTGGGCGAGCGGCGCGACAGGCCGGTGCTGGTGCTGGCCGGGCCCGGCAACAACGGCGGCGACGCCCTCGAAGCGGCCGCGAACCTGGCCGACAGCGGCGTCGACGCCACCGTCCTGTTCCAGCCCGGCCAGCGCGAGATGTCCGACGAGGCCCAGTCGGCCCACGAGCGCGCGCGCGGCGGCACGGTCGGCTTCATCGACATGCTGCCGCCCGAGGGCGACTGGGGCCTGGTGCTGGATGGCCTGTTCGGCATCGGGCTGGCGCGTCCGATCGAGGGGGATTACCGCGACATGGTGGAAGCGGTCAACGCGATGCGCTGCCCGGTGCTGGCGCTCGACGTGCCGAGCGGGCTGGACGCCGATACCGGCGCCATCATCGGCTTGGGGGGCGTCGCGGTGCGCGCGACCCACACCATCACCTTCCTGGGCGACAAGCCCGGCCTGCATACGCTCGACGGGCGCGACCACGTCGGCCACGTCCGGATCGAGATGCTGGGGATCGGCGCCGCCCTGCTGCCCGCGCCGGTCGCGCGGCTCGGCACGGCGGACCTGTTTGCGCAGCACCTGGCGGCGCGGCGCCACAACAGCCACAAGGGCAGTTTCGGGGACGTGGCCGTCCTCGGCGGCGCCCATGGCATGGCGGGCGCGCCGGTACTCGCTGCGCGCGGCGCCCTGTACGCCGGCGCGGGACGGGTCTTCGTCGCCATGCTGGATCCGGGCCCCGGCTACGACAGCGTGCAGCCGGAACTGATGTTCCGCCAGGCCGAGGGTTTCGATGTCGCGGGACGCACGCTCGTCGTCGGCCCCGGCATGGGCGACTCCGCCACCGCGATGCGCCTGCTGGCCAGGGCGCTCGACAGCGACAGCCCCCTGCTCCTCGACGCCGACGCCATCAACCTGCTCGGCGCCAGCCCCGACCTGCTGGCGCGCCTGGCCGGGCGCGCCGCCCCGTGCGTGGTGACGCCGCATCCGCTGGAGGGTGCGCGCCTGCTCGGCTCCAGCACCGGCGCGATCCAGGCCGACCGGCTGGCGGCGGCGCGCGAGATGGCGCTGCGCACGCGGGCGACGGTGATCCTCAAGGGGTCGGGCTCGGTGATCGCGGGGCCGGACGGCGCCATCGCGATCAACCCGACCGGAAACGCCGGGCTGGCCACGGCCGGCAGCGGCGACGTGCTGGCGGGGATCTGCGGCGCGCTGCTGGCCCAGGGCTGGCCGGCGTGGGAGGCGGCCATCGGCGCGGCCTGGATCCACGGCGCGGCGGCGGACCTGCTGGTGGCGCACGGGATCGGACCGATCGGCATGACAGCCGGAGAGCTGCCCGCGGCGGCGCGGGCGGTGCTCAACCTGCTGGTGGCGGAAGTGTCGTAGGAGTCAGGCCAGGCGCCCTGCGGCGATCGTGATGGTGCGGCCACAGCGCGCCGCCATCGCCGGATCGTGCGTGACGAGCACCAGGGTCGAACCGCGTTCGCGGTTCAGTTCGAACATCAGCTGGATGACCGACTCGCCGGTGGCCGCATCGAGGCTGCCGGTCGGCTCGTCCGCGAACAGCAGCGGCGGTTCGGTGACGAAGGCCCGCGCCAGGGCCACGCGCTGCTGCTCGCCGCCCGACAGGTATTTCGGATAATGCTTCAGGCGGCTCGACAGGCCGACCCTGCCCAGCATGGCTTCGGCCTTGGCGCGCGCATCCGCGTCGCCGCGCAGTTCCAGCGGCAGCATCACGTTCTCGACCGCGTTCAGGTGGGCCAGCAGCTGGAAGGACTGGAACACGAAGCCCAGCTTGGCCTTGCGGAACGCCGCACGGCCATCCTCGTCGAGGGCGAAGATGTCGGTGCCGTCGAGCAGCACTTTACCGTCGCTCGGCGTGTCCAGGCCGGCCAGCAGGCCCAGCAAGGTCGACTTGCCGGAGCCCGATGCGCCGACGAGCGCGAGCGTCTCGGCCGCTCCCACGGTAAAATCGATGCTTTGCAGGATGGTGAGTTCGCCGCTGGCGTCCGCCACCCGCTTCGACAGGCCGCTGACGACGATTGCCCGCGGCCTGGCAGATTCAGTTACCGCACCATTCTTGGACACCTCGGGGTTATCGCGCATGCTTCTTCTTCGTCTTAAAAAGTTGTCCGTGATCGCTTGCTGGATGCTGGCCGCGTCGGCGAGCGCCTATTCTGCACCAAAAACCGTCCTCGTGGTGGGCGACAGCCTGTCTGCCGAGTACGGCATCACCCGTGGCGCGGGCTGGGTCGCCCTGCTCGATCGCAAGCTCAAGCAGGAGAAGATCCCTGCCAACATCGTCAACGCCAGCATCAGCGGCGAGACGACGATCGGCGGCCGAACCCGCATGCCCGCCCTGCTGGACCAGCACAAGCCCGACATCGTCGTCATCGAACTGGGCGCCAACGACGGCCTGCGCGGCCTGCCGGTATCGTCGGCCGAAAGCAATCTGCGCGCGATGGTGACCATGGCGCAGCAGAAGAAGGCCAAGGTGATGCTGGTCGGGATGCGCATGCCGCCGAACTACGGGCGCGCCTATACCGAGAGCTTCTTCAACATGTTCAAGAAAATCTCGGTCGAGACCAAATCGCCGCTGGTGCCCTTCATGCTGGACGGCGTGGCCGACAAGCCGACCCTGTTCCAGCAGGACCGCCTGCACCCGCTGGCCGCAGCCCATCCCATCATCCTGAACAATA
>Ga0209023_10005300_pt1 | contig 14176 bp, 15 predicted proteins | sample LakOneMetagenome_FD_187468 | JGI IMG/M metagenome (GOLD analysis project Ga0209023, IMG submission 187468) | Freshwater and sediment microbial communities from Lake Erie, Canada (SPAdes) (version 2) | ecosystem: Environmental > Aquatic > Freshwater > Lentic | place: Lake Erie, Canada...
CTCGTAATGTCTTCGACTCGGCGCCTTGCCCTGCCGATTTTTTCACATCCTCTTCGCGCGTGGGCGGCAGCGCTGCTCACCAGCGCGTCCACCTGCGTCACGCCATCCTTGCTGCGCAGGGTCAGCGCCGTCCGGTCGCCCTGCTGGCGGATGGCAGTGACCTGCATCTGCCTGTTCTTCCCGGCGTCGCCTGGCATGGTCCTGGACAAGCTCTCGGACACATCGGCAGATATCAAGGAGGGTGCGAGCGACAGCATGGCCCAGGCCGGCATGACCGCCTCGGCGGCGGCCGGCGTTCCAATAACGGCGGAAAGCAACAAGGCGAAAAGAGGCGCTGCACGCATCATCTATCCAATCAGGTGCGCACGCGCGAATGCACGAGACCGGTGTCGGGACGGAGCATGACCCCTACCGTCGCGCCGGCTTTCTTGAGGGCGAAACCAGCCTGGCCGATGGTTTCAATGTCCAGGGTATCGTTCACCTGCACACCGTGGGCGCGGGCGGCGGCGCTGCTCACCACCGTATCGACATCGGTCGTCCCATCCTGGCTGCGCAAGGTGAGCGCGGTCTTGTCGCCCTCCTGGTGCATTGCCGCGACTTGCCACTTCCTGTTCTTCTCGACGTCGCCTGAGGTTTTCTCGGACAAGCTCTTGGCGCCTTCGGAAGACATCTGGAAGGGCATGATCGACAACACAAACGGGATAGCCCAGGACGGGATCACCGCATCGGCGGCGGCCGGCGCCGCGATGGAGACCGACAGCAGCAGGGCAAGGAGGGGAGCAAAGCGACGTGATGTGCGCATGGTCTATCCAATCGGATGGGCCGGCATGGAGCATGCCGCCAAATGTTGTTTAATAGTAACTACACAACCTTAGCGGATACCGGCCATCGGTGCAACATGAACCTGCTATTTCGGCAATAAAACCCACACTGCACCACGCGCTTTCATGCGCCCCGCATATTCCGCTGCATGTCCACCGAAGCCGAAGAAGAAATCCGCCCGCACCGGCCCGCGGATGGCGCCGCCGGTATCCTGCGCCAGCATCAGGCGCTGCAGCGGTGCCTCGGTGGCCGGATGCGTGGTCGCCAGGAACAGCGGCGCACCCAGCGGCACGATGGACGGATCGACCGCCACCGAGCGCTCCGCCGTGAGCGGCACGCCAAGTGCGCCCTTCGGCCCGACCGACGCATCCGGCAGGCGCTCTTCCTTGAAGAAGATATAGCTGGGGTTCACGTTCAGCAGTTCCTGGCGCCGCGCCGGATTGGCGGCGATCCACGCCTTGATGCTCTGCGCCGATACGCCATCGGCCGGCAATTCGCCCTGCTCCACCAGCCAGCGCCCGATCACTTTATAGGGATGACCGTTCTGGTCGGCGAAAGCGATACGCACCGTCTCGCCGGTCTCGGCGATCTGCACCCGGCCCGAGCCCTGCACTTCGAGGAAGAAGGCTTCGACCGGATCGTCGACCCAGACCAGCTCCTTGCCCTTCAAGGGCGCGCGTTCGATCTCGGCGCGGGTGGCGTAGGGCACTACGGTCTTGCCAGCCAGGCGGCCGCGCAGGCGCATGTTCTTCAGGTTCGGATACACGCTGCCCAGGTCGACGGTGACCAGGTCGTCGGGCACCCGGTACAGCGGGGTCTGGAAGGCGCCGCCGCGCGTGCGCGAGCCGCGCAGCATCGGTTCGTAGTAGCCGGTGACCAGGCCGGTGTCGGCGCCGTCCGGCGTGCGCATCTGCTGCGGCACGAAGTACGTTTCGAAGTAGCTGCGGATGGCGGCGTTGTCGCGCGCATCGACGCGCCCGGACGCGGCGCAGGCGCCCTTCCACTCCGCCTTCTTCGCCAGCACGCGGCACGAGGACAGGAAGGCTGGCCAGGCCTGGCGCAGGTCGTCCTGGCGCCAGCCCGGCAATGCGTCGAAGGAGACCGGCGTCATCGCCGGCACCGGTGGTGGCGGCTGGGTGGGCACCGGCTCAGGTGCAGGAATCGCGACCGGCCCCACCGGCGGCGGCATCACAATGTCGGGCTGCTTCGAGGGTTCAGGCAGGGGCGCCGGCTTCTGCGGCGCCGTGCCGCAGGCCGCCAGAAGAAGGGCGACGGCGGCGATTGAAGCAGGTACACTAAGGCGGCGTATCGATTGCATGGGACTAAAGTATGTGGATCTTGATGCTGGAAGCCGGCGTAGCCTTGTTCCTGCTGGTGTTTATCGTCTGGTGGACCATGTTTTCGGGCCGTCCCGAGGACCGCAAGCTCCCGCTGCGCGACGACAGCCAGGCATCACCTAAGCGCGATCCCGACCAGCCGTAAGGATCAGTGCAGGCTGCGCGGCAGCGACAGCACGAACTCGGGAATCGCCACCTCGAAGCGATGGGCATCCTCGGCCACGCAGAAGTATTCGCCGCGCATCGAGCCCTGCGGCGTGGCCAGATGGGTGCCGCTGGTGTATTCGAACTGCTCGCCGGGTTTGAGCAGCGGCTGGTGCCCGACCACACCCAGGCCCGACACTTCCTGGGTGCGGTTGTTGGCGTCGGTGATCACCCAGTGGCGCGAGATCAGCTGGGCCGGCACGCTGCCGGTATTCCGGATCGTGATCGTATAAGAAAACACATAGTTGTCGCGCTCCGGGCTGGATTGCTCGGGCAAGTGCTGGGTGCGGACGGTCACGGTGAAATCGTAGGCGGACATCGGTTTCCCTCTTCTGTCATTAGTTGCTCGCGCGAATATCACGGCTTGCCGGCAGCAAGGATGTGCGCAAAACGACAATGATACAGGGCCGGCAAAAACCCGGTTCGCGCGGTTCGATGCCGGCTCGGCGTAAAATAGCCTGATTCCCGACCACCACCCCGTCACCGCAATGACCACCTACCGCATCGCTCCCAGCATCCTGTCCGCCGATTTCGCCCGCCTGGGCGAGGAAGTCCGCAACGTCGTCGAAGCCGGCGCCGACATCATCCACTTCGACGTGATGGACAACCATTACGTGCCGAACCTGACGATCGGCCCGCTGGTCTGCCAGGCCATCCGCCCGCACGTGCAGGTGCCGATCGACGTCCACCTGATGGTGAAACCGGTCGACCGCATCATTCCGGACTTCGCGAAAGCCGGCGCCAACATCATCACCTTCCACCCGGAAGCGTCGGACCACATCGACCGCACCCTGCAGCTGATCCGCGACCATGGCTGCAAGGCCGGCCTGGTGTTCAACCCGGGCACGCCGATGCACTACCTGGAACACGTGATGGACAAGATCGACATGATCCTCATCATGTCGGTGAACCCGGGCTTCGGCGGCCAGTCCTTCATCCCGGAAGCGCTGAAGAAGATCGCCATCGCACGCCGCCTGATCGACGAATCCGGCCGCGACATCATGCTGGAAGTCGATGGCGGCATCAAGGCCGAGAACATCGCCGCCGCAGCCGCTGCCGGCGCCGACACCTTTGTCGCCGGCTCGGCCATCTTCGGCAAGCCCGACTACAAGGCCGTGATCGACGCCATGCGCGCCGAGCTGGCAACCGTAGGCAAGTAATGCGGGCCGGCGCCGCGGCCATCAGGGCCGCCATCATCGACCTCGACGGCACCATGCTCGACACGGTGCCGGATTTCGAACTGGCCCTGAACGCCATGCGCGCCGAGTTCTCGCTGGCGCCGATCACGCAGGATGTGATCAAGCCGATGGTCGGCAAGGGTTCCGAAAAACTGATCCGCGACGTGCTGTCGCTCGACTTCGAGGCCGAGCGCGTCGAGGCCGTATATGACGAGGCAATGGCCGCCTACCAGCGCCATTACCTCGCCATCAACGGCGAACGCAGCAAATTGTTCGACGGCGTGATCGAAGGCCTGCAAGCCCTGCGCGACATGGGCCTGCGCCTGGCCTGCGTGACCAACAAGCCGATCAGCTTCACCACGCCGCTGCTGGCGCAAAAGGGCCTGGCGCCCTACTTCGAGCTGGTCTACGGCGGCGATTCGCTGCCTCGGAAGAAGCCCGATCCGCTGCCGCTGCTGCAGGTCTGCAGCGACTTCGACCTGCCGCCGCAGCAGGTGGTGGCCATCGGCGACTCGTCGAACGATGCCGAAGCGGCACGCGCCGCGCGTTGCTTCGTGCTCACAGTGCCATATGGTTATAACCACGGAAGGCCTGTTCAAGAGATCGATTCCGATGGTATAGTTAATTCGCTACTGGATGCGGCGAAGCTGATTCGTGCTCACAACAGCCAGTAAGTTCTGCCTAAACTCACTTATCTATACATGTTCTTCACCAAAAAACACACTGTCAACCAAACCGGCGCCCTTGAGGCCTGGCTGTGGCGACGCTGGCAATCCTGGGCTAACTAACCCGTATTGATTGCTGCCGGCGGCGTGCGCGCATCCGGCAGGTTTTTTGAACTACCGCCGCCCCACCTCCCTCCAACAGGGGCGGCCCGGAGAAGAATATGACCGAACTCGAATTCCGCTCGCTGGCCAACCAGGGCTACAACCGCATTCCGCTCATCGCCGAAGCCTTTGCCGACCTGGAAACGCCGCTCTCGCTCTACCTGAAGCTGGCCCAGTCGCAAGACACCGGCAAGAACACCTTCCTGCTGGAGTCCGTCGTCGGCGGCGAGCGCTTCGGGCGCTACTCCTTCATCGGCCTGCCGGCCAAGACCCTGCTGCGCGCCACCGGCAACGTCGTCGAGATCGTGACGAACGGCGTGGTGGTCGAGACGCACGAAGGCAACCCGCTCGACTTCATCGAAGCATTCCAGGCGCGCTTCAAGGTCGCGCTGCGCCCCGGCATGCCGCGCTTCTGCGGCGGCCTGGCCGGCTACTTCGGCTACGACACGGTGCGCCACATCGAGCGCAAGCTCGCCGGCAGCGCACCAAAGGACGACCTCGGCCTGCCGGAAATCCAGCTTCTGGTGACGGAAGAACTGGCCGTCATCGACAACCTCTCCGGCAAGCTGTATTTGATCGTGTACGCCGATCCGGCGCAGCCGGAAGCGTTTGTGAAGGCGCGCCAGCGCTTGAAAGACCTGCGCGTGATGCTGCGCCGTAGCGTCGACGTGCCCGTGACCACCGGCTCGGTGCGGACCGAAGCGGTGCGCGACTTCAGCAAGGAAGACTACCTGGCAGCAGTGGCCAAGGCCCACGAATACGTGATGGCCGGCGACCTGATGCAGGTGCAGATCGGCCAGCGCATCCGCAAGCCGTATGTCGATTCGCCGCTGTCGCTGTACCGCGCGCTGCGCTCGCTGAATCCGTCGCCCTACATGTACTACTACAACTTCGGCGACATGCAGATCGTCGGCGCCTCGCCGGAAATTTTGGTCAGGAATGAGACCTCGCCGGCCGGCGAACGCAAGGTCACGCTGCGCCCTATCGCCGGCACCCGTCCGCGCGGGTCGACGCCGGAACGCGACGCCGAACTGGCGGTCGAACTGCTGGCCGACCCGAAGGAAATCGCGGAGCACGTGATGCTGATCGACCTGGCGCGCAACGACATCGGCCGCATCGCCGAGACTGGCAGCGTGAAGGTGACCGACCGCATGGTCATCGAAAAATACTCGCACGTGCAGCACATCGTCTCGAACGTCGAAGGCAGCCTGAAAGAGGGCCTGTCGAACCTGGACGTGCTGCGCGCCACCTTCCCGGCCGGCACCCTGACCGGTGCGCCGAAAGTGCGGGCAATGGAAATCATCGACGAACTCGAGCCGGTAAAGCGCGGCATCTACGGCGGCGCCTGCGGCTACCTGAGTTTTGGCGGCGAGATGGACGTGGCAATCGCAATCCGCACCGGCGTGATCAAGGACGGCAACCTGTACGTGCAGGCCGCGGCCGGCATCGTCGCCGACTCGATCGCCGAAATGGAATGGCAGGAAACCGAAAACAAGGCGCGCGCCGTGCTGCGGGCGGCCGAGCAGGTGCAAGACGGACTGGATGGGGAGCTCTGAGATGCTGCTAATGATCGACAACTACGATTCCTTCACCTACAACATCGTGCAGTACTTCGGCGAACTGGGTGAAGACGTGCGCACCGTGCGCAACGACGAAGTCACGCTGGACGACATCGCGGCCATGGCGCCCGAGCGCATCTGCATTTCGCCGGGGCCGAAAGCGCCAGTCGATGCCGGCGTCTCGGTCGACGTCATCAAGGAATTCGGCGGCAAGCTGCCGGTGCTGGGCGTCTGCCTCGGGCACCAGGCCATCGGCGAAGCATTCGGCGGCAAGATCGTGCGCGCCAAGCAGGTCATGCATGGCAAGACCTCGCTGGTGGCGCATACCGGCGTTGGCGTGTTCAAGGGCATTCCGAGCCCGTTCACCGTGATCCGCTACCACTCGCTGGCCATCGAGCGCGCCTCGCTGCCCGACTGCCTGGAAGTGACGGCCTGGACCGACGACGGCGAAATCATGGGCGTGCGCCACAAGGAGCTCGACATCGAGGGCGTGCAGTTCCACCCCGAGTCGATCCTGTCCGAGCACGGCCACGCGCTGCTGAAGAACTTCCTCGCGCGCTCATAACCCTACTGGAACCTCCATGCCGATCACACCACAAGAAGCGCTGCTGCGCTGTATCGAACACCGCGAGATCTTCCACGACGAGATGCTGCACCTGTTCCGCCAGATCATGGCCGGCGAAATGTCGCCGACCATGGTCGCCGCCCTGACGATGGGCCTGCGCGTGAAAAAGGAAACCATCGGCGAGATCACCGCTGCCGCGCAAGTCATGCGCGAGTTCTCGACCAAGGTGCCGATGGCCGACACTTCCCGCCTGCTCGACATCGTCGGCACCGGCGGCGACGGCGCGAATACCTTCAATATCTCGAGCGCGTCGATGTTCGTGGCCGCCGCCGCCGGTGCGCGCGTGGCCAAGCATGGCGGGCGCAGCGTGTCGTCGTCGTCGGGCAGCGCCGATTTGATCGAAGCGCTCGGCGCCCAGATCGACCTGAAGCCGGAGCAGATCGCCCAATCGATCGCCCAGACCGGCATCGGCTTCATGTTCGCGCCGAACCACCACGCGGCCATGAAGCATGTGGCGCCGGTGCGCCGTGAGCTCGGCGTGCGCAGCATCTTCAACATCCTCGGGCCGCTGACCAATCCAGCCGGTGCGCCGAACATTTTGATGGGCGTGTTCCACCCCGACCTGGTCGGCATCCAGGTGCGCGTGCTGCAGCGTCTCGGCGCCCAGCACGCGCTGGTGGTCTGGGGCCGCGACAACATGGACGAAGTCTCGCTCGGCGCCGGCACCGTGGTCGGTGAACTGGCGAATGGCGAAATCCGCGAGTACGAGATTCACCCCGAGGACTTCGGCCTGCAGATGGTCTCGAGCCGCAATTTAAAAGTGGCGAACACCGAGGAGTCGAAGGTGCGCGTGCTGGAAGCGCTGCGCGGCGAACCGGGCCCGGCGCACGACATCGTGGCGCTGAATGCGGGCACCGCGCTGTATGCGGCCGGCGTGTGCGCCTCGATCGAGGAAGGCCTGGCGAAAGCGCGCGAGACCATCGCCTCCGGTGCGGCGCTGGCCAAGCTGGAGCAGTTCGTGAACGTCACGCGCCAGCTGGGAGCACGCTGATCCATGTCCGACATCCTGAACAAGATTTTGGCCGTGAAGGCCGACGAAGTGGCGGCGGCGAAGAAGCACCGCGATTTGCTGAGTCTGCGGCGCGAAGTCGAAGGCGATAGCGAACTGCGCGCGGGATTGCGCGGATTCGAAGCGAGCCTGCGCAATCAGATTTCTGCTGGCCGCGCCGGTGTGATTGCTGAAGTGAAAAAGGCCTCGCCGTCGAAGGGTATCTTGCGGCCGGATTTCCGCCCGGCGCAGATTGCCGAGAGCTATGCCGAGGGTGGCGCGGCTTGCCTGTCGGTGCTGACCGACGTGAATTTTTTCCAGGGCCACGCCGACTATCTGCGCCAGGCGCGCGCGGCGGTCGAGATTCCGGTGATCCGCAAAGACTTCATCGTCGACATGTATCAGGTGTATGAAGCGCGCGCGATGGGGGCGGATGCGATTCTCTTGATCGTCTCTGCGCTGGATCATGGCTTGATGGCCGAGTTGGAGGCATGTGCGCAGGAACTCGGCATGGACGTGCTGGTCGAAGTACATGACGGTGATGAGTTGACCGCGGCGCTGCGCCTGAAAACGCGGCTCGTGGGCATCAACAACCGCAACCTGCGCACGTTCGCCGTGTCGCTCGATACCACGATCGACCTGCTGCCGCGTATCCCGGCGGAGCGGCTGGTGGTCACCGAGTCCGGCATTGCCGTGCGCGACGATGTCGAGCGCATGCGCGCTGCCAACGTGCATGCCTTCCTGGTGGGCGAAGCCTTCATGCGGGCGCCCGATCCTGGCAACGAATTGCGACGATTATTCGACTGACATGAACACTTCCATCCGCATCAGGGCCGCCCTCCTTCTTCCACTGGCAGCCCTGGGCGGATGCAGCACGGTCCAGCCCGTCGCTTCCACAGCCCGACGACTTGTCGAGGCCATTCTTCCCGGTTCCCCTTCCACGCCCAGCCCTGTCGGCCCACTCGATGCCCCGGTGCCGGCGCCTTCGCGCACGCTCGATGCGTACAAGGCGGAAGTGGCGCAGCACGTCATGCGCCACAACACCGGGCAGACCTTCAGCGGGCGCCTGCCGCCGATGCTGCCGGCCATCGTGGTGCTGAACATCACGGTGCGCGACGATGGGGAACTGGAAGAGGTAAAGGTGCAGAGGTCGCGCGACGACGATGCGTCGCAGGTGGCCGTCGCGTCGATGCGGCGCAGTGGGCCGCTGCCCCGGCCGGTGCACCTGCTGGCGGGGAGTTGGCGCAAGCTGACGTTTTCCGAGACGTTCTTGTTCAATGACCAGTATCGGTTTCAGTTGCGGAGCCTGGCGGGACCGCAGTGATGTGATGGTATTGCTGGCGTCCGCGGCCTCAACCGATATGACGGCGCTGGCCGTAGCCTGATGCCTCAACCGATATGATGGTGCTGGCTGGGGCCTGCAGCCTCAACCGTACGGTGGGCACCCCGTGCCCACGCGGTACGCACGCGTCCTTGCACCCGCTGCGGCGACACATCGCTCGCTAACGCTGAACGACACCCGAAACGGCGGATGCCGTCCGGGTGCATTGTTGATGATGGCACGATGGATCGCACGGTAACAATACAACGGCGCCAACACCATTCATGCGTTCGCGTGGGCACGGGGTGCCCACCGTACGGTTGCGGTCAACGATTTCTATCGCACCGCAACGCTTCGATTACACCGCGCTCGGCCGCGCAATCGTCCCGGCCTTGCGCACGCCGGCCACCGGCGCCAGCGTGATGCCGGGTACGCGGTCGCCTTGCAGCACCACGTCGAACGCCATCAATTCGTCGCGCCGGAACGCATGCACCGTCACCTTGTCGCCCACACGATAACGCGATAACAAGGCATCCACATTCGGCGGATTGCCGTTCACGCGCAAGCCGTCGATCGCAATCACGATGTCAAGCGCCGACAACCCCGCCTGGTGCGCCGCGCCGCCCTCGTGCACCTGGCTCAGCTTGGCGCCGAGCGGGTCGCGGCCGATGCCGGCGTCGAGCGAAGGCTTGCCGCTGTTGCGCTCATCGACCAGCTTGACGCCCAGCGGCGCGTACAGCTTGGCCAGCGGCAGGTCCTCGACCCCGCGGATGTACTTGTCGAACAAGCCGCGCAATTTGACGCCGCTGACTTCGTCGAACAGCGCTTCCACTTCGCGCTCGGTCACGCCGCGGCCCGCGCCGGCGTAGAAGTCGCGCCCGTAACGCTGCCACAGCGCGCGCATGATGTCGTCCAGCGAACGCGCGCCATTCGTTTTGGTGCGAATCGTCAGGTCGAATGCCAGCGCAATCAGCGAGCCTTTGGTGTAGTAGCTGATGATGGCGTTCGGCGAGTTCTCGTCCTGGCGGTAGTACTTGCTCCAGGCGTCGAAGCTGGAATCAGCCACGCTCTGCTTGGTGCGGCCGCTGCCGCGCAGCACGCTGCCGACGGTCTTGCCCAGCAATTTGAAATAGGTCGGCTCGCCGATGATGCCGGCGCGTACCAGCATCAGATCGTCGTAGTAGCTGGTGAAGCCTTCGAACAGCCACAGCAGCGGCGTGTAGTTTTCGACCTGCAAATCGTAGGGCGCGAACACGGCCGGCTTGATGCGCTTGACGTTCCAGGTGTGGAAGTACTCGTGGCTGCACAGGCCCAGGAATTTCAGGTAGCCCTCGCCCGGCTCGCCCGACTTCGGTCCGCCGACGCAGGGTAGGTCGGCGCGCGCGCAGATCAGCGCGGTCGAGGCGCGGTGCTCGAGGCCGCCGTAGCCATCGCCCACGGCCATGGTCATGAACACGTAGCGGTCGAGCGGCGCGCGTTTCGTTTCCGGCTCGAAGAAGGCGATCTGGGTTTCGCAGATGGCTTTCAGATCAGCCTGCAGGCGCGCCATGTCCAGGTTCGGCACGCGGCCGGTAATCACGATGTCGTGCGGGATGCCGTGCGCCTTGAAGCTGGCCAGCGCAAAGTCGCCCATTTCCACCGGGTGGTCGATCAGCTCGTCGTAGTCGCCGGCCACGTAGGTGCCGAAGCCGTAGCGCTTGGCGCCGCGTTCCTTCATCGCGGTGGCCACGCGCCAGGTTTTCGCGGCCGGGTCGGCGGGGCGCTGGATGTCGACCTGGTGCGCCTGCGCTTCCTGGCCGACCACGCGCAGGAACACGCTGGTGCCGTTGAAGAAGCCGTGGGTCTGGTCGAGGTGGGCGGCGCGCACCGACAGGTCCCAGGCATAGACTTCGTAGTGCAGGGTCAGCGGACCTGCGACCGGGGCGGCCTGCCAGGAGTGCTTGTCGAGCTTGGCTAACGCGACGGCGCTGCCGTTCGACTCGGCGCGGATGCGCACGATGTTGCGTGCGAATTCGCGGATCATGTAGCTGCCCGGGATCCAGGCCGGCAGGGCGAATACCTGGCCATCCGGCGCGGGCGTGGGCACCGTCACCGTCACGTTGAACAGGTGGCCGGCCAGGTCCTTGGGAACGATGCTGTACTGGATGGCGGTCTGGATGGGCTGCGATGGTTTTTTCATGAGGTCGAAGGAAGGCTGCCGATATGTATAGTGTAAACGATTCGGCAGCGCCCGGACCCGCAAGCGCTAGAGGTCGGCCGGGGTATCGATGTCGCGGAAAATCCCGGGGTCGTCGACTTCGACTTCGCGTACCGGCATCGACTTGAGCAGCGCACGCGCGCCGTGTTCGCCTTCCAGCGCCAGCAATGCCGGCAGGTGCGCGGCGCCAAAGGCCACCGGGTTGCCGCGCCGCCCGGCGTGCACCGGCGCCGCAATGTCCGCGCCATCGGCAAGGGCAGCGAGCAGCGCCCGCATCGTCGCGGGAGAAACGAAAGGCATGTCGCCCAGCGCCACCAGCCAGGCATCGGCTGCGGGCAGCGAATGGCGGATGGCATGCACGAGCGAGGCCGCCATGCCGCTGTCGGCCTCGGGACACAGCGTGACCTCGACGCCCAGCCCGCGCAGGAGATCGGCAACGCCGCCATCGCCGGGCGGCACCACCGCAATCACGCGCGGCACGACGGACAACAGCGCACGCGCGCTGGCCGCCACCACCGGCTCGCCATCGGGCAGCGGCTGCAGCAGCTTGTTGCGTTCGCCCAGCGGATCGAAGCGCCGGCCCCTGCCCGCCGCCAGCAGAATCCCGGCGACATTCGCCGCGACATTCATGCCAAGGTCTGCGCGGCATCCTTGATGGCCGCGCGGATCCGCTGGTAGGTGCCGCAGCGGCAGATGTTCCCGCTCATGGCGTTGTCGATGTCGGCATCGCTCGGCGCCTTGTTCGTGCGCAGCAGCGCAGTGGCGCTCATCACCTGCCCGCTCTGGCAGTAGCCGCATTGCGGCACGTCGTGGCGTATCCAGGCGTCCTGCACGGCCTTGCCGACCGGGTCGCCGGCCATCGCTTCGATGGTGGTGATCTTCAAACCTGCAGCGGCCGAGACCGGCGTGATGCATGAGCGGATCGGCGCGCCTTCCAGGTGCACGGTGCAGGCGCCGCACAGGGCGGCGCCGCAGCCGAACTTGGTGCCGGTCAGGTCCAGGTTGTCGCGCAGGGCCCAAAGGATGGGCGTGGATGGATCGGCGTCGACCTGCAGGTCGCGCCCGTTGATGTTGAGTTGGACCATGCCGCCCTGCTCCCGATCACGGCCAAACAAATGTTTGGCCCGTATAACTTTTGTTTATTTCAACGATTCCAGCTTCGCTTCCAGCGTCTTCAGGTCGACCGCGCCCGGGATGCGGCTGCCGTCGGTGAAGAAGATGGCCGGCGTGCCCTGGATGTTCAGCTTGTGGCCCAGCTCCACGACCTTGTCGTTTGGCGTGACGCAGCTGTCAGGAGTCGCCGCCGGCACCTTGCCTTCGATCATCCAGTCGTCCCAGGCCTTGACCCGGTCCGACGCGCACCAGATGTTCTTCGATTTTTCGAAGGAATCCGGCGACAGGATGTTGTACATGAAGGTGTAGATGGTCACGTTGTCCAGCTGGGCCAGCGTGGTCTGGCGCAGGCGCTTGCAGTAGCCGCAGTTCGGGTCTTCGAACACGGCGATTACGCGCTTGCCGTCACCCTTCACTTGTTTGAGCGCCATGTCCAGCGGCAGGTCCGAGAACTTGACCTTGTTCAGCTGGTCGATGCGCTCGCGGGTCAGGTTCTTCGAGCTCTTGGCGTCGAACACCTGGCCGATGAACAGGTACTCGGCTTTCTTGTCCGTGTACAGGATGTCGCCGCCAACGCGCAGCTCGTACAGGCCGCTGTACGGCGTTTCCTTGATCGAGTCGATCTTGGCGCCGCCCAGGCGCGGCTCGATATTCTTGCGAATTGCGGTTTCGGTGTTCTGGGCATCGACACAACCCGCAATCAGGCCCGTCGCCAGCAGTACGGCGACCTTGGTTTTTAACATCACGTTGAATTCCTTAGAAAATTACTTGCCGATGGCATGCGCCATCAGGCGCCGTTTCACGAAAGGCAGCTTGTCGAGCAAGTCCAGGCCCAGGTTGCGCACCACGCGCACGGGTTCGAGGTTCGCGCCGAACAGGCGCTCCAGGCCGTCGGTGGCCAGCTGCATCAGGAGCACGTCTTCCTTGCGCGCACGCGCATAACGCGCCAGCACGCGCTCGTCGCCGACCGCGCGGTGTTCCTCGCGCTCGCCGATCACGCGCAGCAGATCGACCACGTCGCCGAAGCCCAGGTTCATGCCGTGCCCGGCCAGCGGATGCACGGCGTGCGCCGCGTCGCCGACCAGGGCCACGTGCGGCGCCACCAATGCATGCGGACGCACCAGCGCCAGCGGCACCGCCTTCACCGATTCCGGCTGCAGCGGCTTGAGGGCGCCGAGCAGCTCGTCGGCATACTCGCACAGGCGGATCGCCAGCTCGCCGAGCGACTCTTCCATCAGGGTCGCGGCCAGGGTTTCCGGCGCCGACCATACCAGCGACACCTTGTTGCCCGGCAGCGGCAACAGCGCGACGATACCGTCCTTGCAGGTGAACCACTGGTGGGCCACGCCGTGGTGCGGCTTTTCGCAGGCAAAGTTGGTGACGATGGCGCGCTGGTGGTAGGAGCGGTAGTCGATGCCGATGTCGCACTGCCCGCGCACCCAGGAATCGCGGCCGTCGGCGCCGACCACCAACTTGGCATCGAGCCTGCGGCCGTCTTCCAGCTCGACTTGCGCGCCTTCGGGGCCGCAGGTCAGGCGGCTGGCGCTGCCGCTGACGACCTGCACGTTGTGCGCGAACTTCAGGGCCGCATCCAGCGCCTGATTGAGGTTGCTGTCTTCGACAATCCAGGCCAGGGCGCCGGTGTGGGCGCCAAAGGCGTCGAAGCCGAGCTTGCCGCCGGGTTTGCCGCCCGCGTTGCCACCTTCCTTGCCGTCGCCATTCACCACCATTGCATCCACCGGCGCAATGCGCGCCGCGTCCATCGCGCCCCACACCTTCAGCGCCGACAGCAAATCGTGGGCCGTGTGGTTCAGGGCGTAGACGCGTACATCCCAGGGCCGTTCCGTGCCCGGCGCGAACGACGGCGCCGCCTCTTCCGCCGCCAGGCGCGGCGCCGGCACCAGCAGGGTGACGCTGTGCCCGGCCTGGGCAAAACCGAGGGCCGCGGTCTTGGCAATGGCGCCATTGCCGACGATGCAGACATCGCTGACGCGGGATTGTGCAG
>Ga0209023_10005301_pt1 | contig 14175 bp, 11 predicted proteins | sample LakOneMetagenome_FD_187468 | JGI IMG/M metagenome (GOLD analysis project Ga0209023, IMG submission 187468) | Freshwater and sediment microbial communities from Lake Erie, Canada (SPAdes) (version 2) | ecosystem: Environmental > Aquatic > Freshwater > Lentic | place: Lake Erie, Canada...
GGATGGCAGCGCTTACTGGACGCGCAAGCGTTGCGTACACCAGCGCAGTGGCTGTGTTCTGCGGTACGACAAGCGTAATGAAGACAACTGCGAAAGCGTAATCAACGCGAACACAGCCAACAAAAAACCGCGGCGCCGGAAGTCCGGGGCCGCGGTGTGCGTGGATCGGGAGACGATCAAGGCTTCTTGGCGTCTTCCTTCGGCCAGGCCACGCCGGTCCAGGCAGCATTCATCCCCTGCTGGGCGGCGTTGGGCTTGTCCAGGGCCTTGACCTTGGCCTTGCCCTTCGGCTGCTGCACCGGGGTGATGGGCAGCTCGACCAATTCGTCGCGGCGGAACAGGTGGACCTTGAACGGAGCCGCCTTGGCGAGCGACATCCTGTCGCCGATGTCCTTGGCCGACACACGCAGGCCGTTCACCGCCAGCAGGGTGTCGCCCGAGACCACGCCGGCCTTCCATGCCGGGCTGTCGCGCTCGACGACGGTGACGACGGCCGGGTCGCTGCCTTCGCGCAGGGTCCAGCCGGCCCACCATTCGGTCTTCTGTTCCTGGTCCTTCGGCACGTCGACCAGCTTCTGCAGGCCGACCTGGGCCAGCAGGGTCTCGAAGGGGATCTCGGCGGTGCCGTCCACGTACTGGGCCCACCAGGCTTCCCAAGCCTGGCCGCTGACGCTGCGCAGCGCCGCGAGGACGGCCGGCACGTCGTAGCCGCCCTGTGCGGTCGAGTGCTTCGCGAACAGGATGCGGTGCACGTCTTCCAGGCCCTTTTTCGAACCGGTCTGGCGGCGCAGCTCGATGTCCATCATCAGGGCCAGCAGCTGGCCTTTCGAATAGATGTTCACCGAGGCGTTGCGGGCGCGCTCGCCGCCGACCGCGATCCACTCGTCGAAGCTGGAATCGGCCGCGCTTTGCTGGAAGCGCCCCGGCTGGTGCTGGTAGTCGTCGATCAGCTTCGCGTACTCCTCGTAGAATTCGTCGCGCTTGACCAGGCCGGCGCGCAGCACGATCAGCTCTTCGAAGTAGGAGGTGTGGCCTTCGGCGACCCACAGCAGGCGGTTGTAGTTCTCGTTCTGGTAGTCGTAGGGGACCATCTCCTTCGGACGGTAGGCCTTGACGTTCCAGGTGTGATAGAACTCGTGGGCGGCCACGCGCAGGAAGCCCTGGTACTGCTTGCGCGGCGCGAAGGTCCAGCGCGGTTTCTGGATCACGGTGGAGTTGGCGTGCTCGGTGGCGCCGCCGGCGCCGTCGGTCGCGTGGACGATGAAGAGGTAGCGCTGGAAGGGATACTTGCCGTCGTAGAGCTTCGCCGTCTCATGGACGATCTTCTTCAGATCCGTCATCATCTGCTTGCCGTCATGGTTGCCGCGGCCCCAGATGGCCAGTTCGATGGTGCGGCCATCGACCTTGTCCGTGTAGAACTCGTGCAGGCCGGTCTCGATCGGCGCGTCGATCAGCACGTCGTAGTCGGCCGCGACGAAGCAGTGCTCGCATGCCCCGCTGTCCATGCCCGAGCGCGATTTCCAGCCCTGCGGCACGTCCAGCTTGACATTGACCTTCTCCTTGCGGAAGGGCGCGGCGTAGACGAACACGCCGCTGGCGTCCAGGTAGGCGTGGGTGTCGTCGATGTGGCGGGTGCGCTCGCCCAGGGTGTTGGCATACAGCTCGTACTGCACGGTGACCGCGTCGCCCGGTTTCGTCCTGATCTGCCAGGTTCCCTTGTCGGTCTTCTCGACCGGCAGCGCCGCGCCCTTGGCGTCGAAGGCCTTGAACAGGCGCACGCCGTTGGCCAGGTTCAGCATGTTGTAGCGGCCGGTGCGCCAGTTTGGCATCGACACGTCCAGCGTGGTGCCGGCGGCGGCCGGGAAGGTGGCGCGCACTTCCGCCAGGTGCTGGGCGGCGTTGGTGATTTTCAGCTGGTAGTCGACGTCGGCGTGCGCTGAGGCGCTGGCGCCGAGGAGAAGCACGGGGAGGGCATAGGCAAGGAAGGTAGGTTTCATCTCTGCGGTCTGGTATACGCCCGGGATGGGCGCTTTATTGTGCGCGAAAGTGTATACCAGCTTGCTGGGGGCGAACAGCAAAATTCCCCTGTAAGTACGGGCGGCGTTCCTCGTGGCCGCGAGCGTGCGGGCAAAAAAAAGCCGCGCCGTCTTGCACGGCGCGGCGCTTGTCCAGGGCGGCTTAGTTGCTCAGCAGGACCTGGGCGATCAAGCCGGTAGCGATGGCGGCGAGGACGTAGTCGTTGCCGGCACGGACCCAGTGATGGCCCCGCGGCGGCGCGCTCAGGTGGCGTGCGCGCCAGTCGGTGACGACGTAGCGGCTGTCGCGGTATTCCTGGCCCAGGCGATGGCCGCGGCGCAGGTCATGACGCGGTCCGCCGCCGCGGCGGTCGTCGCGGTGGTATTGACGGGCGTCGTCATAGCGATCGTTGCGGTCGCTGCTACGGTAGTCATGGCCGTTGCCGCGCGGGCCATCGCGGCGGTCATTGTCGCGGCGGTCGTTGTCGTAACGGCCATCGTGCTGCGAGTAGCCGTTGCGGTGGTCGCGATCGTCGCCGCGGTCCCTGCTTTGGGCCAATGCGCTGCCGCTGGTGGCCATGGTCAGTGCAATCAGTGCCGATGCGATCAAAGTCGATTTCATTGTCGTTCTCCTGGTGGTCCGGTGTGCTTTCGCGATGTGTCCATTACACCGCAGACCGGCCCCGACAGGTGAGGCGGATCGGTAAGGATTGCTACCAAACGTTTCAGGGCTGCGGCGGGTCTTGTGGCGCATTCCTGCGCCGTCCGCCCAAGGATTCGACGACGGCAGCCGGTTCGGTCCGTCCGCCTACCAGGATGCCGCGGCCGTCCACGCGCGTGGCGATCAGGCAGGCTTGGCCGGTTGCGCGGCCCTGCAGGAGCGTGATCCCATGGCCGAGCAGCACGGTGAGCGCGCCCGCCGCCACGCCGGTGGCGCTGTCTTCCAGCGCGGGATCGAGGTGATTGAAGTTGCGGCCTTCAAGACGCCCATCGGGGAGGCGGCACCAGGCATAGATGCCGTTGACGCCCGCTTCCTTGCCCCAGGCCGTGATGGCCGCCAGGTCCGGGCGCAGGGCATGCAGCGTCGCGGCGTCCGCGACTTCGACCAGCAGCTTGGGGCTGCCCACCGAGGCCACGCGCGGGCCCGATGCGGGCATCAAGCCCGGCATGGCGAGCAGCCGCGCGGGCAGGCTTGCTGCAAGCGCGGGCTGCGCCGGGTCCTGCGCCTGCAGCCGGATGAAGAAGGCGTCGCCGTCGCGCAGCAGTTCGAGCCGCTGGCCACGCATCGCCGTCCTGACTGCGAGCATCGGCGCTTCTTGCCGGCGCGCGAACAGCACATGGGCCATGGCCAGCGTCGCATGCAGGCACAGGGGACTGCGCATGTGGGGATAGTAGAAGTCGACCACGTCGCCATCGAGGAAGACGCAGGTGGTGTTGCGCGCGTGCGCAAAGGCGCGGCGCGCTTCCTCCTTGCTGCCATCGCCTTCGATGACGAGGGCCGGATTGCCGTCGCCCGGGCCTTCGCCGAAACACTTCAATGCGTGAACCTGCATGACATCTCCTTGTTGTGCGACACGCGTCGGTTATACTGTGTTTTTATACAGTATTGCTGCTTTGATTGCATTGTAGCGCCTTCGCTCCAGCCTTGCCGATGATCGACCCGTTCCAGCCGCCCAACCAGACCTTGCCTCCCTATGCGGAGCTGTTCTGCCTGTCGAACTTCTCCTTTCTCGAAGGGGCGTCGCATGCGGAGGAACTGGTGGCGCGGGCGGTGCAGCTCGATTATTTCGCGCTGGCGCTGACCGACGAGTGCTCGCTGGCCGGCGTGGTGCGCGCCCATGCCGAGGCGAAGAAGGCCGGCCTGCCCCTGGTGATCGGCGCCCACTTCCATTTGAAGAACCGCGACGGCAGCCCGGCCCTGTCCCTGGTCCTGCTGGCCCAGAACCGCAATGGCTACGGCAACCTCTCCGAATTCATCACTCTGGGCCGCACCCGCGCCGAAAAGGGGAGCTACTTCCTCACGCTGGATGACCTGGCCGCGCCCGCGCCGGAACATGCCCACCTGAAGCACATGCCCGACTGCCTGGCGATCCTGCTGCCGGCCTATCCGGGCCACGAGGCGCAGGATGTGGACCGCCTGCACGCGCAAGCCGCCTGGATCGCGAACACCTTCCCGGGCCGGGCCTGGCTCGGCCTGACCCTGCTGCACCGCGCCTTCGACGAAGCCCATCGCGCCACGGTGGAAGAAGTCGGGTGGCAGCACGGCCTGCCGATCACGGCGCTCGGCCACGTGGTGATGCACGTGCGCTCGAGGAAGCCCCTGCAGGACACGCTCACCGCCACGCGCCTGAAAAAGCCGGTGGCCGAATGCGGCTATGGCCTGGCGCAGAACGCCGAGCAGCACCTGCGCGCGCGGCTGCGCCTGTCGAACATCCATTCGCGCGAGGCGCTGGCCGAGACGGTGCGCATCGCGCGCCTGTGCACCTTCTCGCTCGACGAGCTGCGCTACGAATATCCGGACGAAGTCGTCCCGGCAGGGCACGACGCGACCAGCTACCTGCGCCTGGAAACCTATACCGGCGCGCACCGGCGCTTCCGCGACGGCATTCCGGCCAAGGTGCAGGCCCAGATCGAGCACGAGCTGCTCCTGATCGCCGAGATGCAGTACGAGCACTACTTCCTCACCGTCTACGACATCGTGCGCTTCGCGCGCTCGCAGCACATCCTCTGCCAGGGACGCGGCTCGGCCGCCAACTCGGCGGTGTGCTACTGCCTCGGCATCACCGAGGTCGACCCGGCGCGCGCCAGCCTGCTGTTCGAGCGTTTCATCTCCAGGGAACGCAACGAGCCGCCCGACATCGACGTCGACTTCGAGCACCAGCGCCGCGAGGAAGTCATCCAGTACATCTATGCCAAATACGGGCGCGAGCGGGCGGCCCTGGCCGCGGTGGTGATCAGCTACCGTCCCAAGAGCGCGCTGCGCGACAGCGGCCGCGCGCTCGGCATCGACCTCGCCATCGTCGAGAAGGTGGCCAAGACCCACCACTGGTTCGACAGCCGAGCGGATTTGCTGGGGCGCCTGGCCGAGGCGGGCCTGGATCCGGCATCGCGCCTGGCGCAGCAATGGGCGACCCTGGCGGAAAAGCTGCTGAACTTCCCGCGCCACCTGTCGCAGCACCCGGGCGGCTTCGTCATCGCGCGCGGCAAGCTCTCGCGCCTGGTGCCGATCGAGAACGCGACCATGGCGGATCGCAGCGTCATCCAGTGGGACAAGAACGACCTGGAAGAACTCGGCCTGATGAAGGTCGATGTGCTGGCCCTGGGCATGCTGTCGATGATGCGGCGCGGCCTGGAACTGGTCGGCCAGCGCCACGGCACGCTGTTCGAGATGCAGGACATCCCGCCCGACGATTCGGCTACCTACGACATGATCTGCGCGGCCGATACCGTGGGCGTGTTCCAGATCGAATCGCGCGCGCAGATGAGCATGTTGCCGCGCATGCGGCCGCGCGAGTTCTATGATCTTGTCATCGAGGTGGCCGTGGTGCGTCCGGGCCCGATCCAGGGCGGCATGGTCCACCCCTATCTGCAGCGGCGCCAGGGCTTCGAACCGGCCGTGTATCCGAGTCCGGAGATGAAGGTGGCCCTGGAGCGCACCCTGGGCGTGCCGATCTTCCAGGAGCAGGTGATGCAGGTGGCCATCCTCGGCGCCGGCTTCACGCCGGGCGAAGCCGACCAGCTGCGCCGCGCGATGGCGGCCTGGAAGCGCAAGGGCGGGCTCGAGAAATACTACGACCGCATCGTGCGCGGCATGCTGGAGCGCGGCTACACGCTCGCATTCGCCGAGGCCATCTTCAGCCAGATCCAGGGTTTCGGCGAATACGGCTTCCCCGAATCGCATGCGGCCAGCTTCGCCCTGCTGGCCTATGCCAGTTCCTGGCTCAAGTGCCACGAGCCGGCCGCCTTTCTCTGCGCGCTGCTCAACAGCCAGCCGATGGGCTTCTACAGTCCTTCGCAGCTGGTGCAGGACGCGCGCCGCCACGGCATCGAGGTGCGCCCTTGCGACGTCACCATCAGCGGCTGGGACTCGGCCCTGGAAGAACTGGACCCGGTCGACCGCGCGCGCCAGCCGGCGGTGCGCCTGGGCCTCTCGCTGCAGCGCGGCCTGAAGCAGGAGGCGGCAAGCCGCATCGAGGATGCGCGCGCCATCCGGCCTTTCGAGAGCGTGGCCGACCTGGCGCGCCGCGCCAGCCTGGACCGCGCCGACCTGCAGGTGCTGGCGGCCGCCAACGCGCTGCGGTCGCTGGCCGGACACCGGCGCGAGGCGCTGTGGCAGGCGGTGGGCGCGGTGCCCGACCGCGACCTGCTGCGTCCGACCACGCCGCAGGAGGACGCGCCGATATTGGCGGCGCCGTCCGAGGCCGACGAGATCGTCGGCGACTACCGCTCCCAGGGATTGACGCTCGGCCGCCATCCGCTGGCCCTGTTGCGCGAAGGCCTGCTGGCCAAGCGCTTCATGCCGGCCTCGATCCTGATGGATTACCAGGATGGCCAGCTGGCGCGCGCCTGCGGCCTGGTGACGGTGCGCCAGCGCCCCGGCACCGCCAAGGGCGTGCTCTTCATGACCATCGAGGACGAGACGGGGAACGTCAACGTGATCGTCTGGCCGACCCTGGTGGAGCAGCAGCGGCGCGAGGTGCTGAACGCGCCGCTGCTCGGCGTCTATGGCGTCTGGCAGCGCCAGGGCGAGGTACGCCACCTGGTCGCCAAGCGCCTGGTGGACATGTCGCACCTGCTGGGCAAGCTGCGCGCGCCAAGCCGCGACTTCTGCTGAGCGCAGACACGCCTACACCGGGGTTCGCCTACATCGGGGTCAGGTCTGACATTTACATCGGGGTCAGGTCTGACATTCGGACACGAACGCGGCCGTAGGGCCGCATTCGCTCCAGGGCAGTGGGCGGTTAATGTTCAGCTCGTGTCTAGATGTCAGACCTGACCCCGTGGTTTGTGACCCCGTGGTTTGCGTGACCCCGGGGTTTGCGCTGCTGATCGCAGGCAAGGCAGGCTTTGCTTCCTCTCAAGGCGCTTGCGGCGGTCCGCCCTTAGATTGGCTGGTCACGACCAGCCGGCAAAGGAGCAGGGACCATGATCAAACGCTACACCATCACGCTCGGCGCCGGCACCACCGCCGGCGGCAAGGTGATCTCGGCCAGCCACCTCGACACCATCGACGGCATCGGCATTGCGCTCGAAGGCGACAAGGTAGCGTGCCCGGGCTGCGATTCGGAAGGCGTGATCGCCCTCGACGGGCCGCGCCTGGCCGAGCGCTACGACGGACGCGAAGTCGCCCTCGGCGACGACCTGTGCCTGTGCGGCTGCAGCCCGCCGCCGCGCCTAGTCGCCAGCCAGACCATCGCCTGCCAGGTCTTGTCTGCCGACCGGTATGCGCTACAAACCGAGGCGGCGGCCCAGGCGGCGGCCGGCTTCAATGCGCTTGCCGGCGCCGCTGCCCAGCCGGAACGCGCCCCGCTCGTACTGCGCGATATCGATACACAGGAACCGTTCCGGGGCCAGGCCTATCGGCTGGAACTCGCGGACAAGGTCATTTCGGGCACGCTCGACCAGAATGGCGCGACCCGGCCATTGACGGCCGCCGAGCGCGCCGCCATCGTCGCCTGGCACGTTGACGGCGCGAACGCCTCCGCATGAAACGCCATGCTGGCCTTCCCGAAGCACAAGTACCACGGCATTCCGGTCTACCGGAACGTCAAGCCGGTCAAGGAAGGCAAGGTCCATCATTACGTCGGCCCCGCCGCTACGGTGGAGCAGGGCATCGCGGTCGACCTGCTGACGCCCGAACACCTGTGGGCGACCTTCCAGAAGGAAGCCGAGGACGTCCTGAAGATCGACGGCAAATGGATCGAGGACGACACGCTGCGCAACCGGCGCATCAACGCGGCCTACGCCAGGCTATGGCTGGCGGACCAACGTTTTCAATGGGCCGGGCTGGCAGCCTTCGCTTCGAAGCAGGTCGGCTGCGGGCTGCTTCACGCGGCTGACATCGTCGGCGCCAATCGGCGCCAGCGCGAACTGGTGGAGCGTTCCTTGGGACAGGCGTCTGTTCCCGGGGCACGCTATGGGGCGACCCTGAAGCAGGCGGCCATGGAGTTGGGCGGCGGCGAGATGTTGTCCCGGCTTGGACATGGCAACAAACATCTGTTCCTTGATATATATCCGCTGCATCGCTTTTACATGGAACGGGGTTGGAAGGAGTTCAAAGGCTATCTTCCGAACCGACAGAACAAGCGGTATCCGGTGCATTGGGAGGTCGACAGCAACATTCTGGCTTTCGGAAAGCCGTTCCAGGAAGTTCGTGACGGATTCCAGTATCTTGGTGAAGGTAATTTGAGAACAAGCGTCGAGATGCTCGCGCAGCACGAACAGGTGAATGTCCTCCAAGCCATCATGTATGACGACCCCGTCATGAAGGTGTTGCTTGCTTGGAATCAGTTCGCATGGGCGACTGAATTCCCTAGCGGGTATTACCAAGAGATCGCATTGACGCTTTCAGCGCAATGCAAAGCCACACGGGGCTGGACCACCTGGTTTTCGCGGAACAAAAACGCAAAGCTATGGGTAGTCGAAGAACGTATGCGATTCGTGTTGAACGCTACACGTCGTTTCGACACGCTCCTTAACGGACCGCAGCGTTCTCAGGTCGAGGTGTCCATTCGCGAGATTGCTGCTGGCGGAGGGCTGACGTGAAACGCATTTGTCGCCGACGAGCTCTCGTGGTCTGCCTGCTTGTCGCTGGAATCTGGTGGCACAACTATATACCTGACGCAACAGTGCTTTCATTCCGCATTGGCCAGGCTTTCGAAGAGGTTGCCAAGAATTCAACTTATCCTGTTTTGGAGCGATCGAACCGACCAGCGGACGATCCGGGGCCTAATCGCTTCGGGGTCACCTGGGTCACGAAGCCTGCTGTCACCATCCATTTCAATCCACGCCATGGCTTCAAGCTGCCGCCGACAAAGTTCGCAGCCTTAAGCTACCAAGGCAATCGCGCCGTAACGCTTGCCACGCCGCCGATGCTGGAAAAGCTGCCCTTCGACGAAGCGGTAGTCCTGCTCGAAGACTTGCAGAACCAGTTCAAGGCCGGCGGCTGGATCCCGTTCGAAGAAGATGGAAGCACCTGGTTCGACTTCACGCCCGAAGGAAAAAAGCGGCTCTTCGCCCATCTGCTGGAACACGACATGCAGACAGTCAGCCTTAATGTGCCCAAGAAGTATGGAATGACCTTCCGTCTGTGGTGTGCAAAGGGTTGTATCAGCGGCAAGCCACCTTACCGATTCATGATCGATATCGGCGTCGGCATGGACACGCATTCGTGGAAGCCAGGAGACCCGGAACTGTGGGAAGTTTCTTCTCCCGACCCTGCGGCGCCGGCAGCGCGTCAAGGCTTGACCGAACCATATGCAAAGCCGCCGCTGGCTGAGCCTTCGAGATGAAGCGCACTTACCGCCGCGCTGCAGTAGCTGGGGTGCTCGTCATTGGGGTGGTATGGTACACGCGCACTCCAGAGCCGACGGTGCTGTCGTTTCGCATTGGACAGACTTTCGAGCAAGTTGCAAATGACTCTACGTATCCAGTCGTGGAGCGCTCTAACCGCCCCTCCGACGATCCGAGTAGAAACCAATTTGGGGCGACTTGGGTAACGAAGCCGGCGGTCATTATCCATTTTAACGATTCGCGACACGGTTTTTCGCTACCGCCGACCAAGTTCGCGGCCTTGACCTATGTGGACAACCGGGCGGTGACCCTTTCCACCTCGCCGATGCTGGAAAAGCTGCCCTTCGACGAAGCAGTCGTCGTCCTTGAAGACCTGCAGAATCAGTTCAAGTCCGGCGGCTGGATTCCATTCGAAACAGATGGAAGCACGTGGTTCGATTTCACACCCGAGGGGAAAAAGCGCTTGTTCGCTCATCTGCTGGAACGGGACATGCGAACGCTCAGCATGTATGTCCCCAAAAAATACGGTATGACCTTCCGCATCTGGTGCGCGCAGGGTTGCGCCAGACGCAAGCCGCCCTACCTGTTCATGATTGACGTCGGCGTTGGTACAGATACCTACACATGGGAGCCCGGAGAACCAAAATTCTGGGACGAACCATCTCCCGCTACACCAGCCGCATCATCCCCGCACCAGACCGCCCGCTAAGCACCGACTCAAGTCGCGAGCCACAACGCCCGGCAAGGAACGCCGCAGTCCGTCCTCTCTCCTCACGCGCTTGATGCTGCCAGGCGCGCGCAAGCCACAGATCGCCGACAAATTCAGTAAAGTAAGCACCTGGCAATTCGCTTGGACACAATATTTGGAACGTGGATACCTACGAATGCGACAAACTGCCTGGGTCGTGATGGGCGTGAGCGGATGCGGCAAGAGCGCGGTCGGCGCCCGCCTGGCGCAGGCCCTGGGTGTGCGCTTCATCGAAGGCGACCGCTTCCACCCAGCGGAGAACGTGGCGAAGATGCGCGCCGGCGTGCCGCTGGGCGACGCCGACCGGCGCGGCTGGCTCGACACCCTGCGCAGCGAGATCGTGCGCGTCCTGGATGCGGGGGAAACGGTGGTGCTGTCCTGTTCCGCCCTCAAGCGCGCCTATCGCGACATCCTGCGCGGTAGCGGGGGAGACGTGCGCTTCGTCCACCTGATTGGTGAGCGCGCACTGATCGCGCAGCGCATGGCCGCGAGGCCCGGGCATTTCATGCCGCTGTCCCTGCTCGACAGCCAGCTGCGCGATCTCGAGCCGCTGCAGCCGGACGAGGAGGGCATCACGCTGGACCTGCGCGATCCGCCCGGCAGTCTGGTCGCGCAGGCGCTCGCAGCGGCGCGCGCGAACTCCGCGGCTTGATCCCCCCTGCGTGGGGCTGTCGCCGGGCCCGGGCACCGGATATCATTCTGTACATCAAAACCGTGCGCGGCCGGATGCCGCACCATCGGCATGGACAACGATATCCAGAACGGAGCCCCCATGATCACCACCACCACGCGCGCCGCCATGCTGCTGGCGCTGGCCCTGCCCGCCGTCGCCGTCGCGGCGCAGGAGAAGCAAGCACCGGCCGGCACATCGGGCCATGGAAAATACATCGAGCGCGGCCGCTACCTCGTCAAGGTCGGCGGCTGCAACGACTGCCACATGCCCGGCTACGGCATGAGCGCCGGCCAGGTGCCGGAAAAGGAATGGCTGACCGGCGACGGGCTCGGCTGGCGCGGCCCCTGGGGCACGACCTACCCGACCAACCTGCGCCTGTCGATGAACGCGGTCAAGGAGGACGACTGGATCCGCATGGCGCAGACCATGAAGACGCGCCCGCCGATGCCCTGGTTCACCCTGCACGCGATGGAGGAGGAAGACCTGCGCGCGATCTACCGCTACGTGCGCCACCTCGGCAAGGCCGGCAAACCGGCCCCGAGCTACGTTCCGCCCGAGCGCACCCCGGCCGGCCCCTTCATCCAGTTCCCGGCGCCGCCGAAATAGGCAACCCTCAGGGTAGTTGCACGCTGGCGGGCGCTGCGCCGGCATCCTGCACGGGGGCCGGGATCTCTTCCACGCCCGGGGCCTGCTCGGCGAACTCCGCATACACCCAGTCTTCGCCGGCCTTCACCACGCCCTCGGGCACCAGCGGCGCGCGCTCCGGCACCTTCGCCAGCGCCACCCGCATGTAGTCGATCCAGGCCGGCATCGCCACCGTCGCGCCGTACTCGTGGCTGCCGAGCGAGCGCGGCTCGTCGTAGCCCATCCAGGCCACCGCCACCACCTTGCCGCCGTAGCCGGCGAACCAGCCATCCACCGCATTGCTGGTGGTGCCGGTCTTGCCGGCGATATCGCCGCGTTTGAGCTGCCGCACCGTCTCCGCGCCGGTGCCGTAGCGGGTCACGTCGCGCAGCATGCTGTCGGTAATGAAGGCGTTGCGCGCGTCCAGCACACGGGCCGCATCAGGCAGCGCGGCCGGGCGCCTGGCCTCGAAGACGGGCTTGCCGTCGCGGTCCAGGATGCTCGTCACCAGGTAGGGTTCGACGCGGTAGCCGCCGTTGGCGACCACCGCATAGGCGCCGGCCAGCTGCAGCGGTGTCACCGTGCCGGTGCCCAGGGCCAGGCTCAGGGTCCGGGGCTGGCGCGCCGGGTCGAAGCCGAAGCGCGCAAGGTGCTCGCGCGTGTAATCCGTCTCGATGGTGCGCAGCAGGCGCACGGCCGGCACGTTCTTCGAGTGCGCCAGCGCGTAGCGCACCGTGATCGGGCCCTCGAAGCCGCCGTGGTCGTTGCGCGGCGACCAGTTGGCGTAGGCCGGCTCGGCGGAGAAGTCGATCGGCTCGTCGAGGATCTGCGTGCCCGGGAAGAAACCGCGCTCGAGCGCCGCCGAATACACGAAGGGCTTGATGGCGGAACCCGGCTGGCGCCAGGCCTGGGTCACGTGGTTGAACTTCTGCAGGCCGTAGTCGAAGCCGCCGACCATGGCGCGATAGGCGCCGGTCTGGGCGTCGAGGGCGACAAAGGCGGCCGCCACCTGCGGCAGCTGGCTGATCGCCCAGCTGTTGCCGCTGCTGCTGATGCGCACCACGGCGCCCGCGGACAGGCGCAGGCCGGCCTTCGCGTTTGCCGACAGGGCCGGTGCGGCCAGGGCCAGGCCCGCGCCCGTGATGTCGACGGTGTCGCCGTCGCGCAGCGCGACCTTGACCCGTATCGGCGAGGCCGCCAGCACGACGGCCGGCGTGAAGCCGTCCACCGCCGGACGTTTCTGCAGGGCGTCGAGGATCGCTTCCTCGCGCGCCTTGGCGTCCTTGGGCAGCGTGATGCGTTCTTCCGGGCCGCGGTAGCCGTGCCGGCGGTCGTAGGCGATGGCGCTCTTGCGCACGCCCTCGTAGGCGGCGCGCTGCTCGGCGGCGACGATGGTCGTGGTGACGCTGTAGCCGCGCTCGTAGGCTGCCTGGCCGAAGCGCGCGTAGGCGGCCTGGCGCGCGATCTCGGCGATGTATTCGGCGCCGGGCAGGGGACCGCCGCCGTCGCGCCGCACGACCAGGGTCTCGGCCAGGGCGCGGCGGTACTGGCTTTCCGTGATGTGCTTGAGTTCGAACATGCGGCGCAGGACGATGCGCTGGCGCGCCTGGGCGCGTTCGGGGTTGGCGACCGGATTGTGGCGCGAGGGGTTCTGCGGCAGCCCGGCCAGCATCGCCATCTCGGCCAGCGAAAGCTGGTCCAGTCCCTTGCCGAAATAGGTGCGCGCGGCGCTGGAAAAGCCGTAGGCGCGCTGGCCCAGGTAGATCTGGTTCATGTAGACCTCGAGGATCTGGTCCTTCGTCAAGGCCTCCTCGATCTTGTAGGCGAGGGCGACTTCGGTCAGCTTGCGCGGCAGGGTCTTGTCGCGGGTGAGGAAGAAGTTGCGCGCCACCTGCATGGTGATGGTCGAGCCGCCCTGGCGGAAGCTCCCGGAGAGATTGGCCTTGGCGGCGCCCAGGGCCCGGATCCAGTCGATCCCGCCGTGGTCGTAGAAGCGTGCGTCCTCGATCGACAGCACGGCGGCCTTCATCAGGGCCGGGATCTTCGCGATCGGCACGAATTCGCGGCGCTCGGCGCCGAATTCGCCGATCAGGACCTTGTCGGCCGACCAGACCCGCAGCGGGATCCTGGGCTGGTAATCGGTGACGGCCTTGATGTCGGGGACTTCGTCGAGGATGCCGGCGCCCGCCGGCGCGGCGGCCAAGGGAGACAACAGGGCAAGGATCGGGGCAAGGCGCAGGACGCCGCGGCGCAGGAAACGGGGTGGGAAAGGCCGGTGGATGGTGTGCATGGTTCCGTGTCGCTGGTATGGGGAGCGCATCGCGCCACCTGGCTTGGTGGCTGCAATGCGGGGCCGATCATAGCGCCACCGGGCGGAACGCGCATCGGGAACCGGCAAGGTAGCGCGGTGCGCCTTGCCGGGGAGCGGGAAATGCTACCCTGGCTCAGGCCAGGGCCAGGGCGGCCGGGCGGGCCTGCTTTCCAGGGCGAGCTTGAGCCAGGTTTTCCATCGGCGAGCACCTTCCCGAACCGATGGCGCATACCAGATTTCTTTCAGTTCGGTCTTGAGCAGGTAGACCGTTGCCAAGGGCTGATTGGCAGCG